>Ga0068868_100001396_pt1 | contig 16664 bp, 13 predicted proteins | sample KBSMisM42_FD_64660 | JGI IMG/M metagenome (GOLD analysis project Ga0068868, IMG submission 64660) | Miscanthus rhizosphere microbial communities from Kellogg Biological Station, Michigan, USA - KBS Miscanthus M4-2 | ecosystem: Host-associated > Plants > Roots > Rhizosphere > Soil ...
GGAGTAGTAAAACCGGATCATGCTTATCCAACCTTGCTGAATTTGCTGCCGGAGGGAATGAAAGGACTTGCTTTTGCTGCATTGGTGGCAGCCATCATTGCATCGTTGGCCGGCAAGGCTAATAGTATTTCCACCATCTTTTCACTCGATATATACAAGCCTTTTTTCAATAAGGAAGCAAGCGAGAAAAAACTGATTCGCATTGGCCGCTGGACGGTTATTGTGAGCATGCTGGTAGCAGCCATGGTTGCTCCTGCTCTAAGAACACTTGATCAGGCCTATCAGTTTATACAGGAGTATGTAGGGTTTATTTCACCCGGTGTGCTGGCTATTTTTTTACTGGGCATGTTCTGGAAAAGGACGAGTTCTGCAGCAGCGTTAACTGCAGCTTCGCTTACCATTCCGCTATCAGTTGTATTGAAGTATATACCCAAAATTTGGAACCTGCATTTCCTGGCATCCAGCGGTTTCTCATCACCGGTAGTTCAGACAGAGGGAAACATTGTATACGAGATTCCTTTTCTTGACCGGATGTTTATTGTTTTTGTGGTACTTTCCGCGTTGATGACCGTTATCAGCCTGCTTGATCCGAAATCAAAAAATGCGAAGCGTATTATTGATGTGGATGCGTCCATGTTCCGTACCTCGCCGGCTTTTATTGCTATATCGATTGTGATAGTGGGTATCCTCGCAGCGTTGTATACTGCTTTCTGGTAAACAAGACGTTATTGATAAAGACGTAGGATTTAAATCATTTCAGTCGTAGTATGATATAAAACTAAAGGCCCTCCTGCGAGGGCCTTTAGTTTTATATCATAGTAACTTAACCCTAGTAACCAGGATTTTGGCTAAGAAAATTCAGGATACCTGATGCTGCATCTATCGCAGTCTGTGGTATGGGGAATACGCGTTTGTTTTTATCGGTATTGCTTTTCTCGGTCCATGCACCCTCATATTTGCCAAAGCGTATCAGGTCTGTACGACGATTCATTTCCCAGTACAGCTCAAAACCTCTTTCCCTGAGCAACAGGTCTAAAGTTAAAGTGCCGGTTAATGCTTTTGGCTGAACCGCATAAGCCGTTCTCGACATTCTTACAGTATTTACATCGGTCAGAGCCCCTGCTGCATCATTCTTTCTCAACTTCGCTTCTGCACGCATCAAATAAATATCGGCGAGGCGTAAGATGGAAATATCGGCCTGCCCAAAATTTCTACCGCTACTGGAAGCCCGGCTAAATTCATATTTCTCTACCCGGTATCCGGTTGAATAATTACTTCCAACTGTCGTAAAGTCTATGGCTTCGGTAAAATTAACCGGCAGATTTGGGTTGCTTCGCGACAAGTTGAAAAGTTTACCCACTTTATAATTTCCATTTGCACATTTTACAAACGCACCCGCTACACGAATTAAACCGTATTGTTGTCCGCGCAGAATGCCCCGGTCTATATTAAAATCCGTCACACAGGAGTCACCAGGATTGGTATAAATCGAAATGTTTTGTTTGTAAAACCTTGGATCTGCGGCTGCGGGATCTACTGCACCGTTTGCCTGTACCCAACTTTCATAAAAGTCAGGGGTGATGGCTGGTCCATCGGTTCCGTTGGCAGCGGGAAACTGGGGTAGGGGATACTGATCGCCGGACAAGGAAAAATAAGCAAGGCGATTGTGACCGTTCAGGTCAGAACGCTGATCAACTGCAAAGATCAATTCCTTGTTGCTGTGGTTGTCGTTTCCGAAGATGGCAAAATAGTCGGCGGACAGTGTGTATTGATTCGAAGCAATAATCTTATCGCAATACTCAACTACTTTATCCAGGTCGGCATTCACAAATTGGAAGCTGGCAGCATAACGATCCCGGTAAACAGGTGCATTCAGGTAAAGTCGTGCCAGCAGACCCCAAACACCGGCTTTGGTAAGTCGGCCGGGACCAGTTGTATTATCCAACACAGGCTCAACGGCAAGCAGTTCGTTTTTTATAAATTCAACTGCTTCGCTTCCACGTAATATTTTGCTCAGCGATTTTTCATCTTCTTTCTGAAATGCAATACCAAAAAGATCAAGGCTCATCCAGTTATAAAATGCACGCATACCTCTCGCTTCTGCCAGGAATAAAGCTGCACTGGCGTCTTTATTTGCCTTTAGGCCTGCTATGGCTGTTTCAGCACGTGATAATTCCTGGGTAATAGCATTCCAGGTATCGTTCACATTGGGATCGGTGGATACCGTTTCATGTTTGTGCAGGGAAATATAAATACCGTTATCACCCCAGTCTGTTCCACCGCGATAAGGTAGAATGGCTTCGTCAGTCGAAATTTCCTGGAGCGCGAAATAGGTAGTGTGACGGTAGATGTCTGGCAGACGCGCATACACGGGTGTAATCAGACCTTCCGCCAATTGCTTTTCGGTGAGGTTTGCAGTTGATAATATTTCATCCTGCACCTTTTCATTTAGTTTGGTGCAACTGTTAATACTGACAGCAATTGCCAACAGTGCAGCAGATGTATAAAGTAATTTTTTCATGGCCGTTGTTTTTAGAATGATACGTTTAATCCAAAAATGATAGATCTGGCTTTGGGGTAGCTCAGGTAGTCAATACCATAAGACAATACACCATCATTTTGCCTGTCTACGTTTACTTCAGGGTCATAGCCATTGTACTTGGTAATGACAAACAGGTTTTGCCCGGTTACAGACAAACGAAGGGCTGTGACCCAGCGCCCGAAACCAAGCTTTGTTGGATTGAAATTATAACCCAGTGCCAGGTTGTTTAAGCGGAAGTAAGCACCATTTTTTAAATAACGCGTACTGATGGGTGCTGAATTGTTTACCGATTCGTTTGAATAAGCAACTGCTTCAGGCGTAACATTCACACCTTTCGATATTTTCAATTTATAAAACGACGAGTTAGCGGTATTGTCATATATTTTGTTACCGGCAACGCCATTGAAATTAACAACGAGGTCGAAACCTTTGTAACCTATACTTCCGTTAATGCTGTACAGTTTATTAGGCAATGCGGTACCAGCGGCTGTCCTGTCTTTGTCTGTAATAATACCATCTTTATCTACATCCCGGAAAATGCTTATGCCATTGGCATCAAGTCCTGTCCATTCCTTCAGGAAAAACGTTCCGATGGGTTGATCGTTTAGGTAACCATTAACGGGAGACGCTGTAAGACCTGAACCAGAAGCAAAACCTGAGGTAATAAGTGTAAGCGGGGATTTGGTTACCTTATTGGTCAAAAGCGTAAGGTTACCACCTATCGAATAACGAAAACCTTTTTCCTTGCTTACGCGGTATTCCAAATCAATCTCAAGTCCCTTGTTGTTAATATTCATGTCTTTGATATTCGCCCAGTATTTGTTGGTAGACTGAATGGGATCGCCTGGAGGGATATACAAAAGGATATTATTGGTGTTTTTATTGAAGACATCAATTGAACCGTTTAACCGGCCTTTCAATAAACCAAAATCCAGCCCCACATTCGTTTGAGTGCTTACTTCCCATTGCAGATCCGGATTTGGAAGCCTGGTATAAACAAGGCCTGGAGAATAGGCACCGGTTCCATATAATGGATACGTATTGGTTGCAGCTGTGCTGGCAGTAAATGATGCCTGCGTAATTTTATTGGGAATTTCCTGGTTACCCGTTTGTCCCCATCCGGCTCTTAATTTAAGGTTGCTGAAGGCAGCGTTTTTCATAAACGCCTCTTCAGTAATCTTCCACCCCAGTGAAAAGGAGGGGAAATAACCATATTTATTGTTGCCACCGAACCTTGTTGAACCATCAGCCCTGAAATTAACAGTAGCAAGATATTTGTTGTTGTATTGATAGTTTAACCTTCCAAAAAAAGATTGTTGTTCGTTTTCCTGCGCATAACCGCCGGGCGCATTATTTGCCAGGGTTAGCTCCTGGCCGTAGCTGGGATTGTATTGTGGTTCAACCGGCGAGTTAACAAGGAATTTATTAATGCTATAATTACGGCCCTGCAGGAAAAATTTCTGGTAAGAATAACCAGCGAGTGCATTGACGTTGTGCGCACCAAAAGTATGTGCATAAGTAAGATAGTTTTCTACCAGTATATTGCGGTTGGTGCTATAATACGTTTCCAAACGCCCATCCCTTTGCGGGATGAGCGCGGGAAGGGCCTGCACATCGCGGGTGCCGGTTGCGTTATCAACGCCAAGAGTGAGTTTATAATTTAAATCCTGGGTTAGTTTCAGGGTACTGGTAATATTACCCAGTACCCGGTTTATCTTCGTTATTTCCTTATCAAGGGTAAAGGATTGAAGCGGGTTGTTGATGGCCTGGTATTGCGCGGGGTTTCCATTGGCATCACGCGCCGGGTAAGTTGGATTGTTGGCAATTGCATCGCCAATCACACCTTGTATGGGGGGCCGGAGTGTATAGGTATTGGTAGCAGTAAGATTTGCTTCTACAATCAACCTGTCGTCGAGGAACCGCTGCGTTGCATTGAAACGACCCGTATAACGATCCGCATTATTGAATTTGATAATACCCTGTTGTTTCTGCATACCAAAAGAAGCGTAATAGGTAAGCTTGTTGGCACCACCGCTCATACTAACATTATGGTTCTGCGTATAAGCAGTGCGGGTTATTTCTTTTTGCCAGTCTGTATTCCCGCCTTTATCATCAAGCGTACCACCGGCTTTTACCACCTGGGCTCTATATTCGTCTGCAGAAAAAACCGGGAGTCTTCTTGCCAGTTTTGAAATACCCAGGCTTCCGGTGTAGGTTAAAATGTTTACACCTGCTTTGCCCCTTTTTGTGGTGATCAATACCACACCATTAGCGGCACGACTACCATAAATCGCGCTCGCAGATGCATCTTTCAATACGTCGATAGATTCAATATCCTGTGGGTTTAAAAAATTGAGCGGGTTGCCGCTGCCACCTGTGCTTGAATTGTCAAGAGCAACGCCATCCACTACAAATAGTGGCGTATTACCGGTTCGTATACCACCCGGTCCGCGTATAGTGATCGACAATGCACCACCCGGCTCGCCGGTTGCAGATGTTACATTTACACCAGCCACTTTTCCCTGTAACAATTGTTCAGGTGAATTGATGATACCCCGGTTGAATGATTCGGCCTTGATCGATTTCACCGCACCGGTCACGTCTTTTTTGTTTTGCGTACCGTAACCCACCACCACAACCTGCTGCAGATCGGCCGAAGCAGCAACGGCCATTTTAATATCCAATACCGTTTTGTTCTCAATGGCAACTTCCTGCTCGGTGTACCCAATGTAACTGATGACAAGGATCGATTTTTCATTTATTACTGAAATGGAAAAATGACCATCGGCATCTGAAGTGGTCGTTCGTTTGGATTTTTTTAATGCAATCGTAGCGCCCGCCAAGGGAGCACCTGAAACGGCATCTGTAATACGTCCTGTGACAGTCTGATCAACGGGATCAATAAAGTGCTTGCCTGGAACATTCCTTCCGGAAGCCGCGAGACCGGCTATGACGCATAAGAGCGCCATGAGCCGCCCGAACCTGGGGTGTAGGGTTCTTTTCATGTAGTTAGTCGTTGGTTAAAATATGTGTAATAGACAAATAAATATACAAAGTAACGGCATAGAACCTGTTAAACATCTTATCAAGTATTGATAATATTTTTTTCATCCGGGCGTAATAAAAAAATAACTAAAAGAAACCGATTTCATTGTTTAAAAAGCGCATATTCCGGGCATTTCTGTTAGCGGATTTATTGCAAGGGATATGATGCGTTTGAGAATGTTTATTTCAGGTTATGGCAATAAGCGCGAATTCAGGCAGGGTTCCCTTGTTATGTAGGGCACCTTTATTTCAAAAAATCTGAACAATTGTTTTTAAGTGAATGAACATTCATTTATATTTGTGCCCATTATGCGGGTAAGAGATGATAATAAAGTGCAGGCCATCCGGCAAAAAGCCATTGAAATGATAGTGGCCCGGGGCTTCGACGGCTTCAGTATGCAAAAGCTGGCGAAGGCCGCCGGTGTATCACCCGCCACCCTGTACATTTATTACAAAGACAGGGAAGATCTTATTATGCAGTTGTGGGCAGGATTGTTCCAGGAGATGACAACGGCTACAATGAAAAATTTTGATCCTTCCATGTCTTTCAGTGAAGGGTTGAAAGTGCAGTGGATAAACCGTGCAAAATATTGTATGAAGCATCCGCTGGAAATGCAGTTCCTGGAACAACTGCGGCATTCGCCGCTTCAGTTGAAGGCTGTGGAAGCGATGCAACCTTTTAAAGAAGCGATGAAGACCTTTGTACAAAACGCGATTAAAAAAAACGAGCTGGTAAAATTGCAGGTAGAAGTATATTGGTCAATTGCTTTTGCGCCGCTGTATAACCTTGTAAAGTTTCACCTGGAAGGCAAGAGTCTGGCCGGCCAAAAGTTTACACTCACCGATAAAACCATGAACGAAACACTGGAGTTGGTGATCAAAGCCCTCACACCCTAGTTATTTTATAATTATAAATTTTGAATTGTAAACTTTACCCGTGCTGAATTCAAAATACATAATTCAACATTTAAAATAATTCCAAATGGAAGTATTAATATTAAAAACAAATATCCGCTTTAAAAAGCAGGTAAAAGCAGTGGCGCCCTTGCTGGATAGCCGGCAGAACATTGCCCGCTGGAACATAGATCTGCATGATGTTGACAAGGTACTCCGAATTGAATCGAAAAATATTCAACTGAATGAAGTTGTTCAATTAATACATGCCGCTGGCTTTGCTTGCGAAGAATTGGCGGGTTAAAACAAATAAAATGGAACCAACAACTGATATTTTACCCCCGGTAGAAAAAGAAAAATTATTTACCCGTTACCAGGTATTTATTATAGCCATACTGGCGATCCTGCAGTTTACCATTATACTCGATTTTATGGTATTGTCGCCGCTCGGTGCTATTCTATTACCGGTTTTCCATATCACTACTACACAGTTTGGGCTGGTGGTATCTGCTTATGCGTTTAGCGCAGGCGCGTCCAGTCTTCTCTCCGCGGGATTCGCCGACAAATTTGATCGAAAAAAATTGTTGATGTTTTTTTATTCCGGGTTTATGATCGGTACGCTATTGTGTGCGGTCGCTCCTTCCTATCAGTTCCTGCTGGGTGCAAGAATTGTGACCGGTATTTTTGGCGGTGTAGTGGGTTCCGTGAGCGTTGCGATCATCACGGATTTGTTTAAGCTGGAAGTGCGTGGCCGTGTAATGGGGTTTATTCAAACAGCATTTGCAGCCAGCCAGGTATTGGGACTGCCCATTGGTGTATTGCTTGCCAGTCAGTATGACTGGCATGCGCCTTTCTGGATGATAGCCGGGGTAGGTATACCCCTGGGGATTGTGATTCTGGTATATATGAAACCTGTAAATGCTCACCTGTTTATTAAATCGGATAGAAACCCTTTTGAACATTTGCTAAAAACCATTTCTCATAAAACTTATTTGCGCGCCTTCCTGGCTACTACACTACTTGCTACTGGTGGTTTTATGCTGATGCCTTTTGGCAGTGCATTTAGTATCAATAATCTTGGTATCACGCTTAAACAACTGACACTTCTCTATCTTATCAGCGGTGCGTTTTCCATTATTACCGGTCCATTAATTGGTATTGCGAGTGATAAACTGGGTAAATACAACACCTTTGTTGTGGGCACGCTGGTAAGTATAGCCATGGTGCTGATTTATACCAATCTTGGTATTACTCCTTTATGGATACTCATCTCAATCAATGTGGTTTTATTTGCAGGCATTTCTTCGCGTATGATTTCAGCGGGTGCACTCATGACGGCCATTCCCGCGCCGCAGGACAGGGGCGCTTTCATGAGCGTCAATGCATCTGTTCAGCAGATTGCGGGTGGCGTAGCCGCTTATATTGCCGGTATGCTCGTCACCCAAAGCAAAGCGGGCCCCATACTGCATTATAACCGGTTAGGCTTTGCCGTTACCGGTAGTATGATAGTGGCCATGGTTCTGATGTACATGATCGACCGGCACGTAAAAAAGAAAATAGCCGCGGCCAAAGAAGCTCCGAAGGAAAAAATGATCGTGCCGGTTTTGGAATAACGGGTGGTTCATGTTTATTCAAGCTGGCATTCCTTGTATAAATATGGTTACTCCCTTGTTTCTAAGTGTTTACAATGCTTAAATAATACTGTAGAAAAAAATCTCCAGCTTTAAACGACCTCTTTTAGACCGATTGTGGCATGAAATTGCTATGCAGATAATAGGATTGTTAATCATATAAAATTCAAATATATGGAACTGCAATTGAGCAAGCCATGGAAATTTGTTAAAGACAAACTCATGGAACACAACACCGGCTTAACAGAAGAAGATTTGCAATATGAAAAGGGTAAGGAAGATGAATTGCTGGACAGGTTATCGAGAAAAATGGGCCGATCAAGGCGTGAGATCAAGGATTGGATAGAAAGTATGTCATTTAATGAGTAATCATGTATAAACTGAAAATATTCAGTGGTGAAAAAGTGGTCTTATTGCAACAGGAGATTAACAAATGGCTGCTGGACAATAAGGACATTGTTATCCATAACAGTAATTTATGCGGCAGCAATGGCGAAAACCTTGGTTCCAATGAATATATCTTTTTTATTCTCTACAGCGGTTCAATAATGCAACAGCAGGAGTTGAAGGAAATGGCCGCTGCAGCTGTGCAGGAGCCATCAGCCGGGTTAAAGGAAAGCTGATACGAACATAATCCCGGGCAAATCGTGTTCAGCAGCAGTTTATGTTTTCCACGCTGTTCTAAGGAATTTCAGAAAATTTTTATGCATGATGTTCTCAATCTCATCCTCAGCATAGCCCCTTTTTGATAATATTGGAATGAGACGCTGAAGATCCGCTATGGTATCAATATCGCAAGGGCACTGTTCTTTTCCAAAAGCACCATCCAAATCCGTTCCCAGGCAAACATGCGCTGTATTGCCGGCCAACTGGCAAATATGATCCATATGGTCGACCAGTCTTTCAAGATTGCAATCCATGTTTTCCGGTGTCGATATACCTCTTTTCCATCCCGGCACTATCATCCAGGCATCCATCGCTGCACCTATCACCGCTCCCCGGTCGATCAATATTTTTAATTGCAGATCGCTGAATTGCCGGTTATGATTCACCAATGATCTGCAATTATTGTGGCTTGCCCACACAGGCCCGTTGAAGTTTTCCATTGCCTGAAAAAAAGCATCATCGCACAAATGAGTGGCATCTAATATTATATTCAGTTCTTCCATTTTTTTCAGGAGCGCAATGCCATTCTCCTGCATTTTTCCTTTGGCATCCGTTCCATTCGCATACCTGCCAGGTCCGTAATGTGCCGGGCCTACTGCTCTTAATCCATATTGATACGCTCTTTCTACATAGTCAACTGTTATGAAAGAATCAGCACCTTCAAGGCTTAAAATATAACCAACTGGTTTTTTCTCAACAGAACTTCCATTGTTCCACAATTCAAGATGTTTCTCCAGTGATCCAATATTGTTCACCTGGCACATTTCACCTGCTTCTTCCATCGCTTTATACCAGGCAAGTTGTCCCTGTGTTTGTGCCCAAGCCTGTGCGGGTGAGTGCCAGCCATGCAATTTATTTTCAGGCGACACATAACGGGCAATCTGTGTGGCTACTACCAGCCCGATATTACCTGCGCGAAGGGCCGGCAACGACACCACGCCTTTTCCACGATCGGGTTTGTCGGTTAATCCCAGTTCTCTTTCCCGGATTTCATTCACCGGCCTCGTAAGATCCCGGTTCCATTCCAGGGCATTCATGCTTAGATCAAGATGTGCGTCTGCAATAAACATAATTTGTTTTTTGATCGGATACTTCAAACTGTTTAAATTAATTCAAACAGGGCCTCGATTTCTACCGGGATATTATCAGGTAAAGATCCAAGACCTACAGCACTTCTTACACCCACGCCGTTGTCCGTTCCCCATACTGTTGCAAACAATTCGCTGCAGCCGTTTATTATATAAGGATGTTTTTCAAATGTGGCTACGCAATTTACCATGCCCAATACTTTTATGACTCTTTTGATCTTGTTTAAAGATCCAAGGTTGGCAAGAATAGTAGACAGCATTGTGAGGGCCACCTGGCGCGCTGCCAATTTACCCTGTTCCATATCCAATTCGACACCGATGCGGCCAACGATAAGTGTTTTATCATTCTGTACCGGGCCATGTCCTGATAGATACAAATGTTTTCCATCCACCAGGCAGGGTTTGTATACGCCCATTGGGGCTGGGGCAGGAGGTAAGATTAATCCGGTTTGTTTAAAATTCTGATCAGGTGTTAGATTTTCCATATACAGTAATTAAATAAAAAAGATAAGTGCAATTCTTTTTTTCATCCTGTTTTACAACATTAGGTACGATTATTTTAGCAATCATCAACAGTGCTGCTGCAATCTTATTTATTATCGCAGGAATATTTTTTTATCCCCTTCTATTTCAATACGATTGTTTAGCACAACTGCCTTGTATTCATATTGCAATCCCTTCTTTAAGTGATTTATCAGCAACTTGAAGTTACCACTTGCATCTGTTACGGCAGTTCCTGATTTTATCCATTCCCCGCTATATAAATCTTCTGTCTGTCCATGGTAAACACGATAGTAAAACCAGGCAGTCAAACCTGGCCTTGACCGGTATGGTACAACTTTACCATTGAACAGGACAGTACCCGGCGTTGGTTTTACTGTTCCTGTTATGACTTGTACCGGTTCAACAGCCGGTAAAATATTTTCCAGTTTTATGACAACAGGGCCAGGCCATTTGTGATCGTCGTATATGCGTTGTGCTTTTACTATAGATACAACCAACCCTGTATCTGTTTGCCGGAACCGGCAACTGACATCTTTCCCAGGTTTATATTCCTGCAGCAGACTGTTTTGGCCCAACACGCCTATTTTAGTTGAATCCGTTGCCTTTAGCGCATGCAATATAATTTCTTTTCTTTCTCCCTCGGGCCAACCGGCCGCATTGGTAAATATGGCGTACACTGATTTTTTATTGATCGAGGATGTATACCAGATATTGTTTTCTTTATTAATGACCCAGGATCGCACGTTGTCAACTGCTTCCCGGTTAATAAAATACCAGGCAGCCATTTCACGCAGGCGGGCTTCCTGCTCATCTGCAATAGCGCCATTTGATTTGGGTCCTATATTCAACAATAAGGAACCTCCCTTACTCCTGGCTTCAATGAGCAGTTCAATCAGCATCGTGCCGGGTTTGTAGCGCTCGTTGCTGGGCTGATATTGCCAGGCGGTTCCCATCGTGATGCAGGAAAGCCATGGCTCAGTAACCGTAATGCCCGGCAACATTTGCTCCGGTGTTTTTAATGCGCCACGCGTTATCAGTATATCCGGCTGCAGTTTCCAGCAGGTTTCTTTTACAATCTCTTTTGGTTCACCATCAATAAACAACAGGTCTATTTTGCCGTAATGCGTCATTAGTTCTTCACATTGTTTCCGTGTGAAATCGTCAAATTCTTCTTTTATTGCTGTACTCATAAGCATGGTATCCCTGCTGATGGGCAATTTATGCCTGTAGTAAAAATTGAAATCTTCGGGTGAAAAGTAAAAGCCAACCTGCAGGCCTGCTTTCCTGGTAGCATCCACAAATTCCTGCAACAGATCTTTATGGTAAGCTGTATTCATAATGTTATAGGAAGTTGTTTTAGTATCCCACATGCAGAAACCTGAATGATGTTTGGTGGTAAACATGATGTATTTCATACCGGCCAGTTTTGCCAGCGAAGCGATTTCTGCCGGATCAAATTTTGAGGGGTTGAACGAAGCGGGCAGTTCAGAAAAATAGCGGTTTACATAGTCTGCTGACGCGCCTACCAGCGAATGACTGATTACAATACCTAACTGTGCATCCGCGCTGAAATGAATGAACAGGCCGCTGTTTGTATTGCGCAGCCATTCTTCCCTTTCAGGTTTATTGCGGTTATAGCTGCTGGCCTCATCATCGTTTACTTTATCCTGTGCTGCAGATATCAGTGCTGCGAACGTAAGAAAGAAGATTATCGGTACATTTTTGATATTCATAACCTGTATAATTGATGGTAATGCAGTCGCGATAAAATAAAAAAGGCATAGACATGCCTCTTCTCCTTAAAAAACGGACTGCTTATAAAACTATCATCTTTATCCGATGTATACTTTGTAAATAATCAGGCTATTTTATTTGCTGGTTAATGGCTTTTGCATTTTTGGAATTACCAGCGGGACCGCAATACCATTGACATCATATACAATCTTTCCCGCTTTGATGGTCATTTCACATTCCAGTTTCTGCGCGCCCTGGATTTTATAACCCGTGTAATCATAAAAGCCAAACTGGCCGTTACGGATCGATAAAATGGCAATATCAGCGATACCGCCTACCGACAGGTTTCCCAATTCTTCATGTTTTATTTCTTTGGCCGGATTCCAGGTAGCGGCCTGGATTACCTTTTCCAATTTCATTCCGATGGCCATAGTTTTCGACATAATATTCAGCAGATCTTTCATTGAATTGTTCATACTGCCGGTATGAATATCAGAGCTGATAGAGTTGGGGAAGAAGCCGTTTTTAAAGGCAGGAATTGCCTGCGAAAACGCGAAACTGATTTCACCATAACCCACATCAAATACAATTCCTTTTTTTTGCGCCTCCCATACAAATGATTTTATTTTTTTTGTTGCAGTATCGACAATTGGTTCGCGATTGTTAAGCTGGCCGAAACAGTGCGTAAAAATATCCCCGGGCCGCAGGCGCTTCATAAACAATTCTTCGATAGACAGCGCCGGGTTACTGCTGCCAAAGTCTATCATGACAGGCAGGTTGGCCAATTGCCCGGCTTTTAGTGCTTCTTCCACCGGTGTCCATTCATTGCCTGAATAATGTGCTACTTTAATACCCACTACATAGTCCCGATAACGCTTAGCCATCAGCGCAGTTATCTTTCCATCCATATCGCGCGTGTCCTGTTCATAGGGCCAGCCACGCATACCTTCTCCTACAATATTCAGCATGGCCAATACCCTTGTCTGCGACATATCAATTACCTGCTTTTTGAAAGTCGTGAATGCACGCCAGCCCGAGCAACCTGCATCTACCACAGTGGTAATGCCGTTACGGAAAGTAAATCCATCGGGCACTATCGACAATGGTCCATTGCTGTAATTATTATCCGTGCCGGTTCCATAAAAAACATGGGTATGTAAATCAATAAGACCAGGTATTACATACATGCCCCGGGCATTGATTACCTGCAGGGCGCCTGTACTGTCAATATTTTCAGCGATGCTTACAATTTTGCCATCGACTACAGCAATATCCATCACGGCATTGATGCTGCTTTTGGGATCAATTACCTGCCCGCCTTTTATCAACAGGTTATATGACTGTGCTTGTGCAAACAGTGAAACAAAAAGTACACAGCCGGCAATACTTATTTTTCGCATGCGCTTTATTGTTGGTCAATATCAGGATACGGCTGCTTTTGCCAACTCTTCTTTTATTTTGGCGGCGACTAATTTTTCCTGGCCCGGTTTCAACATCCACACAGTTATTGTGATCCTGGTATTCTGTGCACTGCCTATTTCAATCGAAGGCGATCCATTGCGCAGATTCAACTGTAGATCTTTTGCGGTAATTTTTATTTTGCTAATGTCCCAACTGATGGCGAGGGTAGGCGTTATGTTTCCGAGCGGAGGAATATTTATCGCGGTGCTGACACCATTTACAGCTTTCACACTGTTTTCAATAACCGCGGTGGCGGCTTGCCAATTGTCCCATTCTTTCTGGTGATCCTGCCCGATGTATTTTTCCAATGCCACATACATACCCAGTACTTCTTCTTTGTTTACTTTAAACCCGCGGCCAATATTAAATCCCCGCGGTGGCATACTTAATCTTGCTGCCGCAATAATTTCTTTTTTGCCCATGAGCAGGCCGGCACTTTGCGGTCCGCGAATGGCTTTGCCGCCCGAGATGGCAACAAAACTGAATCCCATTTCATTAAACTTCCAGAGATTGGATACAGGCGGCACATCGGCCGCAATATCTATTGAAGTGGGAATACCATGTTTTTTACCGATGGCCACCCATTCTTCATGCAGGATTTTCCCCTTGTCGGCTTCAATATTCAGAAAATGCAGTAGCGCCGTTTTTTCATTGATGGCTTTTTCCAATTCGTCTACTGTTTCTATGTAGATTATTTTGCATCCGGTGTTTTTCAACGCATGATTGTAAACAATTTCGTGGGCTTTCTGAATGATAACTTCCGATTTCATACCCGTGCCATCCAGGTGGGGGAGTTGCTCAACTTTTTTTGTATCCATGCCCGTTAAAATACCGGCAAGCCCCAAGGTCATGGCAGAAAACGCCCCGGTGGTGACCACTGCCGCTTCAGCATGTACCAGGCTGGCAATCTTTTCGCCTGTCTTATCCTGCAGCTCATCCATCATGCAAAAATCAGTTGCATGATCGCGGATGGTTTCCACTACATAATCGTGCATCAGGGAACCTGTCATAGCAGTATATGTTCCGGCCGCATTAATAAAAGTGCGTACACCCAGCTCTTTGAATAGATCTCTTTTTTTTGCTCCAGGCGATGCTGATGCCGGCGACAATAAAACGGTACCCGTGACCAACGGAGAAAGGGATATATATTTAATAAGTTCTCTTCTTTGCATGTTGATTTTTATTGGGCGATATACGGTTGGCTGAAACTGCAACCATAGAAAAATATGAAAGACTTTATAGTATCAATAGCCTTCGCTATATCCGCAATTACCAACGTTGTCAGGTATATGCGATGCAGTCCATTTCTACCAGCGAATTACCAGGTACGCCACCCTTAGCCACTGCAACGGTCGTGCGCACCGGTGGATTTTTTCCAAACCGGCCCTGGTATATTTCATTCATGCCTTTGTAATCTTCGATATCATTCAGAAACACGGATACTTTTAACACTTTCTCCATGGATGAACCTGCATTGACTAATTCTTTTTCCAATTCTTTCAATACATGGTCGGTATGTGATTTAATATCGCCTTCAAAATGGGCGCCTTTACCGGCAATAAAAACAAGGCCATTGAACTTGGTAGCGCCGGCAAATAGAGGCGTGCTCTGGTCATCTGATTTTTGAATGTTAAAACTTTTTTTCCTGTTCGTATAGTCGTTTGCTTTCGCGGCGGAAACAAAGCCCATTCCAATTGCCGCGGTTACCGAAGCAATGATTTTTTTTAAGGCAGATCTTCTTGCTGTCTTCATGGTTACCTTATTATGATTAGCAGTGATGAATGATTATTTGTCCCACCAGATCCTGGTCCCGAATAGATCGGCTCCCTGCCTGGCCACGGCGGCATTATAAGATTTTGTGTTGAGTGTTTGTTCTATCACCGGGTACAGGAAACGCCGGAAAAATTGGCCATTGGTGGCGTTGCCGGGATAATTATTGGGCACCAGCTTGGGATAACCCGTGCGGCGGAAATTATTAAAGACTTCCTGTGCATCTGGGAAGATGCCCAGCCAGAACTGCGTATAAATTTGTTCTGTTTGATTATCGACCGTGCTGCCTTTTGCAGTAAGCGGATGCGCAGCCACATAAGCATCTACCTGGCTGCCCGAAATCGTACCTGTAACACCACTACTAAGATCCCATTGCTGCATAGCGGCCCTGATTCCCTTTTCATATAAAGCAACCGGTGTTTCGGCTGCATACCAATTTCTTAATGCAGCTTCTGCCAGTAAAAAATAAGATTCCGCCGCAGTAAAAATGAGCATGGGCGCATCAACCCGTAATACAGTTGATTGTTTTGGTTCTGAATAGGTTCCAAAATCGGCCGGTTTAACGCCATTGATGGTAGCAGGCAAACCTTTTTGTACCGCGGGTGTGCTGTTCGCTACACCATTTTGATAAACTACGGAGATGACACTCAGCCTGGGATCATTGTTGTATTTCAGTGAGTCAATAAATGCCTGCTGGTACTTTCCGCCTTCTGTATTGTTCAACCCATCGGCCTTGATGTAATCACTGTTCAGCATATTCAACGCCATCGGATTTTTATTGATATCCTGGCCTGAACCCACATAATTAACTTTGGCGATATCGCTATAGCTCATAATAACGCCGCCGGCAATGGCCTTGGTCACCCAGCTTTGAGCAGCCGCAATATCTACTTTGGTCATGCGCATACCCAACCGCAGCATAAGCGAATAAGCAAATTTTTTCCAAAGAATCGTATTGCCGCTATATACTAAATCAGAAGTCCCGAAAGTAGTGGTGTTGGCGGTATTTAATGCCAATGCTGACTGTTCCAGTTCCTTTAGCAGATCCGCATAAATATCCTTTTGCGCATCATATACCGGTTGAAAAATGGAACTGTTGTATCCTTGCCCTGCCTGTGAATAGGGAATATCTCCATACAGATCTGTGATCCGGCTATAACAAAACACCTTCCATATCCGCGCCACTGCATACATGTTTACCTGGGCAGGGTTATCTTTTACCGCTTTTATCACTTCTCCAATTTCATTGATTTGATTGCCATACGAATTGGCAAATACAGAGGAAGATTGTGATTGCTGGGCAGCTACATATTTTGAACCGAAACCTGC
>Ga0068868_100001399_pt1 | contig 16645 bp, 20 predicted proteins | sample KBSMisM42_FD_64660 | JGI IMG/M metagenome (GOLD analysis project Ga0068868, IMG submission 64660) | Miscanthus rhizosphere microbial communities from Kellogg Biological Station, Michigan, USA - KBS Miscanthus M4-2 | ecosystem: Host-associated > Plants > Roots > Rhizosphere > Soil ...
GCGAGCAGGACTTCGAGGTAGACCACCCACATGCGGAGCGCCTTTCTAGCGCTGATTGTACTGACCGCGGGCTGCGCGCCGCTCGCGCCCTGCCCGAAGTGTCCGCCGCCCAAGCCCGCCCCCGAGACCGCGCAATACCTGGAGTTCACGTTCGACGGGCTGCCGGGCTGGCCGAGCGCCGGGCTCGAACGCAGCCTGCGCGCGTTCCTCGCGGGTTGCCCGCGCAGCGGCGCCTTTTCACAGCCGTGCGCTCGCGCGGCGGCGGTGCCCCCTGACGACCCCGGCGCGGCGCGCGCCTTCTTCGAAACCAATTTCGTGCCCTACGCGCTGGTCTCTTCCGACGGCCCGGACAGCGGGCTCATCACCGGCTACTACGAGCCGATCATCGACGGCAGCCGCACGCAGAGCGGAGCGAATCGCTATCCCATCTTCGGCGTGCCCGAAGACCTGATCGTGGTCGACCTGGCCTCGGTCAATCCCGATGTGCGCAACATGCGCCTGCGCGGCCGTATCGACGGGCGCCGCGTGGTTCCGTATCTGTCGCGAGGCGAAATCGACGCGCGCGGCGTGCCGGCGCAGGTCATCGCGTGGGCAGCCGACCCGGTGGAGCTCTTCTTTCTGCAGATCCAGGGCTCGGGCCAGATCCGGCTTGAAAGCGGCGAGCGCATCCGTATCGGCTTCGCCGACCAGAACGGGCATCCGTACCGCTCGCTCGGACGCTACCTGGTCGACCGCGGCGAGCTGCCGCTCGAGCAGACTTCCATGCAGAACATCAAGGCCTGGGCGGCGGCCAATCCCGCCAGGCTGAAGGAGGCGCTCAACTCCAACCCGAGCTATGTGTTCTTCCGCGAGCTGCCGCCCGCCGCCGAGGGCCCGCCGGGAGCCCTCGGCGTGCCGCTGACGGCGGAATACAGCCTCGCGGTGGACCGGCGCTTCGTCCCGCTCGGGGCGCCGGTCTATCTCGCGACCACCGACCCGATCACGGAACAGAAGCTCGAGCGCCTGATGGCGGCGCAGGACACCGGCGGCGCGATCCGCGGCGCGGTGCGCGCGGATTTCTACTTCGGCACCGGCGCCGAGGCCGGCGTCGCCGCGGGCCGGATGCGCCAGCAGGGCAGGATGTGGCTCATGTGGCCGCGCGGCGAGCCGCCGCCGCGGCCGGACTAGCGCTTGGCGACGCTGGTCTGGTCCAGCAGATCCTTGAGGTCGTCCGCCGCGAGACCGCCGCTCACGCGCTCGCCGTTGGCGAGGATCAGCGTCGGTGTGCTGTTGACGGCGAGGCTGCGGCCGAGCTTGAGGACCTTGTCGACGGGGTCGCCGCAGCTCTTGGCCGCGTTCGGCACCTTCGGCTTGGGCGCCGCGGCGAGCTCGAGCCACGCCTTGGCGCGATCGGCAGAGCACCACACCATGCGCGAGTGATCGGTGTTCTCGGGGCGGATCACCGGGTACATGAAGACGTAGATCGTCACGTTGTCGACCTGCGCCAGCGAGCGCTCGAACTGCCGGCACGCCGGGCAATAGGGATCGGAGAACATCGCGAGCACGCGCTTGCCGTCGCCGCGCTGGATCTTGACCGCGAGCTCGAGCGGCAGCGATTCGAACTTGATCGCGTTCAGCTTGCGCAGCCGCTCCTCGGTGAGATCACGCTCCGCGCGCAGGTCGTAGATCTTGCCCTGGATCACGTAGTTCCCGGTGGCGTCGACGTAGATCACCTGGACGCCCTGCGGGGAGCGGTAGCGCACCTCGTAGAGGCCGGGCACCGGCCCGGGCTCGATGCCGTCGATCTGCACGCCGAGCTTCGGCTCGAGCGTGCGCCGCAGCTCCGCGTCGTCGGCGGCAAGCGCGGCCGAGGACAGGGCAAGCGCGGCGATCAGCAACAGCAGTCGGTTCAGCATCGGCTCAGTTCATGGCCTGTCGGATGAGAAGGTTCTTTACGACCTCGAGCCGGTCGGTGAGGTTCAATCCGTGGTTGCGCAGCCGGGCGGCAAAGGCGCCCTGCGCACCGAAGAACCGCTGCAATCCGTCGACCATGGCATCCATGGCGAGTATAGGCTCTGCGCGCGCCCGCTCATAGCGGCGTAGCACCCGCCAGTCGCCGGCGTCGCGCACCGGCTCCCGCGCGCCCAATATCCGTGACAGAGTGCGCACGTCCTGCAGCCCGAGGTTGAGCCCCTGTCCCGCAAGCGGATGGATCACGTGCGCGGCGTCGCCCGCGAGGGCTACGCGTGGCGCGACCATTCGCCGCGCCGCAAGGCGCCGTAAGGGATAGGTTCTCGCCGGCGTGATCACCTTGAAAGCACCCAGGACTCGGCGGCTCGCCGCCTCCAACTCACGGCAAATCGCCTCTGAATCGAGGGCAGCGACCCGCGCGGCCTCCTCGGTCGGCAGCGACCAGACCATCGAGACGTGCTCTCCGGGAAGCGGCAGCAGCGCGAGCACCGGACCGCCCTGGAACCACTGATACGCGACATTGCCGTGGCCACGCTCGCACGCGAAGTTGGCCACCACCGCGGCCTGCCCGTACGTCTTGGAGGTTACTTTTATTTCTGCAAGCTCTCGTATTCGCGACTCGGCGCCGTCCGCCGCGACTACGAGGCGGCCGGAGAGCTCGCGCGCGCCGTCGAGCGTCACTCTCACTCGATCGTCCTCGACGGCGAGTCCCTCGCACCGGCCGACGACCGGCTCGAGGCCTTGCCAGAGCGCGTCCTGCAGCTCGCGGTCCTCAACGATGTAGGCGAGCGCCGCCACGCCTGCGCGATAGGCGTCGAACTCGATGCGCGAATCGCCGTCGCCGTAGATCCGCATCGCGTGCACCGGCGTCAGGCCCTCCAGCGCGAGCCCGAGAAAGGCCACGTTGGCGGGGCTGAGCGCGTAGACCCGCGCGTCGAAGCGCTCCTTGCGCGGCGCCGCGACGCGGCGCTCGTGCGCCACGAGGGCGACCGAAAGGCCGTGCGCCGAGCGGGCGAGGCTTGCGCCCACCGGCCCGCCGCCGACGATGATCAGGTCGTGGTCCACGAGGTTATAATGGCGCCCATCCCGTCCGGACGTGGCGAATTAGCTCAGCTGGTTAGAGCAGCGGAATCATAATCCGTGTGTCCGGGGTTCGAGTCCCTGATTCGCCACCACTCCCCTTCTCGCCCGCCGGTAGAATCGCGGCATGCAGTTTCTCAGGCTCCTTATAGTCTTGCTTTCCGCGCTCGCAGCGAGCGCGCACGCGCAGCTGCGCACCATCCCCGCGGAGGCGAAGGACGGCCAGATGAGCCCCCTGCAGGACATGATCGTGTCGGTCGACGGCGTGGCCGCGCGCTTCGCGCCTGGCATGCGGATCCGCGACCAGGACAACCGGATGGTCGTGCCCGGCGCCGTGGCCGCCGGAACGCAGGTCAAGTACCTGCTCGACGAGCTAGGCCAGGTGCGGCAGGTCTGGATCCCCACGCCCGACGAAGCGAAGCAAGGGGCCAGCAAAAACTAGTGGGCAAGGTCTACCTGCGCACGTTCGGCTGCCAGATGAACGAGTACGACTCGGAGAAGATCTCCGACGTGCTGCGCGCCGCCGAAGGCCTCGAGCCTGCCGAGCGCCCGGAAGACGCCGACCTCATCGTCTTCAACACCTGCTCGGTGCGCGAGAAGGCGCAGGAGAAGGTGTTCGCGGATCTCGGGCGCGTGAAGCACCTCAAACGCGAGAAGCCCGGCCTCATGATCGCGGTGGGCGGCTGCGTGGCAAGCCAGGAAGGCGGCTCGATCGTCGAGCGCGCGCCTTACGTCGACGTGGTATTCGGGCCGCAGACGCTCCACCGGCTGCCGCAGCTCCTCGAGCGCCGGCGCGCGACCGGGCGCCCGCAGGTCGACGTGAGCTTCCCCGAGATCGAGAAGTTCGACCATTTGCCGCCGCCGCGGGTGCAGGGCGCGCAGGCCTTCGTTTCGATCATGGAGGGCTGCAGCAAGTACTGCAGCTTCTGCGTCGTGCCGTACACGCGCGGCGAAGAAGTGTCGCGCCCCTTCGACGACGTGGTGCGAGAAGTGGCGGCGCTTTGCGCCGGCGGCGTGAAGGAGGTGACGCTGCTCGGACAGAACGTGAACGCCTGGCGCGGCACTATCGATGGTCAGGTCGGAGACTTCGGCGAGCTGCTCTACTATCTGAATGAAATTCCCGATCTGGAGCGTATCCGCTACACCACCTCGCATCCGCGCGAATTCACGCAACGGCTGATCGACGCCCACGCCGAGCTCGACAAGCTCGCGCCGCACGTGCACCTGCCGGTGCAGTCGGGCTCCGACCGCGTGCTGGCAGCGATGAAGCGCGGCTACACCGCGCTCGAATACCGCTCCATCGCGAGGCGCCTGCGCGCGGCGCGTTCCGACCTTTCCCTGACCTCGGACTTCATCGTCGGCTTCCCCGGCGAGACCGAGGCCGATTTCGAGGCCACGCTCAGGCTTGCGGCAGAGCTCGGCTTCGACGGCTCGTTCTCCTTCCTCTACAGCGCGCGCCCCGGAACACCCGCGGCGAACCTGCCCGACGACACGCCACCCGAGGTGAAAAGCAAGCGGCTGCAGCGGCTGCAGGCGCTGCTGGATCGCCAGTATCACGCAGCGAGCCAATCGATGGTCGGCACCACGCAGCGGGTCCTCGTCGAATCGGTTTCGAGAAGAAGAGACTCTGAATTGGCGGCGCGCACAGCCAACAACCGCATCGTCAACTTTCCCGGCGAGCGGACGCTCATCGACAGCTTCGTCGACGTTCGCATCGGCGCGGTCGTGGGCCATTCGCTGCGCGGCGAACTGCTGAATGGCAAGTAAGGCCGTCGAGGTCAAGCTCGAGCCGGTCGACAACCAGCGCCTCGCGCGCCTGTGCGGAGCGCTGGACGAGAACCTGCGGCAGATCGAGTCGGCGCTCGATGTCACCATCGCGCGCCGCGGCGGCAAATTCACGGTGCGCGGCGAGCAGGCGCAGCGCGCGGCGCACGCGCTGGAGCATTTCTACGATCGCGCCTCGGGCGACCTGAGCGTCGAGGATGTCCAGCTCGGCCTGACCGAGCTTTCGAGCAATTCCGATTCGGCGCAGGCGGAAGGACCGCAGCTGCTCACGCGGCGCTCCGACCTTCACGGCCGCACGCCGCACCAGGTGCAGTACATCGAGAGCATCCTGGCCCACGACTGCACCATCGGCATCGGCCCCGCGGGCACCGGCAAGACCTACCTCGCCGTGGCGTGCGCGGTGGACGCGCTCGAGCGCGACAAGGTGAAGCGCATCGTGCTCGCGCGGCCGGCGGTGGAAGCGGGCGAGCGCCTGGGATTTCTGCCGGGCGACCTGGCGCAGAAGGTCGATCCCTACCTGCGGCCGCTCTACGACGCGCTCTACGATCTCATGGGCTTCGAGAAGACCGGCAAATTGCTCGAGCGCGGAACGATCGAATTGGCTCCACTTGCCTACATGCGCGGGCGCACGCTCAACCATTCGTTCATCATCCTCGACGAGGCGCAGAACACCACGCCCGAGCAGATGAAGATGTTCCTCACCCGCATCGGCTTCGGCGCCAGGGCGGTGGTGAACGGCGACATCACCCAGATCGACCTGCCGCGCGGGCAGAAGAGCGGCCTGATCGAGGCGCGGCGCATCCTCGCCGGCGTGCGCGGCATCGCCTTCACCGAGTTCGGCGCGCAGGACGTGGTGCGCCACCCGCTGGTGGCGCGCATCATCGATGCCTACGACAAGCACTCGCAGCAAGAAGAACAATAGGGACGCGGAGAAACCGCTGCAAAGTCGTATCCGTGTTCAGTACGCCGTTTCTCGGCGCGGCGTGCCGGGAACCGGATCGCTGCGCAGGTGGGCGGCGCTCGTGGCGATCGAGGCTACGCTGCGCATTGTCGGCGCCGCCGAAGGCCGCAGGTTGAACCGGCAGTACAGAAAGAAGGCGTACCCAACCAACGTACTGTCGTTCCCGTACGGAAAGGACCGCGGCGACGTGGTGCTGTGCCACCCGGTGATTGCCCGCGAGGCGCGCGCGCAGGGAAAGACGCTCGCCGCGCACTACGCGCACCTGGTGCTGCACGGCCTGCTCCATCTGCGCGGCTACGAGCATGAAAAGAAACGGGAAGCCGAGCGCATGGAGCGCCTCGAGATCCGGCTGCTGGCGCGCGCGGGCTTCGGTAACCCTTACACGGTAGAATGAAGCGGCTGCAATGAACGACCCTTCACGGCCCAGCCTGCTCGAGCGCCTGTCGTCGCTGCTGATGCGCGAGCCGGGCGACCGCGAGCAGCTCGTGCACCTGCTGCGCTCCGCGTATTCGCGCAACCTGCTCGACGCCGACGCGCTCTCGATCATCGAGGGCGCCCTCACCGTCTCGGAAATGCAGGTGCGCGATATCATGGTGCCGCGCGCCCAGGTCGACTTCATCGACATCAACGAGCCGGTCGAGACGTTCATCCCGCAGATCATCGCCACCGCGCACTCGCGCTTCCCGGTGATCGACCAGAACCGCGACGACGTGATCGGCATCCTGCTCGCCAAGGACCTCCTGCGCCACTACGCGGGAGACGACGACGTCAACGTGCGCGAGATGCTGCGCCCGGCGATTTTCGTGCCGGAGGCGAAGCGCCTCAACGTGCTGCTGCGCGAGTTCCGCGCCAGCCGCAATCACATGGCGATCGTGGTCGACGAATACGGCGGCGTCGCCGGACTGGTCACGATCGAGGACGTGCTCGAGCAGATCGTCGGCGACATCGAGGACGAGTACGACTTCGACGAGGCCTCCGACAACATCCTGCCCGAGCCCGGCGGCCGCTACCGGGTGAAAGCGCTGACCCAGATCGCCGACCTCAACCGGGCGCTCGGCTCCGCGCTTCCCGACGAAACCGTCGACACCAGCGGCGGACTTGTCATCTCGCACCTCGGCCGGCTGCCCAAGCGGGGCGAGACGGTCGTGATCGACGGGGTCCGCTTCCAGGTGCTGCGCGCCGACTCGCGCCGCGTGTATACGCTGCTCGTCGACAAGCCGAAAACATAAGAACAATTTTTTCTGAAAGGGGTCTGACCCCATTTTTCGCGGGCGCGGCGACGGTGCTCGCGTTCGCGCCGCTTGGCTTCTTTCCGCTCGCGCTGCTCACGTTCGGCCTTCTCGCCCACTTCTGGATCGGCGCGACGCCGCGGCAGGCTTTCTGGTCGGGGTACGCCTTCGGCCTCGGGCTCTTCGGCGCGGGCGTGTCCTGGGTCTACGTCAGCCTGCATACCTTCGGCGCCATGCCGCTGCCGCTCGCGGCCCTCGCCACGTTTCTTTTCTGCGCGTTCCTTGCGCTCTTTCCGGCCGTGGCAGGATGGCTCCAGGCTCGCATCCCGGCGCAGGCAGCCGTGCGCGCCTGTCTCCTGATTCCCGCCGCGTGGACGCTCATCGAATGGCTGCGAAGCTGGATCTTCACCGGTTTTCCATGGCTGTCCGTGGGTTACGCGAGCGTCGGCTGGCCGCTGCAGGGGTACGCGCCGCTCCTTGGAGTCTTCGGCCTTTCATTCATGACCGTCTCGCTCGGCGGCATGGCATGGCTGCTTTTTCAGCGGCAGCGGCTACTGGTCTTTGCAACAACTTTCATTGCCATCATCGTGGCCGGGCAGGCGTTGCGCCACGTCCACTGGACCGAGCCCGCGGGCGAGCCGGTGAGCGCTGCCCTGCTGCAGGGGAACATTGAGCAGGACCTCAAGTTCCGTCCTGAGCGCTACGCCGCGATCCTGGCGACCTACGTGCGCCTTGCCGAAGGCGCCCGCGCGAAGCTGATCGTATTCCCCGAGACCTCGATCCCACGCTTCCTCGACCGCATCGAGCCGGAGTTCCTCGAGCAGCTCGCCGGCGTCGCCAGGCGCAATGGCGGCGACCTGCTCCTCGGCGTGCCCTACCGCTCGAGGAGCGGCGAATACTTCAACAGCGTGATTTCGCTTGGCAGCTCGCCGCCGCAGGCGTACCACAAGTCGCACCTCGTGCCGTTCGGCGAGTTCATTCCTCCGGGCTTCGGCTGGGTCCTGGGCGTGCTGCAGGTGCCGCTCTCCGACTTCTCGCGCGGCGGCCACGATCAGGCGCCGATCGCCGCCGCCGGCCAGCGCGTCGCGGTCAACGTCTGCTACGAGGACGCGTTCGGCGACGAGATCGCGCGCCGCGTGCGCGAAGCGACGATCCTCGTCAACGTTTCCAACGTCGCCTGGTTCGGCGATTCGCTCGCGCCCGCCCAGCACCTGCAAATCGCGAGGCTGCGCGCCGTCGAGACCGGCCGGATGCACCTCGCCGCGACGAATACCGGGATTACGGCGGCGATCGACCGCGACGGGCGCGTGCTTGCGCGGCTTCCGCAGTACACCGAGGGCCGCCTCGAAGTGAGCGCGCAAGGCTATGCCGGCGCGACGCCTTACGCGAGCTACGCCGATTGGCCGGTTGTCATCGTTTCTCTACTCGTGCTCGCCGGCGCCCTGCTCGTCGCCCGGCGCGCATTGAGCCGGTAGAATCGCCGGGCTCCATGCTCAGCTTTCAGAGTCTCATCCTCCGGCTGAACGCGTTCTGGGATCGCCAGGGCTGCGTGCTGCTGCAGCCTTACGACATGGAGGTGGGCGCCGGGACCTTCCACACCGCGACGTTCCTGCGCGCCATCGGCCCCGAGCCGTGGAAGGCGGCTTACGTGCAGCCGTCGCGCCGGCCGAAAGACGGCCGCTATGGCGAGAACCCCAATCGCCTGCAGCACTACTACCAGTACCAGGTGGCGCTGAAGCCCTCGCCCCCCGACATCCAGGACATCTATATCGCGTCGCTGCGCGAGCTCGGCATCGACCCTCGCGAGCACGACATCCGCTTCGTCGAGGACGATTGGGAGTCGCCGACGCTCGGCGCCTGGGGGCTGGGCTGGGAAGTGTGGCTCGACGGGATGGAGATCACGCAGTTCACCTACTTCCAGGAAGTCGGCAGCCTCGCGTGCAAGCCCGTGCTCGGCGAGATCACCTACGGCCTCGAGCGGCTCGCGATGTACCTGCAGGGCAAGGAAAGCATCTACGACCTGGTGTGGACCTCCGGTGTCACTTATGGCGACGTGTACCACCAGAACGAGGTCGAGCAGTCGCGCTACAACTTCGAACTCTCCGACACCAAGATGCTGTTTCAGCATTTCTCGGACTACGAGACAGAGGCGAAGCGCCTGATCGAGGCGCAGTGCGTGCTGCCCGCCTACGAGATGGTCATGAAGTGCTCGCACACCTTCAACCTGCTCGATGCGCGCGGTGCGATCTCGGTCACCGAGCGCGCGGCCTACATCGGCCGTGTGCGCGCGCTGGCGCGCGCCATCGCGCAGGCCTACTACGAGTCGCGCGAGCGGCTCGGCTTTCCGATGCTCAAGAAAGAGCCGCAACCGGCCTAGCGATGAAGGCAACGCTGCTGGTCGAGATCCTCACCGAGGAGCTGCCGCCGAAGTCTCTGCGCGCGCTTTCACAGGCTTTCTTTGAGAACCTCTCCAAGGCCCTCGCCAGCGCGCATCTGGCTGGTGAAGGGAAAGGCCGCGCGTTCGCCACCCCGCGGCGGCTCGCCGTACTGATTCCGGAAGTCGAATCGGATGCGCCGGATCGCGAAAGCGAGCTCAGCGGGCCTTCGACCAAGGCCCCCGAGCAGGCCGTCGCGGGCTTCGCGCGCAAGGCGGGCGTCGAGGCGAGCCGCCTCGAGCGGCGCACGACGCCAAAGGGTGAGGTCTACGTCGCGCGCGTCAAGGTGAAAGGCGCGGTGCTCGCCGAGGTCCTGCCGGGTCTGGTGGAAGAGGCGCTGAAGTCGCTGCCGATCCCCAAAGTCATGCGCTGGGGCGCCGGCGACGCGCAGTTCGTGCGGCCGGTGCACGGCGTGGTTCTGCTGCACGGCGAGCGCATCATCGCCGGCAAGGTGCTCGACATCGCGGCGGGGCGCGAGACTTCCGGCCACCGCTTCCTCGGCGCCGCGCAGATCAGCCTCAAGTCCGCGGACGAATACGAAAAGCGCCTCGCTGGCGAAGGCATGGTCATGCCCGATTTCGCCGCTCGCCGCACGGAGATCGAGCGCCAGCTCAAGGAGACTGCGGCCCGCGAAGGCGGTGGACTCGGCGAATACAGCGACCTGCTGGACGAGGTGACCGCCCTGGTCGAGCACCCGAGCGTCTATACCGGGAAGTTCGACGCCGGCTACTTGGCGGTGCCGCAGGAGTGCCTGATTCTGACGATGCGGCAGAACCAGAAGTACTTCCCGCTGTTCGACGCCTCCGGCCGCCTCCAGCCGAAGTTCCTGATCGTGTCGAACGTGCGCGTCGCGGATCCGCGCCACATCGTCGGCGGGAACGAGCGCGTGGTGCGGCCGCGGCTCGAGGACGCGCGCTTCTTCTACGACCAGGACCGCAAGCGACGCCTGGAGTCGCGAGTCCCCGAGCTCGGGCGGGTCGTGTACCACAACAAGCTAGGCACCCAGCTCGAGCGCGTCCAGCGGATCCAGTTGCTGAGCGGCCGGATCGCGCGCGACTTGAAGACCGACCCGGTCCTCGCTGAGCGCGCAGCCTGGCTCGCCAAGGCCGACCTCCTGACCGGGATGGTGGGCGAGTTTCCGGAGCTCCAGGGCGTGATGGGACGCTACTACGCGCTGCACGACGGCGAGCCGCCCGAGGTGGCTGACGCCATCGAGGCGCACTACCGGCCGCGCTTCGCCGGCGACCGGCTTCCCGAGCATCCGGTGTCCTGCGCTGTCGCGCTCGCCGACAAGCTCGACGCCCTCGCCGGCCTCTTCGGCATCGGCCAGGTCCCGACCGGGGACAAGGACCCCTTCGGCTTGCGCCGCGCCGCGCTGGGGGTTATCCGCATCCTGGTTGAGCGGAAGCTCGAAATTCTGCTCTCCGACCTGGTAGATGGGGCGTTTCAGGGTTTCGCAGGCAAACCCGGGATCGGCGAGGCACATACCGATCTGAAGATGTTTATCTTCGACCGTGCGCGCGGGTATTTCCTGGAATCCGGATATTCCGCCAATGAAGTCGAATCCGTTCTTTGCCTCAACCCCGCCCGTTTCGACCTGATCCCCAAGCAGCTCGAGGCCGTGCGCGCGTTCTCGCGCCTGCCGGAAGCCGAAAGCCTCGCTGCCGCAAACAAGCGCATCGGCAACATATTGAAGCAGGCCAAGGCCGTGCCAAGCGACTTTGATCCCGCCGTTATGGTGCTGCCGGAGGAGAAAGTCTTGGCGACCGCGTTCGGCAAGCTGCGTCCCGGCGTTGACAAGGCATACGGCTCGCTCGACTACACCACCGCGCTCAAGGCGCTCGCCGCCCTGAAAGCGCCGGTGGACGCGTTTTTCGACAAGGTCATGGTGATGGACAAGGACGCCAGAGTGCGCGATAACCGGATCGGCCTTCTGGGCATGCTGCACGCCACGATGAACCGCATCGCCGACCTCTCCAAGCTCGCGAAATGAAGCTCGTCATCCTCGATCGCGACGGCACCATCAACCAGGACAGCGTCGATTTCATCAAGTCGCCCAACGAGTGGCGCCCGATCGAGGGCAGCCTCGAGGCGATCGCCCGGCTGACGCAGGCGGGCTATCGCATCGTCGTCGCCACCAACCAGTCGGGCATTGCGCGCGGCCTGTTCGACACCGCGACGCTGGTCGCCATCCACGACACGGTGCAGCGGGCCGCGATGCAGGCGGGGGGGCGCATCGACGCGTTCTTTTTCTGCCCGCATTCGGCCGATTCGGCCTGCGCCTGCCGCAAGCCCCAGCCTGGGATGCTTCTCGAAGTGGCGCGGCGCTTCAACGTCTCGCTCAAGGACACCTACATGGTCGGCGATGCGCATCGCGACGTCGCCGCCGCCTCCGCCGCCGGCGCACGCCCGGTGCTGGTGCTCACCGGCCGCGGACGCAAGACCCGGGAAGAGGGCAACCTGCCCCCCGGAACCGAGGTGTTCGACGATCTGGCGGCGTTTGCCGAGCATCTGGCTCCGTGACGCTCGCGCGCTCGATCCTGTTCGCGGCCACGCTCGTGGTCGTCACGCCGCCGTACGCGCTGCTCGCGCTCGCGACGTTTCCGCTGCCGCCGATGCTGCGCTATCGGGTCATTTCGGGCTGGTCGCGCGTCGTGCTGTTCCTCGCCCGGAGGCTGCTCGGCATCGATTGGAAAGTCGAGGGCCACGAGCACCTTCCCGCCTGCCCGGCCGTCATCCTGTCCAAGCACCAGTCGGCGTGGGAAACGCTCGCCTTCCAGCAGATCTTCCCGCCGCAGGTGCACGTCCTCAAGCGCGAGCTTCTCTGGATCCCGTTCTTCGGCTGGGGGCTCGCGCTGATGAGCCCGATCGCGATCGACCGCTCGCGCGGCGTCAAGGCGCTGCGCAGCATCGCCCGGCGCGGGCGCGAGCGGCTCGGGCAGGGCTTCTGGGTCGTGGTCTTCCCCGAGGGCACGCGCGTGGCGCCGGGCGAGCGGCGCACCTACCAGCTCGGCGGCGCGTGGCTCGCCGCGGCGAGCGGCGCGCCGATCGTGCCGGTGGCGCACAACGCCGGCCGGGTCTGGCCGCGCAACGCCTTCATCAAGCATCCGGGAACCGTGACCGTGCGCATCGGTCCGCCGATCGACAGCGCGAACCGCGATCCCAAGGTCCTCAACGCAATGGCAGAGCAATGGATAGAAGAGCAACAGAAGGCGCTTACCTGATCGACTTTGGCGGACGCTGCATCGACTACCGTTTCGTGCGCCGCCGCCGGCGCACCATCGGCATCACCATCGACGCCAACGGGCTTTCCGTGGCCGCGCCGCTGCGCGCGCCGTGGCGCGAAGTCGAGGCGTTCCTGCGGCAGAAGGAGCGCTGGATCAAGCGCAAGCTGGACGAGTGGGCCCGCCTGCCGCGGCCGGCGATCCTGCGCGGGCACAGCGGCGAGTCGCTACCGCTCTTCGGCTTGCCCGTCACCCTCGAGGTGCACACCGGCAGCCGGCGCGCGGTGCACCACCATCGTCATCGGCTGCTCGTGACCGCGCCGTCGGCGCAGCGCGTGGTCAGAGTGCTGATCGGCTGGCTGAAAACCCAGGCGCTCGACTCGCTGACCCCGCGCGCCGCGCACTACGCCGCCCATCTCGATGTCGCGGCTCCTCTCGTGGGCCTCTCCAACGCGCGCAGCCAGTGGGGCGTGTGCACCGAGGACGGCACCATCCGCCTGTCCTGGCGCCTGGTGCACCTGGAGCCTGCCCTCGCCGACTACGTGGTGGCGCACGAAGTCGCGCACCTCGTCGAGATGAACCACTCCAAGCGCTTCTGGAGCCTTCTCGCTAAGCTCTATCCCGACTGGCGGCGCGCCCGGCACCAGCTCGAGCTCGCCGGCGCTTCGCTTCCCATCATCCAAGGAGCCACATGAGAATCCTGCATACGATGCTGCGCGTGGGCGACCTGCAGCGCTCGGTCAAGTTCTATACCGAAGTCCTCGGCATGAAGCTCCTGCGCACCACCGATCGCCCTGAGCAGAAGTACTCCCTCGCCTTCGTCGGCTACGACACCGAGGACCGCACCGCCGTGCTCGAGCTCACCTACAACTACGGCGTCGACCGGTACGACCTCGGCGGCGCCTTCGGCCACGTCGCCGTCGGCGTGCCGGACGTCGCCGGCGCGTGCGAGCGCGTGCGCAAGAGCGGCGGCAAGGTCACGCGCGAGGCGGGCCCGGTGAAGGGCGGCACCTCGGTCATCGCGTTCGTCGAAGATCCAGACGGCTACAAGATCGAGTTCATCGAGACCAAGCGCGCATAGGGATCTCAATCGCTGGCCAGATGCTCCACCTTCGCGGCCAGGTCGCGAGCGAGGTGCCGCTGCATCGCTGCCCGCGTGTCGGGATTGGCCTCGAGATACTTCTCCAGCGTGCCAACCTGCCAACGCATTGCACGGACGGGATCCTCCACCACCGCTTCGACGTCGGCCTGAACACCGCTGAGAATGAGCGCGGAGCCGACGAGCTGACCCGTTTCAAGCACGCCGACGACATGGTCATCCCTGGTCACCCGGACCTTCCCACTGAGAATGAGCGCTACAGCGTCCGGCGCCGTGCCGCTCTTGATCATCCGCTCGCCGCGTTGCGCCGTCACCCAGGATCCGATGCTCAGGACCTGCAGGACCTTCCGAGGCGGCAAGTCCTTGAAAAGGAGCCGTCGAACCTCTTCTTCCTCTGCCGTCAGCTTGACGGGTTGACGCTCCATGAAGAGGCGCCATGATTGCAGCAGGTTGATTCCTGCAAACACAACCGTCCACCCGAGTGGCGCCCACAACGTTGTCGGCTGCAGGAGAAAGTACGGGATCGACACCACGGAAGCGGCCACGGCAAACAGGCGCAACCACAGGATGTCGCGAACGCTGTACGCCACCAACAGCAGGATGTTAGCAACATGGATGAAGTAGTCAGGCGAGTAGCTCATCGTTTGTCCGTCCTTTCAGCCTGGTCGCAACTGCAAGCAACAAGCACGCCGTGGCCGCAACTAAGCGGGGGTGCCCCCAGGGGATGGTCTAGCGCATACGCCTTCTCCCGCTCCTCAAGTACCGTTGCGCCGCCGCCGGATCGATGAGCGGATAGAGATCGAAATGGGCCGGGATGATCTCGGCCCAGCCATTCAGAAGCTCGTGTAGCTCCTCGTTCGAGCTCACATCGAATAGTGCAACTGCTCCGCGACCGACGCGCGCGTGGACGAAGCGGCATTCCTTCGACTTCAGCTTCGGATCGATCCAGCGCCAGAACTTCTTCCTGTTAGCCGCTATCGCGGACGGACGCTCGGGTCGCGGGGTGCTGATCACTAGAAAAAGCATGATTGGTGTTCAGCGCTAGAGCGCGCTGATCGTCACATAGTATCCGTCCGGGTCGCGCAGCGAGAACTCCCTGGTACGCGTGTTCGGGTTGACCTGCGGCTCTTCCTCGAGTCGCGCAACAAGGCCGCGCGCCCTTTGCAGAGCCGGATCGAAATCGTCGACCCGAAAGAACAGCAGCAGGCCGTTGCCGGGCGTCCCGCCCTCAGGGCTCATCAAGGAAGGATGGTCCTCGACACCCCACTGGTGAAGGCAGAGGAGCACCGTCCCGTCCGAGTCGACGAGCTGACCAAAGTCGGAATGCCCCGGCGACCTCGGCCGCTGTCCGAACAGCGATTGGTACCACTTGAAGCTCCGCGGCACGTCCCTCACCCCGATGATGGTCCACGTGCGCTTCATGCCGGCGGACTAGCTAGGGAAGCGGCTGCTTGAGGATCGGCAGCGGCGGCTTGCCGCCGCCGGGGATCGGCGCGCGGTCCACGTTCAGGACCATCGACACCATCTCGTAGTAGCCGCTCACGGCGATGAGGTCGACCACGCCCTGCTCGCCGAACTTGTCCTTCATCGCCTTGAACGCCGCGTCGCTCACCTGATGGGTGGTGTGCAGCTCGTGGCAGAAGTTGTAGACGATCTCTTCATCAGGCGCCATCCTCGCCGGGCGCCGGCCCTGCGCGATGTCCTCGGCGATCGCGGGATCGAGCCCGGCCTTGAGCGCCAGGCGATGGTGCGCGAACCATTCGTACTGTGCCGTCCACTTGCGCGCCGTGACGAGGATGGCGAGCTCGTTCAGCTTGAAGGGCAACGACGTCTGGAAGCGCAGGTACTCGGCGACGACGCGCAGGCGATCGGCGAGCACCGGGCTGCGCAGGTAGACGTTGAACGGACTGCCGATGGTGCTCGCGCCCGGCACTACCGCCGCGCTGCCGGTGGACGAGGTTGGGCCCGCCATCACCGCGTCCGCGTACTTGCGCTGCTCGGGCGTCATCTCTGTGAACGGAATCAGCCGGAACCGGCGCTGGTCTTCTTGTGCGTAGGCCATCCTTCCTCCCAGGGCGACGAGCAGCGCCGCCAGTATTGCATTCCTTGGATTCATTTCTCTCCCGCCATGACGTACGCCCAAAGCGACTCGATCTCCGCCGGTTGCAGCACGCCGCCCCACGGCGGCATCTGGTTCTTCCCCCGGGTCACCGACGTCACGAAGCGGTTTTTCTCGTCCGCCGGGAATTTGCTCAGATCGACGGGCACTTCCGGACTGCGCATGCGCGTCCCGTGACAGGGCGCGCAGTTGCGCGCGTAAATACCCGCTCCTTGCTTCACCTGCTCTTCGGGAAACTGCCCGGCGTCCTGGCCGGAAACGGGTGGGGCGAGCGCCGCGGTTGCGACGCCCGCCACCAGTGCTATTGATCGAAAAGCGCGAAGGTCCACACCGAGCCGCCGAGGGGAATCGTGCTGGGCAAACCGCGCCGGCTCGAGCCCACGCCGCCCAGCCCTGAAAGGATGGTCACGTATTGCTTGCCGTTCTTCGTCCACGTCACGGGCTGCGCGTTGATGCCGGAGCCGGTCTTGAAGGACCACACGAGCTCTCCCGTGTCGGCATCGAGCGCGATGAACTCGCCGGTGTTCTTGCCGGTGAAGACGAGACCGCCGCCGGTCGCCAGCATCGCGGAGGCGTTCCTCTGTCCGATGAGCGGCGTGCGCCACGCGGCCTTGGCGCTCATGGGATCGATCGCTTCCATGTGGCCGGCCGGCGCGTCCTTGGAGGTCTCCGGGTAGACGTTTTCGATGAACTGGTAGCGCTGTCCCGCCTTGTAATCACCCATCGGAATGAACTTGTAGGTCGAAGAGCTGTGGTACGTGTT
>Ga0068868_100001407_pt1 | contig 16580 bp, 12 predicted proteins | sample KBSMisM42_FD_64660 | JGI IMG/M metagenome (GOLD analysis project Ga0068868, IMG submission 64660) | Miscanthus rhizosphere microbial communities from Kellogg Biological Station, Michigan, USA - KBS Miscanthus M4-2 | ecosystem: Host-associated > Plants > Roots > Rhizosphere > Soil ...
TCCACAGCCTTCCCACCGACGATGATCTTCGCGGACGTGACGTCGACCCACGGCGCAGCTCGCACGACCAATCGGCCGATGAGCGTGTGAGGCGTCGTCATGACGACGTCGCCGCCAGGTCGCGCGCCTTCGAGCTCGAGCTCGATGATCGGACCGCTCGTCACCGTCGCGTGTCCGGCTTTGATCGCGGCGACGATCGCGATCGGATCGGCTTTGCGCTCTTCGTCGTTCGTCGCGCCGACGCGCACCATCGTGCGCGGATAACCGGCCCACTGATATTGCACGCGGTGCGAGTCGCTCGAGCCCGTCGCCGCGTAGCGTTTGCCCGCATTCAAGAACGCGTACCAGTCGTCGAGCACGGCTTCGACGCGATCGAGCTGCGCGCTCTCGTAGCCGTTGAAGACTTCGATCGCGTCGAAGTCCGTTCGTAGCGCACCGGGCGGAGGGTCGCCGCTCTTCCAGCCGAACGCGGTGAAGTAACCGATCTCGCGCGTGAGGCGCGGGTGATGGACGACGAGCACGCGCTTCGGATCGCCCGCGCGCGCGCCCGCGAAGACTTTGTTCACGTCCGTCGCCTTGAACGGCGGCGGAGGTTTGTCGGTCGGCCAGGGAAAGATCCCGAAGTGGCCGAACTTCGGCATGTACGTCGTGATCTCGACGCCGGGCACGGACGAGAGCTGGCCTTCGACGTCGAGCAGCTTGATCGAAGGCGCGTAATTACCGACCAAGTTGTGCTCCGTCGGCACGGCGAAGTCGATGCCGGCCGCGACGAGCGAAAGGACGCGATCTTCGGCGGTGACGGGCGAGTCGAAGCTCGGTCGAGCGTGGACGTGGAGATCCGCGCCGAGCTCGCCGGGCGTCGGAACGACGTGGCGCGGCGACAAGTCGATGTCGACGCGTTTGCCGGGATCGATCGCGATGACGCGCGTGTCGATCGACCACTCGAGGCCCTTCGTCGCCGCGACGCGATATTTTCCCGCGGGGAGCGGCGTCGTCACCTCGCCGCGGAGCGCGTCGATGATCGGACCAGCGCCCGACGCGCGATAGTCCGGCCCGAAGCTCGGATCGAGCGTGCCGTCGATGCCGTGCACCACGAGCCGCGCGGTGATCGGCTTGTGATCGTCGAAGTCGAAGATGCGCGCGTGGAGCTCGCCGCCATCGGAGACGTCGAGGACGAGCGGCCATGCAGTGCCCGGCGTGTAGAGGACGGGCGCGCTCGTTCGTGTCGCGCTCGCGCTCGCGTACCAGCTCGTGATGCTCGCGGGCGCGCGAAAATCGAAGCGACCTGCGACGTCCGTCGCGACGCGAATCTGCGGCGCGCCGTTGTCGTCGAGCCCGACGATCTGCGAGACGCCGGGCGCGCCCGTCACGGTTCCTTTGACGTGCTTCGTCTCGACCTTCGCGCGCTCGTAGAGGAGCGACCAAATCGCGCCGCCCGCGTTCGCGACGCCGACCGTGAAATGCGGATCGCGCCCGATCGGCGTCGTCGCGCGCACGCCCATCGCGGAGATCTCGACGTGCATGTCCGCGCCTGCGGCGGTGACGCCGAGCGGATGCACGAGATCCGACACGATCACGAATCGTCCATACTCGCTCGAGAGGTCCGCGAGCTCGCCGCGACCTGCGAGGAACGCCGCACGCCCTTCGAGCGGAACGCGCAGGCCGACGTGATTTTCTTCGTTCCCAGCGTCCGCGGAGTGCACGAACGCCACGTCGAGCGAGTCGTGCGCGGCGTCCGCGGTGAACGTGATCTCGCCTTCGTGCGCGGTGTGCGCGCGCGCGATCGTCTTTCCGTCGGTCGCGAGATCCGTCAGCGCGATCGGCGCGGCGCCTTCTTCTTCCACGACGACGATCTCGGCGTCGACCTTGCGCGCACCGTCGGCGGTCTCGATGTGCAGCCTTCCATCGCGATGGATCGCGAAGTGCACGTGCTTGGACTCGAGCGTCACGCTCGGCGCCGTTCGCTCGCGGACCTCGCCGCATCGATGAAGCGTGTGCACGCCCGCGACCGCAAAGACGATCGCGAGCACGAGCACCGCGATCGGCTTCGCGCGTTCTTGATCGCTCATCGAACGCCTTTCCGCGGCGACGTCCCGCCTACGGCGGATCCGTCGACCTCGGCTTCACGCCCGACTCGCGCGACCTTCATGTTCACGACCACGTCCGGCTTTCCGAGGAATGGGATCGCGTCCTTCCCCCACTCGACGACGAGGATGCATCCTTCGTCACGCCGCTCGCGGAGGCCGAGTCGTTCGATCTCGCGCTGCAGATCTCCTCCGAGGAGACGATGCAAATCCGCGTGCAAGAGCGTGCCGCGCGGTGTGTCGTACTCCTGCACGAGGTTGAACGTCGGCGACGTGATGCGCACGCTCTCCGGCACGCCGAGCTCGCGTGCGATCGCACGCGCGAGAAATGTCTTTCCTGCGCCGAGATCGCCCGAGAGCACGACGAGATCACCCGCGCGCAGCTTCGCACCAATGGCGCGGCCGAGCTTTTGAGTTTCTCGCCGCGTCTTCAGGAGCACCGACTAGAATCTATACAACGCGCGGAGCATGGCGCCGCCGAGAACGATCGGCTCGGCGCCTCCGAGCGCGCTCTGCACGTCGAACGCGGCCTCCAGCTGGAAGTGCTCGCCGAAGCCCATCGCGACGAACGCGTCCGTTCGCAGCAGGAACCGGCTCTGCTGATCGCCGGTCGTCACGAAGAACCCGCCGATCGTGACCTCGGGGCCGACGAAGATGCGGAGCTTCGGGACGATCGGAAACGCCCAGCGAGCGCCCACGTCGAGGACGATCGCCGACGGACCGTAGAGGTGACCGCCGAAATCCGCTCGCAGCGCGATGCCGCGGAGGAGCTGCGGGTTCTTCTCGTCCGCGAGCGGCGCCCACTCGCCGGTGATCGTGCCCATGAACGCGAACGTGTCGAGACCGTTGCCGCTCGTCGGGTGAGCGAACGCGCCGTTGACGCCGAGGCCGAGACCGAACGCGAACGGAGCGTGGATGCCGTAGCCGCGATCCGGCTCGGGCACGACCGGCTTCGGCGGCGGTGGTGGTGGCGGGGGCGGCTTCGGCGGCTCTTTCTTCGGCGGCGGAGGCGGCGGCGTGACGACCTCGTTCTCCCAAGGGATCTCCGCGTTCGCGATGCCTTCGGGCCGCAAGAGGAGCGCGAGCATCTCGCCGATCTGCAGGTTCGCCTTCGTCGGATCGATCTCGCGCGCGAGCGACTCGACGCGACCGCTGTCGACCTGACACGCCTCGACCTCGAGGCGATACCCGTTCGGAATCGGCCCGTTCGGATGCGGCGTGACGTGCCCGACGATGACCCATTGCGAGCTCGAAGCGCGCCCCGCGGCTTGGTACTCGGTCTTCGTGTCGGCGACGCCATCCGCGACCGCCATCTGCGCCGTCACGAGCTCCGACTCGGTCGCGAGCGTGTGCGCCTTCGAGATCGCCGCGCCGGACGTCGCCGTGCGCGATGCATCGAGCTGATCTTTCGTGGCGCTCCCGAGGAACGGAAGGACGGCGACTTTGTCGGCGAACGCGCTCGCGGAAACGAGCGTGGCAAAGAGGAAGGCGCTGACGGACGAGAGTCTTTTCATTGGCAATCTTCTCTGATCGCCCGGCGCGCAACCCTGTTGTAGCCCATCACGCGGGGTTGGGCTCGCCTTCTTCGTCCTCTTCTTCTTCCTCTTCCTCGTCTTCGTCTTTCTTCGCGGCAGGCTTCTTGGCAGCCTCTTTAGGCTCCTCTTCCTCTTCCTGCTCTTCCTCTTCTTCTTCTTCTTCTTCGGGCTCCGGTTCGGGCTCGGCCTTCTTCTTTTTCTTCGTCTTCGCTTCGTTGGGTAGGCCGAGCGCCATCGCCTGCTTCGGGTTCTTCCGCGCCTCTTCCCAGAGCTTCGCGTAGAAGTACGCGACGATCACGGCGCTCAAGAGGCCGATGAACTGGCTCGTCGAGAGGTTGTACGCGTCGCTCTCGAACTGCCCCGGCTTGAGCATGAAGAACGCGACGATCGCCGGAACGACGGACAGTACGCGCGCGCCCGTTCGAACGTTCTTGTTCTGGATGCCCAGCGAAATGCCGAAGATGAACGCGAGCGCGAAGAGGAGCAGACCGCCCGAAATCAGGAGGTAGCGATCCATCTGCGGCGGCACGTTTCCGCGCTCTTCGTCGTCGCGCCAGAGCTCGAGCAAGAAGCGCAAGAACCCATACGAGAAGACGAACGTGAAGAAGATCTGCCCGCGGAATTTCTGATGCTTGCGATGCCACAAGAGAAGCGCGAGGAGCGCGAGGCCGACGAGCGCCTCGTAGATCTGCGTCGGATGGACCGGGAAGGAGTGGTCCTTCAGGTTGACGCAGTCGGCGGCTTTGTAGGCCATCTCCTGGCACATCTTGAGGTGGTGCGCGTACGGGATGCTGCCGACGAGGGCGTTGCCTTTGTCGTCGTAGCCGAGCGTGCCGTCCGGCAAGTGCGGGAACGTCCCGAGCTTCTGGAGAAAGCCCGGCGCCGTCGCCGAGAGGCGCTGGCCGAAGTCGCAGCCATAGAGGTAGCAACCGATGCGCGTGATCAAGAGGCCGGACGCGAGGCTCGGAACCGCGACGTCAGCCCACGGGAGCAGCTTGATGTGCTGCGACCGCAAATACATCCAGCTCCCGATGAAGCCTCCGACGAAGCCGCCATACGCGACGAGGCCGCCGCGACGGAGAGCGAACCAATCCGCTGCCGTGTCGAACTGACCGGGATTCGTGGCGATGTAGAGCAGGCGCGAGCCGACGAGCGCGGCGATCGCCGTGATGACGTAACAGTTCGCCATCGTCTCGCGCGGCAGGCCGTCTTTCTGGGCCAAACCGAGCGTGAGGAACCAGCCGGCGATGAGCGACGAGCCGAGCAGGACGCCGTACGAGTAGATCGGCAGCGAGTCGATTTTGTATTCGGTCGCGCGCCAGTAGTAGGCGCCTGCGCACGCGAGCGCGGCGACCACGAGGCCCGTCAGCGCTTCGTCCTTCTGCTGCTTTCGTTGAAAGACCGCGCCATAAATCGCGGCGAGGACGGCCAGCGCGACGAGCGCCCACCAGAGCTTCAACGGCCGATGAGGAAGCGGGATGTGAAACAGGATGGGATGCATCGACGGAACCTGGATTACTCGAACTCATGGTAAACCGCGAGCCATGAAGCTTTCCCGCGCTTTCCCCGTCATCGCTCTCGTGGCATGCGTGCCGCCGGGGAACAGCACGCAAGGCGACGCCGGCCCGGCCGCGAACAACAACCCCGCGATCCAGGCGCCTTCGTTCCGTCCTTCGCAAGGCATCATGACGGCGATGTTCGAGGACAACTTCGAGCGCACCTCGCACCCGCTCCCGTCGCTCATGCCCTCGGCCTCGGCCTCTGCTTCTGCGTCTGCGTCTGCCTCTGCCTCTGCTTCCGCCTCTGCCTCCGCTTCTGCTTCCACGCCCATCATCCCGGGGCTCAATCCGGGCCTCAACACGATGCCGCCGCCCGACGATCTCGGCCCGGACTGGCGCCAAGCCCAAACGAGCGCGTGGCACATCGAGAAGGGTCGCCTCTGCGGACAGATGGCGCACAACCACGGCGTCTGGCTCAACCGAATCTTACCGGTCAACGCGCGCATCGAGTTCGACGCCATCGCCGAAAATCCCGATGGCGATCTCAAGGCGGAAATCTGGGGCGACGGCCAGTCGCACGCGACGAGCGTCACGTACAACAACGCGACGAGCTACCTGACGATCCTCGGGGGCTGGAAGAACAAGTTCCACGTCCTCGCGCGCATCAACGAGCACGCGCCCGACCGCCGCGAAATCAAGGTCGACAAGGACTCGGACGACCCGAAGGATCACCCCGTCAGCGTCGGGCAGATTTATCACTTCAAGGTCGAACGCAACGACGGCAAGACCGTCCGCTGGGCGGTGAACGGCCTCGACATGCTCAGCTACGACGACCCGAGCCCGCTCGCCGGCATGGGCCACGACCACTTCGGCTTCAACGATTGGGAAGTCAGAGTCTGCTTCGACAATGTCAAAGTGACGCCGCTCCCATGACATATACTTTGTAGTCGGTGGAGTCGGCCGAGATCGAAACGCTCGTGAACGAGCTCGAGACGCGCGTGGATCGGCTCCGCTCGCTCTACGAGCAATATTTCATGGGCATCGAGCGCATGCCGCCGTCGGTTCCGCACAAGGACGTCGAGCGCCGCCTTCAGCTGCTGCGAAAAGAGCAGATCCGCAACACGGGCGTGCGGTTCCGTTTTCAGATGATCATCCAGCGGTACAACACGTACCAAACGCACTGGCAGCGCATCTGCCGTCAGATCGAAGAGGGCACGTACAAGCGAGACCTCCTCCGCGCGCAACGGCGAAAGCCGATCATCGAGGCGGAGATCATGTCCTCGCGGCCGCCGCCGCCACCGCCGGAGGAGGCGCAGCCCGACGTGATGCCCGAAGAAGCGCCGACGAAGAAGGTCGCGCTCGCCGAGATCGACACGCTCTCCGATTTGAAGCTCGACGACTTCGCGGATCTCGACCGCCTCCTCAACGCGCCCGTCGAAAATCTCCCCGTCCCGCCCAAGCCCGCAGCACCCGCTCCCGCGCGCCCTCAATGGCGCAAGATCGAAAAAGCGGCACCCGCTCCCCCAAAGCCAGGCCCGCCGCCGGTCCCGAAAAAACCTGCGCCGCCACTCCCCACAGCAGCCGCTGCTCCAAAGCCAGCACCACCTGCTCCCGCTCCTCCGCCACCCAAGCCAGCACCTCCCGCTCCGGCGGCGCCGGCGCCCAAGTCACCGGCCGACATCCCCGACGATCGGATGCGACAGCTCTATTCGCAGTATGTCCAGACGCGCCGCGCGCAGAACGAATCGACGGCGGCGATCACCTACGACGCGATGGCCAAGAGTCTCCGCGAGTCGAGCGCCAAGCTCCGAGAAAAACACGGCAAAGCCGTCGACTTCGAGGTCACCGTCAAGGACGGCAAGACCATTCTGAAGCCCGTCGTCAAACCCAAATAAACCCGAGTGGACAATTCAGTGGGCGACAGCGTGGCGGGCGCGGCTCGACGGGGGCGTCTCGTCGTCTTCGCTGCAGAACAGGATGGCGCAGTGCTGCTGGTCGGCCCGACGCATCCGCGTGCAAAGCTCGACGAGGTCTTCGTCCGAGTCGACGATGGAGCCTTCGACGACTTGCGAGGTCTTCGTGTCGTACCGGCACTCGTCGAGCGCGACCCATCGACCGCGGAGGAGCTGCCTGGCTTGCTGAAGTGAGAGACGAACCTGTGGACCCGACGAGAGGCTTCTACTGCCCATGAGATTTCGGACGTTCCTTACCCCGGTCACCCTGAAGCGGTCAAGAAAGCTCACTCGGAAAATACTGTTCCGATGTTCAGCTCTACCGCGGTAACTCTTCGGAATGACTAACGGCGGCGGCGAGGGCGACGCAACGCGATGACGCCGGCGCGTGGGGATGGTTCTGGGTCGAACGGTGGCAAAGCGAGAACGAGGCGCTCGATGAGCGGGAGACCCTCGCGAAGCGCACGTTCGGCGCGGAGCATGTCGAAGGCTTTGTCGAAGACGACGATCAGCACGTAAATCGCGGCGAAGCTGCGCGCGACTACGCCGTAATGCTCTTCGCGTTTGTTGTACGCGAGGTGGCCGCCGCGATGGAGCGATGACGTCGCGGGCAGCGCGCGAACATCGGCGACTGCGCGCGTCGTGAGTGGAGACGGTGTGCCCGGAGCGGGTGTGGCAGAAGTGCGCTCGTCACCATCCGCGTCGTCATCGTCATCGTCGTCGACCACCGCGATGAGATCGCGGTGCGACTCCTGGATGCGCTCGATGCGGGCGCGCGACTCGGCGTTGAGCGGGATGACGTTCGTCACCGGCGACGCGACGGGCCCGGCGACGGCGCCCCACACGATCGGCGAGTGCGCGTCGATGACGACCGCGTCGATCGCATCCGCGCGAGTCGCGAGGGCTTCGAGCTCACGGCGCAGCGAACGACGCTTCGCGCGCTTCGGCCGCTCGGGGCCTGCGCCCTCGATCGCAGCCGCGAAAGCCGCGGCGAGCATCTCGAGGCGTCGCTGGCGAGCTTCGATGTCCGCGGGCGCGTCGTCGAACGACACGACGACCTCCGAGTGCTCGCCGAGCGGCACGACGAGGACCTTCGCCGACGGTTTCGCGGTGCCGCGCTCCTCCGTGCGCACGTCGGACGCGTCCATCTCGCGCGCGCAGAGCTCGAGAAACTTCGACAGGGCTTCTTCGTTCACTTCGTGGGCGTCCTCATGGGGCTTTTGCGCCGGATGAGGCGTCGGAGATCGCGCACGTCGAACGGTTTCTCGAGGCGAGGCACTTCAGCTCTGTCGATGAACTGCTGCACCGTCGCCGAGAACGCCCCGCCCGTCATGAAGACGAAGCGGTCGCGAAGCGCGGGAAAATCAGTCGAAACGCGTTCGAAGAGCTCGATGCCAGTCACGTCGGGCATCATGATATCGCAAAGGACGACGTCGAAGCGATCGTCCTGTGCGAGGATCTCGAGCGCTTCTTTTGCCGAATTCGCGAGCACCACGTCGATTTCGCGCCCGAGCGCGCGCCGCAGCGAAGACAGCAGCGTGAGCTCGTCGTCGACGATGAGCATGCGCGTCTTGAGCTCGCCTTCCGGCGGCGACGAGGCGAGGTCGCGCTTCGACGATTTCACGGCCGGCGGGAGCTTCACGCGGAACGTGGCACCTTTGCCTTCCGCGCTCTCGACGGTGATCGTCCCACCGACGGCGTGAACGATCGCGAGCGCGCTCGTGAGCCCGAGCCCCGTGCCTTCGCCCGGCGGCTTCAGCGTGTAGAACGGATCGAAGATGCGCGCCTGCACGCCGGGCGACATGCCGATGCCCGTGTCGCTCACCTCGACGACGACCATGCCCGCGTCGTCCGTGAACGTGCGGACGCAGATCTCGTTGCGCGACGGAGCGCCTTCGCGAATGGCGTGCGCGGCGTTCAAGAGCAGGTTCAGAAATACTTGAGCGAGACGCGACGGGTTCGCATCGACGGGCGACACGACGTCGAACACCTTCACGAGGCGCCCGCGGGAACGGAGCTCGCTCTCGACGACCGAGCACGCCGAGTCGAGCAGCGTGTGGACGTCGACGCGCTCGCGGCGCTCGTCTTCCATGCGCGAGAACGTGCGCAAATCACGGACGATTCGCGCCACGCGCTCGGCGCCCTCGCGGGCGTCGCTCATCGCGCTGAGGAGCTCCGCGAGCCGTTCGTTCTGCGCCGACGTCATCTGCGGCGCGACCTCGCGCAAGAACGCGGGCATGTCCTCGGCGAGGAAGTTGATGTTCGCGAGCACGTACGCGAGCGGGTTGTTGAGCTGATGCGCCACGCCCGCGGCGAGCGACCCGACGGCGACGAGTCGCTCGGTCTGCTGCAGCTGCACTTGCGCACGCTCGTCGGCGCTGACGTCGCGAACGAGCGCGACGCGCACCTGGGCTTCGCCGACCTTCATCGTCGAGACGGTCACGTCGACGCGAAGGATCGTCCCGTCCTCGCAGCGCCACGACTCCGTGCGCGGATGACCGCTCGCGTGCGCGCTAGCCCACGCGTCGTACGACTCGCCGGTGAGCGCGCTCACTTTGTTCGCGGACATCGCCTCGAGCGTTTCGAAGCCGAGCATGCGAAGGAGCGTCTCGTTCGCGTAGAGAAATCCATCGGACTGCACGAGGACGACGCCGCCCTCGATGTGATCGAGCACGCGCAGCCTGTCGCCGTCTTCGATCGCGACCGGCACCGGACCCGAAGCGGGCGGTTTGGTCGAGTTGCGCTCTTCGAGCGATTTCCGCTCAGTCCCCATCGATCCTCATCCTCACGCAGAAACGGACGTCCCCGAGCGAAATGTAAGTGATACATGGTGCGCATGGCCGAGGAATTCCTCCTGGAGCACGGTGCCTCACCGAATCCGTTCGACCAGTTCGACGCATGGTTTGCCGATGCGGCTGAGCTGCCCGAGCCGAACGCGATGGCGCTCGCGAGCTCGATAGACGGCCATCCCTCCGTTCGTATGGTTCTGCTGAAGGAGCGAGACGCTCGCGGTTTCGTGTTCTTCACGAACTACAGCAGCCGAAAAGGGCGGGAGCTCCTTGGCAATCCGCACGCGGCTTTGCTCTTCTTCTGGGCCACGCTCCAGCGGCAAATCCGCATCGAAGGCACCGTCGAACGGGTCAGCCGCGAAGAATCGGCTGCATATTTCCGAACACGCGCGCGCGGAGCACAAGTCGGGGCGTGGGCCTCGAACCAGAGCGAAGTCGTGACGCGGCAAGTCCTCGACGCCCGGGTGAAGGAAATCGAGGCCGAATACGAGGGTCGCGAGATCCCTGTGCCGCCGTTTTGGGGCGGTTTTCGTGTGAAACCGTCGAGCTTCGAGTTCTGGCAGGGGCGGACGCATCGCCTCCACGATCGCCTTCGCTACGTTCCGGACGGCGAGGGGTGGCGAATCGAAAGACTCGCGCCTTAGAGAACGCGAAGAAGGCGCAAATCGCCTTGGCCTTTCGTACGTTCCATATGACGTAACATGGCGACAGTGACGGGAAGATCGTTTCGGGTCCTCGCCCTCGTGGCTACCGCGATCGCCTGTGGGCCTTCGCGACCTCCCGAGGACGCGACGCGTGCGGCGTTGCGCGTTCCGGTCGCGCCGCTCGCCGATCCGACGCTGCGACCTGCGCGCCTCGTCCCGGTACGGCCCGGCGACGATGACAGGACGTACGGGACCGAGCCCGGCGGCGGCAAGCGCATGCTCGTTGGCGGCGTGCGCGTGATTCGTCTCGCGGGTGGCGGCGTGCTGAGCGCGCAGGATCCGCTGCCGTCACCGCCGTCCGTGACGGTCGAAGTGCCGGAGCGTCTCGGCGGAGGATTTCTCTTCGTGATCGGTGCTTCGGTCTGGCGCGCCGACAAGTGGCTCTCGCCGCTCAAGGCGCTCTACGAGCCGCGCATGCAACCGACCCAGCTCTTCGTCGGGCTCGATCGCGCGTACGTGCGTTTGTCGAACGGCGCTTATGCCGGGTTCGACGTGAAGACGGGCGCGTCGATGGATCTCGGACCGTGGCCGCCGAGCCCCGAAGTGAAAGCGTACGCCGCGGCGGACGGATGGCGCGCCGTCGCGATCGCCGATCTGCGCGGCGCCGTGGCGACGTTCGACGCGGGCAGCAAATGGCAGCCGCTCGCGCTTCCGATCCAGCCGCGCGAGCTCCACGTGAACGGTGACGCGATCGTCGTCACGGGTGTCGACACGACGGGCGCGACGCAGTCGTATGCGGTGCAGCCGAACGGCGCGATCGCGCGCCTTCAAGACACGACGAAAGAGTCACGCGTGCGCCCGCGCGCAGATCAAGAAGACGTGGCGCGCGCCGCGGCGAAGAATCCGCTCGCGCAGGCGGTGCTCGACGGCTGGCCGCTCGAAGGCGGGACCGCGCTCGTCGCGCGCGACGGAGCGCTCTCGCGCGTGCGCGTCGCGGATGGCTCCGTCGTCGATACGGCGCCGGATGCGTTTCCGCTCAAGCCATCGCGATGTCATGCGGTCGCGCTCTCGCCGCCGAAATCGCCCGCAGCGTTCGGCTTCGTGTGCGGCGTCCCGCACGGCGCGACCGAGATTTATTCGTACGACGCGCGTGGCGGGAAGCTCGCGCTGCTCCGTCACTTCGACGCGCCGCGCGCGGTGTTCTCGCCGGGCAACGGCACGCTCGTCGTCGAGGGATCGTGCGACGCCGACGCGGTGCCCGTCGACGTGAAGAAGACCGAGCAGACGTACTGCATCATGCGCAAGTCGCAGACGTTCGAAGACTTCGTCGTGAACGGCGACGTGGGCACCGAGCGCGTCGTTCCGCTCGCGGACGGTCGCACGGCGATCTTGTCGCCGCCCGCGTCCGATCTCGCGACGGCGCGCATCACGCTCTTCGACGGCAACAAGCCTTCGACGATCCCGATCGTGTTCGACGGCGCGAAGGCGCCCGGGCCGAACAAGCTGAAGAAGAGCAACGACGACGACGAGGACGAGGACGAGCCCGCGCCGCCCGACGACGATTCGATCGTGACCGCCGTGCTTCGATCCGGAACGTGGCTGCGCGGCGTCGAAGAACGTTCGCCGGGCGTCCTCTCCGCATGGGTCGAGCACTCGGGCCGATACGTCGGCGTCGAGGTGAACGTGAACGGACACGCCAAGCACGGTCCGTACGTCGCCGATCTCGGCACCGCGGTCGTGTCGGGTCGTTACGGCCTCGGATGGACGCCGTCGCGACAAGGCTTCGAGACGTTCGACGGCGGCATGACGTGGCGCGCGCTCGCGCTTCCGGAGCCGCTCGAGAGCGCCGGTCCTTCCTCGGGCGCGGCGACGCACGGATGCGGCCCGCTCGGCTGCGTCCTCGCCGGATGGATCCGAGTTGGTTGGGGCGCCGATGACGCGTCGACATCGAACGACATCTCCACGCCGCCTCCGCGCGAGGTCCGCATCGGGTCGCCCGAGTCGCTCTACTTGAAGTGCGAGCTCGCGACCGCGAAGCCTTCGCCGCCGAGCAACGACACGACCGGCGCGAGCCGCAGCGACTACGATTACTACGGCCGATATCGCGGCTACGGACGCTACGGCTACCAAGCGACGACGCAGGACTGGCAACCGTTCTTCTCGATCGACGCTCCAAAGCTCGCGACCGACGACCTTGGATGGAGCCGCCCCGTCGACGACGCCTGGGATCGCAACTCGCAAGACCGCTCGAACACCGGCCACGTGGCGGTCTCGCGCGTCGCGCGACTCTACGCGTGGGGACCGAAGGGCCTCGATTGGGAGATCCGCGGCCACTACTTCATTCGCTTCACGTCGCCGTTCGAGAGCTCGAGCATCTTGCGCGTCTCGCAGACGATGCCGATCCCGAAGTACATCACCGACGCGACGAACTTCGTCGGCGGTGGGAGCTACGGCGCGATCACGCACCCGATCTCGCACATCTCTCTCGTACCCGGAGACGACGACGCGCACGCGCTCCTCGTCATGGGTCGCGGCTACTCGTACCAGACGGCGGGCAACGACATGATCGTCGTCGAGCTCGAAGCCGATCACCCCGCCGTCGAGGTGCATCGCGCCGACGGGCAGAGCCTCGGCGAGATCGAGTCCGCCGTGCGCGTGGGCGGACGCTGGTTCATCGCGACGACGGAGCCGCTTTCGACTGCGATCTGGGAGCTCGAAAACGGCGCGGCACGCGAGATCTCGCGCATTCCGCGCACGCAGGAAGGCACCACGCGGCCGGTCTCGCTCCGCCTCGCGAAGCGCGCCGACGGTCGCATGATCGCCGCGCTCGTCGACGGTCCGCCGATGACGGAAGGCGCCGCGCGGCCTTCGCAGTGGCTCAATCAGACGTGGGCGCTGCCGATCGACGTCGACTCCGGGACGCAGCACGAGCCCGAGCGCCTCGGCCTCGCGAACGGCGCCGGAAAACCCGTCCACGTTTGCGGGCCGCAAGACGGCGGCTGGGTCGTCGACGGACGCTGGCCAGGCGGCGCGATCAACGCGAGCACCGTCTCGGGCACGTCCCTCCACGGCTCGGCGTCGAACCTCCTCGCGCGCTACCACATCACCGCGGATTCTCTCTGCGTCGAAAAAGTTTCGCTGAGCAGCTACGCGGACACCGCGACGGCCGGCTCGCTCGGCAAGGTCGAAGGTCCGTTCGTGACGGCCGGCGTCTACATCGACCGCGCGCGTCAGCAATTTCGCTGCGTCTCCAGCCGCTGAGCCATGTTAGGACGGCCGCATGGCCGCTTCCGAGGACGCAGACAAGCCGTACCGCGCCGAACCACCCGTCTCTGACGATCCCGAAGTCGAGTGGTTCAAGAACGTCTACCGCGGCAACGAGCGGCAGTTCACGTTGCGCTCGTTCATCGTGGGCAGCGTCATCGGCGCGGTCATGTGTCTGTCGAACCTCTACGTCGGGTTGAAGACGGGCTGGGGCCTCGGCGTCGCGATCACCGCGTGCATCCTGTCGTATGCCGTCTACTCCACGCTCTCTCGCGTTCTGCCGCGCGTGTTCGGCAAGAACCTCACGATGCTCGAGAACAACGCGATGCAATCGACCGCGTCGAGCGCTGCCAACACGACGACGATCATTCTGTGCTCGGCGATCTCTGCGCTCCTCCTCGTCACCGGCAAGCACTTGTCGATGGGCGTTTTGATGGGGTGGTTGTTCTTCATGGCGGTGCTCGGGACGATCATGGCGATCCCCATGAAGCGGCAGATGATCAACGTCGAGAAGCTGCGCTTTCCTTCTGGCACCGCGGCGGCCGAGACGTTGAAGTCGCTCTACGGCGCTGGCGGCGAAGCCGTGAAGAAGGCGCGCGCGCTCTTCTGGACGATGGGCATCGGGGCGCTGATCGCGTGGCTTCGCGACGCGCACGCCGCGCCCGGCCACTCGATTTTGGGCGCGCTCACCAAGCTCTCGGGCTCCGCGGCGAAACCACTCATTCCCGGCGTGTTCGCTCTTCCAGGCAAGATCCGCGGCCTTGGGCTGCAGCAGTGGACGATCGGCTTCGAAGGGTCGCTCATCATGGTGGGCGCGGGCATGCTGATGGGTCTACGCACGACGATCAGCATGCTCGTCGCGGCGCTCGTGAACTACGGCGTGATCGCGCCGATCGCGCTCGATCACGGCGCGATCAAGACGCACGCCGGCCCGGATGGTCTTCCTGCCCTCGGTTATCGCGCCGTCGTGTCCTTCAGCTTGTGGCCTGGCGCCGCGATCATGGTCACGTCGGGCCTGCTCACGTTCGCTCTCCAGTGGCGAACCGTGCTGCGTGCGTTCTCGGGTTTCGGGAAGCTCCTCAAGAAGAGCACCGAGCATCACGACGCCGCGTCGGCCGACCCGAACGAGAAGGTGAGGGCGGAGCTCGACAAGATCGAGGTGCCGTCGTCGTGGTTCGCAGTCGGCACCGGCATCGCCACCGTCGGTCTCGTCATCATCGGATACACGGCGTTCAAGATCAGCCCATGGATGGGTGTCGTCGCGGTCGTGCTCTCGTTCATGCTCGCGATCGTCGCGTGCCGTGCGACGGGCGAGACGGACATCACGCCCGTCGGCGCGATGGGCAAGATCACGCAGCTCACGTACGGCGTCCTCGCGCCGTCGAACATCACGACGAACCTGATGACCGCGAGCCTCACGGCAGGTACCGCAGGCGCCTCGGCCGATCTCCTCAACGATTTGAAGAGCGGATATCTCCTCGGCGCGAACCCCCGGCAGCAGTTCCTCGCGCAGCTCTCGGGGACGCTCATCGGCACCGCCGTGTCCGTTCCCGTCTTCTACTTGCTCGTGCCTACCCCCGACGCACTCGGGACGGATCGCTTCCCGGCGCCGAGCGCTCAAGTGTGGAAGGGCGTCGCGGAGCTTCTCGCGAACGGCGTCGAGTCGCTGCACCCGTGGGCGCGCTGGGGCATCGTCGTCGGCGGCGCGATCGGCATCGTCTTGCCCCTGCTGGAGCTCTGGTTGCCGAAGTACCGGAAGTGGATGCCGAGCGCGACGGGGCTTGGTCTCGCCCTCGTCATTCCGTGCTGGAACTCGGTCTCGATGTTTCTTGGCGCACTGATCGCGTACATCTGGACGAAGTATCGAGCGGAGCACGGCGAGCGTTACATCACGTCGGTCGCGTCGGGCATCATCGCGGGGGAGAGCTTGCTCGGTGTCGTCGTCGCGCTGCTGTCCGCAGCGGGATACCTCGAGTAGCTGCGCGCTTCGTCCCGGAGCGTCCACACGGTCGCGACAACGGGTCCCGTCTCTGATTTCGCCGAGCGAGGTCCTACAATCGACCTGCGGTGCGGGTCGTCTCTCTACTTCCATCAGCGACGGAGATCATCTGCGCTCTCGGTGCGCGCAGCGCGCTCGTGGGACGATCGCACGAGTGTGATCATCCGCCGAACGTCGACGACGTTCCGGTGATGACGCGCTCGCGCATCGCGCTCGGAACGAGCAGTGCGATCGACGCGATGGCGCGCGAGGCGCTGGCCGACGCGACGTCGATCTACGAGATCGAAGCGGCGAAGCTCGAAGCCGCGCGTCCAGACGTGATCGTCACGCAAGACCTCTGCGATCTTTGCGCGGTGTCGCTCGACGACGTCCGCGCGACCGTCGCGCGCTTGTCGCGTCGCGAAGACGTGCGTCTCGTGAACCTCGGTCCGCTCCGCCTCGCGGACGTCTTCTGCGACATTCGTCGAACGGCGGACGCGATCGGCAAACATGACGCGGGGACCGCGCTCGCCGAGCGACTCGAAGCGCGCGTCCAAGGCATCGCCGCGATCGCGCGCACGATGCCGCAACGACCGAAGGTCCTCGCGCTCGACTGGATCGATCCGATCATGACCGCGGGTCTGTGGATGCCGGAGCTCGTCGAGCTCGCGGGAGGCGTGCCTCTGCTCGCGAAGGCCGCGATGCCGGGCAGCGTGCTCGACATGCGCGCGCTCGAGTCGATCGATCCGGACGTCGTCTTCGTCGCGCCGTGCGGCTTCGACGTCGCCCGCACGCTCGAAGAAGCGGATCTCTTGCGTTCGCGTTTGCCGGGTCA
>Ga0068868_100001408_pt1 | contig 16574 bp, 14 predicted proteins | sample KBSMisM42_FD_64660 | JGI IMG/M metagenome (GOLD analysis project Ga0068868, IMG submission 64660) | Miscanthus rhizosphere microbial communities from Kellogg Biological Station, Michigan, USA - KBS Miscanthus M4-2 | ecosystem: Host-associated > Plants > Roots > Rhizosphere > Soil ...
GCGAGCGCGTAGAGATCGGACCCGTCGATCCCGCAGGCACTGCTGGCGGCGAGGCCGGTAATTGAAAGGTCGACGTCTCCGAACCCGGATCCGGGCGATATCAGCAGGCTCGCGTCTTTGTCGAACTCTACGATTTCCTGGAAGGCTTCGGTGGTGTAGAGGTTGCCGGCGGCGTCAATCTCGAGGTCGAACGGCTCGGCCAGCGGGAACGAACCCGGGGCGACCAGTTCGCCGGCCGTGTTGAACTTGACGACTTCTTCAACTTTTTCGGCGGTGACATAGAGGTTGCCTGCGGAGTCGACGGCTATATCACTGACCGATTTGCCGGCGAGCGAGGCCAAGTCGCCTTCGAACGGGATCTCTTTCTTGAAGGTTCCGTCCGGTTCGAAGGCCTGGACGCGGTCTTTTTCAGCGGCATAGACGGTTCCGTCCGGTCCGGTCGCCAGGTATTCTCCGGAATGACTTTCCTGGAACTGCCCCGGTCCCGTTCCTTCTTCACCGAATTCGAGCAGGAAGTGTCCTTCGCTGTCGAACTTCTCGATCCTAAAGTTGTCGGGGTCGCCGACATAGACGGAGCCTTCAGGGCCGACGGCCAGCCCTACCTGTCGCTGGAACTGCCCGGGACCGGCGCCTTTGACCCCCGCCTGGCATCCGGATGCAGCGGTGCAGGTCTGAAATTCAGAGCTCCCGTCGAGGACGCCCCAGCCCCAGGCGCGGATGAACTGCCCCCAGGCGTCGAACTCGCTGACCCGGGCATTGGTGCGCTCGCCCACGTACAGGTTGCCGGAGGCTTGGTTGACAGCGACTGATTCGGGGCTTCCGAGGCGAGCCGCGCTGCCACCGGACGCCTGGTCTTCCGGGACCCGCCAGAGGAGAGATGGCTCTGGCGCTCCGATGGCCGAGGGAGCAGCCCAGAGAGCAAGCAGGAGAGCGACAACCAGTGCAAGACCAGCCACCGTCCGTCCCCCGCCGATGATACCTACGCGAATGCCCTCCACGCAATCCCCCCCGCTAAATGGACCCTGTGAGTGAATCAAATAGGAAAAAGTCCCGTACCTAGATAGGTACGCTATCAGCCCAACCGCAGAAGTCAACTGATCGAGTCAGGTCGCCCCAATAAAAGGGGGCCGGCATCTCTGCCGGCCCCCCTCAAACGAAGCGCACTGAGCACTCGTGCCTAGTCAATCAGCTAAATGTGCAGCCGACCTGTTCGGTGTGCGCAGCGTTTTTGTAGCATTTCCCTGTGCTGTTACCGGTGTAGGTCGCGTTGGTATGTGTGCTGCTGTCGCCGCAAATTCCACCACTACCATGGTAGTGGATGCCAGTCAGTGTGGCTTCCAGTGTCACATCCATTGGAACCGAGCCGGCGACGTTCTTGCCGACGACGTGGCCGGTTGTGGGTGTCTGTGCTTCAACCCACTGGGTGCAGATGCTTACGCCGAAGGATGTAGGTGTAATGTCAATACCTGTAACTCCGGCTGGACATGCGATGTGGAGCTGTTCATTGCCCCATGTGACTTGGCCGCCGCCGAGACTGGTCGGTGTTGTGAATGTGTAGGTGCAGCCTGTCATATTCACGTGGGCCGTGGCAAAACCGAACGCGGTGCATGAGCTGTAGGTGGGTTCCACCGTCAGCTCGTTGATCGCGCCACTTTCTCCAGTTACCGCGGTCGCGTCGAAGACCGCTTTCGCACACGTCACCGTGCCGCTGTCACTGGTGAATTTATGCCCCGTCTCCTGGTCACCTGTGAAGTGCACCGTGGAGCCTTTAGCAACTCCTTCGACTGTCAGCGGTTTTGCCGACGCCGCTTGGGCCACGAAGGCCCCGAGCGCAAGCATCGCCACCAGAGCAAGACCGAAGGCCTTGTAGTTGCGAATCATCTTTCTCTCCTTGTTGATACGACGCACGTGCCGTTCGGGCCGCGTGCGGCTCGCGGATAGCGAGCGATCAAGAACTATCGAGGTAGTTCGCAACGATCAAGAAATACTTAGAAAGCTGCGCTGTGGCTGGCTCGGGCCGCCTGGGGTTTCGTGAAACCACCTGCAAATCCCAGTATGCAGATCCGCGCGTCCGCTTCTTCGTGTCCCTCACATAATCAACGGCTGCGCGCCTCGGTACGAGGTCCAAACTATGTTCGACTCGACTAAGCCCTTGCGTTTTTAGGCATAGCTCAGGCCTTGATCCTCCGGATCGGCTTCGCTGGCGCCCCGGCTGCGATCGTTTCGTCCTCGACGTCGCGGGTGACGACTGAGTTGGCGCCGATTACGCAGCGGTTGCCGATGCTGACGCCGCTGGTCACTGCGCAGCTGATCCCGAACCAGCAGTTGGCGCCGATCTTCACCGGGCCCTTGGTGGTGAAGCCCTGCCAGGTGATCGGCTTGGTCGGGTCGTCGTAGCGGTGCTCGGCGTCGCCGACGAAGCAGCCGTTGGCGAACATCGTGTGGTCGCCGATCGTGACGCTTTCGTGGGCGGCGATCATCACGCCTCTGTTGAGGAAGCAGCCGGCGCCGATCTCGATCCTCGCCCCCGGCGCCAGGGTCAGCCAGCAGCCGGGCTCGAGCAGCGTCCCCTCGCCGATTACCAGCCGTCCCTCGTCGAGCGCTTCCAACACCTCCCCCTCGACCGGATGGCGGATGAAGAAGCCGCCGCGGGCCGCGTGGCGGTCGATCCGCCAACGGCGCAACAGGCGGTGGTTGCGCTCGTACCAGCGCCGCTTCGCCCACCAGAGTCGCCAGCCGCTCTTCGCCATCGGCTCACCCTAGCCATAGACTGCGCGCGTGGCGGACCTGCGCGGCGGCATCGATCTCGGCGGCACCAAGATTCAGGCGGCGGTGATCGACGGGCGGGGCGAGGCGGTCGGCGAAGCGCGCCACCCCACCCCGACCAGCGGCGGGCCCGAGGACGTCGCCGCGGCGATGGCCGAGGCGATGCGTGAGGCCGCCAAGGCGGCCGGTGTCGAGAGCGGCGACCTGGTCGGAGTCGGGGTCGGCTCCCCCGGCGACGCCGACGAGAAGACCGGCGTCGTCTCCGGCGCCCGCAACCTGCCCGGCTGGGAGGGCAGCTTCCCGCTCGCCAAGAGCCTCGCCGACGCGCTCGGAACCGAGGTGAAGATCGGCAACGACGTCCAGGTTGCGACCGAAGCCGAGTTCCACCTCGGCGCCGGCCAGCAGTTCCAGAGCCTGATCGGAGTCTTCTGGGGCACCGGGGTCGGCGGCGGCCTCGTCCTCGGCGGCAAGCCTTGGCTGGGACGCGGTGCCGCCGGCGAGATCGGCCACGTGGTCGTCAAGCGCGGCGGCGCCAAGTGCCCCTGTGGGCGCAAGGGCTGCCTCGAGGCCTACGCCGGGCGCTCGGCGATGGAAGCCGAGGCGCGGCGCCAGCACGAAGAGGGCCACAAGACCGACCTCTTCAAGCTGATGGAGAAGCACGACAAACCCCGCCTCACCAGCGGCATCTGGGAGCGGGCGCTCGACCACGGCGACCACCTCGCCGAAAAGCTGATCGAGCGCGCGGTCGAGGCGCTCGGGACCGGGATCGCCTCCGCCGTCAACCTGATCGACCCCGAAGCCGTGATCATCGGCGGCGGCCTGGGTATCCGCTTCGGCGAGCGCCTGATGGGTCCGCTGACTGAAGAGATGGGAAAGCACCTCTTCGTCGACGAGCGGCCGCCGGCGATCCGCGTCGCCTCCCTCGGCGACCTCGGCGGCGCGATCGGCGCCTCGTTGCTGGTCTCCCGCTAGACGCGACCGGTCGTCTGTCGCTGCTGGCGCGCCACTGCGTCAACCAGGACCGCCAGCAGCAGGACGCCGCCGGTAACCATCAGTTTGACCGCCGAGGAGAGCGAGAGCAGGTCCATCCCGTTCGAGATCGAGCCGATCACCAGCGCTCCCAGCAGTGCCGTCCAGACCGATCCGCGGCCGCCGAAGAGACTGGTGCCGGCGATTACCGGACCGGCGATGGCCAGCAGCAGGAGTTCGTTGCCACCGGAGTTCTGGTTGACGGCAAAGAGACGCGAGGCGGCCATGACGCCGCCGATCGCGGCCATCGTGCCGGCGATCGTGAAGACCGCGATCCGGACCCGGTTGACGTGGATGCCGGCACGCCTGGCTGCCTCTGCATTGCCACCGACGGCGAAGACGTGGCGGCCGAAGGTGGTTCGTCTGGCGACGTACTCCATGCCGACCACGAAGGCCAGCAGGATCATTACCGCCAGCGGCACGCCGCGGTCGGAGTTGAGGATCGCGACGGCGGCGATCACGATCGCGGAGACGAAGACGAAGCGGACGATCAGGGGCAGCGGGTTGGTGTCCTCGAGTCCAGCGGCGACGCGGCGCCGGTAGCCGACCGCCGTCAGGGCGCCGTAGGCGGCGACGATCACCACGGCGAAGATCCAGCCGACCGTGTCCGAGTAGAAGATGTTGGCGAGGCCGGTGATTTTGGGGTCGGTGATGTTCAGCGAGCCCGTCTGGCCCAGCACCTGCAGGAGTGCCCCTTCCCAGGCCAGCAGACCGGCCAGGGTGACGACGAAGGAGGGCACGACGAAGCGGCTGAACAGCGTCCCCTGCAGGCAGCCGATCGCGGCGCCGGTCGCGACCCCGGCGGCGATTGCCATGTAGGCGTTCCAGCCGTGGTTGACGCTCAGCACCGCCATCACCGCGGCGGAGAGGCCGCTGACCGCGCCGACGGAGAGGTCGATCTCGCCGAGCAGCAGGACGTAGACGATGCCGACTGAGATCAGGCCGATCGTGGTGATCTGCAGCATCAGGTTGGTCAGGTTCTCCGCCGAGAGGAAGCGGGGTTCCTGGACCTGGAAGATGATCGCGATCACGACCAGGCCGAGCACGACCCGGACCGCGGAGAGATCGCCCTGGACGATGCGGCGCAGGGTCTCCCCCGCTCCCGGACGGCCCTCGGCCGCATCGTCGGCGGTCGTTGCCTCGGTCGGGCTCATTTCTTCTCCCCCTCTCCCGGCTTCGCCTCTGACTGGTGGTTTTTCTCGCCGCCCTCACCGACGCCGGTGATCGCGCCGATTACGTGCTCCTCGGTGGTCTGGTCGGCCTGGAACTCGCCGGCGGCGCGGCCGAGGCGGAGGACGAAGACCCGGTCGGCGATCGCGAAGACGTCGACCAGGTTGTGGCTGATGACGACGACGCCGAGGTTGCGCTCGCGCAGGCGGCGGATCAGCTCCAGCACCTGTTTGGTCTGCGGCACGCCGAGCGCCGCGGTCGGCTCGTCCAGCAGCACCACTTTCGGCTCGCCCAGCAGCGAGCGGGCGACCGCGACCTGCTGGCGCTGACCGCCGGACAGCGTCCCCACCTCGCTGCGCAGACTGGGGATCGTCACCGCGAGGTTGGAAAGCAGGTCGGCGGTCTCGTGCTCCATCTTCACCTCGTCGAGCTGGCGCGAGGCCCGGCCCGAACCCGGCGCGACCTGCTCGCGACCGAGGAAGAGGTTGGCGACGACGTCGAGGTTGTCGCAGAGCGCGAGGTCCTGATAGACGGTCGCGATCCCCAGTTCGGTCGCGTCCTGCGGGCCTTTGATCCGCACTTCCTCGCCCTCGAAGCGGATCGTCCCCTCGTCCGGCGCGTGGATCCCGGCGATCGCCTTGACCAGCGTCGACTTGCCGGCGCCGTTGTCGCCGACGAGGCCGACGACCTCGCCGGCGCCGACGGCGAAGTCGACCCGGTCCAGAGCCTGGACCGGGCCGAATCGCACGCTTACTCCCTCCAGCTCGAGGAGCGGAGTGCCGTCTGCCATGTCAGCCGGAGATCCCTGCTTCTTTGCAGTCGGCCGCGTAGGGACCGGTGCAGAGTTCGGACGCTTCGACGAACCCGTCTTTGATCACCGTGTCTTTGATGTTGTCCTTCGTCACCGCAACCGGTTCCAGAATCGCTGACGGAACATCGGTCTTGCCGTTGTTGACTTCTTCGGTGACTTTGTCGGCCGGCAGTTCTTCGTCGGCGGCGAGGGCAATCGCGAATTCGGCGGCGAGCTCAGCCTGCGGCGGAATCGCCTTGTAGATCGTCATGAACTGCTGGCCCGCGAGGATGCGCTGCAGCCCGGCGACGGTCGAGTCCTGGCCGGTGACGGGGCGTTCTTCGGGGTTGATTCCGGCGCCTTTCAGCGCCGCGATGGCGCCGCCGCCGGTGTCGTCGTTGGCGGCGTAGATGCCCCAGAAGCCGTCGTTGCCGAGCGCGGTTATCGCCTGCTGGGCCTCACGCTGGGCGTTTTCCGCGGTCCAGCCGGGGGTGTCGTATTCCTTCGCGACTTTTACCCCGGCTTCTTCGAAGCCCTTGCTCGAGCCCGCCTTGAACAGCGCCGCGTTCGGGTCGGCCGGATCACCGTTGATCTTGATGATCGGGCCACTGGGGTGCCCGTCTTCTTTCAGTTTTTTCGCCAGCGTTTCGGCCTGGAGTTCGCCGACCCGTTCGTTGTCGAAGGAGACATAGGCGGCGACTTCGCTGTTTTCGATCAGACGGTCGTAGCTGACCACCGGCACGCCCTGGGCGTTCGCCCGTTCGGCGATCGCAGCTGCAGATTTCGAGTCCATCGGGTCGAGGACGAGGACTTCGGCGCCTTTGGTCAGCGCCGCTTCACCCTGCGACTGCTGCTTTTCGGCGTCACCGCCGGCGTTGAAGTAGATGACTTCGCAGTCGGGACACTGTTCCTTGACGGAATTTTCGAAGTCGGGCCTGTCGTTGGTTTCGTAACGGGGCGTTTCGTTTTCCGGGAGCAGGAGGGCGATCGTCGAACCGCCACCTCCGCCTCCGCCACCCCCGGTCGTGTCGTCGCTGCTCCCGCAGCCGACGGCGACAAGGGCAACGGCGGCCAGGGCTGCTACTGCGAACCAAACCCGCGAACTCAGTGGTGACATCGGTTCCTCCTCGTGTTTTCCCCGCTCCGCGAAGCCGATACCCACCTTAGGCGCTTATATGCACCCTGACCAGGGGTTTATTTGCCCGCAGTTTGCGCTTAGGCCACTGCGGACAACTCGCGCTTGGCGCGGCGCCGTTTCGGCTTCGCCGGCTCGACCAGCTCGGAGAGGAAGCGGCCGGTGTAGGAACCGGCGACCGCGGCGACCTCCTCGGGGGTGCCGGTGGCGACGATCTCGCCCCCGCCTTCGCCCCCCTCGGGACCGAGGTCGACGAGCCGGTCGGCGGTCTTGATCACGTCGAGGTTGTGCTCGATGACGACCACCGTGTTGCCGGCGTCGACGAGACGGCCGAGGACGTCGAGCAGGCGCTGGACGTCGGCGAAGTGGAGCCCGGTCGTCGGCTCGTCGAGGATGTAGAGGGTGTCGCCGGTGGCGACTTTGGAGAGCTCGGTCGCCAGCTTGACCCGCTGCGCCTCGCCGCCGGAGAGGGTCGTCGCCGGCTGGCCGAGGCGGATGTAGCCGAGCCCGACGTCGTTCAGCGTCCGCAGGCGGCGGGCGATCTTCGGCACGTTCTCGAAGAACCCGACCGCGTCCTCAACCGACATCTCGAGGACGTCGGCGATGTTCTTGCCCTTGAAGCGGACCTCGAGCGTCTCGCGGTTGTAGCGCTTGCCGTGGCACTGCTCGCAGGGGACGTAGACGTCGGGCAGGAAGTGCATCTCGATCTTGATCTGGCCGTCGCCCTTGCAGACCTCGCAGCGGCCGCCCTTGACGTTGAAGCTGAAGCGGCCGGGCTTGTAACCGCGCGCCCGCGACTCCTGCGTCTGGGTGAAGATCTGGCGGATGTGGTCGAAGAGGCCGGTGTAGGTCGCCGGGTTTGAGCGCGGGGTGCGGCCGATCGGCGACTGGTCGATGTTGATGATCTTGTCGATCTGGTCGAGCCCGTCGATGCCGTCGTGGGCACCCGGCCGCAGCTTCGCCTGGTGGAGGCGGTTGGCGACCGCGTGGTGCAGGGTCTCGTTGACCAGGGTCGACTTGCCCGAGCCGGAGACGCCGGTGACGCAGCAGAAGACCCCGAGCGGGATCTCGACGTCGACGCCCTTGAGGTTGTGTTCGCGGGCACCGCGGACGAGCAGCTCGCCGGTCGGCCGGCGGCGCTCCTCCGGGACCTCGATCCGTTTCTTGCCGGAGAGGTACTGCCCGGTCAGCGAGCTCGGGTCTTTGGCGACCTGTTTCGGGGTGCCGGCGGAGATGACGTGACCACCGTGCTCGCCGGCGCCGGGGCCGAGGTCGACCAGGTGGTCGGCGGCCATCATCGTCCCCTCGTCGTGCTCGACGACGATTACGGTGTTGCCGAGGTCGCGGAGGCGGTCGAGGGTCGCGATCAGCTTCTCGTTGTCGCGCTGGTGGAGGCCGATCGAGGGCTCGTCGAGGACGTACATCACCCCGACCAGGTGGGAGCCGATCTGGGTTGCGAGCCGGATCCGCTGCGCCTCGCCGCCGGAGAGCGTGCGGGCCGAGCGGGCCAGCGAGAGGTAGCCGATGCCGACGTTCTCGAGGAAGGAAAGTCGCTCGGTGATCTCGCGGACGATCAGCCGCGCGATCGCCTTCTCGGTCTCGGTCATCTCCAGCTCGCGAATCCACTCGGCGGCGGCGTGGGCGGAGAGGTCGCTGTACTCGGCGATGCTGAGACCACCGACCTTGACCGCGAGGCTCTCCGGCCGCAGCCGGGCGCCCTCGCAGGCCGGGCAGGGCTGCTCGGCCATGTAGCCCTCGATCCGCTCCCGGTTGGACTCCGAGTCGGTCTCCTCGTAGCGCCGCTGCAGGTTGTTGACGATCCCCTCGAAACGGACCTTGTAGGAGCGGCGGCGGCCGAAGCGGTTGGTGTAGGTGACGTGGTGGCGCTCGTCGCCGGTGCCGTAGAGGAAGATCTCCTTCTCCTCTTTGGAGAGCTTCGACCACGGCTTGTCGGCATCGACGTCGTAGTGGTCGGCGACCGCGGCGATCAGCCGCCTCCAGTAGGCGGTAATGCCGCGGTTCCAGGGCTGCAGCGCCCCCTCGGCCAGCGAGAGGGTCGGGTCGGGGACAACCAGCTCGGGGTCGATCACCCGCTGGAAGCCGAGGCCGTGACAGCGGTCGCAGGCACCGTGGGGAGAGTTGAAGGAGAAGATCCGCGGCTCCAGCTCCGGGATCGAGGTGCCGCAGTTGAGGCAGGCGAACTGCTCGCTGAAGAGCATGACCCCGCCCGGATACTCGGCGTCCTTGCTGCCGCCGGCGCCCTTGCCCTCGACGATTTCCACTTCCACCAGGCCCGCCGCCAGGCCGGAGGCCGCTTCGACCGACTCCGAGAGCCGCCGTCGCAGATCCGTCTTCATCACCAGCCGGTCGACGACGATCGAGATGTCGTGTTTGTACTTCTTGTCGAGCTCGATCTTCTCGTCGAGGCGCCGCAGCTCACCGTCGATCATCGCCCGCGAGTACCCCTCGAGCCGCATCTGCTCGAGCAATTTGCCGTACTCGCCTTTGCGGCCGCGGACGACCGGCGCCATCACCATGAATTTGGTCTCGTCCTCCAGCGTCATCAGCCGGTCGACGATCTGCTCCTGCGTCTGGCCGGTGATCTCCTCACCGCACTCGGGGCAGAACGGGGTCCCGATCCGCGCCCAGAGCAGCCGCAGGTAGTCGTAGATCTCGGTCACCGTGCCGACCGTCGAACGCGGGTTGCGCGAGGTCGTCTTCTGGTCGATCGAGATCGCCGGCGAGAGCCCCTCGATCGAGTCGACGTCGGGCTTCTCCATCAGCCCGAGGAACTGCCGCGCGTACGAGGACAGCGACTCGACGTAGCGCCGCTGCCCCTCGGCGTAGATCGTGTCGAAGGCAAGGCTCGACTTGCCGGACCCCGAAAGGCCGGTGATCACGATCAGCGCGTCCCGGGGCAGCTCGACGTCGACATCCTTGAGGTTGTGCTCCCGGGCGCCGGTGATGACGATTCGCTCAGAGGCTGCCACTCACAACGATTCTAGACAGACGAACAGATGTTCCCTGGCGGGAGCGCCTCAGCCGAGAGCGGCCGAGAGCTTGCGGCGGTAGGCGCGGGCGACGGGGTCGGCGGGGTCGCGGTCGCTGAGGATGCCGACGACAGCGCGGCGGAGCAGGTCGCGGACCTCGTCAGGCGCCCCGTCGAGGTCGGCCAGCAGTGCGTCGAGCGCGGCCTCGGCTTCGCCGCGGTCGAGGGCGGCGAAGGCCTCGGCCCCGACGCCGGCTTCCACGAGGCGGACGCGGGCGGCGATCCCGGCGGCGGCGAAGTCCGCCTCGTGACCCTGGACCGCTTCCAGCGCCTCGGCTTCTGCCCCGCGTGCGAGGCGCGCCTTGGCGAGGGCACAGGCGATGTCGGGTCGGGTCGGCTCCAGCTCAGCCGCCTCGCGCAGCGAGAGCTCGTCGCCCGCCGTCAGCAGCTCATCCGCCCGCGACGGGACCAGCGAGTCGAAAAAGGCCTCGACTTTCGCCGCCGGCAGGGCGCCGACGAACTCGTCGACCATCTCACCGTCGCGAAAGGCCTTCACCGCGGGGATTCCCTGGACCTGGAAGCGGGCACCGAGGCGCTGATTCGCATCGACGTCCACCTTGGCGAGCAAGACCCTCCCCTCCCGCACCGCCTCGGCTTTTTCCAGGGCGGGACTCAGCGCCTTACACGGCCCGCACCAATCGGCCCAGAAGTCGACGACGACCGGAAGCTGCCGTGAGCGCTCCAATACCTGGACGTCGAAGTCCTCTTCGGTGACTGGTAAGGGCATAGTTCGAGCTTAGGCCCAGATTTCTCCTCGCCAAGCTCGGCGCCCGACGCAGGGGTGACAACCGGCGCCGACATGAGGTTTCCCCTAGGTACCCGCGGTCATCCCGTCGAGATCGCGGCGCAACTCCTTGAGCTCGTCGCGGATCCTTCCCGCCTCCTCGAAGCGCAGCTCGTCGGCGGCGGCGAGCATCTCCTCCTCGAGGGCGACGATCGTCTTCTCCAGCTCCTCGGGAGTGTCGAAGTCGTCGCCGCGGCGGCGGCGGCGTTTGCGCGGCGCCCGGTCCTCCATCGCCAGGAAGTCGGACATCTCGGAGATGCCTTTGCGGACCGTCTCCGGGGTGATCCCGTGCTCCTCGTTGTAGGCCACCTGGATCGCCCGGCGGCGGTCGGTCTCGCGCATCGCCGCCCGCATCGCCTCGGTCTCCTTATCGGCGTACATCACCACCCGCCCGTTGACGTTGCGGGCGGCGCGGCCGATCGTCTGCACGAGGCTGGTCTCGCCGCGGAGGAAGCCCTCCTTGTCGGCGTCGAGGATGGCGACCAGCGAGACCTCGGGCAGGTCCAGTCCCTCGCGCAGGAGGTTGACGCCGACGAGGACGTCGTACTCCCCCAGCCGTAGCTCGCGGACGATCTGGATCCGTTCCAGGGTGTCGACCTCGGAGTGCAGGTAGCGGACCTTGACCCCGTACTCGAGCAGGTAGGCGGTCAGGTCCTCGGCCATCTTCTTGGTCAGGGTGGTGACCAGGGTGCGGTCGCCCTGATCGGCCACCTTCTTGACCTCGTTCATCAGGTCGTCGATCTGGTTGCGCGTCTCCCGCAGCTCGATCTCCGGGTCGACGATCCCGGTCGGGCGGACGATCTGCTCGACGGTCCGGGTCGATTCCGCTTTCTCGAACGGCCCCGGGGTCGCCGAAACCATCACCAGCTGCTTCACCCGGTCGAGGAACTCATCGAACTTCAGCGGCCGGTTGTCGATCGCCGAGGGCAGCCGGAAGCCGTAGTCGACGAGGGTCGTCTTCCGCGAGCGGTCGCCCTCGTACATCCCCCCGATCTGGGGGACGGTCTGGTGGGACTCGTCGACGAAGACGACGAAGTCATCGGGGAAGTAGTCGATCAGCGTGTGCGGCGGGCTGCCCGGCGGGCGGCCGTCGAGGATCCGCGAGTAGTTCTCGATCCCCGAGGTGAAGCCGAGCTCCTTGATCATCTCGAGGTCATACATCGTCCGCTGCCGCAGCCGGTGGGCCTCCAGCTGCTTGCCCTCGGCTTCCAGCTCGACGGTCCGCGATTCCAGTTCGGCGCGAATTTCGTCGACGGCGCGGTCGACGGTCTCGTCTTTGGTCACGTAGTGCGAGGCCGGCCAGACCGAGACGTGGTCGATCACGTCGAGGACCTCGCCGGTCAGCGGGTCGAAGTGCTGGATCCCCTCGATCTCGTCGCCGAAGAGGGCGATCCGGTAGGCCGACTCGGCGTAGGAGGGCATGATCTCCAGGACCTCGCCGCGGACCCGGAAGGCGCCGCGCCCCAGCACCTGGTCGTTGCGCTGGTACTGCATCTTCACCAGCTTGCGGAGGACGTCGTCGCGGTCGATTTCGGCGCCGACTTTGAAGAGCTGCATTTTTTCGTTGTAGACCTGCGGCGAGCCGATCCCGTAGATGCAGGAGACCGAGGCGACGATGATCACGTCGCGGCGGGCGAAGAGGGCGGCCGTCGCGGCGTGCCGGAGGCGGTCGATCTCATCGTTGATCGAGGAGTCCTTCTCGATGTAGAGGTCCTGGGCGGGGACGTAGGCCTCGGGCTGGTAGTAGTCGTAGTAGGAGACGAAGTACTCGACCGCGTTCTCGGGGAAGAACTCGCGGAACTCGTTGCAGAGCTGGGCGGCAAGCGTCTTGTTGTGCGCGATCACCAGGCTCGGCCGCTGCACCTCGGCGATCGTCGCCGCCATCGTGAAGGTCTTGCCGGTGCCGGTGGCGCCGAGCAGGGTCTGGAAGCGCTCGCCCTCCCGCAACCCCTCGGCGAGCCCGGCGATCGCTTTCGGTTGGTCCGCCGTCGGGGTGTAGGCGGGGTTGAGCTCGAAATCGGGCACAAAATGAACATAGCGAGGTGACCGGCTCGCCTGTTCCTTTTCGGGGTCTGACAACGACAAGGAACAGACGAATGAGAGACTGGCGGCGATGAGGCTCTCGCGTGCGGCTCTGGCCACTTTGTTCACCTTCACCGGCACCATGCACTTCGTGCGGCCGCGCTTCTTCGAAGCGATCGTGCCACCGGCGATTGAGCCGCAGAAGAAGGAGGCCGTGGCGGTCAGCGGGGTCGCCGAGATCGCCGGCGCGGCCTTCCTCCTCCACCCCGCCTCGCGGCGGCTCGGCCGCTGGTGGCTGCTGGCGCTGCTGATCGCGGTCTTTCCGGCCAACATTCACATGGCGGTCAGCCCGGAGCAGATCAAGGGCCTGGACATGCGGAAGTTCCCGCGCTGGGCGCTCTGGGCGCGGTTGCCGCTGCAGCCGCTGGCGATGATCTGGGTCTGGCGGGCGACCCGCGCGTCCTGACACCCGCCGGTCGCGTAAGTTTTCATTTCATTGCATGTTTTGTCTGTAGAGCTTCTGTCTTCTATGACAGAAGCTGACGTATTAATGGACAAACGTGACCGCTTCGCCGTCAACCTTCGCCGCGCCCGCCAGGCGGCCGGCATCTCCCAGGAAGAGCTCGCCGAACGCTGCGAACTCCACCGCACCGAGGTCTCGCTGCTCGAGCGCGGCGGGCGCGAACCGCGCCTGGGGACGATGATCAAGCTCGCCACCGCCCTCGGCACCGACGCCGAAGCGCTCTGCGCCGGGATCGGCTGGGACGCGAAGGCGCGCAAATACAAGATCGACGACCCGAGCTAGCCGCGGACCGGGCCCGGTCCTCTTAGGGCAGGCCGAGCCCTTCCAGCCCCCCGGGGAGGAACTGTTCGATGATGCCTTTGGCGGGGCCGAGGAAGCCTTCGACGTCTCCGAGGAAGCCCTGGGCGTCGTTGATGATTTCGATCGCCTGATCAAGCGGGATCCGCTGCACCGCCTGGCGCAGCGGGACCGCGATCAGCGGGCTCAGCGCGCCCGCTTCTTCGGCGTCGTCGACCGCCCGGACGAGGCCGGCGCGGATCGCCCTCGCCAGCTTCTCGTCGTCGATCCCGTAGCGCTCGGCGAACCGTTCCCGGGCCTCCGGCGACGCCAGCGCCTGGGCCAGGGTCTCGCGGGAGACGCCGAGCTGACAGGCGGCGCCGTCGAGGGCGGAATTCGTGAACTGGTTGGCGATCTGGCCGAGGTTCTGGGGGTCGCTCCACTCGCGCGGCTGACAGGGGTCCTGGATCTTCTTCGGCTCATAGGAGGAGCCCCCGGCGGCGAGATAGGCGCCGACCAGCAGCAGCGAGGCGAGGATCGAGCCGAAGATCAGGATCAGGCCGCCGCCGCGATCCTCCCCGCTCACAGGTCGACCCTCCGCGAGAGCGCGATCGGGAAGAGGGCGATCAGGCCGAGGAGGGCGGCAAGGATGAAGGAGGTGCTGAAAGCGTGGGTGGCGCCGCGGTCGAGCTGGTCCTGCAGTTCACCCTGCAGCTGGTCGACTTCGGCCCGCTCGACCGGATCGTCCGGCTTCGGTTCGAAGGCCGGTCCGATCGTCGGCACTTTGCCCTGCTCGTCGTCCAGCCGTTCGCTGACTTTCTCGGCGACGTCGATCTTCAGCAGCGGGTTGACCGGCGAGTCGAGGATGACCGCGGTGCCGGCGTTGATCGCATCGTGGCGCTGCTCTTCGATGTCGGCGGTGAAGATCGGCGTCAGCACCAGCAGGCCGATGACGACGCCGGCGTGCCGGGAGGAGATCGTCCAGCCGCCGTGGATCGCCTGCGGCGCCCTCCCCCCCAATGCCGTCTCGGTCAGCGCCGAGAGCACCAGCGCCAGCCCGATCCCGACCAGCACCTGCGGCGGCATCGTCAGCGCGATCGTCGCCTTCGGCAGGAAGGCGAGGGCGGCGAGGCCGCCGGAGACGAGGATCGCCCCCGCGGCCGCCCGTGAGCGCGAGTCGCCGACCAGGTTCGTCAGCCGGCTACCGAGGATCGCCGCCAGCGGCATCACCGAGACGACGAGGGCCGCTTCGATCGGGCTCAGCCGCCAGCCTTCGATCAGCAGCAGGACGAGCAGGAACAGCGCCGCCGCGATCGCCGCCGAGACCATCGCCAGGGCGAGGTTCGCCCAGAGGTGCGGGCGCCCGGTCTGCCGCACCTCCCGCTCGATCACCTTGGTCGCCATCTCGTGTTTGGCGACGGCGAGGATCGGCACCGCTGCCACCAATGCCACCGGCACCTGCAGGAGGAAGACCGACTGCCAGGAGACGAGCTCGGTGAGGAAGCCGCCGACCGCCGGCCCCAGCGCCGCCCCGGTCGCCCCGGCGGTGGCCCAGACGGTCGCCGCCCGCCGCTCCGAGCCGACCGTCGCCGGCAGTAGCTCCAAGGCCGCGGTCACCGCCGCCGCGCCGCCGAGCGCCTGCAGGCAGCGGGCGAGGATCAGGGTCGAGAGCTCGTCGGCCAGACCGCAGGCGAGGCCGCCGCCGGCGAAGATCGCGAGCCCGACCGCGGCCGCCCGTCCCGGCCCGACCCGCCGCGCCAGCAGCGCCGCCGGGACCGCCGCCAGGGCGATCACGAGGTTGAAGGAGACGAGCACCCAGGTGACCCCGGAGACGCTCGTGTCCAGTTCCCGGTAGATCTCCGGCAGCGCCAGGACGACAATCGAGGAGTCGGCGAGGACGAGGCCGACGGCGAGCGCCAGCGCGGCCACGCGCGGCCTAGGGGATTCCGGCATACCCCAGCTCCGATGCGTACTCCTGCCGGTACTCGTCCCGCTTCTCCAGCACCTCTTCGACGTAGGCGCGGGTTTCCGGGAAGGGGATCTCCGCGACCGTCAGGCTCGAGCCGCCCCACTCGTCGGCGTTGCCGGGGCCGGCGTTGTAGCCGGCAAGTGCCGCCGCCTCGTCGCCGTCGTAGCGGTCGAGCAGTTCCCGGAGGAGGAAGGTCCCGTAGCGGATGTTGATTTCGGGGTCGCCCAGATCCTCGAGTTCGAAGGTGGTGGCGTTGCTGTTCTTGGCGATGGTGTCCGCTGCTTCCGGCGTGATCTGCATCAGCCCCCGCGCCCCCGCGCTCGACGTCTGGTCTTGAAACTTCGACTCGGAGTAGATCACGGCGGCGATCAGGGCGGCGTCGACACCCTTTTCGTCGGCCTGCTGGCGGATCACGTCCTCGTGGCGCAGCGGCAGCGTCAGCTCCTGCAGAGCGTGGTCGAAGACCCCGGCGAGAACCAAGGCGCCGACGAGCACCACGACCAGCGCGGCAGCGCTCGCAAGGGCCGCAATGCGCCGGCGACGCTGTCGCTTCCGCTTCATCAGCGCAGCTTTGCGAGCAGCGCGGACAGCGCTCGCTCCAGGTCCTCCACCGAGCCGTCGTTCTCGACAACGTGGTCTGCCCGCTCCGCCTTCTCGAGCTGGGTCAACTGCCGCGCCTCACGCTCGTCGACCAGCGCGTGCCCGCGGGCGGCGGCGCGCTCGCGGCGGACCTCGTCGGCGGTGACGACGGCGACGGTCGCGTCGAAGACGGCGTCGCTGCCGACCTCGAACATCAGCGGCACCTCGACCACCGCGACCTCGGTCTCCGCCGGCAACGACAGCAGCCATTCGGCGGTCCGCTCCCGCACCAGCGGGTGGATCTCCGACTCGAGCCAGGTCAGCTGCTCGGGGTCGGCGAAGACGATCTCGCCGATCTTCGCCCGATCGACGCCGTCGGAGGTGACGACGTCCGACCCCCAGCGCTCGGCCAGCCGCCCTCGCAGCGGTTCGCCTTCGAGCAGTTCGTGGACGACCGCGTCGCTGGAGAGCGTCGCCGCGCC
>Ga0068868_100001410_pt1 | contig 16566 bp, 14 predicted proteins | sample KBSMisM42_FD_64660 | JGI IMG/M metagenome (GOLD analysis project Ga0068868, IMG submission 64660) | Miscanthus rhizosphere microbial communities from Kellogg Biological Station, Michigan, USA - KBS Miscanthus M4-2 | ecosystem: Host-associated > Plants > Roots > Rhizosphere > Soil ...
CGCAGTAGCGTGAAACTCGGTATCACTGAAGTTGTGATGGTACGGGTAAAGCACGCGATTCGGCATATCGATTACCCCGGATACCGTTTCTATGTATGACCGGCGAACGATGTTGATTGTGGAATAGTTGGTACTTGGGTTACCGTCGGATAGCCCGACAACCATGAGATCAAGTTGCTCGTCTAGCATGGCAAGCGCGCCGAGCTCCCACCCCGGCAAGAATGTAAAGTCGTCATTGGCCGGGAAGAAGAATGGCTCGTCGGATTGCTCATACATGGTCTGCAGAGTGTCTGAGTAACCCGGGTTTCCGGTGTTTATGATTACCCGCGCACCCGTTGCTTTCGCCGCTTCAATGGTCTCGGTGTCCCCCGGTTCAAGCCCGAAGTACAGCGTATACGGCGTTGTGGTTACCGCTGCGATGTTGTCCGCTACAGCCTGGAGCACCTTGGGGCGCTTGTACGTCGGGCAATAGATTGATAAAACATTCATACCGAAGCCAGTCTCCCCATGCGATGGCGCTCTATTAAGCTCAATCTATGGGTGATCACATCGTTATCGAGCTTCGCCGGACCCATCGGCCCTCGGTATGTTCTTGCGAATGCCAACAAGGCCTCTGCTTCCTCTCTCTTGCCTATCAGGTAGGGCATCACGTGCGGTAGTACACTTAATGCGCCAGCGCCGCCATCAATTACCCAAACGTACATCGGCCTCCCCATTTTTTGTTGTTCGCGGATTTTCCCCCCAAATAACTGTTGCAGCTTTTGAAGTGGTTGAATTTTTCGTTGCCCCGCAGAAATTCTCATACACCGAACATAATCGGCATGCCCTTTCATCTTTTGTAACTGGAAGCAACCCTCACCCTCGAGGAATCCCCCAGCCCATGCATACCAATGTTGAATTCCAAGCTTATTCATATGGTTCGGAGTTCCGGTAGTGGCACGATTGCCTTGGTGCCGGTCGCCAGGAGATCTTTTTCACGCTCGAGGATTTCATCAGCGAAAAACCACGGGCCGATAAGCATATAATCTGGTTTTAGGTGTCTAGCATATTCCTCCGAGATAATCGGTATCCCTATCGCCGAGAATCTAGCGCCTACTTTCGCAGGGTTACGCTCGACCGCGCATATCACTTGTTCCGGGCCTATCCCCGCTGCCTGCCAGATCGTGGCACCGCGAGTTGACGCGGCATATATGTAAATCGACTTATCCTGGTTGGCTAGCTCATACACGAGATCATGGAGCGCGGTTATATTGCTCATCGCTTTATCCGCGAATGACTGGTAGGCGTCGAGACCGTCAAGTCCGGCTTTCCGCTCAAGTCCCATTAAGCGGTGAACGCTCGCACCTATAGGGTAATCGCCTTTCCGGGCAACAAAGGTACGGATAGACCCGCCGTTCACCATCGACGTTGAGCATTTGAATACCTCGAGCCCATGTCGGTCGAGCAATGCTCGCAGTGACATCAGTGTGTAGTATTCAAGGTGCTCATGGCAGATGTTGTCGATCGCGCCAAGCTGGAGTGTCGTGAGTAGATAGTTTTGTTGGATAACCCAGATGCCCTTGTTGGCGAGTGTATCCTTGACCTCACGTACAAACCGGTTCGGGTCATCGAGATCGTAAAACATAGATATGCTGGTGATAATGTCGAACGGTTCATCGAAATCATTTGATCGGAAGAACCCGTTAACAATGCGATCGGCATGTTTCTCTGCTTCCTCGCAAAGCTTGGTAATCGGGTCGACGCCGGCGCGATAGATTTGCTTGGGTACAAAAGATAATAGTGTACCATCATTACTAGCGATGTCAAGCCAACTAGAGGCGTCGGGTTTCTTTGCGAGCGCCTGCTCCACGACCTCCCGCAGATCATCTTTAATCGAGTCACTTATTCCACTTTTAAAGCCGTACCGCTCGTGATACATCTCACCGGACGGAACAGTATGCCGCAGTTGTACGAGCTTGCAGTCGTCGCAGTAGACAACCTCAAGCGGATATTTCGGCGGCATCACATTGTCATCGCGGAAGTCCGAAATATACTGGTTGCCCAGATTAATGATCTGGACTAGGCTTTCGCTCGAGCAGCTGCGGCATTTAGTGATTGTTTTCATGTAACTCCTTTTGGTGATCTACCATTAATTTGACTAACTCTTTGAATGTGACCGTGGGCTCCCAGCCCAGTACTCGTTTGGCCTTACTGGCATCAGCGATTAGGCAAGATACATCTAGGGGACGCATATACTTTTTGGAAGTAAGCACTGCCAGCGGCTTACCGATGCAAGCTGAAGCTTCATCTACAAAGTCCATGACGGTATGGGCAACGCCGGTGCCAATCACGTATTCATCTGGCTCCGGTTGTTGCATCATCAGGTGCATAGCTTTTACATAATCACGTGCGTATCCCCAGTCCCGCTTGGCGAAAATGTTGCCCAGTTCGACGAATTGATCAGTGGCCGCCGCTTTTGCAATTTTCTGGGTAACAAAGTCGTGTCCGCGTATCTCCGATTCATGGTTGAACAGGATGCCGGCGCATGCGAACCAACCTTGACTTTTCAGGCTTCTTATGTAATAATGTGCGGCAGTCTTAGCGATCGCATATGGGCTGTTTGGATTAAACGGCGTATTCTCGTTGATCGGTTCATTGTGGCCCGTGCCGTACATTTCGGAACTGGACGCCTGGTAAAGCTTTGGTAGTTGGCGTAGTGTCTTTAGCGCAGTCACCAGGTTCATTAGCCCCAGGTAGTCAACCATCGACGTCATATCTGGTTGCTGGAAACTGGTTGCCACATGACTTTGGGCAGCCAGGTTGTATACTTCATCGGGCGGATACTTGGCGACGCAATCAATGAGCGACGCCACCGACGTTAGATCTCCATCGAAGATGACGAGATTTGGGTGGCTAATGCGGGTGATTCTTTCGCCACTGATCCGACGGACAAGCCCGATTACACGATAATCCAGGCTTAATAGATACTCGGAAAGCAGGGTGCCATCTTGCCCCGTGAAGCCAGTTACGAGGGCCGTCTTCACCTCTGCGCGTCCCAATTGGGCATGTTCGCCGGGCAATCTGGATCAATGGATTTCCAGTAATTCAAGCCATCCTCTATGCGCTTGTGCCAGTTACCGTCTTCGTCGCGGATTGAACTGTTCTCGAGCGCACCGGCTTGAGCGCGTATCCACAGTTCGCTGCCCACTACGTCAGGCCAGATGCCATAGTCGAGTTTTCCGCGGTATATACGCCACGAGTGTTCTACATGCTCGTAGGCATTCACGAAATGCTCGTCCATCAGACCAACTTGTTCAAAGATTTCGCGGGTATAGAAGGACCAACTGCCAACCGCGTTTGGCCAGTAAGCCAGTGGTCCGGCTTCGTACATGGGCGGGCCATATAGGTTGTCGCCGTGACCATGGAAGTTGAGATGCGGGATATTGGTTATTCGGTGAGCCGCGAGATAGCCGACGATAGCGCGTCGGTCTAGGATTTCCATGTCATCTTCCATGACGAACAAGTAATCGCAACCTCGGTCGAGTAGTTGCTGTATTACCTGATTCTTCGCGTGTGCGACACCGAGGTTCTCGTGCCCGTTGCTCAAGATGCCTGCGTAATCCAGATATATCCTTCTGTCATCATCGCGGAAATACCCGTCGTGGTAGGCCACCAGTTCGTTAATAAAAGGTAGGTGCTTCTTAACGCTTTCAATCGCTACTCGGAAATATCCGGGTCGGCGGTATGTAACGATGCCCACGCCAATCTTGGCTTTACGTTGCTCCATATTTGCTCCTAATCGAAATCACTATGAGAACCAAAAATCCCCTCGTTAGTGAGGGGATAATCGGAGTTGATCAGACTGAGAACTTGGCTAGTTGCCGCTACCCACCTTATACGTAACTTGCCGATTTTCATCGAGCATTTTGTTCGCGTAGGTAAGCTTGAATCCGACCGTGGCGTACTGGTTGAGCGGGTTACTCGTATCCTGTTCGCCGGATTTCTTGACGTACGTGTGCACGCCACCATCGAAGTCCACGACACCAAATGCACCTTGCGAGAGCAAGTGAGTGCTGTAGACATGCGAGCTTCCAGACGTACCGGTCGTAGTGTTAGACACCTGGGTAGTCTCGATGAACCTTGCGCCGCCGAACTTACCAATTTCACCAGCTTCCACGTCGGTCGTCGCGACATAGGTATTCGCATTCACCCAGCCGCCGGAGGCCGTGTCGCCCTGGAGGTCGTAACTGTTGTTCGGGTGGATAATCCAGACAAACAGGCCCCCGTCAAACGGACGAGCATTTACCGTCTTGAGCAAGCGCACGCCCTTGCGGACTTCTGCGCCAGTGAGCACGTCAGTCGAGTACACTGCCGATAGTGGCGATTTGCCATTTGCATAGGCCACGTTCGTACCAGCATCCAAGATCGCGCGGTCCAAACCGTCCACGAGCTGTTGAGCGCGCCATCCAAGGGCGTCCACCGCTGCTTCAATTTCATCGTCGATCGAGGTCAACTGGATGAGGTCTGAAGTCTGAGTGTAGTCACCATACTGGCTAAGCTGCGCACTGATGGAGGTCGCAGACAGACCGATAGAAGTCGGTACCACGCCTTCAGATAGAGCCGTGAAGGTTGGATCACTGGACCCGCTGGAACCACCGACGAGGTCTGTGCGACGGAACCACTGCACGATCTTACCGCTGTTGGCCGGCAGATTCTTTTTCTGACCGAACTTGTGAAATACCAGATCAGCGCGCAACCGGTCAAGCATCATTCGGTCATAATAGACCGCCATCTTTGCCGACAGTGAGGTTGTCGAAGTTAAGTTATTAGTTGTTGCCATTTATTTGATTTTCTTTCGTTATTGGTTTCGGACTGTTTTGATTAGCGGCCGGGCGCTACAGGGAGAACCTTGCGCATTTCTGCGGCACTGAGAGTTTTGAGTTTGTCGATCTCAGTGAGTTCGGGTTCCCCTAGCCCGTTGTTGCCGTGTATTTCCGGTTCAGGGTCTTCGACGACCGGGAGAGTGGTCTGGAGTGCCTGAAGTTTTGATTCGAGTTGCGCCTGGGCATCGGCTTCAGTGGTAGCACTGCCCCACCAGAGGTCCAGTTTGTTGGCCATTTCCTGTACGTTCTTGGGGAACTTGTCTAGTACAGATTGGCGGAGGTCATCGGCCCGTTTCGTTCGGGCGGCTTCCTCGTCAGCGGCCTGCTGGTCGGCAAGTTTCTTTGCCTCAGCCGCTTCTCGCTCTTCCTTTTCGCGCTGGAGCTTTTCGGCCAGCTCCTCATATTTGCCCGCCTCTTTCAGCCTGGCTGCTTCCGCTGCATCAGCTGCTTCCTTGGCGGCTTTGATTTCGTTTTCCAGTTGATTGGCTCGCATTCGCGCTTGATCGCGCTCTTTACGGGCTTCCTCGACTTCTTTGGGTGTTTGTGTTTCGGCCGTTACTTCGGGTGTAGCGGTCGCGGCGCCATCGGGCGTATCGGTTCCGTTCACCACTGGAGCAACAGTTTCTACCTTTTCGGTAGTGTCAGTTACTTCTGGCATTGACGTTCCTTTGATTTAGTGATACGGGTGTATCTGCAGGATGTATAACTTGACAAATTACTAATCGTTAGTTATGTAGGCCAGTACATCTTCTTCTGGCAAAATGAACGTTGTATCACCGGGATTTTCTTTGGCCTGAGTAGGCGCGAACTGTGGTGTCAGTACGATGTCGCCCACCTTGGTTTCAAGAACATCCGGTCCTATAGCCAGTACTTTGCCCTGGACGCTCTCTGGTGCAGCATTCCAGCCGGGAGAGACAAGAATGCCGGATCTCGTGGTTACTTCTTTCGGCGGCACAGCTTCTACGAGTAAGCGCCGACCTGTTGGTTTGATCATTATCTTGCCTCTGCTTTATCTGCTAATTCAGCTGGAAACTCAGAACCTAGTTCCTCAAGGCGCTTTCCGCCATACATTTTTGACAATTCGGCGTGCGTGAACATTAAGGAGAACGCCCGGCTCGGCCCATATGTCTCGGCTAAATGTTTAGCACTGCTCATGAGTGCGTCTGCTTCTCGGCGAAATGCCTTAACGTGTGATATTTGTAAATCTCGATCCATTATTTGGTTCCCCAAGTTACGGTTGGTATATCGGCTAGAGCAATGACTCGCTGCGTGTACAAGATGCGGGCTAGTTCCGCGCGTCCACGCTTGAGCATGTGGCGATACTTGTGCCAGCCTTTCGGGTTAAGCGGGGTGGCAAATTGCTGGTTTTCACCCTGATCCCAGCGCCACTGGTTATAGAGCGTCACCTCTCCTTGGTCGATCCGGCAGATAAACCGATTGCCCAGGTGGACGGCGCCCTTGCCACTAGCAGTTCGCTTGATATGCAGAGCGGGATTGCATGATTGCAGTGCTCGCTCGAGTTCGCTTATTGTCATTAGTTGCTCCTAGTCGATCGCAGGATGACTGTTGACGCGGAATAATGTTTGGGGGATATTGGTTAACGTGAGGGGAGATCTATATCAATACAGCCAATCCATCTCAGGAGCAGGTAGTTCATTTAGGTTCGCCGGAAGTCGTTTTTATTTCTCTAGTACTGGCATTAATTGTTGTTGCGTACTTCCTGGTAACCAAGAGCTCCATTAAGCGACAAACCATTTATTTATTTGCCGGATTTTCAGCTGTGGTTCTAGTACAAGTTTTCATGTTCTGGTCTATTGGCAAAAAAATTTCAGCGCTAACCAATGATGTTGAAAATATCGGTACAGACATCACCGTCCTAAAAGAAAACACAACCAATCTTCAATCTTCCGTAGATAACCTACACGATCGGTTGATGCCTTAACTCGGTTTAACCGCATGCACCTTTGACCGGATTGCGCGTCCTGGCCGGTAAATTGGTTGTACATTTGACCGAATACTTGCCGGTGTAGCGGTGAATCCCTTGGGTGCCGTGATTGTACTGGGCGATCCGTTGCCCGGCGTAATGGTTGGCGCGACTTCCGGTTTCACGATATTCTGCTCTTTCGGGTTTATCTTGAGTCCAGGCACGCTCTGGATAACACTCGTCTTACTGGGCAGGCCAACCGTTGCACCCGGGAAACTGAACATCTGGCCAACCAGATCAGTGATTCCCTGTTGTATCCTGGCTTTCGTGCTTGCCGGTAGTTTCTGTATATATGCTTCCCCGGTGGCCGGGTTGGTGTCGCTTCCTGTTACGGCAGTCGGAAGCTTTACTCCCTGATTCTTAAGTATCGTGGTTATCACGCCAAACGGCATACCGCCAACTTGGCCAAGGTCGCCCGCGTCGCCAGATTTGGCAAAGTTGACAACGGCATCTATCGAGTGTGTGGGACTAAAATAGTTAATGATACCCAGTAGATCAGCGTTGTCCTTTTGCCACTTTTGGCCTTCGGGCGATGAGGCCCAAGCATTCGCCTTAAGTGTGGAGTTGATCATGGCAAGCTGGACAATCTTGGGTTGCGCAGTGAAGTAGTGCGCCGCCGCCATGGCAACCTTGGTTTCAAATCTCGACGGGAATACCAGGACGTTCAAGGATTTTGCTAGATTCGTGTTGAGCGCGTTACTCCCCTTTGGATATCCGACCACCATTTCCATGAGGTGATCAAATTCGCTCTTAAGTGGGTGTGTCTCGCCATTCTTGGACTCAAGAATATCCTTTACGGTTGTGCCATTGTTCTTGGCAAACTGCTCCGCCGCTTGACCCATGGATTGCTGGATGTATCCGGATACTTCGGGGCCAGTGATTTTTGCGCCTAACTCGGGGGCCAGGTTACCCATGAAGTCCGCTTCCCCGCCGGCCATACCGGATTTACTGAATAATCCAGAGTTACGAATGAGCGTCATGGTTTCATCTTTCGGTGCAGTTCCGAGAAGACTGTTAAGAATGCGCCCAGCATTTACGGCTTTTCCGCCTGTCTCTGCTTGCGCAATGAACTCGCCCTTGGTTGCCTGTTTAGCCCAGAAGAACGGGTTCATGCTGAACTTGCCGTATCCTTGTGCCTTGAGGTAGCTGGCCATCGGTGGAATGTATTTAATGGCTTGATCGGTCAGCTTTTCACCAAGCGAGCGTGTACCGAGCGGGACATCCGCATAAGCACTCTTCACGGCTGACAGGATTTGCTTGGCTTCCTTGGGTGAGACGTTAAGCTCATGTTCGATGCTCACAGCGCCCGGGACTAATCCACCGGTCGTAGCACGAAGTAACCGAGGGTCGAATATACCCTTGGTTTTGCTAGTAGCGGTATGCAAGATGCGCATTATGTCGCTGCCTCTACCTGCGAAATCGGTGCCTTCAAGACGAGTATTCAGGTTTGACGTGATTGCAGCTGATGTATCTTTCGGGTTGGTGGTCTTGAGTCCTACGCCGGCCCGATCAAGTGCGGTGCCCACCTTGCCAAGTACTCCGTGCGGGTTACTCCCCACTACCGGCATCCCGGCTTCCGTTGCTACCTCTTTACCTGGTAGCGACGCAATATTCTTGGGTCCATTGGTGGCAATATAACCCTTGTCAAGTAGTCCCTTTGGTGTTGTAATAATATGCTTTTGCTTGAGTTCTGCGGTTATCTGCTTAGCGCTTGCACCCTCGAATACCAAGCCGCCTACCTTATCGCGTATGCTCGGGTTCTTGATGCCCGCTTCATCTAGGGCCTTGTTGACCTCGCTAACACGGGTAGCTGCATCAGCGCCCTCAACAGCCTTCAACCGGTTAACGACGTTGGGCAGGGCCGACGTGAAGTCATGTGATACCACGACATTGCCGGCTTGCGGGTGTTCCTTGAGCCAAGATTGTAGCGCGGCGTCATTCTTGGCGTAGGTATCAAATTTCGCCACTACCTCGTTAAGCGGTGTAGTCTTGGGATCAAGTTTCAGTGCTTCAGCGAAATGTTGGCGCAGGAAATCACCAGCAGAAATGCTCCCACTCTTAACAGCTGGCTGGTCCTCGGTAAATAGTTCCATCTGTTTAAGCGTGGTTACGGCTTGCGGGTTATTCGCATTCTCTGCGAGAAACTGCTTTACCCGATTTACCCCGAATGCATCAGTTAAGGCCGCATTCGTACCATGAAGGGCATCCTTGATCGCAGGCAATACGGCTTTCACGCCCTTACCGGCTAGACCGAGAGCGCCCGGAGCTGCGAGTAATGCGGCATCAGTTCCAATGGCGGGAAGATTGCCCGATCTCGCATCATTTCCGGCCTGGGCTGCGAACTGGACAGTCGGTTGCGTTACAACCGCATTGCGAACGATCTTACCGGGCAACTGGGTAACCAGGTTTCCGCCCATGCCCTTACCGGCACCGATGACATCCGATACACCTTGTACCGCTTTACCGGCTACCTTGGCGCCGACCTTACCCGCTACACGCGCACCCAGAGCCTCAGCACCCGCTTTAGCCGCTCCTAGCTCTAACCCACCGGCACCAAGCGTAAGAGCTGTTGCGGCGGCCTGAGCGGCGTCAGGAAGCATCTGCGCAGTAGACTTTACACTATCAATGTTGCCTTGGGCTTCGTTTGATAGCGCCTGGCTAACTGCAATATGCTTCTGGGCCGCTGCATTAAACTGTGCTTTGGTTATCTGCTTACTCGAGTATTGCTTGAGAAGCTGGTTGTACTGTGCATCCAGTGCTTGTCGCCGCGCATTAATCTTGTCGGCATTGGAGCCCTGGGAAGCGGCGTTAACATTATTCTCGATTAAGTGGGAGAATGGATCAACGACACCGTGATACAGCGCGCCCGCTACGGCCGGTACTGCAGTTGCGAGTGAATGACCGACTTGACTGAGGAAGCCGGGAGCCTTGGGGGCGCTGCTTACTCCGGCAGAACTGTTAAGCGCGGCATTCTCTTTAACGACGTTATTGGAAGTACCATATTGCTGGTCAAAGGCATTAAGATCGAACGCCATTACAACAACCCGCCGAGTGACCGCCCAAGGTTTAAGACATCTTTCTGGTAGTTGCCGGTACTAGATGGCGTAGACACACCAGAACCTCCCGGTAACGGGCTCGGAGCTGGTAGCGCGGGTAACTGGTACTGATTAGTTGGCGCAGGAGCTGGGGTGGGCGTAGGGGCGCGGAATACGGGTAAGAGTTTCGCCTGTGCAACTGCTTGATTGTGAGCCGCTATAGCATCGGCTGCAGCACGAGCCTGTGCTTGTTTCTGAGCGTTATCAAGGTTAATGGCATCTTGACGCGCCTGAGCTGCTGCATTATTACGATTAAACAGTGTATTGATGAGATTCCCGGCTTTACCAGCTACCCATGCAGCGGGCGTACCAGCGAATGTACCACCGGGCCCAGCCTTGGGAACATCGGTAATCTTGGGCTGCGGTTTTTCGGGAAGTTTTCCCGTAATCACACTCGGATCGTTGCCCATGATTGGTTTGTTATTCGTGGGATCGATACCAATGAACACCTTTTTACCCGCTTCATTGTAGAAATAGGCCACGCCGGACGGATCATCATGGTTAATCTGGTCATTTGTAATTTGACGGAGCGCAGTCGCTCCAGTGCCCGGTGCAGGTTGACCGGTTTTTGGATCAATGTTGGTAGCATACTGGAAGCCGGTAATGTTCCCCTTGGCATCCTTGGTAGCGGTGGCACCAGCATACTGCGGGATAGTGATCGCATGGCCGGCCGCATCTTTCACTGGGTTGCCGTTCGCGTCAGTCAAGAGTTTATTGGATATCTGGTGCCCGTTGGCATCGGTTGCAAGCTCACTGCTCGGCCTATCCTTGAACGCATAAGTACCGTCAGCGTTTTTTACGATTGTCTGGGTGAAGTTATTTCCGACTGCGGTATTTGCCTGCTTATTGCCATTTACAAGCGCCTGCACACTCCGGTCATTCGCATAACTGTTGAGTTTGTTTTGCCAACTGCCATTAGGATCGCCCGTCTTCTGCGCTGCTTCCTGTACGAGACTGATGAGCCCAGGGTGTCCGGTCTGGGAATTACCCAGATACAACTGCGACATCCTGTCGTTATAGGCGGCAGGTGTTATCTGACCGGCCAGTTTCGCGGCATTTAGTTGCTTGATGCCATCTTCTACCTGATTAACGGCCTGCGTATATCCCTTGTTCAGTGCGGCTTCGGCCTTCCGGGAATCAGCTTCACTCTTGTTCTGCGCAGTAATCGCTTCATTTTGTATAGCGATACTGGTGCTTGCCATTTCGCCTTCAAGCGTTTGAGCCTGGTTATAGTCGCCATTGGCAATTGCTTGTTCGCGTAATCGGCTTAGCGTAGAATATTTGTCGGCATTGCTGGCATCGCCGTACTTTATGCTCGTGGTGGCGCGGGATATCTCGGCACTATTGAATGAGCGAGTGACAGTACGAGTCGTGTTATCGAGTGTCAGGGCCTTCGTTGGATCAATGTTCTTGGTTTGCGCAACCCGGTTATCCAGGTACGACTTGTAGGCATCGTAAGCCGTTTGACTTTTATCTGAGACATCCCAAATAGCGGCCTGCATGGCGTCATTGTATGATTGTATTTTGGCCGCGCTGGAACTCGCGGTACGAAGGAGTCCCGAGGAGCTGGCATTGCCGAATCTGGCCATGGTTAACCTCCGTGCTGCTGGTTACTGGCCGCTGCCGCTCCTGCTGGAGACACGGCGGGCGCACCTGAACCGGGCATACTAGCGGGCTGTGCCTGGTTTTCACCGGCAGACAGTGTGGGATTGGCTTGCTGAGGCGTCTTATAGTTGCCGGTTCCCCCGTCGCGCACATCTCCTGTGGTCATTCCGCTATTCAAGAAATTATCGGCAGCGATTGCTCCATCCATGCCGGTCGGACCGATTACGGCGCCAAACGGGCCTTTGTCCCAACCCTGCTGTGAGGCGATATTGCCTACTTCTTGTGGCGCGAGTTCGCCCTTAAGCGTGACTTTCGGCTGGTTATAACCACCAGGCGGTATGCCGGCAGCCTTCTTAACAGCGATATTGGCAAGTTCGCCGACAATGTTTCCAAGGATTGCGGCAGACACTGGATCGTTCATTTCGTCGGTAATGCGGTCTAATTCTTCACCGGTGTCGGGTACTTGAAGCGCTTTTTGCATGTAGGTTTCGACGGATATCACGCCACGGTTCAACTGGTTAAGCAGCATTGTCTGATAACTAGCATCCTCTTTGCGCAGGATTGTCGGCCACTCGATACCCACAGTCCAATCAGGATCGTCGTCAAGAGCTTCACGTAGTCCCGGGGTAAACTCGGCTGCCAGTTCAAGCGCGTCCGTGAACATATTGATAAGCACGGGTTCCCAGCGCTTCTGTTTGCTCTCGACGACGTCAACAACGCCCTTCATGGTGGTCATGAGAGCGGCATTCGAGTTGGCATTTACGGTTGGATCATCAAACAGTACCCGGCCGACGCCGCTAAGACGCACAAACATATCGAGTTTTTGATTGATCAGGCGTTCAAATTCAGATAATGGTTGGCTAGTGGTTGCAACTTCAGTGATGTTTTGCTCGGGAGACACGGCAAGGAGTTTGGTTTTGCGTTTCTTGCCCTTAAGTTTGGCTAGGGATTCCTGCGTCAACCCGTGACCAAGCAGAATCTTCCACAAGTTCTTGTCAGCCCACTCCATTTCGTCGGCCATGAGGCGTACGATCTCGGTGTTGATGTCTATTAAGCTGTCCGAAATGTCGGCGGCGCCCCAGGCTTGTCTTGGTATCTCGCGGTTATTGACCACGTAGTACCGGGGCATCTTCTTTTCATTGGTAATCGTTTGAACGATCTTGCCGCCCACATCGAAGACGGATATCTTGGTTTCCTTACCACGGTCTACCTTGGCAACCTTTTTGTTCACTACCCCCCAGCCAGGCAAGTATCCAGTGAAATCGATCGCGCTTACCATTTGTCGCTGAGTTTGCGGGCTCAGACCTTGCGTTCCGGTCTGATTTATGGGATCGCTAGTATTACTGCCCCCAAAGTCATCTCCGAGTGGCATACCCTGAGCGGTCGTGGTAAACACTTCTCCAGCGGCTAATTTGCTGCCGTATTGCCGGGTAGCCGATACTTCGCTGATCTGCCACACGTAAGCATCAAAATCGCGCTCGCGGAAGTCGTCATCGGACCAGCCAGCGCGGTAGTTTTGCACGCTCTCCAGAACTTTAATGATGATCTTTTTATTCTTGGTATCCGGCCACATCTTCATTACAGAGGTGCCGAGGCCGCTGCCTATATTGCCGGCCTTTTCAAAGGTTGCCATTCCTCCGTTGTCAGTAATCATGGCTTTCATGATGCGGTGGCGCATGTCGGCATCAGCTTTAAGCTTCTTGTTCTTAAGCTGCATAGCCTGTTTGGCCTGGGGGTCTTGCTCATATGCCTCCAAGTCTTCCTTGGAATATGTTGAAACGGGGTCAAACCCCCGACCGAAAAGCTGGGCGGTCATGATATCGACCACCCTAGCTACTAGATTGTTCTCGGCGAACCAGCCATCTATGTCAAGATCGCGATACAGGCCGTCCAGGTATAGCGCGTCATACCGCTTACGCATGTATAGGTTGCGCTTTTGGGCATCATACTCGAGCCCGAGTAATGCCCTTAAGATATCGCCGTGTAACTCAGTCTCCTGTGTGGCGGTTAAGCCGGTATCTGGAAGTTCTGTTTGAACGGGCGGAGTTTTTGCCACTTAGAAGTCGATCTCTATTAGTTCGTTATCTGTTTTTATGGCTCCATCGGTAGCAAGCCAGCACGCTAGAGCAAGGGAAATGACGCGGTCCGTAGGGATATTCGTGTCGTCTTCTCTATAGATAGATAGTTGCTTGATAAGCGTAGGTTCGTTAGGCAGCTTTAACTTGTGCGTTGCGAGCAGACTGCGCAGGGAAAGCAGGATTTCCGGTTTCTTGATACGCTTCATGCGCATGGCAACAGGTGAAGGCAGACCCTCTGGTTGAAATGATCCCCAGCAACGCGTGATGACCTGCAGGTCATAGGGCATCATCTTGTAAAAGTTCGCCGATTCCCCGTTCCATGTCTCGATGATAATGTGAAGGTTGTTCATCCTGAGGTAACTACGCACGAGCGCCTCAAAGTCTGCCATGTGGATCTCGGGTGACTTGGAATTGCCCTTACACGCGATTTGCCGGGCTAACTTGTACTTCCCATCGCAACACTTGCACCCGTCTTTCGGTAGCTTAAGCACCGTAAAGGCCATTTCGTCATGCCCCATCGCGGTGTCAACGGCTACTACGTACGAATGGCCGTCGCGATAGGTCTCCCCGGCTTTCAGTTCATCGGATTTCGCGGCGGTAATGTCGTCAGCTGGATATAGCGCGTCGCCGGCAAACACAAACTTGCCATAGAGCACTTGATCCAGGATCGGATCGGAACCAAGTCGCCTGATCTCATCCTCGATATAGGTAGGATTGTTGCGCAGGAGGAAAATGTTTTCGACGATTGACCCTTCTTGGCTGTAGTAGCCGTATTCACCGCGCAACCCTTTTTCAAAGAGATCATGGTGATAACTCAAACTGTGGCTTTGCATATCTGGGGTCGATATGATATCCAGGGTGCCGTTGAGATCGGCCAGCCGGGGGATGATGTTTGCGTTCATCTCATATTCGAGGTGGTTACTCCGACCTCCCTCGTCATATGAGATGTAGCCAAAGTTCTTACCCTGGATACTATCTCCCTTGTCCTCACCGGTTGAACGAAATAGTATTTGCGTGCGATTCGTGAAGGGTATGAGATACGGCGTAGATGTGCGAATATGCGCCTCATCGAGCATGAATCCGATCAGACAATCATTCGATGCGATCGAGCCGTCTTCCTGGGGTATCGCGAGAGAGCTGGTCATAATGGCACGGATAGCCTCGAAGACGGGTTTTGTAGCATCGGCATGCGGGGCGAGATTCGCCGTCATATAGGATGCTCGGGACCAAGCTTCGGCGTTGCCGGTGCCAATACCAATCTTGTAGAAGCATTTGTGAATGTGAATTACGGCCGCCAGGATCGACTTGCCATACCGGTTGGCCGGGACGAAAATGTTAACCTTGGCCTTGGCATTGCGCAACCAGCGTTTCTGCCCTTCATGCAACTGCATGCCGAGGAAGTGCTCAGCGAAGAACACGATGTCCTGTCTACCCCGTTCAACGGCTCTCCCGAATGCCGCGTACTTCTCGTAATCCTGCTTAGGCTTAGACGTGTTACGCCCGGACATCCCGACGGGGAGCGTTTCCTGCTTACTCTTGAATGTCATTGCTGGGTGGTAAGGAGATGTACTGTCTTTGAGCATCGAACTTGAGCATGCCGGCGCCGGAGGCAAAGTGTGCCAGCATCTTCTCGTATTCGAATTGCCGGTCCTTCGCTTTCTCCTCGATCTTGACTTCAATGTCGATCAGTTTCGCTAGGACTGCCGCTGAAACCTTGGAATCACCGGTGCGCACCATCTCCATGCCAATGGCCTTCAGCTCTTGCAGGTCATCAGAGAAATGCCGGGCAACCTTAACTTCCTGGATAGCGGACTCACCCTCTATCTCACGGAGAGCCTGTTTCGCATTAGTTTGCTCGAGTTGCCGGTTTGTCGGTGCCTGGTGTTTCTCGGCATGGTTGGTAATCGAGTTCTTGGATACGCCAATACTCCGGCCAATCTCGATTAACGCTTCACCACCTTTAACCCATTTACGAGATATATTGATGCGCCGTTCAAGCTTCTTATCGCCGGCCTGTATCTTCTGACAAACCGGACACTTTGGTTGAGGATGAAATGCCAAGGACAGCTCCTAATCAAGAGGAGCATGAGAGAGGAAAAATATTTTGTTAGATAGAGATCGCTTGGCCCTAGGGGGGCCAGCTCTCTAACGGTTTACTGGCATCCCTCGCACAACAGTCGTTCCTGCGGATCAGTGGGGCAGGCTAGAGCGGGTTTCGGAGTGACCGGTTTGCCCGACCCCTCGGCTATCCGGCGCGCTATCTCCTCGGCAATCTGTTTTTGGATGTCGGACATGCTAACCCCCTTCCCCGGACCTAGCCGGAATATATATAAATAGGTTACTTATAAGTAAATGTGTATAAGAGGCCGTAGAGTGGAATAATATTCCACCACTATACTAGTAATAAATACAGTCCGGGCTTACCGGTTTACCCGCTTTGCTGGCTTACGCTAGTGAGCTTACACAGGTTGACACTGCTTTGTTAGTTGATGGTATATAGTTTTTCTATTATTCCATTGTAACATTGACAAACCGTATATAATATTATCTTGTATACAAATGGATTACAGATTTTCCATATAACCCGGTTCCCTTTTTAACCCGTATGCCAGAAGACCCCCTCTATCCTGGTGAAACAGGAGTGAAAGCAAGTATTGATATCCTGGGCATCCACAGAAAACACTCCCCCACCGGTCCCGATCAAATACCACCGGTTAAACAGTCCATTCTAGTCTATGCTTGACCATGCAACCATGAATAATACAAGCATGTAAGGGTGTTTACCCATCATTCACGCTCAACTGTATGCTATGTCGCACAAGACTGATTGTCAGACACTCATGCTATACGATGTATTGCACTGTATGTCAAGGTCATCATGATTGTCAGGATTGTTAAACAGAACTGTCAATATCATGACACACGCTGACATGTAGTTACAG
>Ga0068868_100001412_pt1 | contig 16557 bp, 13 predicted proteins | sample KBSMisM42_FD_64660 | JGI IMG/M metagenome (GOLD analysis project Ga0068868, IMG submission 64660) | Miscanthus rhizosphere microbial communities from Kellogg Biological Station, Michigan, USA - KBS Miscanthus M4-2 | ecosystem: Host-associated > Plants > Roots > Rhizosphere > Soil ...
CCCGGGGCTCGGCTCGAGCAGCACCTCGAGGTTGCCCGAGCCGACGACGCCGACCAGCACGGGGGCGAACATACCCGCCGCCTGGCTGCCGGTGAAGCTGTATTGAAGGGTTTCGAGGCCCGCGGCCATGCTCATGTTCGTTCTCTCACCAGTTGCGAAAACGCCCGGGCGGCGCATACAAGCCGCCGGAGGCGTCGACCAGGTCGCGCATCGAGCGCGCCGCGAGCAGGTTGCGTGTCGCCAGCCGCGGGTCGACGCCGAGGTCCTCGGCGCGCTGGATGACGCCGCGATCGCGCAGGTTCTCGACCGCACGCCGGTCGCGCGCCAGGCCGACCGCGGTGTAGCCGGCGACGCCGCGCACCGCCTGCTCGCGCTCGTCGTCGCTGCGGCAGAGCAGCAGGTTGGCGATGCCTTCCTCGGTGAGGATGTGGGTGACGTCGTCGCCGTAGATCATGATCGGCGGCAGCGGCATCTTCGCCTGCTCGGCCAGTTGCCAGGCGTCGAGGGTTTCGACGAACGCCGGCTCCATGTGCTCGCGGAAGGTCTCGACCATCTGCACGACCAGCTTCTGGCCGCGCGGCGTGCCGCGTGCGCCGGCGAGGCCTTCGCGGGCCTGGCGACCGGCCTTCAGCCAGGTCTCGCTGGCGTGACGCCGGCCGCGCGCGTCGGCGCCCATGTTCGGCGCGCCGCCGAAGCCGGCGATCCGGCCGAGCGTCGCCGTCGAGCTGTTGGCGGCGAGGTCGATCTGCAGCGTGCTGCCGATGAACAGGTCGCAGGCGTAGTGACCGGCCGCTTGGCAGAAGGCGCGGTTGCTGCGCATGCTGCCGTCCGGTCCGGTGAAGAACACATCCGGTCGGGCGCGGATGTAGTCCTCCATGCCCATTTCCGAGCCGAAGGAGTGCACCGACTTGACCCAGCCCGCTTCGATGGCAGGGATCAGCGCCGGGTGCGGGTTCAACGCCCAGTGGCTGCAGATCCTGCCCTTCAGGCCCAGCGATTCCGCGTAGGTCGGAAGCAGAAGTTCGATCGCGGCGGTGTCGAAGCCGATACCGTGGTTGAGGCGCTGCACGCCGTACTCGGCGTAGATGCCCTTGATCGCCATCATCGCCATCAGCACCTGGATCTCGCTGATCTGCGCCGGGTCGCGGGTGAAGAGCGGCTCGATGAAGTGCGGGCGCGGGCTCTGCACCACGAAGTCGACCCAGCTGGCGGGCACGTCGACCCGTGGCAGCCGGTCGAGGACCTCGTTGACCTGGGCGACGACGATGCCGCTCTTGAACGCCGTCGCCTCGACGATGGCGGGCGTGTCTTCGGTGTTGGCGCCGGTGTAGAGGTTGCCTTCGCGATCCGCCGCCTGGGCGCAGATCAGCGCCACGTTGGGCGTCAGGTCGACGAAGTAGCGGGCGAAGAGCTCGAGGTAGGTGTGGATCGCGCCGATGTCGATCCGGCCGGTGCTCACCAGCCGCGCCAGGCGCGCGCCCTGCGGCCCCGAGAAGCTGAAATCGAGCTTGGACGCCATTCCGTTCTCGAAGACGTCGAGGTGCTCGGGCAGCGCCAGCACCGACTGCACCATGTGCAGGCCGTTGACCGCGGTCGGATCGAGCGCAGTCAACGCGCGGGCCAGGAAGTCCGCCTGCTTCTGGTTGTTGCCTTCCAGACAGACCCGGTCTCCCGGCTCGATCACCGCGCGGAGCAGGGCGCCGATCGCGGCGGCATCGACCTGTTTGCCCGAACTGCAGGCCCGGGCTCGTTCGAGGCGCGCGGCGCGCGAGCGGCGCTGCGTGTCCCAAACCAGCGGCGCATTCACTTCGGCGCCCCCATCACCAGGTCGGGCAGCGCCGTCGCGATGCCGGGCACGAAGCACATCAGCAGGATGGCCAGGAACATCAAGCCCAGGAAGGGCATCACGCCCCAGATCACGTCCTTCAGCGGGATGTCCGGCGCGATGTTCTTGATGACGAAGATGTTCAGCCCGACCGGCGGGTGGATCAGTCCCATCTCCATGACGATGGTCATGACGACGCCGAACCAGATCAGGTCGAAGCCCGCGTCTTTAAGCGGCGGCAGGACGATGGGGGCGGTCATCAGGATGATCGACACCGGCGGGAGGAAGAACCCCAGCACCACGACCATGACGAGGATGGTCGCCAGCAGCAACCACTTGGGCAGGTGCATGGCCACCACGGCCTGCGCCGCATCCTGCGAGATGTGCAGCGAGCTCATCACGTAGGAATACAGCAGCGACATGCCGATGATGAACATCAGCATCGTGCTTTCCTTGATGGTGCTGCTGAGAATCGGCTGCAGCTGCTTCGGCGTGCGGATGCCGTAGACCACGGCGATCAGCACCAGCGCCAGGATGCCGCCGAGGCCGGCCGTCTCCGACGGTGTGGCGTAGCCGCCGTACAGCGCCACCATGACGCCGATCAGCAAGACCACGAAGGGCACGACGCGCGGCAGCATCTCGACCTTCTCGGCCATGGTGTAGACGTGGTCGTCCAGCATGGCGCTCTTGGCCCCGGCGCTTGTGCCGCCCGACTGATAGGCCACCTTCGCGGTCGTGTATTCCTTGCGGTAGCGGTACACCGCATAGCCGGCGAAGAGCCCCACCAGCAGGATGCCAGGGCCGATGCCGGCCAGGAACAGGCGACCCAGCGACTGCTCGGCCGCGACCGCGTACAGGATCATCGTGATCGACGGCGGTAGCAGGATGCCCAGCGTGCCGCCGGCGGCGATGATGCCGGCCGCGAACCCCGGCGAGTATCCGCGCATGCGCATCTCGGGGATGCCCGCGCTGCCGATGGCCGAACAGGTGGCCGGACTGCTGCCCGACATCGCCGCGAACAGCGCGCAGGCGAAGACGTTGGCGATGCCCAGGCCGCCCGGGATCTTGCTCATCCACGCGTGCATGGCCGAGTACAGGTCCTTGCCTGCAGGGCTTTTGCCAATCGCCGCGCCCTTCAGGATGAAGAGCGGAATCGACAGCAGCGTGATGCTGGCCATCTCTTCGTAGACGTTCTGCGTCACCGTGTCCAGCGCCGAGCCGGGCATGAAGAAGTACATGAAGCCGACGGCCACGGCACCGAGGCCGAAGGCGATGGGCATGCCGCTGAACATCACCAGCAAGGTGATGACACCGTACGAAATGCCGATGACACTGCCGCTCATTTCGGGGCCTCCTTGTTCACCAGGCGGCTGGTGAGTTCCAGCGCCAGTTGCACGGCCAGCAGCGTCATGCCCGCGGCCATCAGCGAATACGGGATCCACAGCGGCGGGCCCCAGGTGGAGTTGCTGCTGTGCCCTTCGTGCAAGGCCTCGGCGAACAGCGTCCACGACTTCCACGCGAAGAACGCACAGAACGCGAAGCTCACCGCCTCGACGAACATCATGCGGAATCGATTGGCGCGCCGGCCCAGCAGGCCGGCTACGGCTTCCACGCCGACGTGGCCGCGAAAGCTCTGCACATAGGCGCCGGAGAAGAACGTGGCGCCCATCAACAGGAAGATCGCCGTCTCGTCTTGCCACTCGGTGGGGATCTTGAAGAAGTAGCGCGCTGCCACGCTGTAGGTGAGGATGGCGGCGGCGAGAAACACCGCCAGCATGCAGGGCACCATCACCAGGCGGTTGACGAGCTTCAGCGCTCGATCGAGCACCGCCACTGCCGGGTGGCCAGCGTCGCCGAGTGTCTCGGGGTCGTGGAGTTCGAGTCCGGCCTCCCCCACGTCGAATCCATGACTCATGCTGCTGTCTCCTGGCTTCTCTGGCCGTGTCGGTTTTGGTGCGGAGTGCGTGGGCGACGCGTCTACGCCGTCACTTTCTCGGCCAGCTTCAGCAGCTTGGCGCTCCCCTCGTTCTTCTCCGCGTAGTCCTTCCAGGCCGTGGTGCGCGCCAGCGCCACCCACTTGGCGAGGGCGGCGTCGGTGAGGTCGTGGACCTTGGCGCCGGCCTTGACGTAGGCGTCGGAGACGCTGGCGTCGTCGGCGCGGGCGCCTTCGAGGGCGAACTTCTCCATCTCGGCGCCGACCGTCATGATCAGCGCCTGCTGGTCCTTGGGCAGCTTGTCGAAGATGGCCTTGGACATCAGCAGCGGTTCGAGCATGAACCAGTAGGACTTGCCGGCCTTGCTGATCGTCAGGTGCTTGGACACCTCCTGCAGACGGAACGAGATCAGGCTGGTGGCCGAGGTGGTGACGACGTCGACCGCGCCGGTCTGCATGGCGGCGTAGGTTTCGCTCGACGGTAGCGACAGCGTCGCAGCGCCGGCGGCCTTGGCCACCAGGTCCATTTCGCGGCTACCGCCGCGGAACTTCAGGCCCTTCACGTCTTCCGGCCCGATGATCGGCACGTTGCGGCTGGCTGCGCCTCCGGCCTGCCAGATCCAGGTGACGATGATCACGCCCTTGTCGGCGAGAAGGTCGGTCAGCGCCTTGCCGATCTCGGCCTTCTTCCAGGCAAAGCCTTGCTCGTAGCTCGTCACCAGCCCGGGCATCAGGGCGATGTTGAGCTCGGGGATCTCGCCGCCGGCGTAGGGCAGCGGGATCAGCGTCATGTCGAGGGCGCCCTTGCGAACCGCGCTGAACTGGGCGTTGACCTTCATCAGCGAGGACCCCGGATAGACGTTGGCCTTGAGGGCGCCGTTGCTGCGCTTGTCGAGCTCCTTGGCGAAGCGGTCGCAGAGGCGATGGCGGAAGTCGCCTTCCTTTTCCGAACCTCCGGGAAACTGGTGCGAGATCTTCAGCGGCTCGGCACCGAAGGCGTACCTGATGGGCAGCATCAGCGTGGGCGCGGCAGCCAGGCCGGCGATGAAATGGCGGCGGGTGGTTTGCATTGACTTTGTCTCCGGTCTTGTGGTCGAGATGGAAATCAGTAGCGGCCCGACAGCAGCGAGCCGAAGCCGGGCGAAGCCGTCTTCAGGCCCAGCTTCCTGAGCATCATGTAAGTCGTCGATACCGATGAAGACACCACGGGCAATCCGGTGCGGTCCTCGATCAATTGCACCGATGGCAACGACGGCATCTGCACGCAGGCCGACGCGACGATCGCGTCGACGCCGTTCGTCTTCAGGCGCTTGGTGATCTCGGCCGGCGCCAGCGGGTCCTGGCGACCGACCTCGAGGTTGTCGGGGATCTCCAGCGAGATGCTGTCGATCACCTCGATCTCTTCGTTCTCGATGTATTCGATGACCAACTGCGTCAACGGCTTCATGTAGGGCGCGAGGATCGAAACCTTCTTCGCGCCCAACGCCTTCAGGCCGTCGACCAGTGCCCCTGCGCTCGTCACCACCGGCGCCGGACCGCCGGCTTCGACGGTGCGCCCGTGCAGTCGCCGTTCCGAAACGCGGTGGTAGCCCTTTCCCATGCTCATGATCGCCACCAGGCAGGCGTAGCCCAGCACATCGACACGCGCGTCGGCCAATTCCAGCGCACACCGGTCGGAGTCGCGGTCCATGGCGGCCAGCTCTTCCTTCGTTACCTTCTGCATGCGCATGCGGCTGGAATGGAAGCTGAACCGCTCGGGCTCGACGGCTTCGCGAGCGCGCAGCACCGCCGGGATCTCGGTCTCCATCGTGGTGTTGGAGCTCGGAACGATCTGCCCGATACGATAAGAGTGACTGCTCAAACCCTGCCCCCGACAAGCTTCGACTGCTGCGAAAGGCACCAGCCACGACGCAAAGTGTCGAAGGTCTGCCCCTGCCGTTGCTTCTCAATGCATTGAGGTAACCTTGTCCAAGCGTTGAGTAGGGAAAACCCGGATCGTGATCAATCTGAACCGATTCGATCTGGTTTCGCTGCGCCTCTTCGTCGCCGCGATCGACGCGGGGAGCCTGACCGCCGGGGCCGAGCAATTCGGCATCTCGCTGGCCGCGGCCAGCCGGCGGATTGCCGAGCTCGAGCATCACTGCGGCAAGGCACTCCTGCAGCGCAGTCAGCGCGGGGTGACGGCGACCGCCGAGGGCCAGGCGGTGCACCGCCACGCGATCGAGCTGGTGGCGAACCTCGAACGGCTTGCGCTGGCGGTCGACGACATGCAAGCGGTCGCGGGCGGCGTGCTGCGCCTGTGTGCCAATCCGTCCGCCCTCGGAGGCTTTCTGCCTGCCGTGCTCGCTGGCTACGCGGCACGCCATCCCGATGTCAGGATCGACCTCCACGACATGCTGAGCGAAGACGCCGTTCGGGCCGTGACGACGGGCGCCGCCGAGCTGGCCGTGATCGGCGACAACACACCGAGGGAAGGATTGGAGGCATTCGTCTGCGACGTCGACGAGGTGGTGCTGATCACGCCCGCAGGGCACCCATTGGCCGGGGCGGCGCCGGTCGCATTCGAACGCGCGCTGGACTACGACTTCGTCAGCCTGAGCCGTACCGCGTCGCTGACTCGCAAGATCAGCGCCGCCGCTGAAGCCAACGGGCGCAGCCTGCGAATTCGCGTTCAGGCGCGCAGCTTCGACGCGATGTGTCGCATGGTGGCGGCCGGACTGGGGCTGACGGTGCTGCCGCGCGCAGGCGCTTCGATGTATGCAGACGCCCTGGGGCTCAAGGTCATGCCATTGGAAGGCCTTGACGTGCGGCGCCGCTTGCTGTTGGCGATGCGCAGCCGCGCGGCGCTATCGCCGCCTGCATTGGCGCTGGTGGAGAGCATCGAGGCCCACGCAATTGACGCCCGATCCGGCGGGTAGGCCAAGGACGGCAGTTCGCGTGATGGAGTTCGAAACGGGCCCAGTGGTAGTGACGCGTCAGCGTCCCCCACTCGGATCTTCGCCGTACGCTGACGCTCGCCGCGAAGGCGAGGAAGTGCGGCATGCGCATGGCTGCTCTCGGGCCACAAGCGGTCGGTGAAATCTCAGCCCGAAACCGGTCGCTCGTCCGGCGTTGGCAGGTCATGTCTGTATCGCTGTTCAACTCATTGCTGCTGGGCAGGCCCGGCGTTCTCGCGAAGCGACGCACGATGTCGCCTCGCGCCTCACTCGTCGACGCGCAGCGCCATGGCTTTCAGGATCGCCTCACGTAGCTCAATCAGGGGAACGGTCAATGAGTCCACCACAGTGGCGAGCTCTTCCCCAGTGGACACACTGACATTTAGCGAATAGCAGATGTCGGCCGTCTTCAATGGAGTCGCTAGTGCGACCACCTCGGGCTGCCAAGAGGCCGCGCAGAACCCTGACTCGCGCACGCTCCTGATGGATCTCTCGATCTCGGCGAGTAGCAAGGGCCACTGCCGCTCCCGCCGGGCTTTGAAAACTCCATAGAGTGCCTTGCGCCGGGTCGGAGAAATCGTTGCGAGGTGAGCCTGGCCGAGCGATGTAAGTTCCATCGGCACGCGTTGACCCGACACGACGTTTCGAAACGCGACCTTCCGGCTGTAGCGAATGGACTCCAGATAGACCATCTCATCGCGATCGGGCGCAGCCAGTCCGACGTTGATGTGCTTGCTCTCGGCCAGTGCGCGCATCAGTGGCGCGGCGACCTGAAGCACGGTCGATCCAGACCGCATTGCGTGGGCCAGGCTGAGCACGGCCGGCGCCAGTCGGTATCCCTTCCGCAGTGGCTCCTGCTGCAGCATGCCCATGCCCACCAGTGTCTGCGTCAGGCGACTGACCGTTGCCTTGGACAAACCAGCGCGTTCGGCCAGCTCGCCATTGCCCAAGAGATCGGAGCCGGGTCGAAAGGCTCGAAGGATTTCGATCCCTCGCTCGAGAGATCGATTGGCCGGAGACATGCCAGGCTTTTCGGCAAGGGTACCGCGCTCATCGTTGGTCATCAGAACCTCCGAAAGGGTCTACGCGAGCGAGTTACACCACGCTTCCGTCCCCGCCTGAGTTCCATTCTATGGAAATAGATGGCTGACGTTCGGGACGTTGACGCCTACTCTTCGGACCAACGCAGACGCCACCGAATCGAAGTGCTCCGAAGCACTCGGCGACTGCGCAGTTTCATCTACATCAGGAGACAAACCTTGATTGCACAAATCACCGCTCGGCGGCTGCTCGCAGCATTCATAGGCGCCACGGCGGCGCTCGCGGCCACCCACGCTGTCGCGGCATATCCCGACAAGCCGATCCGCCTCGTTGTCCCTTTCGCACCGGGCGGCGGCACGGACACGATTGCGCGCACGCTCGCAGCCGGCATGTCGACCGAGCTGGGCAAGCAAATCATCATCGACAACAAGCCGGGCGCGGGGACGATTCTCGGCACCGACGCTGTCGCCAAGAGCGCGCCGGATGGCTACAACATTGTGATCGCGACCTTTGCGCACGCGGTCAACCCCAGCCTCGTTGCGAAGCTGCCCTATCCCCAGGACAAGGCCTTTGCGCCGATCACGCTGATCGCCAAAGGCCCGAACGTCCTCGTCGTTCGCGCCGACAGCCCCTACAAGACCGTCAAGGACATCGTCGACGCTGCCCGCGCCAAGCCCGGCACGCTCACCTATGCGTCGCAGGGCAACGGGACCTCGGCTCACCTGGCCGGCGAGATGTTGACCAACCTTGCCAAGATTCAGATGACGCACGTGCCGTACCGAGGCGCAGGACCGGCCATCACCGATTTGATCGGCGGCCAGGTCGACATGATCTTCGGCACGGCCGCGGCGGTGTCGCCCTTCGTCCAGGGCGGCAAGTTGCGAGCGATCGCAGTGACATCGCCGCAACCGTCGCCTTCCTTGAAGGGCATCCCCACGATTGCCGCGACCGTGCCGGGCTACGCCGTCGAAAGCTGGTACGGCCTATACGCCCCGGCCGGCACGCCGCCCGACGTCATTCAGAAGCTCAGCGCTGCCGCGAAGAAGGCGTCGCGGAGCCCCGAGTTCGCCAAGCGCATCGAGCAGGAAGGACTGGAGGTCACGGCCACTGATCCCGCCGAGCTCGACCGCTACGTCAAAGCCGAAGAGGTCAGGTGGCGAAAGATCGTCAAGGAAAACAACATCAAGCCCGAATGACCTGTTCCGCGGCCACACCCATCGGAGACACATCATGAATTTCAAGCTGATCGACTTCAAGGTCGATGCCTCGATCGCCACGATCACCTTTAACCGCCCGGACAAGCGCAACGCGATGAGCGACGACATGCGCAGCGAGTTCATCGTCGCGCTCGAGCAGGTCGCCGCGGACAAGGCCATCAAGGCGCTGGTGCTGACTGGCGCCGGCAAGGGGTTCTGCGCCGGTGGAGACATCTCGGGCATGGAGCGCCGGATGAGCGCCCCGACCGGTGAGATCGCCTTCAACGGCTGGCACCGGCAGCAGCGAGTGCATCACACGCAGTCGCTGCTGCACACCATGCCCAAGCCGGTGATCGCCGCCGTCAACGGCGCGGCCTCCGGCCTCGGTGCCGACACGGCGTTGGCTTGCGACTTCATCATCGCCAGCGAGTGGGCGAACTTTGCCTGGTCGTACATCCACCGCGGAATCATTCCCGACGGCGGCGGCATGTACTTCCTGCCTCGACGAGTTGGCCTGTCCAAGGCGAAGGAACTCATCTTCACGGGCCGCAAAGTCGACGTCGACGAAGCCCTCGCGCTCGGCATCGTCGACCGCAAGACGGCGGCCGCCACTCTGGTGACGGACGCGCAGGCGTGGGCTGCAGAACTCGGCAAGGGCTCGTCCACCGCACTCGCGCTCACTAAAACCATCATCAACCAGACCTACGAGCTCTCTGCGCAGGACGTCTTCGCGCAAGGCAGTCAGGCGCAGGGCATCTGCTACACGAGCACCGAGCACCGCGAGTCGGTGATGGCCTTCCTGGCCAAATCCTCCGAACCTGCGCGCAAGGGGTAGTCGGATGGATGCGATCTCCCGACTTCTGAAGCCGCGCAGCGTCGCCGTCATCGGCGCTTCGGCCGATGCCGGCAAGACCGCCGGGCGCCCCGTCTCTTACCTCGTCAAGCACGGCTTTTCCGGGGACATCTATCCGATCAACCCGAAGGTGGATCGCATCGGCGATCTCGCTTGCTACAAGGACGTGTCATCGCTGCCTGCTGCCCCCGACGTGGGCATCGTCCTGCTCGGCGCGGAACGCGCTCACCTGGCAGTGCGCGACCTGGCCGCCCGCGGGACCGCCGCAGCGATCGTGCTGGCCAGCGGCTATACGGAAACCGGCGAGGAAGGCGCACGCCGCCAGAAGCAGCTCATCGACGCCGCCGGCTCGATGCGCATCCTCGGCCCGAACACGATCGGCCTGGTGAACCTCACGGACAGCATCGTGCTGTCGGCCACCGGTGCGCTCGAGATGGATCACTTTCCCGTGGGGGGGATCGGTGTCGTCTCGCAGAGTGGCGGCATCCTCGGCGCCCTCCTGTCGCGAGCCGCGCCACGAGGGATCGGACTGTCGAAGCTCATTTCGACAAGCAACGAGGTCGACCTCGAGCTGTCAGATTTCATCGATCACCTTGCTGACGACGATGCCACCAAGGTCATCGCCCTCTACATCGAGACGGTGCGCAATCCGGCCAAGTTCCGCGCCGCGGCCCTCAAGGCCGCGCGCAACGGCAAGCCGGTCGTGGCTTTCAAGATCGGTCGCTCGGAGGCAGGCGCCAAGGCCGCGGTGTCGCACACCGGCGCCCTGGCAGGTGCCGACCGGATGTACGACGCGCTCTTCAAGCAGGTGGGTGTCATCCGCGCACAGACCTTTGCCGACCTGCTCGATATCCCCGCGGCGCTCAGCACGGGCAGGAAGCTTCGCGGCAACCGTGTCGCGATCCTCACCTCGACCGGCGGTGCGGGAACACTCGTGTCCGATGACCTGGGAATGGCGGGCTTCGATACGCCGGCGCCGGATGCCGCGACCGCCGAGGCGCTGCGCGCACTTCAGACGGGGGATCACGCCGTGCTCGATCGCAACCCGATCGATGTGACGCTTGCCGGCCTCAAGCCCGAGCTGTTGCGCGGCGCGATCAACGTCTTGCTCCGGAGCCCGACCTACGACGCGTTGACCATCATCGTCGGATCCTCGAGCCTGGCGATGCCCGAGCTGATGGCGGGTGCGATCCAGGACTGTCTGCCGAATTCAGACAAGCCAATCATCGCCTACGTGAGCCCGCACGCCCCGGAGGTCGGTGCGCTGCTGACCCAACGTGGCGTCCCGGCGTTTGCCGCGGTCGAGAGTTGCACCGCGGCGTTGCGCGCCATGCTCAACAGCGGGAGCTTCCAGGCGCCGGCCGAACCGGCGTCGAGGGTCACCCCCGTAGCTGTCGATGACTTGCCTTCGGGTTCGCTCGACGAAGCCCAGGCCAAGCAGTTGTTCACGCGCTTCGGCGTAACTTGCGCGCCCGAGCGGATCGTCACCTCACCGGCGCAGGCCGAGGAAGCGGCGCGCGAGCTCGGTGGTCGCGTCGTGCTCAAGATCCTCTCGTCCGAGATCACGCACAAGACCGAAGTCGGTGGGGTGGCCATCGACCTGACGCCTGAGAGCGTCGGCGCCCGTCTGGCGACCATGGCCGCCGATGTCGAAGTCAAGGCTGGGGTGCGACCGCAGCGATTCCTCGTCCAGGAAATGGTCGGTGCGGGCACCGAGCTGATCCTCGGAATGCACCGCGACGCCCTGGGTACCGCCATCCTTCTCGGGATGGGCGGCGTGACCGCCGAGCTGTTCAAGGACACGACGATGCGGCTGCTGCCGCACGAGGGTGCGCTCAGCCGTGGCGACGCGCTGGCCATGGCGCAGGAGCTGAAGACCTGGCCGCTGCTCGACGGCTTCCGGGGCCGCCCCAAAGCGGATGTCGAAGCCCTGGTGTCCGCGATCGTTGCCTTCTCCGCAATGGCTGCGCAGCTCGGCGAGAGGCTCGTCGAGGCAGAGGCCAATCCGGTGTTCGTGCTGGCGCAGGGACAGGGTGTCCGCGCAGCCGACGGCGTTGTCGTCCTGGCCTGAGGAGAGCTCGATGACCGCACGGATGTACGCGACCGAGGTCTTCGCACGCTACGCCGCCAGCTCCCAGGGCGAGTCGCTCGATGCAGGCGTCTTGCGACACGCCAAGCGGGCGGTGATCGATTGGTACGCGTCGCTCTATGCGGGCCTCGATGCGCCCGCCGTTCAAGCACTCGAAGCTGTCCTCTCCGACGATCTGGACCGAGGTTCGGCGCGGTTGGTGCGCGGTCGCGCTGCGACGCCGCGTGCTGCCGCACTCATCCACGGAACGTCGGCCCACGCAGCGGAGGTGGATGACAGCTTTCGGGAAGCGATGTACCACCCGGGTGCGGCGACGATCGCCGGGGCGCTCGCCGCCGCTCAAAGCCGCGGATCGAACGGACTGCAGTTTCTGCGCAGCGTCGTGCTCGGCTACGAGATCTCGACCCGCATCGGCGTGGCTCTGGGACGTGAGCACTACAAGTACTGGCACAACACCGGGACGGTCGGCGCATTCGGCGCCGCGGCCGCCGCGGGTTCGCTCCTGCGCCTGGACGAGCAGGCGTTCGCCAATGCACTGGCCTTGGTCGGCACCTTCACCGCGGGTCTTCAGCAGGCCTTTCGCCTCGAGACCATGGCCAAACCGATGCATGCCGGCCGTGCTGCCGAAGCGGGCCTGCTGGCGGCGCAGCTGGCCTCGCGCGGCGTTCGCAGCTCGCTGGACGTGTTGGAGGGCGATGTGGGGCTCGGCCGCGCCATGAGTACCGGCCCGGACTGGGCGGAAGTCGGCGCATCGCTCGGCAGCGACTTCCACATTGCGCGCTTGACCTTCAAGAACCACGTCGGGTGCGGGCACACGTTTCAGGCCATCGACGGTGCGCTGGAGCTCCAACGCCTGCACGGATTCACCCATGACCAGGTCGAGCAGTTGCACGTGGCCACCTACAAGCCCGCACTCGACATCGCCTGCTACGTCGACCCGCGCGACGGCGCGGAGGCCCGATTCAGCATGCCCTATGTGGTGGCCACTGCACTCGTGCGCGGCAGCGTGCGGATGGCTGCCTACGAGCCGGCTCGTCTGGCCGACCCCGCCACCCGTGCGTTGATGGTACGGATCAAGACATCTGTCGATCCCGAGATCGACGCCGGATTCCCGGGCCGTCGCGCCGCATGGGTGAAGGTGCTCCTCACCGATGGCCGCCACCTCAGTCACCTGCAGCCGGATCGCAAGGGCGATCCGGAACTGCCGCTGTCCGACGCCGAACTCGGCGACAAGTTGATCGAGTTCTCCGCGCCGGTGATCGGTGAATCCGCAGCCCGCGCGCTGCTCGCCCGCCTCTGGGCCCTGGATACCGACACGGAGCTGCCATGACGCGCCCGGCCTTCATTTCGATTTCCATGCAGTGGAAACTCAGGGGTGCGAAAACGTTCCACCGCGCCTAAGCTAGATCGCGCTTTCCGTAAGGCCATCCCATGACCCGATACCAGCTCTTCATCGACAACGAATGGGTAGATCCGCACTCGGGCCGATGGTTCGAGACCGAGAACCCCTTTTCCGGCGAGGTCTGGGCCGAGATCCCCCGCGGCGACGCGGTCGATGCCGATCGGGCCGCAACGGCGGCCTGGAATGCTTTCGAGGGCCCCTGGTCGCGACTGTCGGCAAGCGATCGCGGAATGATGTTGCACCGCCTGGGCGCGCTGATCGAGCGCGATGCGCAGCACCTGGCCGAGATCGAGAGTCGTGACAACGGCAAGCTGATCCGCGACGTGCTGGCCCAGGTGCGCTACATGGCCAAGTACTTCTACTACTACGGCGGCTTGGCCGACAAGATCCAGGGCCACGTGGTGCCCATGGACCGGCCCAAGGTGTTCAACTACATCCGCTACGAGCCGATGGGTGTGGTGGTCAGCATCACGCCATGGAACTCGTCGCTGTCGCTGACCGCCTGGAAGATGGCGCCGGCGCTCTGTGCCGGGAACACGGTGATCTGCAAGCCGTCCGAGTACACCTCGGCGTCGCTGCTCGAATTCGCCAAGCTCGTCGTCGAGGCCGGTCTGCCTCCCGGCGTCGTCAACGTCCTCACCGGCTACGGCAGCGAGGTCGCCGAGCCGCTCGTGCGCCACCGCCATGTCCATCGGATCGCCTTCACCGGAGGCGACGAAGCGGGCCGCAGGATCAACAAGATGGCCGCGGAAGGCTTCAAGCGCATCTCTCTCGAGCTCGGAGGCAAGTCGCCCAACATCATCTTCGACGACGCCGACATGGAGCAGGCCGTGAACGGCGCTCTCAGCGGCATCTTTTCGGCGACGGGTCAGACCTGCGTTGCCGGCTCGCGCCTGCTCCTCCAGGAGACGATCCACGACGAGTTCCTGGAGCGCATCACCACCATCGCCAGAACGGCGAAGGCGGGCGACCCGGCCGACCCCAAGACGCACATCGGCCCGATGACGACGAAGGCCCAGTTCGACAAGGCGATGGACTACATCGACATCGCCACGAAAGAGGGCGCGCGTTGCGTGGTCGGCGGACGGGCGCTCACCGGCCCCGGATACGGAGCGGGGCAGTTCGTGGCGCCGACGATCTTCGCCGGCGTGACGAACGAGATGCGGATCGCCCAGGAGGAAGTGTTCGGACCGGTGCTGTCGGTGTTGAAGTTCCGCGACGAAGAGGAAGCCCTGCGCATCGCCAACGACACGCGCTTCGGTCTCGCCGCGGGCGTGTGGACGCAGAGCCTGCACCGCGCCATGGTCATGACGCAGGGGCTTCGTGCCGGCACCGTGTGGGTGAACAACTACCGGTCGAGCAGCTACACCACACCCTTCGGCGGCTTCAAGGACAGCGGCATCGGCCGCGAGGGCGGTGTCGATGCGGTTCGCGAGTACATGGAGCCGAAGAGCGTCTGGATCTCCACCGACCTGCAGATGGCCAACCCGTTCGGGTCCAGGTGAAGCGGTGCGATGGCATAAGAGCTTCGCATGTCCGGTGAGCTGACGGCCCTCGGCGCGCTCGTCGCCGGCAGCGACTGGCGCGCGGCCGAGGCCGCGGAACGCCTCGCCATCGAGCGGGGCATTCGCGCGTCGCTGCTGTGCGTCTTGCTGGGTTTGGAGCGCGAGGCGGCTACATGGCCTTATCCGGCGCAGGCGGCCGCGGGTCGCGCCAGCAAGGCGGGCAAGATGCTCGCCGATCTGTTCGAACCCATGGACGCCATCGGCCAGCTCGCGACGCTCGCCGGCGCTGCTGACCTCGACCCGATGGACCCGGGGCCATCGCACACGGTGCTGCCTGCCACGCTGGCCGCCTGCATCGCGTCGAGCCTGGCTTCGCCGCCCGCCGATGCCCAAGCCGATGACGACGACGTCGGTGCAGCCGTTCTCGCCGGTGTCGAGGCCGCGTGGCGGATGCGCCGTGCCGTTTCCGGCGCGCGGCCCGGCGTCGGCTTCCACAGCCCGGGCGTGTACGGCGCCGTCGCCGCGGCGGCCGCCGGCGCGCGGACCTTGCGCCTCGGCGAGGTCGGGTGTGCCAACGCCATGGCCATCGCGCTGACCCGCGCCTCCGGCCTTGCCCTCAATAGCGCGGCGTCGACGATCGGCATGACGCACTTCGGCTGGGGCGCAGCGCACGGCCTGGAAGCGGCGCTGCTCGCGTGCGAAGGCTGGGACGCGTCCCACGACGTTCAACGGGCGCTGGCCTCCCTGTTCGGCGAAGGGCACGTCAACCTCGACGCCATGCTGCAGCCGGGCGGCACCGCCGCCGCCGGGCTCGTCTTCAAACGCTACCCCTGCAACATCTACCTGAACCTCATGGTCTTGATGCTCGACGAGGTGCCGGTGCGGCCGGTGGACCGCATCGAGATCACGATGCCGTGGATCCCGCACCTGGACAACCCCGCGCCGCGCGACGTTCGCCAGGCGCGCAACAGCGCGCAGGCCGTCGCGGCCATTGCGGGTTGCGGCGACACCTCGTATGCCGCGTTCTCGGGGGCACCGGGGCCGTGGCGTCCGGCCGCCGACGTGGCGAGGCTGCTCCCGGATGTCGTGCTTGTCGCCGACCGCGCCGCGCCCACGCGCCTCAGCGAGGCCCGCGTCGGCGTGCGCGCGTGGCGCGGCGGGTCGCTGGTGCAGGACTCGACCCGCGCCATGCGCGATCTCGGCAGCTGGGGCGTCGAGCACGCCAGGAAGCTGATGGGAAGCGACGCCCGGCCCGGCGAGGTCGATGCGCTGTACGGCGGTTCGCTGCTGCAAGGCTACGAGCACGTGAGGGCGCGCCGCCTTGCGCAGACCGGGCAACAACGATCGACCAGAGGATGACCGCCATGACGACGCAGGACACGCAAGCATTCGACATCGTGGTGGTCGGCTGCGGCGTGGCAGGCCTCAGCGCCGCGGTGGCGTCCGCCGAGGCAGGAGCGCGGGTGGCCGTGCTGGAGCGGTCGACCTACGACGAGCGCGGCGGCAACACCCGCTACACCGAAGCCTACTTGCGGATGAAGAGCGAGACGGAGCTGAGCCACGACTTCGAATCCCTGCTCCTCGACAACAGCGGCTACTACATCGAGCCGGAGCTCGCGGCCAGCACGGTGCTCGACTACGAGAACTGGTCGCCGATCGTTCGGGCGCTGCCCTTCACGGACCCGGAGCTCATCGCGGCATTCATCGACGCCGTCCCGGATGCGGTGGCGTGGCTCAAGGCGCACGGCCTCACCTTCGGCGAGGCCGGCTTCTACGG
>Ga0068868_100001414_pt1 | contig 16552 bp, 18 predicted proteins | sample KBSMisM42_FD_64660 | JGI IMG/M metagenome (GOLD analysis project Ga0068868, IMG submission 64660) | Miscanthus rhizosphere microbial communities from Kellogg Biological Station, Michigan, USA - KBS Miscanthus M4-2 | ecosystem: Host-associated > Plants > Roots > Rhizosphere > Soil ...
CACGCGGGCCAGCATCGGCGTGCCGTCGATCAGCTTCGGATAGAGCGAGCCTTCGACGTCGAGCTTGTGCCCCGTCGCGGTGACGAACACGGTCTCCACCGTCTGCGGCTCGCCGCTGGAAAAGACTTCGGTGAACGCGCGGCGGAACGCGTCGCGGGCCTCGGGCTCGATCACGCGCACGAGCGGCGTCCGCGTCAGCTCCTCCTGCGTGAAGCCGAGGACGTCGAGCGTCGACTGATTGGCGTGCATCAACTTGCCGTCGGCGCCGAGGCTCATCACGAACTCGGGGATGCGCTCGAAGAAATCGCGGAAGCGCTCGTCGCTGTCGTGCAGCGCCTCCTCGAATGCGAGCTCGCGCGCGGCGTGCCTTGCGAGTGAGCGCAGCAGCGCGGTCTGCTCGGCTGTAACGACGTGCGGCTTGCCGTCGAGGACGGAGAGCGCGCCGAGGAAGACGCCCGACGCGTCGACGATCGGAGCGCCGGCGTAGAACGCGACGTGCGGCTCGCCCGTGACCATCGGATGATGCGCGAGGCGCGGATCGCTCTCCGGATCGCCGATGATCACGACGTCGCGCGCGTCGCGGATGCGCACGGCGAACGACGGGATCGATGGGACGTTCCAGCCGGTCATCGCGCGGACGGTTTCGTGGTCGCCGTTCAACAGGCCGACGAACGCCACCGGCACGCGCAACACACGCGCAGCCTCGGCAGTAATGGACTGCAGCTCCGCCTCGATGGACATTTCTGTAATTACGGACCGCCACAATCATACTCCCGCCGGCGGCTGGAGCAGTTCATGCACGCTTCTTGCGCGGCCCGTAACAATTTTTGGAGGAGTCGATGAAACAACGTTGGTTAGTCTTATTCGCGGCATTACTCGTCACGGCAGCGCTCGCCTGCAAGAAGAACGAGACCTACAACAGCGACACAGCGAGCACCAGTACGACGGCGAGTGACACATCGGGCACGACGTCGACTTACGACACGAGCGGCACGAGCAGCACCGCGGCCACCGGCATGACGGGCACGACCGGCGCGACCAGCAGCATGGATCCGGCCGACACCGACTTCATGACGAAGGCGGCGCAGGGCGGCCTGGCCGAAGTCAACATGGGCAACATGGCGGCGTCAAAAGCGACGAACGCCGACGTGAAGGCCTTCGGCAACCGCATGGTCACCGATCACTCGAAGGCCAACGACGAGCTGAAGCAGCTCGCCGCGACCAAAGGCGTCGTCCTCCCCGGCGACGTGAACGACGAGCAGAAAAAGGCGATGGACTCGATGTCGTCGAAGAACGGCAAGGACTTCGACAAGGCCTACATGGACGACATGGTCAAAGACCACGAGACCGACGTGAAGGAATTCGAGAAAGCCTCGAAGAGCGCCAAGGACGCCGACCTGAAAGCGTGGGCCACGAAGACGCTGCCGACGCTGCAGGAGCATTTGAAGATGGCGAAGGATGCGCAGAAGAAGGTGAAGTAACGTAGTTAGTAGTTGGTAGTTGGTCGGCGACTTCAGACTAACTACCAACTACTCCGCCGCAACTACTTCCACCTCGTCCCCTTCTCCCACCCGTCCCACTGCGCGAACGCTTTCATCTGGTCAACCAGTTGACGATCGACGAGGAGCTTCCCGACTTCGGCGCGTGATTGTTGCGGGAGCTTCTCGTCGGCGTTGGCGAAATACGTCAGCACCTTCAACTCGGCGGCGGCGTTCTCGCGGGCCTGGGGCTGATCGACTTTGTCGAACGTGTCGGACTCGGCGTGATACTCGGCAAAGTACGGCGACGGGTCCTGGTTCACGACGAGGTTCGGTACGCCGGCGAGGATGAAGTCGAAGTTGTCGGTGCCGTCGAGCGCATCCGGCGCGTTCTCCTTCAACCCGCCCGCTTCCGCGCCCTTGCGCAGCTCCTCCCGGCCGTTGAGGAAGTAACCGAGCGCTTTCCCCGAGCCGATGTCGGCCGTCATCATCAGCGCGACGTTCGGCATCTCGCTCATGTGCTCGCGCACGTACGCGCGTGAGCCGATCATCCCCTGCTCCTCGCCGGTGAAGAGAATGAAGCGCATGGTGCGGCGCGGCCGGACGCCGCTCGCCTTGATCGAGCGCGCGACGTCGATCACGGTCGCGGAGTTGATGCCGTTGTCGAGCGCGCCCGTGCCGAGGTCCCAGGAATCGAGATGCGCGCCGAAGAGCACCAGTTCGCCGGCCTTGTCGGTCCCGCGGATCTCGCCGACGACGTTGTGCGCGACGACGTTCGGCTTCACCTCGTTCGCCGCCGCGAAACGGACGCGCACGGCACCCTTCGCCATCAGACGCACGAGGCGCTCCGCGTGATCGCGCGCCACGATCGCCACCGGCAGCGGCGTGATCGAGCCATCCAGCGACATCGGATGGCGGTAAAGGAGCGAGCGCGCCTGCGATGATTCGATCAGCATCGCCGCGACGCCGCTTTTCTTCGCCGCATCGAGCAGCGCGTTGATGCGCATGTAGTCGCCGAAGAGATCGTCGAGGCTCTTCATCAGCGGCGTGTGGACGAACGCGATCTTCCCCTTCGCCTCCGGCACATTCGCGCCGTTCTCGCCGAAGTCGACGAGCTCCCCTTCGATGCCGCCCGCCGGCGTGGCCACGGTCAGCGGCGCCGCCGCGACGCGGATCGGAAACGCCTCGGGCGCCACCGCGCTCGCCGTCGCGCCGCGATCGATCCAGAGATTCGGCAGCGTGTATGGCTCGAGCTTCACCGAATCGACGCCGGCCTCGCGCATCTTCGCCGCGGCCCACTGCTCCGCGCGGGCGCATGCGGCCGATCCCGTGGGGCGTCCGCCGATCTGATCGGTCAACTCCTGCGTGTCGGAGATCAGGTCGCCGGCGCGGAGAGTCGTGCCGGCGCAGAAGAGAAGGAGGAGTGCGATCTTGCGCATGACGCCCAGTTTACGGGCGTCACGCGCGATCGGATCAACGCTTGAACTTCGCCACGATGTAATCGCGGTTCATGCGGGCGATGAAATCGGTGGAAATGCCTTTCGGGCAGACCGCCTCGCACTCGCGGAACATCGTGCAGGAGCCGAACATCGACTCCATCGTCTCCACCATGTTCAGCACGCGCGAGTAGCGCTCGGGCTGGCCCTGCGGCAGCAGGCCGAGGTGCGAGATCTTGGCGGAGGTGAAGAGCTGCGCCGCGCCGTTCGGGCATTGCGCCACGCACGCGCCGCACTGGATGCATTCCGCGGCGTCCATCGCCTGCTCCTGCACCGGCTTCGGGATCGGGAGCGAATTCGCCTCGATCGCGCTGCCGGTGTTGACGGAGATGTAGCCGCCGGCCTGGATGATCTTGTCGAGGCCACTGCGGTCGACGATCAGGTCCTTGATGATGGGGAACGCCTTCGCGCGCCACGGCTCGATCGTCACCTCGTCGCCGTCGTTGAAATGGCGCATGTGGAGCTGGCAGGTGGCGGTCGCGCCGATGGGGCCGTGCGCCGTGCCGTTGATCATCATCCCGCACGAGCCGCAGATCCCTTCGCGGCAGTCGTGCTCGAAATGGATCGGATCCTCACCCTTCGCGATGAGGCTCTCGTTGACGACGTCGAGCATCTCGAGGAACGACGCCTCGGGTGAGATGTTCTCGGCTTTGTAGGTGACGAATTTGCCGTCCGTCGCGCGGGCGGCCTGTCGCCAGACATGGAGTGTCAGGTTCATTTATACGACCTCGTGGCCAGCTTCACTTCCTCGTACACCAGCGGCTCCTTCTGCAGGGTCGGCTGCGCGTTCTCGCCCGCGTACTGCCAGGCGGCGACGTACAGGTACTCGTCATCGTTGCGCTTCGCTTCCCCTTCCGCCGTCTGATACTCGACGCGGAAGTGGCCGCCGGCGGATTCGTTGCGCTCCAGCGCGTCGAGGCACATCAGCTCGGCCAGCTCGAAGAAGTCGGCCACGCGGCCGGCCTTCTCCAGCGACTGGTTCGGCTCTTCCCCTTCGCCGAGGACGCGGACCTCTTTCCAGTAGCGCTCGCGCAGGTCGCGGATCATCGGAATGGCTTTCTTCAAGCCTTCCGCCGTGCGCGCCATGCCGCAGTAGTCCCACATGATCGTGCCGAGCTCTTTGTGGAACGAGTCGACGCTGCGCGTGCCTTTCGCGGCGAGCAGGCGATTCATGCGGTCGCTCGTATCAGCGATGGCCTGCTTGAACTCCGCGCGGTCGGCCGCGACTTTCTTTCCCATCTGCGTGGCGAGGTAATCGCCGATCGTGACGGGGACGACGAAGTAGCCGTCGGCCAGTCCCTGCATCAGCGCGCTGGCGCCGAGGCGGTTCGCGCCGTGGTCGGAGAAATTCGCCTCGCCGGTGACGTAAAGGCCGGGGATGTTCGACATCAGGTTGTAGTCGACCCAGAGGCCGCCCATGGTGTAGTGCGGCGCGGGGTAGATGCGCATCGGCACGAGGTACGGATCCTCGGCCGTGATGTCGTGGTACATCTCGAAGAGGTTGCCGTAGCGCTCCTCGATCGTGGTGCGCCCGAGGCGTTTGATCGCGTCGGCGAAGTCGAGATAGACGCCGCGGCCGGAAGCGCCGACTCCGCGTCCGTCGTCGCACGCTTCTTTCGCAGCTCTCGAGGCGATGTCGCGCGGCGCGAGGTTGCCGAACGACGGGTACTTGCGCTCGAGGTAGTAATCGCGCTCGTTCTCCGGGATCTCGTTCGGCGGGCGTTTGTCGCCCTGCTTCTTCGGCACCCAGATGCGGCCGTCGTTGCGCAGCGATTCCGACATCAGCGTCAGCTTCGACTGGTAATCGCCCGACTGCGGAATGCAGGTGGGATGGATCTGCGTGTAGCAGGGGTTCGCGAATGCCGCCCCTTTCTTGTACGCGCGCCAGATGGCGGTCGCGTTCGAGGCCTTCGCATTCGTCGACAGATAAAAGACGTTGGAGTAGCCGCCGGTGCCGAGGACGACCGCGTCGGCGGCATGCGCCTCGATCGCGCCGGTGACTAGGTTGCGCGTGACGATGCCTTTCGCGTGGCCGTCGACGACGACCAGCTCGAGCATCTCGTGGCGCGTGTACATCTGCACGCGGCCGAGGGCGATCTGCCGCTCCAGCGCCTGGAACGCACCGAGGAGCAGCTGCTGGCCCGTTTGTCCGCGGGCGTAGAACGTGCGCGAGACCTGCACGCCGCCGAACGAGCGGTTGTCCAGCGTGCCGCCGTACTCGCGCGCGAACGGCACGCCCTGCGCGACCGCCTGGTCGATGATGTTCAGCGACAGCTCGGCGAGGCGGTGGACGTTCGCTTCGCGGGAGCGGTAGTCGCCGCCCTTGATCGTGTCGTAGAAGAGGCGGAAGACCGAGTCGCCGTCGTTCTGGTAGTTCTTCGCGGCGTTGATGCCGCCCTGCGCGGCGATGGAGTGCGCGCGCCGAGGCGAGTCGTGGTAGACGAAGCATTTGACGTTGTAGCCCAGCTCCGCCATGGTCGCCGCCGCGGCGCCGCCGGCCAGTCCCGCGCCGACCACGATCACATCGTACTTCCGCTTGTTCGCCGGATTGACCAGCTTGTAGTGCGATTTCGCGTAGGCCCACTTGTCTGCGAGCGGGCCGGGAGGAATCTTGCTGTCGAGTTCCATCTTGGCGCTTACCTCACGATCCCTGTCAGCACCGCGATCGGGAACGACACATTGCCGGCCGTGATCAGCAGCGCGAACGCGGTCGCGAAGACTTTCTTCCAGTTGTTGAACTTCGGATTGTTCCATCCGAGCGAATTGAACATGCTCCAGAGGCCGTGGTAGAGGTGCAGCCCCAGCGCGAGGTTGGCCAGGATGTAAAACGCATCGACCCACCAGACCTGAAAGCCGGTGACGACGTTGTGGTAGACGTCGTTCTCGATGAAGTTCGGATGCACGGTGCCGAACGTCAGGTGCAGCAGGTGGTAGATGACGAAGAGGAGGATGATCACTCCTCCCCAGCGCATCGTCCGGGCCGCGTAGGTGCCGACGACGTACTCGCGGTCGCGATAGCCGACCGGCCGCGCCGCGCGGTTCATCAGCGTCAGCTGCGTGGCGGCCTGGATGTGCAGCCAGACGCAGACGACGAGCAGCAGGCGGACGATCCAGAGCGCGGCCCTGTTCGGCAGCAGCGGCGCGCCCATGGTCACGAGGAACTTGGCGTATTCGTTCAGGTGCTCGGGCCCGAGGTAGAGCTTGAGGTTGCCGAACATGTGGGCCGTGATCCAGCCGAAGAGAAAGATGCCGGTCACGGCCATGACCGCCTTCTTGCCGATGGCGGAGGCCCAGAACGATCCGAACCAGGTGCGCGATGTGTGAGGGGGGGTGTGGTCGAGTGCGATGCTCACGGAAGAACATCATATTCGACGAGGGGGGCGGGTCAAGGAGGGGCATCACAGGCGGGCGTGCGGAGGTCCGCCCTGGTTTCGGCCCGATCGGCATCCGACGCCCACGTGCCGGATGGAGCTCCCCAGGACGTCAACTGCGATCACCACGTTTGCGGCGGTAGTCACCGGAGCGCAGATCACCGGCTCTTGGAACCAGCGGATCGACGAGGAGTCGACCGGGTACATGCTCACGCACGAGTGGTGGTGCAGAATTCATTGAGCATCGGCTCAACAATATCGACAGATCTCGCGCCCTTATGCACAAATGGTTCTGGCGGAGGTAGATGTGATAGTTGGCTGCGGGAAGTCGAGTATCTGAGGAGCGAAGCGCGCTCGCGCGAAGTTTCATCCGTAACACAAGGCGAGTAGTCGGGTTAACAACTAGTTGGGCGGACCACGCTTTTCGCCTCAGCACGCTCCACCGCCCACACCCGAGTCCGCCCAGGTTCCGTTCAGGCGCGTTTAGGCGGTGCACCGATTTTCGCGAACCTGCCTTGCCCACGCGACACGCGCTGCTTATGGGCTATCTGAAGGCGGGCGGGAAAAGGAGCCGCCGTCCGGCGGCGACTATTGATGCGGGCAGAGGCCAGAATCGCGCCGTCGCAACCAAACGCCGGAGCAATGCGTCGCCAAAACCTCCTCATCCGACAAATAGTTGACGCCGAAAATCGGCATAATCTACGATTCTGGTCGGTCGTCGGTTAAGTGCATTCAGCAGACGGAATGCCCGACGTTGAGGCGCGTCGCCCGTCACGAACCAGTCGCAGTACGGCAAATAGATCGCGCTGTCTAAGTCGTGAAGGCCTGCATTTACCTTCCAGCTGTAGCGCTTACGCTGAATGGATCGCTGAAACATCGCGTAGATGCGCGCTAGCCAGAAGAGTGCCCAGCCGCATGCGTCTTTCGTCTCAAGAAACGTCGTAAACTCTTCGTGAGTCGGCCGGTACCCAGTGTGACGCTCATAAATGTCGAGAAGGAGCATGTCGTAGTAGGTCTCACGCCTCGAAATGAAGTACTTCAAAAGATCTGTTGCACTTTTCGGCCGCGGAAGGGTGCCCGTTTCAAACAGTGGCTGATACGTGGCGCGAAGATCCTCATACATGTCGCGGAACCACTTTTCTCGGTCACGATGCCATTTCAGTCCGGCCAGAGCCATTTCGTCGGTGATCTCGTCGGGATTGTTCACGACGAACCAGCTAACGTGATCGCCGAGATCCAACGAGCCGTAGTTCTGGTACGCACGAGCGATATCCCCGAGCAAATCATTCGGTGTTTGGTACGGGTTGACCGCTCGAGTCAACTCCTTCAATAGGCGCAGTTTAGTCATGCGGAGATCGCGATTCGGAACCTGGATGGTCTCGATCACGTTCATTCCGGTCACTCGCAGGATCGCGAAGGTCCGAAGGCCCGTCAAAATTGCATCGCGATCACGCTCACTCTCTTCGAGAAGGCGGCTCAGGGGGCTATTGTCGAACACAATCGTGATGTATTTCACGGACGTACGTTCAACATATCATCGCTTGTCGCGGTGGATGCCGCCTAAGCTGCCATTCCGTCGGAGTGGCGAAGTGACTGGAGATTCGGAGGATACAAAATGGCACTCCATGAGTTCGGGAAGGGTGACCACGTCCGGTTGATCTCGGATGGCCGCGAGATGCAGGTCGATGCCGTGATAGACAATCCAGACCTTTCTACTAAGTACGTCTGCTCATGGTTTAAGAACGAAGAGAAGCACCACGCAAGCTTTGCGGTCGACGAACTCAAGTTGGTGACGAGATCACGAAAAATGGTGCCCTGACGTGTGAAAAGGGTTCACCAATCCATCACCGCCGCCTAACTCGCCGCAGCACCTGACGCGGCCCGGCTTCGGCCCGCCGGCCGAGCCGGCTCGTGAAGCCAAAAGCTGCACGGCGGCGCGCGGCCTGCATCGCACGACTCACATGCAGGCAGGCCGTGCGCCGCCCTGCCGCAGCCACGTGGGCCCTGGCCGCGCAGGTGAGCGTCTGATCCGTTAGCCCGACGTGTATCTCGGCTGCCGCACTTTGTCCACCACCTGAGGCCGTACACCGACAAGCGATCCATTTCGAGCGAAATGCCTCTACGGAACAAACGTGCTTGATCGCGCGGTCAAACCGGGTAGCCCAACCAATGAGAATCGAGCGCGCAAGTGGCAGCATCGAGTCCGCGATGAACGGTCAAATTGTCAGAATCTCGTGCGTCGCAACGATCCGTTGTTCCTCTCCGCTTGCAGCTACGGCAAAGGACGCTATGGCGCGCACCATTCTGACAACCGCTTTAGCGTCCCCAGTGGTAGTCGGACGTAGTTCAGACTATTCATTGGACGGTAATGGCGGCGACGTACAAGTCGAACGCCATTCAGCTAGTGTTCTCGTTTGGTGGCGTCTTCAATTGTTGCACAAGCTTTCGCCATGTAACGCGCAGTTCACGCGGATCGCGCTTCAATTCGGTACATATGAATGTTAGAACCAGCATGCCGTTTTTCAGGGCATGTATAAGTTGCGAGCAGAGCAGATACGTTAGAAGCGTAGCTGCTACGAAGAAATCAATATACGAGTCGTGAAGCAGATGTATGAGTTCGCCCATGTCAAACCCGCTGTTCGGTGGTTATTGCGCCACTAAGTAACAGTCGCGCCCGAAACGGTCCCCCTTCAGGGGGGAGGCAAGCAGGTGAGATCGCTGCCTCAGGTCGCCTACGCGGCGATCTTGACTTTTTTCAGCGTTCTCGCTTCGTCACGGCGAGACGGCTATGAGCGGGAACTCAATCCTTCGGAAGTTTAGCAGGGGCAGTTTTATTCATCAACTAGCGGCGGAAGCGACGATTACCTCTGGCGACTACTCACGTACGCGGAAATCATAGGGAAATCGCCTCGAATGGCGGGCTAACTCGAGGTAGAACCCGGCACCGCCGGGCTTCGGTCCGCCGGCCGAGCCGGCTCGTGAAGTCAAAAACTGAACGGCGGCGCGCGGCCTGCATCGCGCGACTCACGCGTGCACGCCGTGCGCCGCGCTGCCGTAGCCACGTGGGCCCTGGCCGCGCGGGTTAACCTCTGAGCCGTTAGGTGACCTCAAAAGGAAGCCGCTTCGCAGCGGAAATTGAAAGCGGCCAAAGGCTTGGGGCAGGTTCTCGTTTCGTGATTGGCAATCGGAGGCCTTCAGGCTTGGGCGTGAACTCATTCTGCGCTAAATTGGAGTCATGAAGACACTAGAGCTTCACATGCCGGAACAGATTGCCTCGAAGATCGAGGCCGCGGCGCTCGCACGGGGAGTTTCCGTAGACGAGTTGGTGCTGGCCAGCGTTCAGGAGAAGCTCGACCGAGATGCTGCGTTTGAGGCAGCAGCGACGTTCGTTCTGGCAAAGAATCGAGAGCTTTACGAGCGTTTGTCCTAGGTGAAGTACCTCTCTGCCGCAGATGTCGTCGAATTGCACCGCATGATCGTTCACCAGTCCGGCGGCGCTGGCGGAGTTCGCGATATCGCCGCATTAGAGTCGTCCGTTGCAAAACCGCACCAGACATTCGCGGATCAGGCACTCTATGAGTCTTTGATCACCAAGGCGGCGGCGACAGCGTTCTTTCTAATTCGGAATCATCCGTTCGTGGACGGCAACAAGCGCGTCGGCCACGCGGCTCTGGAAGTGACGTTGACGATGAACGGTCTTGAACTCCGCGGGCCGGTCGCAGATCAAGAGACAATCATCCTGGCGCTGGCTGCTGGCTCGCTTACAAGAGAAGACTTCACCTCGTGGGTCAACGGTCACATCGATCGCCTGGGCGACCAAACCGTTCAGGAAACGCTTGAGCGCGTCCGTGACTTTCCGCTTATACGAGCTCGGATGACGCTGCGGCGCGCCGCGCTCATTCGCAAATGGCGCGTCGATGAAGGGTACTCTTGGCGGACGGTCGCCGCGGAATGCTATGAGCACTGGGCCGATGACGCTTGTTGGGATCCGCCGTCCAATCAACTCGCTGGAATGGAGCTTTGTGAGACGGCAGCGGAGCTCGTAGGCGAGCATTTTCTGGCGCCACCTTGGAATTGAGCCAATTCGACACCGACGGGCGCCTAACCTCTGATCCGTTGGGCTGACGGCAACAACATGCAACCCAGAACCTTTGCGCACGCGCTGGCGTGCCGCGTCGTTCGTGCTACGCTCACCGAGAAACCTATGGCAACCGCGAGCTTGCGGTCATGTTGATGGACAAGGCAAGTGAACGTGCTGAAGGAGTGTCCATGAAACGACGTCTCATGATAGGAGGTCTCCTGCTTCTCGCCGCCGTTTCTGCTCATGCGCAATCGCAGAGCCAAAGCCAGAGTCGCGTTGTCGAGGAGATCAAGAAAGTGGACCGCGAGCGCATTCAGGCGCAGGTCAATGCTGATTCGGTCGCGCTCGACCGTATATACGCGGATGACTTCATCGGGATCGGCCCGAGTGGGACACTCCGAACAAAAAAAGACGTCCTTTCCGATTTCGCATCGGGAAGCCTGAAGTTCCAGTCGATCACGACTGACGACGTTCTGATCCGCGTGTACGGCAATGCGGCTGTGGAGACGGGCCTCTCGACGATGAAAGGCCAGGACGCGGGGAAAGTGGTGCCCGAGGAGAATCGCTTCACGCGGGTATGGATCAAACAGGGAGGTCGGTGGCGCCTGGTTGCCAACCACTATTCGAACCTCGTGAAACGTCATTGATCGTTGATCTGCGGTGAGCTTCGGATCTCGAGCGCGTCATAGGCGCATCCGGGTTCTTTGAGTTGTGACGCCACGGCGCAATCAGAAACCCGATAGTGGAAGCGCGCGAGACCTTCGCAGACGGGAGTCCTAGCGGAAGACCGCGTCACTTCTTATTGCGCTTTTCCTCGCGCTGCTGATACGGGGAAGCGTCACGCGGCCGCGTTTATTCGTCTACTACTGGCCCGTAATGCAGACGGATCTGGTGGCGAATCTCTTTGGCCCGAAAGCTTCGCTGTTGGTCGGACCGGTGTGTCATTGAGCGCCTGCCGACCTACTGATCGGCGCGCGCAGACTGTTGGCCTTGGCGCGAGCCCGCACGTTCACCGTTCGCAGCGCTCTGATAGCATTCGCCGGTGACACATTCGGGCAGATTGCCAAAATTGTCCCGCCTGGTGGAGTCGGAATGGACGCCGAACGAATACGCGCGTTCGTTCTGGGTAGAGGAAACATCCGGGCCACTGAGAATCGTGGCGGCGGTGTCAGACGCTCAAATCGAGACGATGCTGAACCTGGCGACGGTTCTCTCCGGACCTTTCTTGATCCTATGGGTGTTGCATACATCGCTTACAGGCGCGGTGCCGGGCCGCTATCAGAGCCCGCCGATCACATTCGACGACGTGCGAGCGACGGTTCAAAGATATATCGAGCTATTCGAACAAGATGGCAGGTCGGATATCTGGATCCATTGCGCCAATCCTGAAGCCACCCTGGTGCTCGATCAGCATGACTGGATCTACGCTTACGGTCCGCTGGAGAAGTTCGAAGCTGTCCTACTGGCGGATGGTTTTACGTACGGACAGGTGACAATTCCCTCGCCTCATGCACATGAATTTCATGCAGAGTTTGACGATCTGGAGCGTGCAATGCGCACCGAATTCGAGTGGACGATCACCGAACTTCAACCGCAGGACCTCGGCTGAAGAATCGGCGCCGAGAACCTCGATCAGTTCGAGGACGGTGGTGAGACTCGGCACGTTGCGGCCGGCGCGTTGCGCGAGGTCCATGGATTCACGCCTGACAAACGTCACCACAATCTCCTGACCTTCTCCATTAACGAAAACCGCGGCCAGGACGCATCGTATGCGGCATGAGCACACTGCTTCATGCACTGACCACCCCCTCCCCCGCGCGCCTGGCGAACGTCACCAAGCGCTTCGGCACCACGACCGCGCTCGACGACCTCTCGTTTTCCATCGAGCCAGGCGAGCTCGTTGCGCTGCTCGGGCCGAACGGTGCGGGCAAAACTACCGCCGTCCGGCTCCTCCTCGGCCTCTGCGCGCCTGATTCCGGCGTCGCGCGCGTCTTCGGCGCCGACCCGCGCGACGCCTCGAACCGCATCCGCACCGGCGCGATGCTGCAGGTCGCGCGCGTGCCGGAAACGCTCCGCGTGCGCGAGCACGTCGAGCTCTTTTCGAGCTACTACCCCGATCCGATGCCGATCGCGGAAGTCATCGCCGCCGCCGGACTGGAAGGAATCGAGAAGAAGAAATTCGGCGACCTCTCCGGCGGCCAGAAACAGCGGCTGCTGTTCGGCCTCGCCATCTGCGGCGATCCCGACTTCATCGCGCTCGACGAGCCGACCGTCGGCCTGGACGTCGAAGCGCGCCGCGCCCTGTGGAAACAGATCCGCGCCTTCGTCGCCCGCGGCAAGTCGGTACTGCTGACCACGCACTACCTCGACGAAGCCGACGCCCTCGCCGACCGCGTGATCGTGATCGACAAAGGCCGCATCGCCGCCGAGGGCACGCCGTCCGACATCAAACATGGAGCGCGCTCGCTGGAAGACGCGTTCCTCTCACTGTTAGGGAGATAGACGATGTTTCGCACACACCTGCTCGAGATCAAATACGAATTCCTCAAGTCGTTCCGCATGCCGCAGTACGCGGTGCCGACGCTCCTCTTTCCGATGATCTTTTACATCTTCTTCAGCGTCGTCCTCGGGCGGCAGCACGCGGCCGGCATGTCGGCCTCGATGTACATGCTGGCCACCTACGGCGCGTTCGGCGTGATCGGCGCGTCGCTCTTCGGCTTCGGCGTCGGCGTGGCGCTGGAGCGCGGCCAGGGCTGGCTGCAGGTGAAGCGCACGACGCCGATGCCGATGTCCGCCTACTTCGTGGCGAAGATCGCGCTCGCCATGCTCTTCAGCGTGATCATCGTCCTCGGCCTGATGCTCCTCGGCGTCACGATCGGCGGCGTGCATCTCGGCCACGGCCGCGCCCTCGCGCTGCTCGGCGTCCTCGTCTCCGGCGCGATCACCTTCTGCGCGCTCGGCCTCGCGCTCGGCTACTGGTGCGGCCCGAACTCCGCCGTGCCGATCGTCAACCTGATCTACCTGCCGATGTCGTTTCTGTCCGGACTGTGGGTCCCGATCTGGGCACTGCCGCGCGGCCTGCAGCGCCTCGCGTTTTTCCTTCCGCCGTTCCACTTCTCGCAGCTCGCGCTGAAGGTGATCGGCGGAGGCGACGGCATGCCGGCGTACGTGCACGTGATCGCGATGGCGATCTTCACCGCGATCTTTCTCGCGCTCGCATACAAGGGGTATCGGCGCGACGAAGGAAAGATGTTCGGGTAGGCTGCACGCATGCGCCTGATCCCGAAAGACGACGAGCTCGGATGGACGCCGTACGCGTGGACGGTGTACGTCGCGTTCTTCACGATCTCGCCGGCGCTCGCGCGGCACGCGACGCCGCTCGATTGGGTGATCTCGATCGGCGGCACGCTCGCGCTGCTGGCGCTCTACTTCCGCGGCTATTGGGTGCGCGGCCGCGCGATCGTGCCGATCATCGCGGCGCTCGCGCTCTTCGGCCTCGTCATCCTGCCGATGAACCCGAGCGCCGGCGTCTTCTTCGTCTACTCCGCCGGCTTCGCCGCGCGCCTCGACAACGACCGCGCGGCGATCGGCACGATCGCCGTCATCGAAGTCATCGTCGGCATCGAAGCCTTCCTCGCGCACCTGCATCCGTTCGCGTGGGGCTGGGTGCTCGTCTTCGTCGCGCTGGTCGGCGCGATCAACATCCACTTCGAAGGCGTCGGCCGCTCGCAGGCGAAGCTGCGGCTCGCGCACGATGAGATCGCGCACCTGGCGAAAGTCGCGGAGCGCGAGCGGATCGCGCGCGACCTGCACGACCTCCTCGGGCACACGCTCTCCGTCATCATCCTGAAATCGGAGCTCGCCTCGAAGCTCGCGGAACGCGATCCGGAGCGGGCGCGCAGCGAGATCCGCGACGTCGAACGGATCTCGCGCGATGCCCTGACGCAGGTGCGCGCCGCGGTGCGCGGCTACCGCTCCGGCGGACTGCAGGCCGAGCTCGAGTCGGCGCGCGATGCGCTCGATGCGGCGAACGTCGCGCTGGAATGCGACGTGGCGCGATTGCAGCTGCCGGCGGCGCATGAGGCGGTGATCGCGCTGGCCATCCGCGAGGCGGTCACGAACATCGTCCGCCACGCGCGCGCCACGCGCTGCCGCATCGCGCTCGAGCCGCGCGCCGGCGCGTACGCGGTGACGATCGTTGACGACGGCCGCGGCGGCGAGGCGCCGTTCGGCAGCGGCCTCTCCGGCATGCGCGAACGGATCGAAGCGCTCGGCGGCACGCTGACGCGCGACGGCTCGCGCGGCACCACGGTCACGATCACGATGCCGCTCGCGATGTCGATCGCGGAGCGCAGCGCATGATCCGAGTCGTGATCGCCGAGGATCAGGCGATGGTCCTCGGCGCGCTCGCGGCGCTGCTCGAGATCGAGGGCGACATCGAGGTCGTCGGCCGCGCGCAGAACGGCGAAGAGGCGCTGGCGATCTGCCAGCGCGAGAAGCCCGACGTGCTGCTCACCGACGTCGAAATGCCGCGCATGACCGGCCTCGAGCTCGCGGCCGCGGTGCGCAAAACGACGCGCGTCATCATCCTCACGACGTTCGCTCGCGGCGGCTATCTGCGTCGCGCGCTCGAAGCGGGAGCGTCGGGATATCTATTGAAGGATTCGCCGGCGGAGCAGCTGGCGAATGCAGTGCGGCGCGTGGCGCAGGGCGGCCGCGTCGTCGATCCCGAGCTGGCCGCGGAAGCGTGGAGCGAGCCCGATCCGCTGACCGATCGCGAACGGCAGGTGTTGCGGATGGCGGGCGAAGGGCAGAGCAGCGCGGACATCGCGTCGGCGTTGAATCTGTCCGAGGGAACGGTGCGGAATTACCTGTCGGAGGCGATCAACAAGTTGGGTGCGGCCAATCGCGTCGAAGCCGCTCGCATCGCGCGTGAAAAGGGGTGGCTGTAGACTCATGTGATGTTCGGTCTGACAGTGCTCGACGTTGCGATCGGTCTCATTTTCATTTACCTGATTTTCAGTCTCGTCTGCACAGCGGTGCGCGAGATGCTCGCGTCGATGACGAACGCGCGCATGCGAAATCTCGCGCAGGGCATCAGGAATCTGCTGGGGACGAAAGCGGACGCGTTCTACGCACATGGCCTGATCCAGAGCCTGAATGAAAAAGGCCGCAAGCCGTCGTACATCCCGCAGGCGACGTTCGCACTGGCCACGATCGAGGTACTGGCCGAGGGACACGCGAATGACATCGAGGCGGTGAGGACGGCGATCAATGCGCTGCCGGACAAGACGGTGAAGGAGGCGCTCCTGGCACTGGCCGACGCGGCAAACAACGACATCGCGGTGTTCCGCAAGAACCTCGAGCAGTGGTTCGACGAATCGATGCAGCGCGTCGCCGCCTGGTACAAGCGGAGGACGCAGTGGGTGCTGCTGATCATCGCGCTGATCGTGGCCGGTGCGGCGAACGTCGACACAATCGCGATCTCCACCGCGCTGTCGAAGGACAAGGCGGTGCGCGACGGCCTCGTGGCGCAGGCGCAGGCGTACGTGAAGGCGAATCCGAACGGACCGCCGCAACAGAGCGTGCAGCAGGCGGTCGATACGGCGCAGAAGCTCGGCCAGATCGGCATCCCCATCGGGTGGAATGCGAAGACGTGCGACGAGCTGCTCGGTCAGATCAATACGTCGAAGATCGTCGGCCTGCTGCTCAGCGCATTCGCGTTGTCACTGGGCGCGCCGTTCTGGTTCGACATGCTCAACAAGGTGATCACGATCCGTTCGGCGGGAGATGCGCCGCACGAGAAGCAGAAGTAGCTACAAACGCTTCCGCAATTCGTCCCGCACGTGTAATCCGCTCTTCTGCGCGTCGCACGCGAACGCGTCGCGATAGGCGATGCGCGCGACGTAATCCGTCGTGGCCACGCGATACGTTTTCTTCGCCTCAATGACCGGCGGCGCGGCGATGTAGCAGAACGAATCCGTCCCCTTGCGACGCTGCACCGCGTCGAAGAGTTTCTGCAGCGCCTCGCCGTTCATTTCGCAGACGACGATCTCGTTGTCGTACGGCATCGCGGCGCGCAGCAGTTCGAGCGTGACGTTGCCGGGCGGCAGCGGCTGGCGGAAG
>Ga0068868_100001416_pt1 | contig 16529 bp, 15 predicted proteins | sample KBSMisM42_FD_64660 | JGI IMG/M metagenome (GOLD analysis project Ga0068868, IMG submission 64660) | Miscanthus rhizosphere microbial communities from Kellogg Biological Station, Michigan, USA - KBS Miscanthus M4-2 | ecosystem: Host-associated > Plants > Roots > Rhizosphere > Soil ...
CTCGAGAAGACCTCAGGCTGGCACATCAGCGGCAAGAAACTCACGCTGGTGCCGATACTCCGCGCCGGTCTCGGGATGGTGGAAGGAATTCTGAGACTTGTCCCGTCGGCTCGAGTAGGTCATATCGGCTTGTATCGGGATCACGGCACCCTGCAGCCGGTGGACTATTACTTCAAGGTGCCCGGCGACACGGCTGAACGAGATTTCTTTGTCCTGGATCCGATGCTGGCGACAGGAGGCAGTGCTGCGGCCGCTGTTTCTTCCCTCAAGCGCGCTGGTGCTACTCGAATTCGCTTCCTTTGCCTGGTCGCGGCACCCGAGGGAGTGCGTCACCTGAGTGGGGCGCATCCGGATGTGCAGATCTACTGTGCTGCGCTCGATCGCCAACTCAACAGTCAGGGCTACATTCTCCCTGGTCTTGGCGATGCGGGAGACCGCTTGTTTGGAACTCGTTAGCGGCTTCTAGCCGAACCACTCTCTAGGATTGAGCCTTTGCTGGTCGGCCGCGTCGATCACCCATTGCTGATTCTGCGGATCGGTGACCTCACCGATTACCGACTCGAACCAGCTCCCCGCCTTGCGCAGGTCGCCGACGCGTCTCCATAGCTCACCAACAAGATAGGTGAGAATGGCCCGCTCTTCCCGCGGTACCGCGTCGTAGCCGGAGAGAGCTTCCTCGAACTTCCAGGCGGCCAGGCGCCGATAGTACCGCTCTGCCTCGACATCACCTTCGTCGACACAGCACCAGGCAGCACGGAGCATGAGGTCAGCTACGTGCCGGGCATCCATGCCCTGCCACTGAGCGACCTTCGCTGCCGCCTCATACTTCTCGGAGCCACAAACCAGCGAGGGGCGAAGCGGCGCGAGCTCGGTCAGGACATGCTGCTTCAGCACGGGGCTCACATCCGTGGGCGCGGTAAAGTCCGCCTCTCCACCGGAGTAGCCGCACTCACTGCACATGTGAATCAGATAAGCGAGTGGCTGAGTCCCGGCAGCACGCTCGTGAAAGTCGGTGCGCTTACCACCGAAGGCATTCGTCGAGACGACGCTCTGGGACTTGAACTCGTTATCACAGACGGGACAACGTAGCTCGATCTGCCGCAGCGTTGTCATTGGCACTCCTCCTATTCGCGCTTCCAACCTCGCCGGGAAAAGGAGAAGGAATATTTGTGCCACGATTTGAAAATCGCCGTGGAGGAGATCGGTCTTGTTGAGAGTTTGGGGCGATTGTATCTTCTCGCATCGCAAAAACCGCGACTGGCTCCCCACCCCGCGACCTGGTCGTTGATGCTCATCAACCTACTGCCTGACTTCTTCGCAGTTCATAACTCAACAGACCGTGTCGCCGCCTATCTCCGCTACTTCGAAACCCACCGCCGCTTCCTAGAAGCCTATTGGCATAACTACGTCCTGGATCCCGCAGGACCGCATTTTCTGGAAGTCGTTCGCTCCGCCGCACTTGCGAGCCGCGTCGACCTCCGGACGATGCTCGAGAGAATCGACGTAGTCTCTCTGGCAAGAAACACCGAGGAGCAGTGCCGCGCCCTGCTCGACGTCGACACCGATATTGACGTCGTCCTCATGGTTGGAGTGGGAGCCGCCAATGCCGGCGAGCTGGTGGTCGACGGAAAAGGCGTCGCTTTCGTCTGTCTGGAACACTTCACCAGTGTCACCAACCCGGAAACCCAGGGACTTGGGCTGGATCCCGAGCTGATTCCGCTCTGGCTCACCCATGAAATTGCCCACGCGGTTCGATATACCTCGCCGACAAGCCGCAGCGAGATGAAGCAGCTGATCGATGACGCCGGCGGCTACTACTCGTACTGGGAGACTGGTCGGCGGGCCACCCTCCGCGAGCTCATGATCAATGAAGGTCTGGCAACAGTCGCTTCGAGAATCATCAGTCCGGGGCACGCCGCCTGGGAGTATTACGGCTACACGAGACGTGAGTACGCCAGCGTGCGTGAGCTGGAGCCAGTCATGATGCGCGCGCTCATGAACGATCTCGATAGGGCAGGGCTGGGGCTTCGCCTGAGATACTTGTCGGGCGGAATGAGCGACGATGCCCGCACCGTCGATCGACACGTCTTTCCCGAGCGCAGTGGCTACTTTCTCGGAACCAAAATGGTCGAGCCCGCGATCAATGCGCGCGGTCTTTCCTGGGCAATCCGGGCCTCTGCCGGCGAGATCACTTCGATCGCCAGCTCTGCCGCTGCTTCAGCCTAGATCTACTTCCCCACACAAAAAGAGCTAAACACCCGATCGAGGACATCCTCGATATCGACGCTGCCGATCAGCTCCTCGAGCGCCGCCACCGCCGTCCTCAGATGCACGGCGGCGACCGTGGCCGGTAGTCGCTCCTCATTCCAGGCCCTTTCAAAATGCCGTGTTTCTGCGTAGGCGGTCTCGATCGCCTTTCGGTGCCGGGCGCTGGTGAGAATGGGAAGATCGGGATCCACGCCGTCATCGCGGGAATCGAGCACCCGGTCGATCGCATCGACGAGTTCTGCCAGCCCGGCTCCCGTTTCCGCGCTTACTCCGATCGTATTCGACCGTCGTTGTATTTGGTCACCTGTTGGTACCAAATCGATTTTGGTTCTGACGGCCAGGATTGGAGCGGTCGTTCTTCGACTTATCATGTCGACCGTCCTGGTCAGGTCTTCGGGGTTTTCCGCGCAGGCAAGAACAAGGTGAGCCGCCGAGAGATAGCGCTCGCTCACTTCGATACCCAAACGCTCCAGTTGGTCCGTGGTTTCTCGGAGTCCCGCGGTATCGACCAGTCGTAGCGGCCATTTGCCGGTGTCGATTGTCGCCTCGAGTGCATCGCGCGTCGTTCCAGGAATCTCGGTCACGATCGCCCGCGATCGACCAAGGAGAGCATTGAAGAGCGACGATTTTCCCGCGTTCGGAGGCCCTGCAATCACCACAACGGCCCCCTCTCGTACGATCTCGCCGATCGGAATCGTCGCAAGCAGCGATTTGAGTGCGGTTACGACATCAGCGGTCGTACCTTGAATTCTCTCTCGCGGAATTGGTCCGTCGTCTTCGTCGGGAAAATCGACGTCGTACGCGATAAGCGCCTCGAGACCGATCAGATCGCTTCTAAGATCGAGAAGGCGACGAGACAATCCTCCATCCAGCTGTCCCAGCGCGGCTCGCTGCATGGCGTGAGACCTGGCGTCGACCAGGTCGCCGATACCTTCAGCCTGTAGCACGTCGAGCTTCCCGTTCAATACTGCTCGACGGGTGAACTCGCCCGGCAATGCCTGTCTTGCACCCGAGAGAATCAGCGCTGCAACTACGCTACTCGGAACGAGGTAGCCGCCATGCGTCGAGATCTCTACGATGTCCTCGCCGGTAAATGAATGGGGCCCCGGAAAGAGCGTGACGAGGGCCTGATCCAGTTTTTCATTCCCGTCGAGTACATCGCACAAATGGGGGATCCGCGGTTCGAGCGGCCAGTTGCCGAGATGCCGCGAGACGATCTGAAAAGCGGACGGGCCGCTAACTCTTACGACAGCGATTGCTCCGCGACCTGGAGCGGTTGCCAGAGCGACGATTGTATCAGTGATGTGCGTGCCGATACTTCCGACAACCGTCACGAGCTCTTGGTGGGAAGCGCAAATGCTGTCCCGGGCTCCAGGATCTTTACCGCGGGGTGAAGTGGATGGTCTTCCAGTTCTGCTCGCAGCCTGTCGATCGCGTCGAAGGCGGTCGATGTAACGTGGTTGAAGGTTCCCCAGTGGTAGGGAATGAAGTATTTCGCCTTTAGCCTCTCGAACAGCGTCAATGCGTCACTGCTCGTCAAATGGCCTTTGCGAAAGCCGGGCTTCCACCACGGCGCGTGGCCAATCGGTAGCAACGCCAGATCGAGGTTCCTGCCCTCGTCCGACAAACGCTTCTCGACGAGATGGGTCGTGTCGGGCATCAGTGCCGTATCGCCGGCGAAGAAGCATGAGACCCTATTAGTCTCCATAAGGTACATATTGGCTGCGCTTCTCCATCGATCGACGCCGTATCTGTTTCCTTTGTGCGTCGCCGACGCCGCATGAATCTTTACACCCTCTATCTCGGCCGTCTCACCGGCCGGAACCGCGACGGCATGACGATAACCCTGCTTGGCGAGCCACTTGGCTATCGGGGGCGGTGCGAACAGCGGAATGTCCGTCGGCAGCGCATCGAGTGAATCGAAAGACAGATGATCCGCGTGCGCGTGCGTGAGCAATATCGCATCGAGCTTGGGCAGCTCGGCCAACGGTATTCCGGGCGCACTGACCCGAGCCAGGAATTTTCCCAATGCCGGGTCGAAGTTTGGATCAGTGAGAATCCTCTTCTCACCGATCTCAATTAGTAGCGTTGCGTGACCAATGTAAGTGACACGCAGCATGTCTCCCTCTTAGCTCGGCGGCCTCGCCTTCGATCTTTCCCTGGCCAACATCCATTGCTGCGGCAACGCAGCGATGTTCTGAGCCGTGTAGTAGAGATTCAAGCCTGAGGCCATGTTGATCAGCACTACTGTCATCATTACCGGGAACATGTAGCCCATCATCTTCGCCTGCGGATTTGGAGGTGCATTACGCATTCCAATCCATGAAAGCAGGTACATGGATGCGCCCATCAACAGCGGCAGTATGTAGAAGGGATCCTTGATCGAGATGTCGTGCAGCCACATGAAGGGCACGCCGCGAAACTCGATGGTGTTCTGAAAAACGAAGAACAGCGCGAAAAGAATGGGCATCGGCAACAGCGCTGGCAGGCAGCCCGTGAGACCGGCAAACGGGCTGACACCGGCGTCGTGATAGACCTTCATGATTGCTTCGCGCTGTTGAACAGGATCCTTGTACTTCTTCTGCGCAGCGGCGAGCTTGGGCTGCAGCTCCTGCATCCTGAGACTCGAGCGCATCGTGCTCTGGTTCAGCGGCCAGAGAGCGAGTCGGACGAGCACACCGAGGATTACCAGCACCCATCCGTAGCTCAGATTGAGGCGATGGTGCATCCAGAGAAGCGCCTGAATCACCTTGGACGCGATCGGGTGCACTATTCCCTGCAGAAAGCGCCAGCCATACGGATTGACGTGATCGAAGTCCCTACCCATTCGCATCAGGCGCTGTGATTCCTGCGGGCCCGCGTAGATGTCGAATGCAAAGCTGCCGTTCTTGATTTCTTCGACCACCCCCGCTGACGCGGTCGTCGCGGTCTTGGAGGTTCGCGGCCCGCCGGTGAGTGTGACCTCGTTGAACTGCGTGCCGTTTGTCGGGGCCAGTACTCCGAATACGAAATACTTGTTCTTGATTGCAACCCAGCTTAGGGGCCCCGCCTCCAGCGTTTTCTCCCCCGGATCGAGACTCCCAAAGAGAACGCTTCGCGCGTGATCCTTCTGTGGCTTGAAGCTGTAGGCAAGCGTGCGATGGTCTCCAACCGTATCTGCCTCGGTGGGCCGAAGCGTGGCTGGAAGTTGTGTGATCAGATAGGTCGGAGTTGGTGCTCCGGTGATACGGCCCTGGGTGCTGATGACGTAGCTCGCAGCAGTATCGGCGCTAATCCCATAGGCGATGGAGACGCCAATGTTTTTTACGGTTGCGGTGTAGTTGAGTGTTTCGCCGCCCGTCGCACTTCGAGTCCGTGCGAGCTTGAACGGGATTTTGGAAAGATCGAGAGTGTCGGTCGGAGTTATCAGTCGGTACGACAGCAACGGCGATCCTGGAACGCCCAGATCCACGAGGTTGCTCGGCACCGATCGATTCTGATAGTCGCGAGCCACCACTGAAACGGGTACTGCTCCGAGATTGCTGAAACGGAACACCGCTTTCGGCGTGGTAACCGTTGTAGACTCGGCGGTTTGCATTGCCGGAGTGACACTCGTGTCGACACCGGAGTTACGAATCGCTCCTGTCTGTGCTGGCGAAGGCGAAGCCGGCTGGGCAATTACAGCGGTGGTCGATGCGCTGGTTGCAAGAGCTGTCGCTGAGTCACTTGCCGTTGATGTCTTGGCGGGAGTCTTCGGCCTCACCGGAGGGAAGAGCAGCTGAGAAACCGCTATGACGATCAGCGACAGAAAAAGAGCTAGGAAGAAACGCTTATCCATTCAGGGTACCGGATCGTAGCCGCCAGGCCGGAATGGGTGACACCGAAGAATTCGACCAGCGCTCAGTCTGAATCCCTTCAGGACCCCATATCGCTCGAACGCTTCGAGCGCGTAGGCGGAACAGCTTGGATAGTAACGGCAACTAGCTGGAAACAGCGGCGAAATGCCCACCTGATAACCTCGTATCAGCAGTACGCAAATCGAACGCATGTCAGTTGGAGGCACTCGAGAGCTTCTGACCAATTGATGCTACATCGTCGGCAAGTTGCTCGAAGCTCGAATTGTAGGCTTCTGGTTTCGCGCGGATGAGAAGATCAATCCGCTCCAGGCGAGGCAAGAGTCGTGTTCGTACCAGTTCACGGAGCCGTCTTTTGACGCGATTCCGTTCAACGATATTGCGCCTGTGTTTCGGGACGACGATTCCCACTCTTGGATATAGCAACAGGGAAGCAGCTACCCGAGCCTCCAGCCGCTCGGTTTGGATTCGCTTCCCTGTTCGCCTTACGCTTTCGAGATCGGTCTCACTCGTCAGCCGGGACTTACGAGGAAAGCCGAGGGCTTTAGGCGCCGGCGTATTTAGATGGCAACTGGACGGTGAGCCGTTTGCGTCCTTTCTTGCGACGACGGCTAAGAACCTCACGTCCCCATTTGGTAGCCATACGCAACCGGAAGCCATGGGTGCGGATGCGGCGCTTATTGCGGGGACGGTACGTCGGCTTGCCCATTACGGTACTCCAGAAAACCAAGGAAGATCAGAAGCTGCTACAGAGCCGGTAAAACTATTCCAGTATTGAAGATACTTCAAGTCAGCTGAAGCAGTTCGCGTCTTCCCTCGTTTGACTTTTCCACATAAACCGGCTAGGGTAGCGCGTCATGTCTCTGAGTCCTGCGGAAGTTTGGAAACGCCTCCTCGATCGGGCACGGCAGGAGCTTCCATACCAGACTTTCCAGGCTTGGCTCGAACCCACCGAAGCTTTGTCGCTGGAAGGCGGGACGATCTTCGTCGGAGCTCCCGACCAGTTCACCGCCGATTGGAACGATTCGAAGCACGCTGACCTACTGTCGAGCTATGCTCCTATCGTTCTGGGACACCCGCTTAACGTCTCGTTTCGGGTGAACGAGGAGCGAAAGAAACGGTCGCAAATGGATTTCTTCGTGAGCCCTCCAGCGGTCCCTGCAAAGCCACTAGCGATACAGAATGGCACCAGTTCACCGCCATTAAGCGAGAGATACACGTTTGACCTCTTTGTAATTGGGAAGTCGAACGAACTCGCTGCAGCTGCTGCACACGCAGTCAGTCAGGCACCGGGAAAGGTCTACAACCCGCTTTTTATCTACGGAGACACGGGGCTCGGTAAGACCCATCTCATGCAGGCAGTAGCGCATGAAACGCTGGAGCGAAATCCAGCCACTCGGATCACATATGTGGGAACCGAGCAGTTCATGAATGAGCTCATAAGCTCGATCCTGGACCGCTCAGGCGCGGAATTTCGTCGCCGTTATCGGGAGACCGATCTCCTCCTCATCGACGACGTACACTTTCTGAAGGGACGCAAAGAAACCACACAGGAAGAATTCTTCCACACCTTCAACGCTCTTTACGAGGCCGGACGCCAGATCGTTCTTACCAGCGATCGGCCACCTTCAGAGATCGCGGGCCTCGAGGCACGGCTCATCAGTCGATTTCAGTGGGGAATGGTCGCTGATATCGGGCTTCCTGATTTTGAGCATCGCGTAGCAATCCTCAAACAGAAGGCACAACTCGATCGCCTCGAACTCACTATTCCTGACGACGTAATCCATTTCATAGCTGAACACGTCCGGTCAAATGTTCGCGAGCTCGAAGGATCCATCATCAAGCTGCTCGCCTATGCATCCCTCAAACACAAGGACATCACGGTAGACGTCGCGCGCGAAGCGCTTCGGGACAAGTTGAGAGCTATTGAGGGCAACGAGCAAGGCAGTAGTGCGGTGCTCACTATTCTCGCCATTCAGCAGGCAGTTGCGAAGGAATGGGGAGTAACCGTGGACGGGCTCCGCTCCAAAACGAGGACCAAAACGCTAACTACTCCTCGTCAGATTGCGATGTATCTGGCCAGAGAGCTCTTGTCGACCCAGCTCGTCGAGATTGGAAATGCGTTTGGTGGACGTGATCACTCGACTGTGATCCACAGTCTCGAAAAAGTGCAGCAGACAATTACAGAAGATCCAGGACTTCGCTCACGCATCAACCGCTTGCGCAATAATCTGGAGAACTTTGCTTTTCGCTCCAGTCAACGTGTGGAAACGATCAGAGCATCATAGAATCGATGTCGATAAGCGAACCAATCCCTGGTTACCAACATCCGACGACACATCAGCCGGCATAGCGGAAAGCCTACTGCAACCATAAGTTAGACTCACTCGACAGAAGTCCACAGCACCTGCTACCACTACTAGTTTAGATCTCTTAATAAGAGACTACTTAGTACCCACCTGAATTCCACAGGGGAAGGGATGCGTTTCACGATCTCTCGAGAGAAGCTCCAGGAAGGTCTGGCCGCGGTTGCCGCAAGTATTCCGGCCAAGACTACCCTGCCGGTATTGGCAAATATCCTTCTCGAGACGACCGACAAAGGGATCAAACTGTCGGGCACTGATTTGGACATTGCAGTCAGCACAGAAGTCATGGCCGATGTAGATGCCAGTGGTGCTGTGACAGTACCAGCGAAGAAGCTGAGTGAGATTGCCCGAGAATTACCACCAGCGCCGGTGAAGATTGCCGCTGTTGGGGAGCAGAGAGTAACCCTCGACTGCGGTCGTTCCAGGTTCAAGCTTCTCGGTCTTCCGCGAGATGAATTCCCCACATTTCCGTCGGTTCGATTCAATGAGAGCTGGAGGATTCGCTCCGGAGACCTGCAGCAGCTGATTTCTCACACATCCTTCGCAGTCTCGACTGAAGAAAGTCGTCCCATTCTCAATGGAGTGCTTTGGGAGCTGCGACCGGATCGCATGCGCATGGTGGCGACAAACGGCCATCGTTTGGCCAAGATGGATATTCCGATCGATTCGGCAAATGCACCGCCGAGCGATCTGATTGTCCCGCCGAAAGCTTTGGAGCAGGTGAGAAGGCTGTTTCCTGCCGAGGAAGAGCTCGAGATTGCGCGCGGTGATAACCACATCGGCTTCAGATCACCGTTCACCGCGGTGTTTACCAGGCTGATCGAAGGCCCATATCCGAATTACGAGCAGGTCATCCCAAAGGACAACGACAAGGTGGCAGTGGCGGACAAGGTGGCTCTCGCCAGTGCACTCAAGAGGATGTCAGTGATCGCGTCTGACCAGACTCACCGGATTCGGCTGTCGTTCAACTCGGGAATGCTGAAGTTCAGCGTTCAAACGCCTGACCTTGGTGAAGCGCAAGACGAGCTTCCGATTCGATACACCGGCGATCAGCTGGACATCGGTTTCAACGCCAGCTATCTGCTCGAGATCCTTCGCTACATCCCGACCGATGAAGTCAAACTCACCTTCAAGGCTCCTGAGCGGGCAGCGACTATTGAGCCTGAAGGGTGGAAGGATCCTGCGACCTACATGTGTCTGGTAATGCCGCTTCGTCTGGTGGATTAACGAACGAGAGCAAATTCCTGTTTCACGGTCTGCCTGAAGTTGTTCGCTTTACCCGATGCTGTAATTACCAGACCAATATTCTGCTCGGCGGTTGCGTTTACTATCTGACCCGTTGAAGGACTCAGATAGTACAAAACGCGTCCGTTTCCACTGGCATCGAGGATGACACGATGCTGCCGTAGCGCTCCCTCTCCATGTGCCTGGATCGTGTCCAGCCGCTCAACCAACACAACCGGGCTTCCACTGTAGGACGTTTCACCCGACACCCTGAACGTTCGGTGGATGTGAGCTGTCGTTGTGATCATCGCCTGACAGCCGACGAATTCCAGAGAATCGGTCCAAATCGCGCCTCGCTCGAGCCGAGCCGGAAACGGAACAACCAGGTTGTGAACATCGGTCCGTATGGCAGACTGAGAGGGACTACACTGCGTAGCGAGAGAATCGGCCGCGATCTGCAGAGTATCATGTACGAGCCAACCAGTGATGCGTATCGGTAACGGGCTCGCTTGCGCCGGGCCGACGAGACTCTGAGTCGTCGTTGCAAAAGTGTCGACAACCGCCGTGAATTGGATGGTGTCCCCAACGCGCTCAAAACCGAGAGTCTCGTGGGTGAGATTGGTTGTAATCTCCCGAATCGGAGTTGGGTCCGTGGTATTTTCCACGGCGGCGCTTCGTGTAATCCGGTAACTCGCTAGCCCAGGCGCATAAGCGAAAGCCCACGAATTTGCTGATGGATTCTGGAGGATCGGCTCCTGTCTGACAGGCTCGGGCGCAGGTGACTGCGGCTGACGTGTTGCTGCGCCTGTGCAGGCAATTGCCAGGAATGGAAGTAGGTGTAGGCCCGTCCGCGTCAATCGCATTCCCAATTCCTGGAGATATCTGTCGACTGTAAATGAAACAACCTCCGACGATACACCATCGGAGGTTGTACAACATCGGCAACCGATCTATAAGCCGGGTTCTGTCGGAATACTTTCATATCCCGGACGATCATTTCTCTACGAGCATGGTCACCCATGCTCTCTAGCAGCCTACCCGCGGTGTCTTGATCGAGGTGGACGCCTCTCGCCGCATATTTGGCCTTGCTCCAGCCGGGGTTTGCCGTGCCGCTCATGTCACCACGAGCGCGGTGGGCTCTTACCCCACCGTTTCACCCTTGCCACCCTAAAGTGGCGGTCTATTCTCTGTGGCACTGTCCGTCGCGTGCAGCTCACGCCACCCGCGCCCAGGGGTTACCTGGCAGCCTGTCCACTGGAGCCCGGACTTTCCTCGAATAAGTACCTTGAGGGTACTAATGCGCGATCGTCCGATCGGTTACCTGTTCCAATATAACAAAATGACGAACCAGAACCGACATCGGTTTTACCATCGCACAGGCGTGACGACCGTCTGACGTCGTCTGATATGTTCTATCGTCGGTTGATTCACCAGCAACCGTGAGGATCATATGCCCTCGGACACGAAACGCACCAACGTTCGCACCCCGGTTTCCACAATTCTCACACCGCTCGAGCGCGCGCGTGTGGACGCCGCTGCGCAGGGATTGTGTGATCCGCTTCACCGAGAGTCAATCGACGAAGTTCTGTCTGATCTTCGACAACAACGAGCTAACCTCGTTCTGATCTCTGTGACGCGGTACGGTCCGCAAAGCTCCAGCCGGGTAGCCACCATGGTGCGGGAGTTTCCGAGAGTTCCGGCAGTCGCGCTGCTCACCGAAACTCAGAACTCCACTCCACACATGACCCTGGCGCTCGGTCAGCTCGGAATTCGAACCCTTGTCGACGCCCGGATTCCAGCCGGGTGGCAAACGCTCCGAAATCTTCTGGCTACTCAAGGCTCGGCAGACCTACAGCGGTCAGCCCTGACTCAGATCAGTTTCGACCTGCCTGGAGTTTCCAGGGATTGCTGGCGCTTCTTCGAGCTGCTGTTCGATACATCACCCCGCATATCAACCGTCAGACAGCTGGCGCGTCATCTCAATATCCTCCCCAGCACTCTCATGAGTCGCTTCTTCAGAGCGAAATTGCCGGCACCGAAACGCTACTTGTCGTTGGCGAGACTCATTCGTGCTGCAAGGTTGTTCGAGAATCCTGGCCTTTCGGTCGCTCGGGTCGCCAACCATCTCGATTATTCGTCGCCACAAAGCTTTGGCCGACATGTGAGGACGGTGATGAGAATGTCACCGGTCAGATTCCGCGCGACCTATGACGGCCAGGGAATGCTTCAGTATTTCAGAACTGAATTGGTTCTTCCTTACGTCGATGTGCTATGTGCCTTTCGTCCATCGGCCGCCTACCCGGGATGGATGCCGAAAGAAAAAGGGCCTCCGCGCTAGGAGCCGAGGGCTCGAATGAGCTCTGTTGCGGTAACGAGACTGAGCACCTTGGTGCCGGTTTTCTCGATTGCATCCCGTCCACCCTCCTCGCGGTCGACCAGCGCGAGAACTCCCACGACGATGCCGTTTGCTGCTCGTACGGCGTCGATTGCCCGGAGCGCCGATCCGCCGGTCGTGATCACATCTTCGATGACGGCCACACGATCTCCGCTCCGGTACGGGCCTTCGATCAGCTTACCGGTTCCATGTGCCTTCGCCTCCTTCCGGACGGTGAAGGACCGCACAGGATTTCCTGAAGCCACACTGGCGTAGCTGATCGCATATGAGATCGGATCCGCACCAAGTGTGAGACCACCGACTGAGTCTGGCTTCCAGCCCGACTGCTTGAGCGCAGACAAGGCCAGTGGCCCAATCAATGAGAGTCCTTCCGGACTCATGGTGGTCAGCCTCGCGTCGATGTAGTACTCCGACCGCTTGCCGGAAGCCAAAGTGAACTGACCCTTCTTAACCGAGCGTTCGGCAAGCAACGCAACCAGCGCTGAGTGATCGGTCATGGTGCGGGAGGTTAGGGATTCTTAAGATTGGAGTCAATGCATCTGCTTTCGCAGTTTGGATTTGATCACTGGACTGGACTCGTCGGGTGGATCGTTTCGTTGGCAACCGTGTTGGGTCTTGCCCTCGTTCTTCGTCATGAACGCCGGCAAGCTCGCAGTCTCGTAGAGCGCTCCAAGGAGCTGGAACGACTGTCGTCCGAGCTGCTCCGGGTCAATCGCATGAAGAGCGAGTTCCTCGCCAACGTCTCTCATGAGCTCCGCACACCACTGAACGCCATCGTCGGCTTCGTCGATCTGTTGCGGGAAGGCGTATACGGCGAGCTAACCCCGCGACAGGCAAAGCCGGTCGAGCGAATAGAAGCGTCCGCGAATCATCTTCGTCACCTGGTCGATCAGGTCCTGGATCTCGCCAAGATGGCGGCGGGTCGTCTCGAGATTCACACCGAGACCATTGATCCGAGACCGTTCGTTCTCGACGTCGCCAGCGAGATCGAGTCGCTCGTTAGCGAAAAGGGATTGAGTTTGTCTCTGGTGATGGGGGCCGCGCTCCCCCGGATTCGCACTGACCCGACTCACCTTCGGCAGATCCTGGTAAATCTTCTCGGGAATGCGGTCAAATACACCAATGAAGGCGGAATCGTCATTCGTACGCGGCTCGTTGATACGCTGCCGGACAGTGGTACGACAACGGTCGATCGCCACTCCTATCCGACGAACCCGTGGATCGGCATCCAGGTTATCGACACCGGCATCGGGATCGATGCTGCTGATCAGAGCAGAATCTTCGAGGAATTCGAGCAGGTCGATGCCGGTCCGCGTGGGAATTCGGCCGAACGTGGGACTGGCCTTGGCCTCGCGATTTCCCGGCGACTCGCAGCGTTGATCGGAGGCATGGTCGAGCTGGAGAGCGAGCTCGGCAAAGGCTCGACGTTCACGTTGTGGCTGCCGGTCGATCCTGCCGACTTACCGACTTCTTCGAAGTAGACCCTTGAATTTGTCGAGCATTTTCGGAGGCTCGGGATCAACCTTCGCCGCCTCGGTAAATGCGTTCGCGAAAGCAATAACGCTCGGATAGCGACTCGCCGGCGCGCGAGCGAGAGCGCGCATTACTACCGCATCGAGCTCCGGACTGAAGGCGAGGTCGCTCTCGCTGCCACCGGCATCTCTGAGTGGAATTGGAGGCATCGTCAGCAGCTGCGTGAACATTTCGCGGGGTGCCTTGGCGGTGTAAGGCAGACAACGCGTCAGCAGGAAATACGCGATCGTCGCCAGGCTGTATTGATCTGCTGCGGCCGTGACGATCTCGCCGGACAGGGCTTCTGGCGCGATGTACATCAGCGTTCCGACGAAGAATCCAGCGCGAGTGAGTCGCTCATCGCTCGATGCCTGCGTGTCGGTAGCGATTCCGAAGTCGAGCAGCTTCACCAGCCTGCTCTTCGGATCGTACATCACGTTTTCCGGCTTCAGATCGCGGTGTACGATGCCAGCGTCATGCGCGGCCTGAACTCCGGCCGCGATCTGCGCGACTATGCTTGCGACCTCATCACGGGGAAGGGGAGCGTTCTGCTTTGCGTAACGCTCGAGGATTTCTCCTTCGGCCCATTCGATGGCGAGGAAGTGGAGGCCGTTCTCGGCCTGTCCGATCTCAATGGTCTCGACGACGTTCGGATGCCTGACTCGGGCGCCGTACTTGGCTTCGCGAACGAATCGAGTGACGGCCGTCTTGTCCTGGCGCAACTTTTCCCGTAGCACTTTGAGTGCTACGGTGCCATGATTCTGATGCTCGGCCAGGTATACGGCGGACGTTCCGCCTTCACCCACCTCTTTCTTGACTGAGTAGCCAGCTATTGTGGTGCCGACCATCTGTTCTCGAGACACGCCGCGAAGCTAATAGAAACCCGGAAAACCGGATAGGGTATTAAACCATACATGTTGATTTCTGCCAGACATCCGCTTGGTCTGCTTATTCTGGGCTCCGTTTTATTCGGCGGCTGCAGTTCGAGCACCACCCAGGTCAACAACGAGCCTGATCCTCGGCTTCTTCCCGCGGCTGGCTCTCCCGTTCCGGATGTCAGTGAGCTCTACCGACAGATCGGTTTGCTCGCTGCTCCGGGTGCTGTTGCGTTCGTAGGAAGAATCTCATCCTTCGCCACACCATCACCGGATACGACTCTGGTGCTGGTGAGTATCTCCCTTCCCAATCGCTCACTGACCTTTGCACGCGAAGGTGAGCGCTATCGCGCTCCATACGAGGTCAAGGTCACGCTCGACAGAGGCGACACTTCGGCGGCCAGTGTTGATGTGATGGAAATCGTTCGGGTTGGCTCGTTTCGGGAGATAAACCGCACCGACGAGAGCGTCATATTCCAGCACTTTTTCCACGTCAGACCGGGATCGTATACGATCTCGGCAATGGTGCGTGATGTCGGCGGTTCGCGCTCCGCGACCCAGGAAGCACCACTCACTGTGCCGGTGCTTACGTCGGGGAAGCTTTCCACGCCGCTACTGGTTTACGAGGCAAAAGGAAGAACCGTTCTCGATTCAGCCCCTTCTGTGCTCGCGAGCCCCAGATCCAGCGCTGTCTTCGGTCGCGATAGTACCGTTGCCATATACGTTGAGGGCTACGGCCAGGGATCCCGGCTGCCTGTCGACTTCGTCATCAGGAACGACAAAGGGACACAAGTCTGGCGCGACTCCACCGCCCTCGCGCGCCGTGGTGGTGTCTTCAGTGGTGTCGTCAATGTGCCGATTTCGACTGTCGGTGTCGGCATCGGGCAGGTTTCCTTCACCCGTCGTGATGCAACCGACACGGTAAGGACACCGCTGTTCGTAAGCTTCGGTGAGGACATTCCACTCATGTCCTTTGAGGACATGCTTGGCTTCCTGCGGTTCTTCGCCAGTCCATCGAAGCTCAGCGCTCTGCGGACCGCCCCACTCGAAGCACGGGCAACTGTCTGGGCGGAATTCCTCAGATCTACCGACCCGATCCCGGAAACCGCAATCAACGAAGAGATGCAGGCCTACTTCGGTCGGATCCAGCTGGCCAATACGCAGTTCCGAATGGATCGCAACCCGGGTTGGCTATCCGATCGTGGGATGGTTTTCGTGGCTCTTGGCGAGCCAGACCAGATTTTCGAGCGCAACGTCAACCAGTCCATTACCAGCACCCAGATGTCCGGGACAACACGACTTCAGGTCTGGCAGTATCGGAATCTGAGCGCGCAACTGGTCTTTTACGAAGAAACCGGCCGGTGGCGGCTGACCCGGCCCAGCGAAACAGAGTTCCTCTCGCTGCAATCGCGCAAACAGCGGTAATCAGCGCACACCCTTCAAATCAGTGGTAGCTTCGCTGGTTCTCGCCCCTGCCAGTCTGCTGAGGCGAGCCACTTTATATTGAGTTCATGACAGGTCCGGACGGCCCGCGACTGTTCCTGGTCGACGGCTACGCACTGATTTATCGCGCGTTTTTCGCGCTGATCTCACGACCCCTCACTACCAGCAAGGGCGAGAACACCTCTGCGAGCTGGGGGATCGCCAATTTCCTGCAGCGGCTGATCACCAAGCATCAGCCGGAGTATCTGGGCTGGGTTCACGACTCCGGTCTATCATTCCGTCACGAGCGTTACCCTGCCTACAAGGCGACGCGTGAAAAGCTGACCGAGGAGCTGCAATCGGATTTCGATCGGGGAATGGATCGCATCTGCCAGATCCTCGATGCATACCGAATTCCGATCATCACCCTGCCCGGGTACGAAGCGGACGACGTAATTGGAACCCTTGTCGCGCGTAGCGTGGACCAGGGGGTAAATGTCGTCGTCATATCGGGGGACAAGGATTTCCAGCAGCTGGTGAAACCGGGAGTGTGGCTGTTGAACCCCGGCCGCGGAGGCTCCGCGAATGTCGAAGAGCACTGGGTAAGCGTGGAAAACGCGGACGAGCGTCTCGG
>Ga0068868_100001425_pt1 | contig 16485 bp, 28 predicted proteins | sample KBSMisM42_FD_64660 | JGI IMG/M metagenome (GOLD analysis project Ga0068868, IMG submission 64660) | Miscanthus rhizosphere microbial communities from Kellogg Biological Station, Michigan, USA - KBS Miscanthus M4-2 | ecosystem: Host-associated > Plants > Roots > Rhizosphere > Soil ...
GCCGCGCAGATGAGAAGACCGACGGTCGCGAGCGCCTCGACGGTGTCGATCTGCTGGTACCACCCCTCGTCGTAAGCCCTGCCGATGAAGGGCCGCAGCACGGCGAGGGCGTAGATCGCCGCGCCGAGCGTGAGCAATGCACCGACCGTCACGACGAGCGCACCGCCGGAGTGGGCGCGGCTCCAGAGCAACATGCCGGCCAGCAGGAACACCAGCCCGACGATCAGCCCCGCGACCAGAACCCCGTTCGTGATCACGCTCGCCTTTTAGCACAGAATTCGGGGTCAGAGCCCGAATTCGTCTTCACTCGGGTTTGAGGTTGGCCGCCTTCGCGACCTTTGCCCAGCGCTCGAGCTCCGCGCGCACGAGCGCGGCGAGCTCCTCCGGCGCGCCGGGCGCAGGGCTGAGGCCGAGGCTTTCCAGACGCTCGCGCGCCGCCGGCAGGCGAAGCGCGCCGGCCGACGCGGCATTCAGGCGCGCGATCAGCTCGCGCGGCGTCCCGGCCGGAGCGAACAGGCCGAACCACGCGTTGACGTCGAACCCGGCGAGGCCCTGCTCGATCGCGGTCGGAACCTCGAGGAGCGGCGTGCGCTCCCGCGTCAGGACCGCTAGCGCGCGCAGCTTTCCGGCGCGGATGTGCGCGAGAGTCGCGGAGAGGTCGACGAACATGAGCGGGATCTGTCCGCCGAGAAGGTCGGTCACCGCGGGTCCCGCGCCTTTGTACGGGACGTGCGTCATTTCCACGCCCGTGATCTGCTTGAAAAGCTCGCCGGCGAGATGCTGCGAGGTGCCCGCCCCGGCCGAGCCGTACGCGAGCTTGCCCGGGTGGGTCCGCGCATAGTCGACGAGCTCGCGCACGTCGCGCGCCGGGACCGACGGATGCACCACCAGCACGTTGATGTTCGACGCGACGAAGGTGATCGGCGCGAAGTCACGCACCGGGTCGAAAGGCATGCGCGCGTAGACGCTCGGATTGATGCCGTGCGTGGCGATGCTGCCCATGCCGAGCGTGTAGCCGTCGGCCGGCGCCTTCGCGACGAAGTCCATGCCGACGTTCCCGCCTGCGCCGGGGCGGTTCTCGACCACGACCGGCTGTCCGAGCGCCTCGCCGAGCGGCGGCGCGAGCGTGCGGCAAAGCGTGTCGACGACCGCGCCCGGCGGGAAAGGGCTGACGAGGCGGATCGGCTTCGACGGCCAGCCCTGCGCCCGCGCGGCCGCGCTCATCCACATCATTGCTAGAACGATCAGGGCGATCCACACCAGCACGATGAAGGCGGCGCCGATCCGTCCGAGCGCCGCGCCCTCCGGTCGGCGTTCGAGCGCGCGCGAGCGGCACTCGGCCATCACGTCTTCCGGCACCAGTTTCACGACCAGGACCAGCGCGAACGGCAGCAGCACGATCTCGTCGAGCAGGCCGAGCACCGGGATGAAATCCGGAATCAGGTCGATCGGGCTCAACACATACGCCACGATCGCGACCAGCAGCGCCTTTGCGTACCACGGCGTGCGCGGGTGCTTCGCCGCGAGGTAGATCGCCAGCACCTCGCGCTTCAGCTCCGCGGCGCGCGCCTTGAAGCTCGCCAGGACGGTCATGGCGCCACGATAGAGCTTCCCGGGCGGCCGTGCCATGATCGGGCCACAGGCGGGAGAGAGCGAATCGATGGAAATATTTCGGCGTTGGGTCGGGCCGGCGGCGGCCGCGGCAGTGCTCCTTGCGGCCGGCTGCCCCAGCGGGGACGGCGGCGGCGACTTGCCCCCAGGTCCGCCGCAGGTGGCCCTCAGCCTCGAACGCGTGTTCCCCGGGCTGCCGGATTTTTCCGCCCCACTCGCGATGCTGCAAGCGCCCAACGACCCCACTCGCTGGTTCGTCGTCGAGCAGGGCGGCGTGGTACGCGTGTTCCCGAACCTGCCGGCAGTCGCGACGAGCAGCGTGTTCATCGACATCTCCGACCGAGTGGCGATGGATGGCGAGGCGGGTCTCCTAGGCATGGCCTTTCATCCGGACTTTCCTGGCGACCGGCGCGTATATCTTTTCTATTCGCACAGGGATACCCCCAACACGCCGCCGCTCGTGTCGCGGCTATCGGAATTCACCGCGGCAATCGGCGCCGCGACGCTCGACCCGAACTCCGAACGCATCCTGATCACACTTGTGAAAAATCCAGGTACGGAAACAAACCACAACGGCGGCAACCTTGCCTTCGGACCTGACCGATTGCTATACGCGGGCATCGGGGATGGCGGCGGCGGGAACGACCAGCACGGCGCTTTCGGCAACGCGCAGAACCCGAACACCCTCTTCGGCAAGATGCTGCGCATCCAGCCCCTCGTTGCGCCCGGAACATACGGCATTCCGCCCGGCAATCCTTTCGCCAGCAGCACTACGCTCTGCGGCACAAACGGCACCGGGACGCAGCCCTGTCCAGAGATCTTCGCCATCGGCTTGCGCAATCCCTGGCGCTGGAGCTTCGACCGCGCCAACGGGCAGCTCTGGGTCGGCGACGTAGGTCAGGGGGCGATCGAGGAAGTCGACCGCGTGAACCTCGGCGGCAACTACGGCTGGCGCTGCTTCGAGGGTACGCGCGCCAACACCGACGTTAGCTGCGGCGTTCCGGGACCGTTCATACCGCCGGTCGCCCAGTACGGTCGCAACGTGGGCGTGACCGTGACCGGCGGCTACGTCTACCGCGGTACGCGCTTCCAGGGGCTCGTGGGACGCTACATTTTCGCGGACTTCGGCGTCGGCACGATTTTCAGTATCGACGCCACCGCGCAGGGCGTGCTCAACATGACGGACGGTTTTGCTTCGGGCCTCGCTATCTCGTCATTCGGCCAAGGCATCGACGGGGAAATCTTCGCCGTCGACTACGGCGGCGGCGGGCTGTACCACATCCGCCAGTAGGTCAGGCCCGGATCAGGGACGCCTCGCGCGCGCGGCGAGGGCGACGAAAACCAGCGCCGCCGCGGCGGCCTCGAGCCAGATCGTCGCATTCATCGCGGCCGTGTGTGCGCGCGCGGGCGCGAGGGCGTAGTGGACAAAGGCGTCGAACCCGAGCGCTGCGTAAACGGCGATGACGCCCAAGCCGAAGGCAGTGTGGCCGCGGCGCAGGAGCAGGTAGCCGGCGACGCCGAGCATCGTCTCGCAGGCCCATGCCGCGTAGACCGACGACCGCGTGATCCACGCCGGCATGTTCGGGTACTCGGAGAGGAACTCCGCGTTGTGCACGTGGTGCACCAGGCTCGCGCTGGCGTAGGCGAAGAGCAGGACGGCGAGGGTCCTTGCCCAGGCGCGCTCGAACGCCATCGCGCGTTCCCGGCTCATGCGCAGAGCCTGCCGAAGCCCTCGCTGCCTTTCGGGGTGATGCTCACCGCGCGCGAGCGCCGCATGCGCAGGATCCAGCCCCGCGCGAGGTACATCTCGAGGAGGGCCGCGCCGAGCGCGCCGCCGATGTGTGGGCGCCTTTGCGTCAAGTCCACGCACGCGTGCGCGAACGCGCGCCGCGAGTGGCGTGCCGCCTCGACGTCGACGCCGAGAGCGGCGAGCCGCTCCCCGCCGAGCGGCGTCACGCGGAAGTCGCGTCCCTCGGCGGCGAGCCAGCGCGCATCTAGCATGCCGGCGCAGACTTGCACGGCGGTTTCGCCCGCGAGATGGTCGTAGCAGGTGCGCGCGCGCAGGAACTCCGCCGGCGCCGCCTTGGGGAGCGCCGGCGCGCGCGGCGCGCGCGGCCGCAGCGCCTCGCCGAGCGATCCCAGGCTTTCCACCGCGTCTGCCACCTCGGAGTTCGCGATGCGGAAGTAGCGGTGGCGCCCCTGCGCCTGCAGCTCGAGCAGGCCGCCGTCGACCAGCTTCGCGAGGTGCGCGCTCGCCGATTGCGCCGAGATGTTGGCGGCGAACGCGAGCTCGCCCGCCGGCCGCAGGGTGCCGTCGATCAGGGTGCGCAGGATGCGCGCCCGCGCCGGGTCGGCGAAGAGCCCGGCGATGCGCGCGAGGTCGGATCCATCCATATTTCACCTTTGCATGAAACGTAGACGCTACACCTTGCGGACAATCCTTGTCCACTGTGGAGGTCAAATGCAGCGAGAAGCGATCCGCGTGGAGGGCAGCTTCGTCTTCGTCTCCGGCCTGCCGCCGTTCGATCCCGCGACCGGCGAGGCACGTCGGCGTCCCTTCGGCGAGCAGGCGCAGACCGATGCCGCGCGCTTCGACGAGTTCAACGAGGTCTTCGCGCGCTACTTTCCCGCGGGCTCCCCCGCGCGCATCTTCCTTTGCGTCGGGGCCTTCCCCGGGTCGTTCGACATCGAGGTCGACTGCATCGCGGTGATCTAGAAGCGGCGCGCCACGAGGAACATCGCGGCGGCGACGACGATCGTGATCCACGCCACGGTGACGCCGAGCTGGCGGCCTTCCCACAGCCCGGCGAACCAGCGGTTGAACTGGTCGAACATCACCGCCGCCTTGCCGCCGAAGCGCTCGAGCTGGTGGACATAGGGCTTCGAGCCGTGCATCTCCGCGAGCGCCGCGCTCGCCGGAGCATCGTCCGCGGCGAGGTACATGCCGAGCGCGCCCGCGAGTCCGAGGACCAGGACTACGAGCGCGCCCAGCTGAAGGCGGGCTCTTCTGCCCATTACTTCTGTTCCGGCTCGGTCTGGCGCTTGTACGAGTCGTAGGTTGCGCTGGCCTTGCTCATACAGCGGTCGTACTCCACTTTGTCAGGGATTTGGCCGCACTGATTTTGCTGCCACGCCTGGCCGGAGCCGTAGACCTGCTCCGCAGTGCAGCCTGACAGCGACAACGCGACAAACAGCGCCAGCAGACTGAATCGAACTCGCGACGGCATGCGCATCCGCCGATCGTAGGCTGATCCGCGCGCCTGCACAAACGACTGCGGGCGGCCGGAGCCGCCCGCAGGTCTTACACCCGCACGTCTCAGTTCTGGCCGAACGGCCCCCGAAGATTCGCCGGGATCTTCGCCGCGTTGAAAATGAAGTCGCGCGAGTTCTCCAGCTGCCGGCGCAGATTGCGGATGTCGACGTCGACGAGCTTGCCTTTCCACTTGCGCACCTTCCCGGCGACGATCACGGTCTCGACGTTGGTGCGGTCCATCAGCGAAACGACCGCTCCCGGCACGCTGTTGATTGGCGCGACGTTGATCGCCTCGGCGTCGAGGATGAGGATATCCGCCTCCTTGCCGGGGGTAAGCGTGCCGGTCTTGCCGTCGAGGCGCAGATGCTTGGCACCGTTGATCGTGGCAAAGCGCAGCGCGTCGCGGGTCGTCAGCGGGGCCGGGATCTCCTTGGGCGGCGTCGGCCAGAAAGGAAAGCCCGGGACGTCGTTCGACAGGACCGCGGTCTGCGGCAGCTCCCAATTTCGCGGGTCGGGAAGGTTCTGGTTCCCGTTGGGCTTGTCGAGGGTCATCTGGTTCACGACCAGGCGCTGCAAGTTCATGCACGAGCGCATCTGGGTGAAGAAGTCCGCCGTCAGCGTGACCTCGACGTCGGTGCTGAGCGAGGGCTCCATGCCCATCTCCTGCATGCGGATGATGGGCGGCATGCCGTGGCGCATGTTCATTTCGATCGGGAAGGCGATCGACACCTGCGCGCCGACCTGCTTGACCTTGGCCCAGGCGGTGTCGGACATGCCCGTCATGTGGATGAACAGGTTGTCTCCGCCGAGGCCGATAGTGCCGTTGCCGCCTTTCCCGGCGGCGAGGTCGTCGAAGACCGGCCGGATGCCGAAGGGCGAAAGAATATGCGCCGCCACCTGCAGGCCGAGCTCGCGACCGATTTTCCAGGAGTCGTCGGTGCTTTGAGGGCCGAGATAGACCTCGCCGCCCATGATCATGTGGACGAGCTGGTCGCTGGAGGAGAACCACTGCTTCTTGATGCGCCGCGCGTCGAACGGATATTGATTGCCGGCAACCCCGCCGGCGCTCTCGAAGTAGCCGAAGGCGGCGCGGCGCCCGGTGTCGAACAGCGCCTGGATCGCGGCATCGGAGTGCTGGGGCGAGTGGTGGATCTGCGAGACGTCGTGCACCGTCGTCACGCCGTCGTCGAGCTGCGACAGCCCGCCGAACAGCTCGCTGATGTACACGTCCTGGGGACGGTACACCGGGGCCAGCGTGAGCAGAATGAACTCGAAATACGAGGGAAACGCGCTCGCCGAGCCCGATTGGTCGTTGATCAGGATGCCGTTGGAAAGGAAGCTGCGCAGCGCGGTCTCGAACTGGTGGTGGTGCGTGTCGATGAACCCCGGCATGACGATCTTGCCGCGGGCGTCGATCTCGCCGGCACCGCCTGCTTTGAGGTTCGGCCCGACCGCGACGATCTTCTTGCCCTCGACCAGCACGTCGGCGCTGGCGAACTCGCCCTTGTTGGGCATGCTCGGGTCCATCGTCATCACGATTCCGCCGCGGATCACATAGCGCCGACCCCGCCTGCCGCTGTCCTGCGGCGGACCATCGTCGTCACCGTCGTGCGCGCGCGCCGGCGCGTTGAACAGGCTCATCCCCGCGGCACCGGCCGCGGCTGCCGTCGAAGCCTTCAGGAAATCGCGCCGTCCGAGCTGCGACTGCGCGTGGTTCTGCGGACGTCCTTGATCGCACAGGATGCACATTCTTGGTCCCCTCCTCTAAGGGCGAAGTCGCGCGTTGTGCCGACTCCTCGATTCATTCTGGCTCCGAAACCGCTCCGCTGTAAATCCGATCTTCGAACGCCTTGCCGCCGTGTGGGAAGCAGCCCAAGTGGGCAGCTTGGCGGGGAGTCGGCCCACCGTGCAATTCCAGTACCTTCCGGCGACTTGCTGACCAATGAGCTGAGCTTGTGTACGGCTCCGGTCAGGTGGCTCCGGACCTCATGCGGGCGCCGAGCGCCGCGACCGCGTGGAGAGCCGCACCGCCGAGGGCGAGAAAGATGGCGAGCTGGCCGACGGGTCGATCGAGCTCCGGATTGTGCTGCTCGGCGAAGAAGGACGCGCACAGCATGAACGGACCCGCCAGGATCAGGAGTGAGCCGAGCGATTGGACGTGCCGGAGAAGCCCTCGCTCCAGGCGCCCGAGGTAACAGCGCCGGACGCCATGAATGCGACCAGTCCGGCGACGCCGACGATGAGGTGGAGCACGCGCAAGCCCATGTCAATCTCCAGAAGAGGTCCGCTCGCTCTTGCGGATGACGAGCTTCAGCCCGGACCAGACTTCGCTCACTGCGCACACCTTGACGTCCACGAAGCCGAGCGGCAGGGCGATCTCGCGGATCGTGTTCTCGGTGATGTCAGTCTCGAGCTTGGCGGCCTTCTTCGGCCAGGAAACCCACACGAAGCCGCTCTGCTCCAGGCGCTTGCGAAGCCCGGCGAGGTGCTTTTCGAGGCCCGTACGCCGGGTGGCAAAAACGTGCACGGCGCGCAGCGGGCGCACCGGACCCGAAACGATGCTCACGCCGCTGGGCAACTCGCCGAGCCAGGCGCGATATTCCATCGGCGCGTCGATCGACACCAGCGTCATCGGCGGCGCGATGCCGAGCTTTTTCGAGAGCGGCGTGCCCGAATGGCCTGCCGGCATCGCCGCCTATTTCTTGGGCCGGAAGCGCATCGCGCTCCACACCTCGTCGAGCGCGATCTGGCGCACTCCCTGGATGCCTTTAGCCAGCATGTGGCGCCAGAGGATGTCGCGGTTGAGGTCGGTATCGAGCTTGCCCGCCTTGGGGTACGCGATCCAGGCGATGCGATCCTCCTTTGCCGCGTCGACGGCCGGGCCCGCGCGCGACGCTACCTCGGCGAGCGACTTCACGAACACGATGACCGCCTCGGCCCTGGCCGAGCCCGTTGCCAACCCGGCGAGATTCAGGTCCGAAGGCTTCCCTACGACGCGAACCTTCATTCCGGGCCTCAGGTTCAGCTTGGCCGCGAGCGACGACGACGTCATTTCGCCCTCATTTTGCTTCCTGGCACGAGATGCGCAGCTTCCTGCCGCCGAAGTGGTCTTCGTTCTCGGAGACCACCTTGTAGCCTCCGGGGCAGAGCTGGCCGGCCTTTTCGTAGCAGATGTACCAGCCGAAGTAGCCGCACGAGATCTGATATTCCCCGGCCCGGGACGTGTCCGGCGCCTGCTGGCTGCTGGCGCACCCGGCCATGGCGAGCGAGAGCGCGATCGCCATCGGCGCGACGCGCCCCTCAGTACGGCGAGCCATCCTTGTGCACGAACTTCCATTTGCCGTCGACGAACGCCGCCTGGATGTCGTCGTCGGGATAGCTGCCTTCGTCGCCGGGCGTGCGGTCTCCGATCTCGAGGTAGACCACGTCCGCGCCGGTCTCGTTGACGAGCCGGTGGCCGTTGCCTGTGCCCTTCCTGAAGCCGGCGCACATTCCGGGCGCGAGCCTCGATCGGCCCTCGTCGGTGTGCAGCGTCGGATGGCCTTCGAGGATGTAGACGAGCTCGTCCTGCTTCGAGTGGGCATGGCGCAGCGCGGAGACCGCGCCCGGCGCGAGCCGCGTCAGGTTGACGCCGAAGTTGGAGAGCCCGAAGACGTCGCCGAGCGGGCGCTTCAGCCTGCCCGCCATGCGGGAGGCGAAAGGCTCGGGATAGCTGGTGGGCTTGGTCTTCGCCGGCGCTTCGGCCGCTACGATGGCGACGGGATAGGTCTGGCCTGCCATGCGGTTCTCGTGGGGAAACGGAGGCCGAAGCCTAGCGCACTTCACCGTGCGGCATCGGTTGATTTTGTTTCTGCCAGACGAGAAAGCGGCGCACCTGCGTGCTGCCCGACGCCTCGATGATCGCCTGGTGGTCGATCCCTGAAAAGCGCTGCTGCAGGATCGCGACCAGGCCGTGCTTCACCGCGAGCTCGTTCGAGACGGCCACCCCCTTTCCTTCGCGACCCTCCAGGAGGAAAAAGAAGTCGTCCGCGTACGGACCCTCGTCGGTGGTCAGGATCTCGATCCGAACCAGCTCCTCCCAGAGCACGCGCTCCTCTCTTTTCTTCCCCAGCCGCGGGCCGAAGCGCCTCGTCACCCCGAGCTCGCCGACCTCGATTTCGTCGAGCGGACCTTTCGAGCCGGGCAGAAGCAGCCCGAGAAAGCACACGACCCAGAACGCCCCGGCCCACCACGGCATGCCGCCCTGCAGGGCCAAGGCGAAGCTCAGCGCGGCGAACACCGCGCAGCCGATGAGCGCGATGCGCTTGCGCAAGCGGATCGCTCTCGTCACCGGTTGAGCTCCGGCGTCAGCCGCGCGGATAGTCGAACGAGCCGAGCTCCAGCCTCTTGGTGCCGCTCGCGCGCACCACGTCGATCAGCTCGACGAACGCGTCGAGCGGCGCCGAGCCGAAATCCACCGAGAACGACCATCCGCCCTGGGTCCTTTCGGGCTGCGTCACGTTATGCACGATCTGCGACAGGCGGTTCTCGTCCTTCGGCTTCCTTTCGGGGATGTCCATCCACTTGTCCATCCAGGCGAGGAGCCCGGCCTCGTTCGCGAGGTCGCCGTCGAGCCTGAATTCGAGCCCGTTCCACACGAACGGGTGCAGCGTGACGTCGAGCCCCTGCCAGTCTTCCCGGATCGGCGGAAACGCGCTCGCGGCGGCGATGTTCACCTCGATCGGACCCGACTTGTCGCCGCGGCGGCAGAAGATGTCCAGCGTGTAGTAGCGATACGGCTTGCGGAACTTCTCCTGGGTGGTCTCGACCTTGACCTCGGCGACCGCCACGTCGTGCGCCCGCCGCGCCTCGGAGATCGCGCGCAGGTAGATCGCAAGGTAGTTCTCGCGCTCGGCGTCGACCCTTTGCATGATCGAGCGCGGCTGCTTGCCTTTGAATAGCCCGCGAAGTCTGCCCACGGCCGGTTTTCGTGCAACCACCATCGGGTGAACACTCTGGCCGGCCGATGCATTCCTCACGCCCCCGGCCGGGCGCCGCGCTAGATCCACACGTCGTTCTGCGCCGTGCGCTCGCCGCCTTCCTCGCCGGTGTTGGGCACGCCGCGCGGCTCGATCAGCAGGAGCTTCACCTCGGATTCGGCGTACGGCTTGTGCTCCACGCCTTTCGGCACCACGAACATCTCGCCCGGGCGCAGGGTCACCGCGCCATCCCGAAAGTCGATCCGCAGGGAGCCGTCCATGACGATGAAGCTCTCGTCGGTGTCCTTGTGGTGGTGCCAGACGAAGTCGCCCTTCAGCCTGACGACCTTGAACTGGTAGTCGTTCATCTCCGCCACCACCTTCGGCGCCCACTGCTCGGTGAAAAGCGAAAACTTCTGCTGGAAATTGATCGGCGTATAGGTCACGGGCGCTTCCAATTCTGTATCTGGAGCCTTGCCGGGCGCTACGGCGTCGTCGGCAGCGCGAGCTCGCCGGCGGATTGAAAGCTCGTCGACCCGAAGCTCGGGCCGGCGAGCTTGCCGCTCAGCTTGTAGCGGACCTTCTCGGCGGGCTTGTCGCCGAGCACGAAACCGAGCGTGTTCAGCGCCACGCGCAGCGTGGAGACGGTCACGGGCACGCTGATCACGGATTCGCCGAAGCGGGGAATGCTGCCGCGCTCGTCGCTGACGCCGGTCGCGAAGGTCTTGTCGAGCACCTCGAGCTTGACGTAGACGCCATCGTACTCGACCGGCGTCTCGCCGGGATTCTGGACCCGGAGCTTGACCATCATGCGCATCTCGAGGCCTTCTCCGGGCAGCGATTCGATGCCTGCGACGCTGACTTGAACCGGATCGCGCCCGGACATGCCGGCGCAGCCGCCGAGAGCCAACACCGCGAGGATCACCGGGATCGACAGGAACGAGCGTCGCATGGCTGCACCCTCCCCAGGGAACTGCGTCGGTTCGGACTAGTATCCTCGCCGGATCTGCCGCTGTCCATTTATCCTGCTACGCTTGCCGCTCGACAGGCCGACCCGGACCATGAGCTACAGCCGCAGCAACCCGAGCCCGCGCTTTCGCGAGCTGCTCGACCAGTACCGCGCGATGCACCGCGACGGCGACGTGCGGCGCGGCACGCCCGCGGAGCAAACCTTCGACGGCAAGAGCCTGCCGCGGCAGGCGGCGCGCATCAGGAAGCTGATCCAGCGCAGCGGCTCGAAGACGTTGCTCGACTACGGCAGCGGCAAGGGCAGCCAGTACCTGCCGGCGAAGATCATGGACAACGGCGTGGCCATCGCGAACAGCATCCAGCAGTACTGGGGCGTCGAGTCGATCCGCTGCTACGACCCCGGTCATGTACCGTTCTCGGCGCTGCCCGAGGGCCGCTTCGACGCCGTGGTCTGCACCGACGTGCTCGAGCACTGCCCGGAAGAGGACCTGTCGTGGATCGTGGGCGAGCTCTTCGGCTACGCGCGCCTTTTCGTGTTCGCGAACGTCGCCTGCTATCCCGCGGCAAAGATACTGCCGAACGGCGAGAACGCGCACTGCACCATCCGCCCGGTCGAGTTCTGGAGGGAGACTTTCGACAAGGCCGCGGCGGCTAGCGGCAACCCCCTCTGGGAAGTGTGGGCCGACACGCCATTCAACGACGCGCGGCGCGAGCAACGCATCGGCAATTTCGAGCCGCCGCCCGAGGCGCCGCCCGCCCCGCAGCCGAATCGCATCCCGCTCTGGCGCATGGTTTGACGGCGCGGCGGCAGGCGTTGGCGGTTCGCTATGCGCCGCCAGGTCGCTTCAGGATCCCGGCGATCTCGGCGCCCCACAGAGCGAGAAACTTCTCATAGTTCTCCTTGAGCTGCGCATCGGCCTGCGTGACGCGCTCGACTTCCGGGCTGAGCTCACCGAGCAGCAGGCCGATGTAGTCGAACCACTCGTCCATGCTGACCGAAGCCAGGCCGACGAGCTGGACCAGCAGGCGCCGCGTGTGTGCCGTCCGCAGATTGGCGATGAGCTTGCCTTCAGCGTCGGAAACCTCGTCCGGGTCGCACGAAGCGAGCAGCGTCACCGCCTCCTCGAGCGCATGGGCCTTGAGCTCGGGCCGCGTCTCGCGCTCGGCCTTCTCGAACAGCGCGCGTGCGGCGGCTATGTCCTGGGCGACGCTCACCGTGCGCGGTCCGCCTTCTTTGTATGACGAGCGCGTACGCCCACTACATATCCGACCAGATAGCCAAGTACCAGGGGAACCGCTGCGAACGATGCAAGAAAAGTAATGTTCGGCCAGAAGTTCTTTTCAATCGCGCTATCGCTCGCCACCTCGAGTAGCACCATAGCAGCGCCCGATACTGCCAGTGTGCCAGCGATGGACGCCGCCAAGCGGTGGCCAGACCACCCGCTTAGCGTTCCGCCGAGACCACCAATAAGCAGCCCTCCGACTACGGTCAGATAAATGATGGACATGACGCCACCATCATGAGCAATGGCAGCTGGCGAAGCCGTCGCAAGTACTCCAGCAAACGGTTGCCATGCAATGCGTCGCTCCATTAACGTTCGCGCCTTCCCACGCCGCGCTCGTGCGAATACATCAACGGTACGTACTGGCTATCAGGAATCCCAGCAGCATTGCCGATCCCATCAAGAGAACGCAGCCCCGTCGTGTTTTCGTTGCGGCAAACCCGGGACGAAACGTCGCTGTGACCCCGAAGATGGCCATGATCACGGTGGCGCCCACTACGGTGTCGAGGGTTCCCTGTCCAGAGAGAACGACGGCCGCCAGCCCAAAGACTCCCCCGAGTACCGCCCCCAATAGGCGGCGCTCCATCCAAGTCGGTGCTTCGCTCCACCAATTGGGATGGACCATTCGCTCGCCTAACGCGATCGCCCAAGTTTTTTCCTTCGCGCCCCGGACGCCGCGGCACTCATCAGGCGGCGGAAAGTAGGGCATTCCATGTGACTCGGCGCGGGGCAGGCCGCGGCGTGTCGTAGTCCATCGCGCATGGCGCTGAGCTTGCGGATGGTGCGGTCCAGCTCATCGGCCTTGCCCGCTAGCAGCTGCCGGTCGATTTTCGGACGGCCGTCGGGCGCGAAGACGCGCGCGATCTCGTCCAGCGAGAATCCGGCAGCGCGCCCCAGCGCGATCAGCGCCAGCCGCTCCACCACGCGCGGTTCGAACGTGCGGCGCAGGCCACGCCTTCCGACCGACGCGATCAACCCCTTCTCCTCGTAGTAACGCAGCGTCGATGCAGGCACGCCGGAGGCGCGCGCCACCTCGTTGATGTCCATGGCCCGGGAACCCTTGACTTCAAGTTGACTTGAAGTGGCACTGTGCCGTCTCCGCCTCCTGAAGGCAAGCGAATGGAGAATCGCATGGACTACGCAGGCAGCACTCTTTTCATAGGTGCCGGCGCGACGCTGGCGACCGACCTCTGGGCGATAGTGCGCGGGCGCCTGCTCGGCGTGCCTGCGCCGGACTGGGGCCTCGTCGGCCGCTGGCTCGGACACATGGCGCGCGGGCGCTTCCGCCACGAGCGCATCGCTACGGCGGCGCCCGTGCGCGGCGAGCGCATGATCGGATGGACCGCCCACTATCTGATCGGCATCGCGTTCGCGGGAGTGCTGCTCGCGATCTGTGGGCTCGCGTGGGCGCGTCAGCCGACGCTTGGCCCGGCACTTGCGCTCGGCATAGCCGCGGTCGCGGCGCCGTTCCTGCTGATGCAGCCCGGCATGGGCGCCGGCATCGCCGCCAGCCGCACGCCGCGGCCAAACTCCGCACGGCTGCAAAGCCTCGTCACGCACGCCGTCTTCGGCCTGGGCCTCTACGCCGCCGGCCTCGCACTCAAACTACTCTCAGGAGACTGAAATGCGCATCCCCGCCCGCTTTGCCCCGATCCTCTTCGGCGCCCTGCTCTCTGCGGTCATGGTCGCGCTGGTGTCCGGTTTCGTCATCGCCATCACGCAGGGCATTCACCAGGGGTTCGCCGCGCAGTGGATCAGGAGCTGCGCCACCACTTGGCCGGTCGCATTTCCGACCGTGACCTTGGTCGCGCCTTGGGTTCGCCGCATCGTTAGCCGCTTGGCGGCCTAGCGTTCCGTTTTGCCTCGCCCCCGACCATCAGAGGCCAACCAGGCCTCTGAGACACATGTACGTACCGAGCGCAAGCAAGCCGATGAAAAACGCGCGACGAAAGACCTGTTCTGCCGTGCGCTGCCGCACGATTTGCCCAACGTACATCCCAGCTACCGAGAAAACCAGCGCTACCACCCAGCTGCCGGCGACTTCCATTCGAAGCTCCCCATGCACCATGAGGGCTGCCGCCAATGCAAGGGGACAAACGAACGCATTAATGCCGACGCTCTGCACCAGCTCCTCCTTGTCGAGTCGGAGCGACGTCAGGTACGGAGCCCCGGGAATGACAAATACGCCGGTTGCGCCATTCAGCATGCCCGTCGCAAAGCCGACGAGGGGCGATAGCCACCGCTCCCAGCGCGGGCGAATTTCCAACCTTGCTCCGACAAGTCCGTAGATCCCATACGCCGCGAGCACTGCGCCCAATGCGCCAGTGGCGGTGGATCCCGACGACGTAGTGAGGAACCCAACGGTCGAAAACGTTCCGATCACGGTGGCGACGATCATCAGAGCGAACCGGCGTAGAAGCGCGAGGAGCATAGGCCCCGATGCAACCTGCCAGATGTTCGTAACGAGCGCTGGAATGACCAAGATGCCGGCGGCTTGGGCGGGCGTCATTACGATGCTGAGGAGCCCCATGCCAACCGTGGGCAATCCCAGTCCAAGTACACCCTTGACGCCTCCAGCGAGCAGGAATACGGCGGCGATGAACACGGCGAGCGCGAATTCGGACATCTGCAGGGATTGATCGTCAGGTGGGTAGCGTCAGCAAACGCGCACCATGTCTGTACATCACAACTTCTTCACCCATCGACGCAACCCTGCGGTTTCCATTCGCGGCCTAACGTGCTGCGTCACGCGCGCCGCTTGCGGGCGTCGCGCGCACGCAGGGTTGAATCTTCCCCCGGTTTCATTGACACCCCGTTGCTCGAGCCTGCTGTTCGAACGTCGCAGGCGGCACGTAGTGCAATGATGAGTGAAGACGCTCCTGGTTGTAAAACGAGACAGCTCCGCAGCGCGAGGCGCAGCTGCTCATCGGTGGCGAAGCGGACACCGTGATAAATCTCGGTCTTCATCGAATGGAAAAACGATTCGACGTAGGCGTTGTCGGTCATCTTGCCGGGGCGGTTCATGCTTTGGCGAAACCCGAGCTTGGCAAGGCGCTCGCGGAAGGCCGTGGCGCCGTATTCCAGGCCCCGATCGGTATGGAACACCAACGCCTGCCGCGGCCGGCGGCTGCGCACAGCGCTGTCTAGCGCCGCCAGCGTCAGACGGACGTCTTTCCTAGGCCCGAAGCTCCACCCCACGATGCGCCGGCTGTAGCGGTCCATCACCACCGCGAGGTAGCGATAGAGCGCGCCCACCTTGAGGTAGGTGATGTCACCCACCCAGACCTGGTCGGCGTGCGTGAGCTCAAGCTCGAGCTGCTCGTTTCGCGGACCGGCGTAGTAACGCTGCAGCCCCGGGCTGGTATAGCGGATCGTGGCAACGCGCGCCTTGATCGCGTGCCTGCGCATCAGGCGTGCGACTCGGTTCTCCCCCACCCGATGGCCACGGCTGCGTAGCACACGGTGCACCCGCGGGCTGCCGTAAGTTCCGGCGCTTTGCGCATGCACGCTGCGGATCTCGGCTGCCAAGACCTCGTCCTGGCGCTCACGCTCGCTACGCTCGCGCGAGCGCCAGGCGTAGTAGCCGGCTCGCGTGACCCCATAGAGCCGGCACATCATCGTAACGTCGTGCTCGTCCCGGTTTACTTCGATGAACTCGAAGATCTCCGCTTTCGACCCGAAGCAAACCGGATGGCTTTTTTTAGGAGCTCGTGCTCCTCCTTGAGCACCTTGTAGCGGCGCTCGAGCTCCTTGAGCCGTCTCAGCTCTGCCGTGGTCTGCACATCGAGCTTGGAGGCTCTGGCCACGATCACCCTCTCCCTGACCTGTCTACGCCAGAGTGACAGCATGAACGGGTGAATGTCCAGCGCAGCCGCGACATCCTTGATCTGCACGCCGGGCAAGCTGCTTAACCTCACCGCAGTCGCCTTGAACCGATCCCCGTACCTCTCGATCCTGCGAGGCCCTGCCTTTGCCACAACCCACCTCCGACCTGTTAGGCCGGGGTGTCAACTAAATCGGGGGAAGATTGGCGTCGGTCAACAACGCGGTGTTAGGTAGCACGCTTGACCGGCAGCCGAATGTACGGGCAGAGCTCATGTTGGCGATCATAGGAGAACAAGAGAAATGCTTCGTCCATTAGTCTGGTTGTAACTCCGGCCCAACCACTTAGCAGGCTCTGCACTCGCTCATAACTAAGCTCGGGCTCGTCGCAGTGGATGACCACCCAGTATTGGTCGTATGGCCCTCCCTTTAGGTCAACCGGATCGTCCTTGGTGATGATGCGCGAGAGGACGTACGACTCGAGTTTGGCTTTGTCCCAGGTCGCCCAATCGTAACGACGGCCCGCCTTGGCGTTCTTAATGCCCTGCGGATCGACCAACTCGGTGACTTCGATACCAACTTGTCGCCC
>Ga0068868_100001430_pt1 | contig 16466 bp, 14 predicted proteins | sample KBSMisM42_FD_64660 | JGI IMG/M metagenome (GOLD analysis project Ga0068868, IMG submission 64660) | Miscanthus rhizosphere microbial communities from Kellogg Biological Station, Michigan, USA - KBS Miscanthus M4-2 | ecosystem: Host-associated > Plants > Roots > Rhizosphere > Soil ...
GCCCTCCGCGCGGGACTTCACTTGAATCACGGTGTAGCCCGCGACGAGCTCCTTGCTTTCCGCGAACGGCCCGTCGACGAGCGTGCGGCGGCCGCCGTGCCAGCGGAGCCGGAAACCCTTTGCGCTCGGCTGCAGTCCGTTCGCATCGAGCAACACGCCGGCCTTTGCGAGCTGCTCGTGATAGGCCGCCATCGCGGCGACTAGCGGCTCGGCCGGCAGGACGCCGGCCTCGCTGTCCCGATTGCCCCGAACGATGATAATGAATCGCATGGCTCTGTCTCCTTCGTGGTTTGCGAGCGGCGTCGGTCCTGCTCTTGAAGGTACGTCGAACGGGAGCGGCCGGAATCGACATGGCCATCGAAGCCATTTTCATGGCGCGTGACGCGCGACGCGAGACGCCGGGGGCCCGGCGGCGCTAGAGTGTGCGCCATGTTTGCGCGCGTGGTCTTCGCGATCGGCGGCCTATTCGGCCTCGGACAAATGCTTTCTCTGTATCAACTGGGCGGCTCGCCGACGTATTACGCCTTGCTCGGGACCCTCGGTGCGTGGCAGATCTTGTTCCTGTTGATCGCATGGAAGCCGGCCGAGCTTCGCCCCGCGATGATCCCGGCGGTGTTCGAGAAGGTGTTCTGGTGCGTCACCTTGTTCGTGCTGTATTCGCGCGGGGCGCTGAGCAGTACCGACCTCGCAGTCAGCGCGACGCCGAACGGCCTGCTCGGCGTGCTGTTCGCGCTCGCGTACTTCCGGACGTCGCGCCGCGTGCCCGCGGCCGCGAGCTCGACCTAACGCGTCGACCCCTGTCGCTCCGTCCGCCGAGCGAGGCGCTCGCGGCTGCGCTCGAGGATTGCGCGCCGCGTCGGGTCGTCTGCGGTTCCCCAGGCGACGATCTCGGAGAGCGCTCGGCCGCAGCCGAGGCAGACGTCATCGTCGTCGAGACAACAAGTCCGGACGCAGGGCGACGCGACCTCGCTCGCTGGAATGGATGGGCTCATGCGCGGTCGATGATACGTTAGGCATGGCGCCGTGCGCCGTGAGCCACGCACGCCGCTGCGGCGGGCGTCTGCTAGCCTCGGGTGATCGACGGCTCGGAGGGAACACCCATGACCCAGCTCAACGGAAAGCTGATCGCGCGACTCGCCGCCGCGGGCGCGCTCGTTTATCTATCGTTCGCAGCGGCGCAGCCGCCGACGCAAGGGCCGCCCGGCAACCGGCCGCCGACGCTCGAGGAGCGCGTTGCGGCACTCGAGCGCGGCCTCGCGAGCGTGACGACGCGGTTCGAGATTCGCGAGTCGGCCGTGCCGCCGTCGCAGCAAGGCGCGCAGAGCGCCGCGGCGCTCGACTCGCGCGTCGGCAATCTGGAGCGCTCGATCAATCAGCTGCAGCAAGCGATACAGAGCGTGCAGCGTGCGGCGGATTCGGCGCAGCGCGCGGCGGATTCCGCGTCCCGCGACGCCGGCGACGCCCGGCGCACGGCACAGTCCGCCGAGAGCCTCGCACGCGACGCGCAGCTGCGCGCGCGGTAGGATGGCGGCCCTTTCGAGAGCCGGAATGAGCGCAACGCTGCACTACATCTACGACCCGCTCTGCGGCTGGTGCTACGGCGCCGAGCCGCTCGTCTGGTCCGCGGCGAAAGCGGCGGACGTCGAGCTCGAGCTGCACGGCGGCGCGCTTTGGCCGGAGCCGACGCACCTGCCCGAGTCGACACGCCTCTACATCCGGCAGGCCGATCAGCGGATCGCGCAGATGAGCGGGCAACGCTTCGGGCCCGACTATCACAACGGTCTGCTGCTCGACCCGACGATGGTGCTCGAGTCGCGGCCGCCGACGGCCGCCGTGCTCGCGGCGCAGTCGCTCGATCGGACCAAGACGCTGCCGATGCTGCGTGGAATTCAGCACGCGCACTACGAGCAGGGTAGGCGCGTCGTCGAGCGCGACGTGCTCGCCGACATCGCGGTCGAGGTCGGGCTCGACCGCGCCGAGTTCGAGGCGGCTCTTTCGCGGGCGCCGGTCGACGCGCACATCGACGAGACACATCGGCTGATGTCGCTCGTCGGCGCGCAGGGATTCCCCGCGTTCGTCCTGCAAATCGGCGAGGACCTCCATCCCGTGCCGCACGGCCGCTTCGCGTCGCAACCCGCGCAGTTTCGCGACTGGCTCGAGACGCAAGTCAAAGCGAACGCGCCGGCGCACTGATCTCCGACGCGTCGAACCACGTATGACCGCGCTCTCGGTGCTCGACCTCGCGTTCGTTCCGACGGGCTCCTCGCCCGCCGGCGCGCTGCGCAATACGCTCGACCTTGCGCAGCACGCCGAGCGCTGGGGCTATACCCGCTATTGGCTCGCCGAGCACCACAACATGATCGGCATCGCGAGCGCCGCGACGTCGATCGTGATCGCGCACGTCGCGGGCGGCACGAAGACGATCCGGGTCGGCGCGGGCGGAATCATGCTACCGAACCATTCGCCGCTCGTGATCGCCGAGCAGTTCGGCACGCTCGAGTCGCTGTTTCCGGGCCGGATCGATCTCGGCCTCGGCCGCGCGCCGGGCACGGACCAGCGCACGCTGCGCGCGCTGCGGCGAAACCCGATGGACGCGGAGTCGTTCCCACAAGACGTGCTCGAGCTGCAGGCCTACCTCGGCGACCTCCAGCCGGGCCAGGTCGTGCAGGCCGTTCCCGGGACCGGCCTCAAGGTACCGCTCTGGATTCTGGGCTCGAGCCTGTTCGGCGCTCAGCTCGCTGCCGCGCTCGGGCTGCCGTACGCGTTCGCGTCGCACTTCGCGCCGGGCGATCTGATGCCCGCGCTCGCGATCTATCGCGAGAATTTCCGGCCGTCGGCGCAGCTCGAAAAACCGTACGCGATGGTCGGCGCGAACGTGATCGTCGCGGACAGCGACGCCGAAGCGAAACGGCTGTTCACGTCGTCGCAGCAGGCGTTCACGAATCTCTTGCGCGGCACGCGCGGCCAGCTTTTGCCGCCGATCGACGACATCGAACGCTACTGGGCACCGCACGAGAAGGCGCAGGCGCAGCGGATGCTCGAATGCTCGTTCGTCGGCTCGCCCGCCACCGTGCGTTCCGGGCTTGGCCAATTCGTCGCGGACACGGGCGCGGACGAGGTGATCGTCGCGGCCGCGATCTACGATCACGCCGCGCGGCTGCGCTCCTACGAGCTGCTGGCCGAGTCGTTCGATCTGGCAGCGCGCTAGCGCGGGCGAAGGCCGAGTAGAGGAGGGGCGAGGATGGCGAACGATTTCCGCGCGCGCTTGAAGAAGCGCGAGATGCTGCTCGGCACGATGGTCACGCTGCCGTCGCCGCCCGCCGCCGAGGTGCTTGCGAGCCTCGGCTTCGACTGGCTGTTCATCGACGCGGAGCACGGGCCGCTCGGCACGAACGAGCTGCTCGGCATACTCACGGCCGTGAATCGCCGCGCGGCTTGCGTCGTGCGCGTGCCGTCTTGCGAGCCGGTGCAGATTGCGAAGGTGCTCGATCTCGGCGCCGACGGCATCATCGTGCCGCAGGTCAACACGCCGCAGCAGGCGGCGGACGCCGTGCGCTTCGCGCGCTATCCGCCCGAAGGCAGTCGAGGCGTAGGACTAGCGCGCGCGCACGGTTACGGCTCGAAGTTCAAGGAATACGTCGAGTCTGCGAACAGCGAGATCGCGGTAATCGTCCAGGCGGAGCACTCGACGGCGGTCGAGAACATCGACGCGATCGCGCACGTGCCGGGCGTCGACGCGATTCTGCTCGGGCCCTACGACCTGTCGGCGAGTCTCGGCAAGATGGGGCAGATCGACCACCCGGTCGTCGTTGCGGCGATCCGGAAGGTGACGGACGCGTGTCGCGGCGTCGGGATGCCGCTCGGATATTTCGGGGTCAACGCGGCCGCGGTGCGGCCCTATGTCGAGCGCGGTTACACGCTCATCGTTGCGGGGGTCGATACGACGCTGCTCGCCGGCGCCGCGCGAGCGCTGTTAGTCGAGCTTCGCGAATGAGTCGTAGGCGCTTGCGCGCCGCGTGCAAGGTGTCCTGAGTACGTTGCATTGCGCCGGTCTCCGAAGGGAGTCAGCGCAGTAGAGCACCGCCGCATTGCACTTTCCTTGAAGCGGCTTTGCAGATTTGTTACGCAGAAATACTTGGGGACTTAACCAGTTACAAAGCGTTCTACGATCAAATTCTCGCTTCGAGCTCCTGCCCCGGTCCTTCGCAAGCGCCCGCCCGCGCCCATTGGCCGGCGCGATCGATCACTTCCAGCGCGCGTCTTCCGTCGGCTTGCTCGGGTCGGGCGTGATGTTGAGCACGGCGCAATGGTGATACGAAAACCCGCCCTGCCGCACGCCGGGGTGCTCGGCCATGAACTCGATGACCTGGAGCTGGCACGAGTCGCAAGTGATGTTCGGGATCGTGATCTCCGTCTCCCAGCTCTTGGTCGGCTTCTCCGTATGCGGCCAGAGTCCGTCCGCGAGTAGCGGCGGCTGCGGGCTCGTCTCGATCTTCGCCGACAGCGACCGCGGCCCGCGGTCCGTGTCGTGCATCGTGACCTCGGGATCGGGCGGCAGCAGATTTCGCTTTCTCGCGAGCGCGATCCGGTAGTGGCCCGGGTGGAACACCGTTTCGTCGACCACGACCTTGAGCTTCTGGCCGCCGCGCACGTCGGTGCTCGCGCCGGTCGGCGTGCCGGGGTTCTGCTCCACGCCGCCGCACGGCGCGAGCTTCTGCGGATCGCCCTTGTCGTCCTCGACGATCCATGACGCGGGCGCTCGCAGCGTGAAGTGCGCCTGCACGGAATTCGCCGCCGCGAGCGCGGCGAGCAACGCAGAGCCGCCAACCAAAGACTGCTTGATGATCGATCTCGACATGATGAACCCCCGGCCGACGCGGCCGCGGAGGATTCTAGCGGCGCCGCGCGCGCAACGCTAAGCGGCCGGTTCACGACGGCGCGGCGACGCCGTGGCTCAAGTTTAGTTGCGGCGTGGTTGCGCGCGTCCGTTAGTGGCAGAGTAGTCCGGTATGAGCGTCGGCAAGCTCGCCGTGTGGATTCCGATCGGCTTGATCTGCCTGATCGGCGGCGCGCACGCGCAGTTCGAGGGTGGTAAGACGCCGGACGAGGCGCGGGTCGGTCAGCCGCCCGAGGCCGAGTTCCAAATGGGCCGGCTTGCGTATGCGGCACGCGGCTGCGCCGGATCGCGCGGCTGGTGCAACCCATGGTGGGCCATCGACTATCCGCTCGCCGAAGCGCACTTCCTGCCCGCTCTCGCGAGGATGACCCGCGCGCAGGTTGCGGAGGACAGCCGCGCCGTCACGCTCGACGACGATGCGATCTTCGATTATCCATGGATCATCCTCCAGCAGCCCGGCATGGGCAGGTGGCATCCGCGCGGCGAGCAGGCCGCACGGCTGCGCGAGTACTTCAGGCGCGGCGGATTCATGATGGTCGACGACTTCCACGGCGAGTACGAATGGGCATCGTTCCAGGACGCGATGGAGGAAGTACTGCCCGATCGGTCGATCGTGGACATTCCCGACGGCGACCCGCTGCTCGGCATCGTGTTCGAGCTCGACAAGAAAATACAGATCCCCGGCGACCGGCACGTACGTTACGGCGGCATGCAGATGGCGGGCCCGCCGCACTGGCGCGGGATCTATGACGAGCACGGCCGGCTCATGGTCGCGATCGGCCACAACAGCGACATGGGCGACGGCTGGGAGCACGCCGACGACCCGGGCTATCCGACGGACAAGACCGCGATGGCTTATCGCTTCGGCGTTAACTACGTCATCTACTCGATGACGCACTGAGCTGCGCTGCCGCGTCGGCGTCTGCGCGAGCGTCCGACCCAGGATCGATCTCCGGGGCTGCGTCCTGCGTGTCCGCGCTCGGCGGCGCGAGCTCGTCGTCGACGCGCCACTGGCCGTCCCACGACTCGAGCTCGTAGCGGTCCGTGAGCGGGAAGCTCGGCGGCCGCGCATTCGCCAGGCGCGGGTCGAATTCGATCTTGGTCGCGTAGCGCGGCTCGGTTGCGGTCAACGAGCCGGCCGTGAGGCTGCCGAAGATCGTGAGTGTGCCGCTCGGCCGCGAACGAAACTCGCGCACGGCGAATTGCCGCAAAGCGTAGATCGACGCATCGACATGCAGGTCGCCGAGTCCGGTGACATCCGGTGGCGCGATTTCGACTGTCTTCTCCGCAACGAGCCCGACGTAGTCGTCGGCGTCGGGCGCGTCGCGCGAGCGCGCGTAGCGCAAGTCGTTCTCGATCACGATGCGCTCCGGCGTGTAGACGAGCACCTTGCCTCGGACGCGGCCTTTGAGCCGCAGCGTTGCGCCATCGAGGCCGAGCAGGTAGTGAGCGGGAGCCGTGAGCATGCGCCGCTCCTCGGGCGCGCCGTTGCGCACATAGCTCCAGCCGTAGGTGCCGTCTTCGTAGAATGTGATCCGGGCCTCGCGCTCGAAACGCTGCACGTTTGCGTCGCCGTTGGCCGCGTCGTTCAAGAAGGCGAGGAAGTGCGACGGCAGCGCGATTCTGTGAACGCCCATCTCGACGCCTTCGGGGAAGACACGGCGGCGATTCAAGTACGCCATCGAGTCGCCGGTATCGATGTCGTGCGCCGCGAGCGTGACTTTGCCGTGGAACACGGGCGACACGCTGCCGGTCGAGAGCAGGCGGATCTCGCTGTTCGAGTGGAATCGGCCGTCGATCTCGTCGTCGTGAATTTGCACCTCCGGATCCCAGCGGTCGACGAACTGCGCGAAGTTCGAGAACGACAGCCGCGTCATCGTCATTTGGGTCGAGAGCTTCTTGCCGCCCTGCGTCGTCGTCACGTCGACGACGACGTGCTCGACGCCCATCGGATCGCCCGACGGTTGCTGATGGAAGACCGCGGTGTATGCCTGGCCATTCTGCTTCCAGGCGACGTGAGACTCCGCTGCGCCGGGCGCGAATCGTCCAGTCCACGACCCGAATCGCCGGCCCAGCATGTCGTGCTCGCGCGTCGTGACCGGCTCGGCGGGGCGCGTGTCGGCGCGCTCGGCCTCCTTGGGGCTGGCGCCGGTAAGCTCGCCGGTCGAAACCGTTGCGGCTGCCGCGAGGGAAGAGGGCTCGGGCTCGGGTTCGGGCGCGAGCCGCTCGTCGACGGCGGCGGCGTCGCTCGCGGCAGTGACCGCGATCGCGGTCTCGCGCGCGCTGTCCGAGGCGTCGTCGAGCGGCTCGGCCGATTCAGTCGTCGAAGCCGTCGCCGCGGAGGCGTCCGGCGGCGAGGCGTCGTCCGCGTGCTGCTCGCTTGCCGGAGCCGACGCGATCTCTGCTAACGCGGCGTTCGCCGCGGGCTCGCGGCTCGACGGCGGCGAGTCGTCGCGCGGAAGCGGCGGCGCGGCGGGTGGCGCGCCGGTGGCGTCGGTCGCCGCCGGCACGCTCGCAGCCGACGAGAAAAAGCCCGCCTCGAATACGATTTCGGCATTGACGACGGTGCCGTTGGTCGGCCCGTCGGGCAAGTGCGAACGGATCAGCAGCGCGCCCCCGAGCGCGACTGCGTGCAGCGCAATCGAGATTCCCGTTGCCCGTGCCGTGCCCCGATCCACAGCCCCTGTGCTCCCCCGAGCCGCTCGCCGGCGCCGCAGCGCCGCGCGTCGTTACGGGCTAGAGCTTCGCGCTTCCGTGCGTCGTGCGCAAATCCGCCGTTTGGAGTCGCCGGCCGCGCTCGCCGGGGCGAATCCGCGCGATCAGGGCGCCTCGCGGTAGGCCGCCTGGACCGCCGCGTTGACGCGGCCGGCCGCACCGTTCGCGGGCGCGAGGTCCGCGAATTCCTTCGCGATCGGATCGCCCAGAGCCGCGCCCGCTGCCTCGGCGGACGTTCCGGCCTTCTTGGCCGCTGCGGTGCGCGTCTGCACCATGCTGAAGTAGGTGCGGTAGCGGCGCACGGTCGCGACGTCGACGAGCTTGCCGTGCGCAGGCACGACCACGCCCGGCTGCAGGCTCTCATAGGTCGCCAGGTTCTCGAGCCATTTCGCGATGCTCGCCGACTGGCCGTTCACGGCGGGCAACACGGACATCACCGTGTCGCCCGTGAACAGCACTTTGTCCTCCACGACGAAGAACGCGGTGTCGCCGCGCGTGTGATTCGGTCCGACGCCGAAGATCCGCACGTGCACGCCGCCGAGGTCGACCGTGATCGGGCCTTCGAACAGCACGTCCGGCGCGCGGAAGCTTGCGCCCTCGAGCAGCGTCTTGGTCGCTGCCGAGAAGCCCTTGAACTGCTCGATCATGCGCACGCCGTCGGCGTCGGCCTCGGCTTGTTGGGCCGTCCACCGCAGCATCTTCGCATCGGCCGGAAACGCGTTGGCGCCGAGGTCGTGCTCGGGATGGAAGTGTGTCGCCGTAAGGTAGAACTGCGCGTTGCGGCCGAGCTTGCGCGCCTCGTCGAGCACGATCTTGCCGTTCTTGTCGCCGAGGCCCGTGTCGACGATCAGCGTGGCCCTGCTGCCGATCACTAGCCCCACGTTCGGAACGAACGCGCGATCCTGATCGAGGATCACGTGCACGTGCTCCGAGACCTTTTTGCCGGCCTCGGGCTTGATCAACCCGTCGCCGGGCGGCGGCTGGGCTAGCGCGGCGAGCGAGCCGAGAGCTGCAACGAGCGATACGAAGCGGGATCCCGAGAGCAAAGACGAGCGGAAGATCATCGTCGAATCCTCAGCCACGCTCGACGCGAATCGTGTAGTCGGACCACTCCTTGATCTTGCCGTTCTCCACATAGAACACGCCGACGCCTTCCCAAGTCACCGGCCGCGTCTTCGACGCGAAGCGGTCGATCCGATGGTTCATCACGATCGGACCTTTGGCCATCGTCTCGAGAATCTTGAACTCGATCGTGTCCGACGTGTCGACCCACGGCTGCATCTGCCCCACGAGCCCCGCGTGCCCCGTCACCGGCGGCGTGGTCTGGGACATCCGGTAGACGGCATCGTCGCTCATGAGCGCCGTGACGTTGGCGAGATTGCGCGACGACCAAGCGGCGCAGAACGCCGTCACGAGCTTCACGTTCGCGGCCTCGCTCTCGCTGAGCTCCGCGGCGCCGGCGAGTCCATCGGCCGCGACGAGCGCAAGCATTGCGGCGCCGGTCCCGCACGTGCGCAGAAGCTCTCGTCGTTCGATCGTTCGTTCGGTCATGTCGGTTCCCCTACTGTCCACGCTCGATCGCGCTCAGGCGATCGAGCAAGAGCTTCTTCTCGAGCGACAAGCTGCCGACGAGCTGCTTGAGCTGCAGATTCTCGTGCTCGAGCTGCTTGAGCCGATTGGCCGCGGGCGAGAGCTCCTTCGCGTCGCCCCAATCGTAGACGACGGCGCCGCGCTCGGTCGCGGCGGCCGCATCATCGCCGGTCGTCACGAGGCGCGTCGGCACGGTGCCGTCTTGGTCCACGGCATCGTCTACCAACACCGCGAATAGCAAGTCGACCTGCCGTTCGACGGATTTCGGAGACCCCGTCGGCACGCCGAGCAGCAGCTCGACGAAGTACGGATTCACGACGTTGTTCTGCACGAGCGAAGACCATAGCAGCGCAATCTCGGCCGCGGTGAATCGCCCGACGATTCCGAGCCGAACGACTTCCTCGAAGTAGGGGAACGACAGGCTGTCGTGAAAATGCTTGATCTTCGGTTGGATGACGTTCGTATAGCGTTCGCTGCCCGCGAGGTACTCCTGCACCCAAATCTTGCGGAGCTGCGGCCGCTGCAGCATGTCGGTCAGCAGCAGTCGCAGGTGATTGTGGAATTGCTCGTGCAAGTTGCCGGTCGGCGTGAAGCCGAGGCCTTTGCCGGTCTCGAGATAGCGCTCGAAGAGATAGTCGACGGTCGCGACCCAGAGCTCTTCCTTCGAGCCGAAGTAGTAGGTGATGAGCTGGAACGACACTCCGGCGTCTTCGGCGATGGTGCGCAGCGAGGTGCCCTCGTAGCCGAGCTCCGCGAACGAGTCCGTTGCCGCCTGTAAAAGGCGGGCGCGGTTGCTGCGGTCGGATGAGCTGCTCGGTCGAGGCGAGGGCATGGGCAGGCAGCCTATCAGCACCGGCGCGGCCAAGTCAGCCCTCGTGATGATGCGCGCCGACCTCGGCGCCGCTGCGCGTTGACGACCGTAAATTGCTTCTATTACAGTCGTCGCATTCGAGGGGAGTGATGGTCGTCGAGCGCGACGGATCGTCTGGTCGATCTCGGCGCAGCCGCGCGCCGCGCGCGCTCGTGCTCGCGGGCGCGGCCGCCGCTTGGATCGCGGGCTGCTCGAGCTCTGCGCCCGATCTCGGCGGGCTGCGCGCCAACGAGATCGACTACAACTGGCACGTCCGGCCGATCCTCTCGGAGAACTGCTTCAAGTGCCACGGCCCCGACCCGTCGTCGCGCAAGGCGAAGCTGCGCCTCGACGTCGGCGAGGTCGCGAAGGGCGAGTTGCCCGAGTCGAAGGGTAAGTTCGCGATCGTGCCGCGGCATCCCGAGCGCAGCGAGCTGATCCGCAGAATCACCTCGCGCGACCCGGACGAGCGCATGCCGCCCGAGTCGACGCACAAGACGCTGACCGCGCCACAGATCGCGATCTTGCGTCAGTGGATCGACAACGGCGCCGAGTACGAAGCGCACTGGGCGTTCATCGCGCCGAAGCAGCCCATTGTCCCGCAGACCGCGTTCGCGAGCCGCGTCGCGAACGACGTCGATCGGTTCGTGTTTGCAAAGCTCGAGCGGAACGCACTCGCGCCGTCACGCGAGGCGGACAAGGAAACGCTGATCAACCGTGTGACGCTCACGCTCACCGGTTTGCCGCCGAAGATCGAGGACGTCGACGCGTTCTTGAAGGATTCGGCGCCCGACGCGTACGAGCGGGTCGTCGATCGGTTGCTCGCGTCCCCGGCGTACGCGGAGCACATGGCCGAATACTGGCTCGACCTCGCGCGTTTCAGTGAAACCGATGGCTTCCTCGACGATCACCATGATCGCTTCTTGTGGCCGTGGCGGGATTGGGCGATCGCGGCCTTTCAGAACGACATGCCGTTCGATCGCTTCGGCACCGAGCAGCTCGCAGGCGATCTTTTGCCCGATGCGACGAAGGAACAGTTGCTCGCGACGGCGTTCCTACGCGTCGGCAAGCGCACGACCGAGAACGGTGCGATCGACGCCGAATACAAAGCGGAGTACATGGTCGAGCGCACCGACAACGCGCTCGGCGTCGCGTTCCTGGGGCTCACCGTCGGCTGCGCGCGCTGCCACGACCACAAGTACGATCCCATCAAGCAGCGCGATTACTACTCGCTCGGCGCATTCTTCAATAGCAACGACGAGCCGGGCGCGTATGCGCCCGGATTCAGCGGCATCCAAGGCGGGCCGACGTTGCCGTGGCCGGATCAGGAAGCACGAGCGAAGCTCGACGCGGCGACGCGCGAGCTTGCGATGCGCGAGGCCGAGTATGAGCGGGCCGTCGCGGCGGCGACACCGGGCGCGATGGGTGCCGCGCGCAAGCTCGCAGCATCGGGCGCCGGAGCGGTCGCGACGGCGCTGCGTGCGTCGCTCGCGAACAGCGAGACTGCGTATTACCCGTTCGATTCCGCGCGTCCAGCCGCGCTGGCCGATCTGCCCGAGCCGCGCGCTCCGCACATCCCGCCCGCGACGCTGACCGTCTTCCGGCGCAACGCGTACGGTGGACCGCCACCGCCGCCGAAGGACGAGACGCCCGAGCAGCGCCGCGCTCGCGAGCAGGCGCAGCTTGCGGCGCGCGTGCCGCGCAATTACAACGCCGAGTCGCTCACGCTGTCGCCCTCGCCAACGCCCGGCGTCGTGCCGGCGGTCATCCAGTCGCCGCTGCTGCGAGACGGCGTGCGCGGCAACGCACTCTGGTTCGACGAGACGAATCGCGGCTTCCTCGGCCGCGGCGTCGGCTACTACGACCGGACGGATCGGTTCTCGATCGATTTTTGGTTCTACGTCGGTGACGACTACGAGAACGTGCCCGTGCTCAACAATCTCGCCGAGCAGAACTCGGGCCGCACGGGTTACCGCTTCACGATCGATCACGGCAAGCTCTGGGTCTCGCTCGCGCATTCGCCGCCGGCGAACATGATTGCGATCGAGAGCAAGGACCCGCTGCCGGTGCATGCGTGGACGCACATCGCGTTCACGTACGACGGCTCGAGCCGCGCGGCCGGGATGCGCCTCTATGTCGACGGCGCGCCCGCTGCCGTCGACGTGAAGCACGACCACCTCACGCGCAGCATCCTGCCGTTCACGACCGGCGACGTTTTCGATCCCTACCTCGGCGTCGAGATCGGCACGCGCTTTCGCGAGAAGGCGCCGGTCGGCAGCGCGCTCGACGAGCTCAGGTTCTATTCGCGCGATCTCGCGCCCGCCGAGGTCGCGTTCCTGCACGACGAGAAGTCCGCGGCCCGTGCAGATCTCGCGCCCTTATTGCTCACGGCCGAGCCGAGTGTCGCACGCGCGCAGGCTGCGTTAGCGAAGGCGCGCGCCGCGGAGAACGAGGTCGCGACGGCCATACCGCAGGTCCTCGTAATGGGAGACGCACCCGCGCCGATCCCGACCTTCGTATTGAACCGCGGCGTCTATAGCGCGCCGGGGGAGGAGGTCACACCGCACGGGCTCGACGCGGTGCTGCCGTGGGACGAGTCGCTGCCGCGCAATCGACTCGGGCTCGCGAAGTGGCTGTTCGATCCGCGCAATCCGCTCACCGCGCGCGTGTTCGTGAACCGGATCTGGCAGATGCACTTCGGGCGCGGCATCGTCGAGACCGCGGAGGACTTCGGCTCGCAGGGCTCGATCCCGACGCACCCGGAGCTGCTCGACTGGCTCGCCCTGCGCTTCGTCGAGTCGGGCTGGGACGTGAAGGCGCTGCATCGGCTGATCGTGACTTCGGCTACTTACAAGCAAGCCTCCGAGCTCAGCGATGACTTGCTCGCGCGCGACGCGCGGAACGAGCTCTACGCGCGCGGTCCGCGCTGGCGGATGACGGCCGAGATGGTTCGCGACAGCGCGCTCACGGCGAGCGGTCTGCTCGTCGCGAAGGTCGGCGGTCCTAGCGTGCGCCCTTACCAGCCGTCGGGAATCTGGAACCCGTTGAACAGCTTCTACGAATATCCCGCGCCGGCCGACGTGCCCGAGGACGATCTGCATCGGCGCACGATCTACACGTTCGTGAAACGCAACGCGACACATCCCGAGCTCAAGATCTTCGACTTCAGGAACCGCACCGAGAGCATCGCGCGGCGGCGGAGCTCGAACACGCCGCTGCAAGCGCTCGCGCTCGAAAACGATCCGCAGTTCGTCGAAGCGTACCGCGCGCTCGCGCAGCAAGCGTTGCACTCGTCGGGCGAGGAGGGCGAGCAGCTCGCGCGGCTGTATCGGCTCGCCGCGCGCGAGACGCCTTCGCAGGCACATGTCGACCTTCTGCGCCGTTTCTACCGAGCGCAGCGCGAGGTCTTCGCGCGCGACGAGTCAAAGGCGGCGGCGCTGCTCGGCGTCGGTGTGGCGAAGCCGGATCCTGCGCTCGACCGAGCGTCAATCGCCGCGATGGCGAGCGTGGCAGCGCTCGTGATGAGCTCGCCCGACGCGTACACGGTGAGATGATGAGGTGCGCATGAAGACACGCAACGAATCGCCCGGCGCCGTCGACAGTGCGACGACGGGGACGGCGAACGCCGCAGCGCGAGCCGAATGCTGCACCGTCGACCACGCGCGCCGATTCGTGTTGGGTGCGGGCCTCGGCCTCGGCGCGTTGTCCGTTCTCGACGTGCTCGGCGGCGCGCGCGCGGCTGCGCAGACGGTCACGAGCGAGTCGATGAACGTCGGCGTGCTCGGCGCCGGCCAATATCCCGCGCGAGCGAAGCGCGTGATCATGCTGCACATGCTCGGCGCGATCTCGCACGTCGACACGTTCGACTACAAGCCGATGCTCGAGAAGATGACCGGCCAGGAGCTTCCGCAGTCGGTGCGCGAGACGCAACGGCTCTCGACGATGTCCGGCGGCCAGTCGGCGTTCCCGATCATCGGTCCGCTCGCGCCATTCAAGCGCCGTGGCGAAAGCGGCGCCTGGGTCAGCGACCTTCTACCGTACACAGCCAAGGTTGCCGACGAGCTCTGCTTCGTGAAGACGCTGCACACCGAGCACGTGAATCACGATCCCGCGTCGAAATTCCTGCACACGGGCTTCCAGCTCGCGGGGCGGCCGTCCGCCGGCGCCTGGGTGAGCTACGCGCTCGGCTCCGACAACCGCGACCTGCCGAACTTCGTAGTGATGAACTCGGGCGTCTCGCAGGGCGTGCCGCAGGACGCGGCGATCTGGGGCCCGGGCTTCTTGCCGTCGCATCACCAGGGCGTGGAATTTCGCGCGGCTAGCGATCCGGTGCTGTACGTGAACAACCCGCCGGGAGTCGATCGAGCGGATCGGCGCGCGCTGCTCGACGCGCTCGGCGAGCTCGCGCGCCTTCAATACGACGAGTCGCACGATCCCGAGATCCTGTCGCGCGTGAGCCAGTACGAGATGGCTTACCGGATGCAGGCGTCGGTGCCCGAGGTAGCTGACATCTCCGACGAGCCCGAGCACGTGCTCGCGATGTACGGCCCTGACGTGAAGAAGCCAGGTACGTTCGCTCGCAACTGCCTGATCGCTCGGCGGCTCGCCGAGCGGGGCGTGAAGTACCAGACGCTCTTCGCGATGGGCTGGGATCTGCATCTCGCGATCAAGCCCGTCCTGCCGGTCCGGTGCCGAGAGATCGATCAGCCGAGCGCGGCCCTCGTGATGGACTTGAAGCAGCGCGGTCTGCTCGACGACACGCTCGTGATGTTCGGCAGCGAGTTCGGCCGCACTCCGTTCGCGCAGGGGCAGATCGACAACCCGCTCGTGGGCCGCGACCATCACGGCGGGTGCTTTACGTGGTGGCTCGCCGGGGGAGGGGTCAAAGCGGGTCTCACATACGGTGAGACCGACGATTTCAGCTACAACATCGTGCGCGATCCCGTGCACATCCATGATTTGAATGCGACATTGCTGTACATCCTAGGCATCGACCACGAGCGGCTGACCTACCGCTTCCAGGGCCGCGACTACCGCCTGACGGACGTCCACGGTAAAGTCGTCCATCGGATCCTGGCCTAATGCCGCATTCCTAGGGGAGGTCGCGAAGGGGCCGCGACACGCCAACACGAATGCAAGACTTCATCTATTTCCTCGGCCGATTCCACGTCCTCGTGCTGCATCTGCCGATCGGCATCATCCTCGCGGCCGTCGCCGTCGATTGGATTGCCCGTAGCGAGCGCTTCCGCGCGCTCGGCCGCGTGTCGCCGTTCCTCTGGGCGCTCGCGGCCGTCAGTGCCGTCGCGACGGCGGCGCTCGGCTACATGCACGCTGCGGAGGGCGGATTCAGCGCCGATGCGGTGGCGGCGCATCGCTTCTTCGGCACGAGCGTGGCGGCCTTCGCGGTCATCGTTTGGTGGCTGTCGCAGCGGCCGGAGCTATATAAGAGGATCAACGTCGCGACGGGCGTCGTCGCGCTCGCGCTCGTCGCGATCACAGGGCACTACGGCGGCAACCTCACGCACGGCTCGTCGTTCCTCTGGCAGTACGCACCGGGCCCGCTCCACTCGCTCGGTGAGAGCGCGGAGCCGAGCGCGAGCTCCGTCGAGCATGCCGCCGCCACGCCGGCCAGCGCGACCGCTGCGAAGACCTCTGCGACGAATGCAGGCGCAGACCCTGCCGTCGTCGACCGACTGTATCGCTCCGGCTTCCTAGTGCGTCAGGTCTCGGATAGCGATCCGCACCTCGTCGTGAGCGTCTACTCGCCCGGCGCTCGCGTGGCCGACCAGCACATCGCCGTGCTGCTCACGGCCGCGGATCAGATCGTCGAGCTGAATCTTCAGGACGCGTTGCTCGAGGACTCGGTGCTCATGGACATCGGCAAGTTCACCGAGCTCACGCGGCTACGACTCAGTCACAACGAGCTCACGGATCGCACGGTCGCGAGGCTCGCGGGCTTGAAGAAGCTCGAGCGGCTGAACCTCTACTCGAACCCGGGCATCACGGACGCGAGCGTCGAAGTGCTCGCTGGCTTGCCTGAGCTCAAGCGGCTCGACGTCTGGAACACCAGTGTCACCGAGAAGGGCATGGCGCGGCTCCGCGAGCTTCGCCCCGACCTCGAGCTTCAGGGCGAGTCGAGCTCCTTCGGCGTCGAGTTCCCGTTGCCGGGCGGCGCGGACTGACGCGGTTAGCCGCCAGAGCTTCGATGCGGCGCAGCACGGAGAAGATCCTCACGACGCACGTCGGCGCGCTGCCGGGCCCCCACGAGGCTTGGACCGGACAATCGTCCGAGGCGGACCTCCGTGCGGCCGTTCGCGACGTCGTCGACGCGCAGCTAAGCGCGGGCGTCGACATCGTGAACGAAGGCGAGCTCACGAAGGGCGGCAATTGGGTCGCGTTCATCAATTCGCGGCT
>Ga0068868_100001431_pt1 | contig 16462 bp, 17 predicted proteins | sample KBSMisM42_FD_64660 | JGI IMG/M metagenome (GOLD analysis project Ga0068868, IMG submission 64660) | Miscanthus rhizosphere microbial communities from Kellogg Biological Station, Michigan, USA - KBS Miscanthus M4-2 | ecosystem: Host-associated > Plants > Roots > Rhizosphere > Soil ...
TCCAATATCGCCGCCGCCCGTTTGCACCATTTGCTTTTTAATGGCTGCATCTTTTAATGCCGCTACCAGTACCAGGAACAAACACAGGCCTGCTATAATACCGGCGAAACGGATCAGTTTATTTTTCTGCAGTTGTATATCCGCGTTCAGGTTCATCAGCATGATGACAAAAAGAAACAATACCATAATGGCGCCGGCGTACACAATGATATTAACGATAGCAAGAAATTGCGCGTTCAAAAGAATATAATGACCGGAGATGGCAAAAAATGCAACAATCAGGAACAATACACTGTACACAGGATTTTTACTCAGCACAACCATCAGCGCACTGCCCAGGGCAAGCGCTGTCAAAAACCAGAATAATATTTGTGTAATTCCCATTATTAAATCATTCAGCCGTTAGTTGTTAGCTATTAGCCAACGTATCTTAACTTACTTATCCAATCTCAGGAATCCTAATTCCTAGTCACCAACCACCATCAACCCTCTTTCGCCGCAAACCAGGACTAAGAACTAAAGACTAAGAACTATGAACTCTTCTTAACCCTTCCTCCCGCCGCCTTTGCATATAATTCAGGTTCCTTTATCGGATCCGGTATCAATAAATCCTGCTTTCCATAAATAAAAGTCTGCCGCTGAAAATTGGCCGGTGCAAAGGTTTCTGTCAGGTAGATGGCGTCTTTCGGACAAGCTTCTTCGCACAGACCACAGAATATGCAACGCAGCATATTGATTTCATATTTGGCGGCATATTTTTCTTCACGGTATAAATGCTCCTCGCCTTTTTTTCTTTCGGCGCCTTCCATGGTAATGGCTTCAGCGGGGCAGGCTACCGCACATAAACCGCAGGCGGTACACCTTTCACGGCCCTCTTCATCACGGTTCAGAATATGCAAACCCCTGAACACAGGACTAAAAGCGCGCTTCTGTTCCGGGTATTTTATAGTGGCCTTCCTTTTGAAAATATGTTTGAAGGTAATGGCCATCCCTTTAAAAATATTCCAGAGATACAGCTTCTCCAGCCATGTCATTGGCTTACGATCTACCGGTTTCACCCTTTTTGTTAAAGCCTCCATGATGTACTTCTCCTCTTTATAAAGGTTCGCAAAAATATTTTTATCAACCCAACCTACCAATTAATCTTTTGTTGCAGTAAGATTGCTGGCGAAAATATTGTTGGTGATAACACCAACAATGGCCAAACAGTTACTGACTAGCGATTATTTCCTCCCGAACGCGTTTTCTATTCGCGCCCATTCATATTAATCAGCGTCCATTCGCGTCTTAAAAATGCCAATGATTCTGTTTCAGCAATACCACCGCGCCGGTTAGTACCATATTGATCAATGAGAGCGGTATCAAACTTTTCCAACCAAGGTTCATTAATTGGTCATAACGGAAGCGCGGGATGGTCCACCGCACCCACATAAACAGAAAAATAAAAAAGATCACTTTTAGCAACAAGGCAAAACCACCCAGTATTGCAACCGGCGTAGCGCCCCAGGTTTGTATATGGGCTGCCTCATTAAAAAAAGGAATATCATAGCCTCCAAAAAATAAAGTAGCCATTACTGCGCTGCTGATAAACATATTGATGTATTCAGCAAACAAATAAAAACCAAGTTTCATGGATGAATATTCCTGGTGGTATCCAAAATTCAATTCGTTTTCTGCTTCCGGTAAATCGAAAGGCGTGCGATTACATTCTGCAAACGCGCATACAATAAAAATTAAAAATCCCAGTGGTTGCAAAAAGATATTCCATACACCGCTGGTCATCTGCTGCTGCACAATTTCACTTAACCGTAAAGAGCCGGTCAGCATCAGCAAAGCAATCAGCGATAACCCCATGGCCAGTTCGTAAGAAATCATCTGCGATGCACCGCGCAAGGCTGCTATCAGAGAAAATTTATTGTTGGAAGCCCAGCCACCAATCATAATACCGTATACACCGAGGCTCACCACACCGAAAATATACAGGATACCTATATTGATATCAGCAATCTGCAGGGAGACCATCCGGTCTACACCAAACCATGCAAAATGAATGGAACCGCCCCAGGGAATAACAGCACTGGTCATCATGGCAGTCATCATAGCCAGGCAGGGGCCAAGGATAAACAAAAATTTATTGGAAGTATTGGGAATGATTTCTTCTTTCATGAAAAGCTTCAAGCCATCGGCCAGTGGTTGAAAAATACCAAAAGGGCCGGCACGGTCAGGCCCGAGGCGGTCCTGGATAAATGCAGCTACTTTTCGTTCGGCATACGTTTCATACATGGCAATGAGCAGCGATACGGAAACCACCACAACGACGAGGAATAATTTTTCTGCCATCAAAAACCAGTCTAAAGCAAGTAGTATCATTTATTCAGAATCTTTTAGCGTTACTCCTTCTCCTTTTTCCTTTTTAAAATCATCACTGTGTGCCGGACCTTCAATCAGGCTCAAATGAACATCGGGCCGGTTCACTTCACTCACACTATGTATGTCCATCAGTAATTTCGGACTGCGGCCATGCAACACATTCACAATGGTTTCATTGGGTTGTTTCAAACCTTCGTAATGGCCTTGCGCAATTACCGAATGCCGGTTGACATGCGTGGGCCCTTCAATGATCCAATCGGCCGTGTCTTTCTTTTCAAAACGGCATTCATTACAAATCCAGTCTTTCACCTCACCCCATTGATCCTTGCGGGCAGTAACCCTGAACACTTCTTTGCCTCTTAACCACAGTTGAACCTTTCCGCTGCATTTCGGGCAATCGCGGTGTGCGTCCATGGGTTTGGTAAACCATACCCGGTTCTTGAAACGGAATGTTCTATCAGTTAATGCGCCCACCGGGCAAACGTCAATCACATTGCCGATAAAATCATTGTCGAGCGATTTCTCTATGTAAGTAGCTATTTCTGCATGGTCTCCACGATCCAAAATGCCATGCACTCTTTTTTTAGTCACCTGGTCTGCTGTGTACACGCAGCGAAAGCACATGATGCAACGCGTCATATGCAATTGTATGTAAGGACCGAGATCATGCTTCTCAAATGTTCTTCGCGTAAATTCATAGCGCGTGTTTTCCTTACCATGATCATAACTCAGGTTCTGCAAATCGCATTCACCGGCCTGGTCACAGATAGGGCAATCCAGCGGATGATTGATCAATAGAAATTCCACCACCCCGTTTCTTGCATCAATTACTTTATCGCTGGTAATATTCTTAACCACCATGCCGTCCATTACATTGGTGCGGCAACTGGCCACCAGTTTTGGCATCGGGCGCGGATCTGCGGTAGAACCGGCAGCTACTTCCACCAGGCAGGTGCGGCATTTGCCTCCGCTTCCCTGCAGTTTGGTATAGTAACACATCGCCGGCGGGGCCACTTCACCGCCAATCTGCCGGGCGGCATTTAATATAGACGTGCCAGGCGCCACTTCGATGGTAATATTATCGATGGTAACCTTGAACAGTTTAGGTGCTTCTTTTTTTACTTCTTCAGCCATAATTATTTCACGCGGCGGACGCCAAGGAGCAGCGGCCGCAACGATTTTTTATTTACGCTATTCCTCCTTTCGTGCAGATTTGGTTGTCCCGGCAATTCACAACTTATTTGCAACTCTATTTATTCCATCTTTTAGTAACACTACATTAAAATTGACTAATAAAGCAAGTTTGAGATTAGTTAATTTTAAATAAGTCAGCACTTGTTTAAAATGTATATCCCCTATTGCTTCTATACTTTTGAATTCAAGCAACACTTTATTATCCAAAATTACATCAGCTCTGAATCCCAGTTCCAGCTTTATTTCTTCGTGAACGAGTGGAACTGCGCACTGCCGTTTAAAAGAAATTCCTGTTTTCAACCATTCATGACAGAAAATCTCTTCGTATACACTTTCAAATAATCCGGGTCCATATTGACGGTGAATTGTAAAACAAATGTCCAGGGCCAGCGTAGCCAGCTCGTTTTCATTCATATATTTTATAAGATAAGGTTAAACTCTTTTTGCGCCCGTTGCCCCGCCGCCGTTCGCCGCGTGAAACAAGTTTAAGCCGGCGTTGCTACCGGTCTTGCATCGGCGTAATGCGCCAAACCATAATTACGCCGCTGGCTTTCTTCGGGATTCAGCACATGCCATTCAAACTCATCGCGGAAATGACGAATGGCCGCTGCCACCGGCCAGGCTGCCGCATCACCCAGCGGACAAATAGTATTGCCTTCAATTCTGCGCTGTATATCCCAGAGCAAATCTATATCACTTATTTTCCCCTTACCGTATTCTATGTTTTTTAAAATCTTTTCCATCCAGCCGGTGCCTTCGCGGCAGGGTGAACATTGACCACAACTTTCGTGACGGTAAAAACGCGCGAGTGTATAAGTATGACGCACCACGCACTGGTCTTCATCCAGCACAATAAAACCACCACTGCCCATCATGGAACCAGTGGCAAAACCCCCATCACTTAAACTCTCGTAGGTCATCATTCGCTGTTCGCCCTTTGCGGTTTTAAACAAGAGGTTGGCCGGTAATATCGGCACTGATGACCCACCCGGTATGCAAGCCTTTAATTTTTTTTCGTTAGGAATGCCACCACAATATTCGTCGCTGTATACAAACTCTTCCACGGAAATGGTCATGTCTATTTCATACACACCTGGTTTATTAATATTGCCGCAAGCTGAAATCAATTTGGTACCGGTAGATTTGCCCACACCAATTTTTGCATATTCTTCTCCACCCAGGTTAATAATCGGAACAACCGCGGCAAGCGTTTCCACGTTGTTCACCACGGTGGGCCGGTCCCATACACCTTTTACCGCCGGGAAGGGTGGTTTGATCCGCGGGTTACCCCGTTTGCCCTCCAGCGATTCCAGCAACGCGGTTTCTTCCCCGCAGATATAGGCGCCTGCGCCGCGCTGTACATAAATTTCACAGTCGAAACCGGTGCCCAGAATATTTTTACCTAAAAAACCATTTTGCCTGGCTTCTTCAATGGCCTGTTCAAGTATCTCCACTATCCAGGCATATTCACCCCGTATGTAGATGTACGTTAGGTTACTGCCCAATGCATAGGAACTTACAATTAATCCTTCTATTAAAAGATGCGGAATAAATTCCATCAGGTAGCGATCCTTAAAAGTACCGGGCTCACTTTCATCCGCGTTGCACACGAGGTGACGCGGAACGCCTTCGGGTTTTGCAATAAAACTCCATTTCATGCCGGTTGGAAAACCTGCGCCGCCGCGCCCACGCAACCCGCTTTTTTTTACTTCCTCCACCACATCGGCCGGCTGCATTTTAAATGCTTTTTCTACCGATGCATAGCCACCGTTTTTCCGGTAGGCGTCGTAAAAACGGATGCCTTCGATATTTACCTTATCTATTAAGACTTTTCTTCCCATTGTGTAAGCTTTTAGCTGTTAGCTATGAGCTGTTAGCCAATCCGTAGTAACCTTATATGTTTTTCAATTAATCTTTTTTATTATCCAGGCTGTTTTTCTTTGTTCAGCATCATTGCGTCGCACACTTGTACCCAATATCTTTGCCGATCACGTTCACTCACCACTCACCACTCACCACTCACGCCTTCGCATTCTCATGATTAAACATCCAGCTCACCCCAAACTTATCCTGCAGCATGCCGAATCTTGCGCCCCAATACTGGTCCTGTAAAGGCATGGTTATTCTGCCACCGGCAGCCATTTTACTAAACACCGTTTCCATCTGTACCTTATCATCCATTTCAATACTCAATTGTATATTGCCGCTAGTATGTACGGCATTCCCTTTAAACGTATCTGAAATCATCAACAGGTTATCACCAAATGCCAGTCTTGCATGAATGATTTTCTGTTTGTAATCTTCATCGGTTGGCATAGGGCTATCGCCATAACGGCTCAGCATTAAAATTTCACCACCCAGCACTTCCTTGTAAAAGTTCAATGCTTCTTCTGCATTGCCGGCAAAATGAATGTAGGGTGTCAGTTTCATATTTATTAATTATTGGCCGCCGCATTCTTCCTGCACTCGGCTATAATGGCGTCTACTTTTTCTTTTGTCAGGTGTTCCCTGAATGTTTTTCCCAGTTGCATCATCGGCGCATAACCGCAGGCGCCCAGGCACTCCACCGTCTTTAATGTGAACATTCCGTCAGCGCTTGTTTCGCCGGGTTTGATGGATAGTGTATCTCCAATATATTTTATAATATCATCACTGCCGTTCAGCATACAGGGGCCGGTCTGGCAAACCTCGAACATATACTTGCCCACCGGTTTTAAATTGTACATGCTGTAAAACGTGGCTACCTCATATACTTCAATCGGCTCTATCTTTAATAATGAAGCCACATAATCCATTGCGTCCACGCTCAGCCATCCGCCGAAACTTTCCTGCGCCAGGTGCAATAGCGGCAATAAAGCACTTTTCTGCTTCCCCGCAGGGTAGCGGGCAATGATATTGTTTACTTCTTTTATTTTATCTTCTGAAAAAACCACCGCCATAATTATTAATTAATAATTATTAATTTTTAATTGTTTTACGAATCCATCTCTCCCGCTATCAAATTCAAACTGCTCATGGTCATGATGGCATCGCTCAGCATAGCACCCTTCGTCAACTCACTGTATGCCTGGTAATATATAAAACAGGGTCTTCTGAAATGCAGGCGATAAGGCGTTCGGCCTCCATCACTGATTAAATAAAATCCCAGCTCACCGTTGCCGCCCTCTACGCTATGATAGACTTCACCCGATGGTATTTCCGTTTCACCCATAATAATTTTAAAATGCCAGATCAATGCTTCCATTTTGGTGTACACATCTTTCTTTTCCGGCAGGTAATATTCCGGTACGTCCGCATGATATACTTCGGCTTCGGCGCCGGTAAAGGCTTGTACTTTTCGGTAGGCCTGTTCAATAATGCTTAACGACTGCCGCATTTCTTCGTTCCGCACCAAAAAGCGGTCATAGTTATCACCTGTACTGCCCACTGGCACGGTAAAATCAAAATCTTCATAACTGCTGTATGGAGAGTGCACCCGCACATCATAGTCGACCCCCGCCGCACGCAGGTTAGGGCCTGTAAATCCATAATTCAATGCACGCTCTGCACCGATGGCGCCGGTGCCCTGCGTGCGTTCTATAAAAATGCGGTTACGTTTAAACAGGCTTTCAAACTCGGTCAGCACTTTCGGATATTCATCCAGGAACTTTTCCAGTTTGGTAAAAGCAGTATTGGTAAAATTTCTTTCGAAGCCACCGATTCGGCCGATATTGGTGGTTAACCGCGAACCGCATATCTCCTCGTATATTTCGTATATCAGTTCGCGGTATTGCATTACATAGAGAAATCCGGTGTATGCGCCGCTATCAACGCCCACTATAGAATTACAGATCAGGTGATCTGAAATTCTTGCAAGCTCCATAATAATAATCCTCAGGTAATCTACCCGCTTGGGTGTTTTCACTTTCAGCAACTTTTCGCAGGTCATATGCCAGCCCATATTGTTGATGGGTGAAGAGCAATAGTTCATGCGGTCGGTTAGCGTGGTAATCTGGTACAGCGGCCGGCGCTCGGCCAGTTTTTCAAACGCGCGGTGTATATAACCGATCGTTTGCTCAGCAGATACGATGCGTTCTCCATCGAGTTCCAGGATATTTTGCATTACACCATGCGTGGCCGGATGCGTGGGCCCCAGGTTAAGCGTGGTGGTCTGTTTCTCAATGGAGCCTTCCGGCAACTTAATATGATGATGTACTATTTCGGACATTCTTCGCGTTTACTATTTTTTAATGTCAGATCTCAGATGTTATCATGTCTGATTTCTTCCTCTCACAGGTTCCTTTATTTTTTCATTTTCACATTTCCACATTCCTCACATTTTCACATTTGTCTTTCTACCTTCCAAACATCGCATCATCTTTATCAATCCGGGTGGCATCTTCCAGCGGGTATTCTTTCCGCATGGGGAAATAATCCATTTCGTCTACATTCAATATGCGTTTCAGGTTGGGATGACCAATAAAGTTAACGCCAAAAAAATCATAGGTTTCCCTTTCCATCCAGTTTGCGGTAGCATATAAATTGGTAGCGGTAAAAATGTCCGGCTGGTTGATATCTGTAAATACTTTAAACCGGATGCGTATATTGTCTACCAGGTTGTGAAGATGATACACAATGGCCAGTTCCCGCTCTTTTTGATCAGGATAATGCACCGCGCAAAGCGTAGTCAGAAACCTGAACCGCAGTTCGGGATCATCGTATAAAAATTGCAGCAATTTAAGGTTCAGCTCTTTCGGGGCTTCAAATGTAAGCATGCCATAAGGCTCCTCAAAATTGGTCAGTTGCTCACCAAATTTCGCTATTAGTCTTTCTTTAATTATTTCGTTGGTTAACGCCATTTCTGAGCTGTTAGCTGTTAGCCTTTAGCAGTTAGCCAGGGCCTAACATTATTTTATTCTTTTCTAACGGCTAATAGCTAAAAGCTAAAAGCTTACTGTATTCCATAACTTTCCATTAACTGCTTATACTGTTCACCGTTTCTCCGGCGGATACTTTCTTTACCTACCAGCTCCTGTATCTTCATAAATCCATCCAATACTGCTTCCGGCCGCGGAGGGCAACCGGGTATGTATACGTCTACCGGTATTATCTGGTCGATACCCTGCAATACGCTATAGGTATCGAAAATGCCTCCCGAAGAAGCGCAGGCGCCCATGCTCAATACCCATCTTGGTTCAGCCATCTGCAAATACACCTGGCGTAAAACCGGGCCCATTTTTTTTGCTATAGTACCCATTACCATCAGCAAATCGCACTGTCTGGGAGAAAAGCCAACCCTTTCCGCACCAAATCTTGCCAAATCATAATGAGAACCCATGGTAGCCATAAATTCTATACCGCAACAGGAAGTAGCAAAAGGTAAAGGCCAGATGGAATTCTTCCTGGCAAGCCCCACTACATCGCTCAGTTTGGTTGTGAAAAAACCATCACCGGTAACACCTTCTGGTGCCTCGGCGATATGGATAGGTTTACCACCCTCATTTTTGACATTATATTGTACCGGACGAGCCATAATTATTTTGAATTTTGTATTTTAAATTGTCAATTATCTACCAACTATAACACTATACCATCACTTATGTTGCCAGATGACGGGCGGTAGATATTAAATTGACAATTTTCAATAACCAACAACCTAGTCTTCCCAGTTTAAAGCGCCTTTTTTGATAATATAAAAAAAACCAGCCAGGAAGAATGCAACAAACATCAGCACCGCACCAAAACCAGCCCAGCCCAGTTCCCTGAAATTAATGGCATAGGGATAAAAGAAAATAACTTCCACATCGAACAACACAAACAGGATAGCCACCAGGAAATATTTGATGGCCATGGGTTGCCGGGCATCGCCATGGCTTTCAATACCGCTGGAAAAATTTTCTAATTTATCGGATGTTTTACGCTTGGGCCCCAACCAATGGGTTACGGCCATCATGGCGCCTATGAAAATAACAGCAAAAACAAGTTGGATAGCAATGGGTAAATAGCTGGCGGCGTTATTGGTATCGGTGATCGGAATATTGGTTTTAAGTAAGTACCACGATATCATGAATATTGAAATTGGTATGCGCAAAAATAAGGCAGCCCCATCAATTTCACGCTATCGAAAACGGGATTTCCTGAAATTAAAAGTCCCCCGCTATTCACGGAGGACTTCCATCTTCAAAATATACTTCTTCCTGTTTATGAACCTTTACTTACTGGCGGGTTTGTTGCCCGTTTTAGGCTTGGTGGTTGCAGGTTGTCTTTGAGCCGGTTGTTTTGCAGGGGGCCTTTTCAGGATTTCGATAAACTTGGGCGCATCCGGATTGGCAGGATCTACTTCGAGTATTTTTTGCAGGTAACTGATAGCGGTTTCCTTGTCTTTTTTAATATTATTATAATAGCTGGCCAGGAAAGAGTAAGACGATACAATCTGCGCTTTGTATTTCACAGAATCAATTTTTCTACCCATTTGGGCCAGTTTATCATATGCTTCCACGGCAAGACCACCAGACCCTGTGGAATCATCCTGCGCCTGCTTAGCCCTTGCACACCACAAATAACCAATAATCTCTTCGGGATATTTTGTTTCATACACGCCACAGAAAATACTATCGGCCACTTTATAATTTTTGGATTGGTAATAAGCCTGGCCAAGATTATAGAGATCAACATTGGAAGGGTTTTTCTTCAACCCGTATAATTGTTTTAAAAAATTTGCCTCCGCTTCGCGCTGACCAATTCTTTTAGCCAATGCAGCCGCCTTGCCCAATAGATCGAGTTTTCCTTCCATCGATGTGTCTGCTTCCACTGCTTTTTGATAAGAGGTTAAAGCATCTGCCTGGCTCTCAGGAAATTTTGCCATTAATTCTGCGCGGAAGGAATAATCCATCGGTACAAAACCTTCTGGTTTCTGTTTAGCAAAGAATTGGTCCAATGCTTTCTTGGCATTTACAGAATCGCCCTGGTCGTTATAAGAATAAGCGATCAAACGGTAATAACGCGGATCGGCATTATCACCTTCTGCCGATAATTTTGCCTGGCTTTTCGCAATGGCATCAGCATATTTTTTGGCGGCGTAGAGGTTACCGATCTTGTCGTATTCATCCGTAGGTTTGGGGTCTGTAAGCGTTATATATTTATCAAAATACGTGATGGCCTTGTTTACATCGCTGTGGAAATACCAATAGTAGTATAACTCATAATAAGCCGGTGCGTAGTTAGGATCCAACTGGATGGCTTCTTCAAAAGCCGGCAAAAATGCTTCTTTGTTATTCTGGGTAAGATAAATCCGGCCAATCTTCCATTTGGCTTCCGCATATTTGGGATCTATACTCAGCGCTTTTCCATAAGAAGTTACCGCGCCACCGCCATCTACCTGTTTGCGGTAAGCGTCGCCCATAATCGAGTAGGTCAGCGGATTTTTGAAATTCTTAACCTGTGTTGCGAGATTCAATTTTTCTATGGCGTATGCAGGATCGCCCGCTTTCGCATTCACATCTGCATTGGCCTGCCCGATGGCATTCAGCACATCAATATCTTTTGCTTTGCTTAAACTGATGGCCGTTTCAAAACGCTGGCGCGCATCATTGTTTTTGCCTTCCAGCAATTCAATATGTCCCACACCGGCTAAAATCAAGGGTGCACTTCCGTTGGTGGCAAAGGCTTTCTGGTATAAATCTTTCGCCATGGTCTGACCATTTTTCAGGTCTTTATTGGCCAGGTAAGTTTGTCCAAGCCAATAGATAGCATTGATATCATTTGGATTGGCAGCAATTGCTTTTTCAAACTGTTCCTGCGCACTCTTATACCGCTGGTAATACAAGAATTTTTTTCCCTGGTCGACACTCTGTGCCATCAGGGCACCCACGCTAATGGCCATTGCTATCAGGCTGAATGTTATTTTCTTCATGCTGATTCCTTTTGTTTTTAATTGAATGCTTGTAAATGTATTAAAATAAGTAATTCCCTATAGTATTAATAAATATAATGCCACTAATTTATTTTGGTAGATCGAACTTCAAAAGACATGCGTGCCGGAAACAGGTAAGCCCGTTTAAAAATCAACTGGCCTCTTTCATAGATGAGAAAATTAGCAAAACCGCTGCCAAGACCATTATAATTTTCTTTTAAAATATAATACAGACCGCGTACCATGGGATAGCGCCGGGTAGCAATATTATATTGGTAGGGTTGGGTATACACTACTGGCTGACAGCCAGCACATTCAATTCCGGCGATCTTAACTTTTTGGAGGAAGCTGTTCTGAGCCGTATCTTCTTTATTCCCGATCCAGCTAACACCTACCAGGCCAACGGCATCCGAATTATTGCCCACATAATCTATAACGCCCTGGCTGCTGGTGGCCGCCATTACATTTTTGCCCAATGGCTGGCCTTTTGCAAGACTGTCTGCAACAAACCGAACCGTACTGGTGGCAGACAAACCGTCCAGCACCACCTTATAATGATAGCCGCTGGTTCCTTTTACCAGCGAACGCATATCGGTCATATCAAATAAAGAATCCTTACACTGTTTATTTACGATTACGGCAATGGCATCAGAAGCCAGCTTTCCATACACCGGCACATAGCCGATCCGCGTCTTCATCAACGCTTCCTCATCACGGCTTAACGGCCGGGTAATAAAAATCATCCGGATGCTATCGTTGTTCAAATCCTTGATGCATTCTGCTTCTGGTTTGTAATGTGCAATGATTTTGGCGGTGGGCCAGGATGCTTCAAACACTTTTATCTGCGAATCGATAACGGGTTTAAACGATTCATCTGCGCTGATATGAATGGTGCCACTGGTATTGGTTTCCGCCGGTGCCGACGAAGAAGGGTTGCCACAAGCTGCCAAACATGCAATAAAACCAATTATAATAATAATGCTGATATTGAAAAATACTGGTTGGCCGGGTCTCATTCTGAAAAATAGTTTTTTTTATATCCGGTATAAATGCGAAACGCCCCATACACAATAAAAACACCAGCTAACAGGTAACGAAGTGTTGGCCGGATGGTAAATTCAATACCGAACTTATCAGCCACAATCAGAAACAGGCCAAAACACAGGATAATGCCGCCCCTTCCATAGTCCATGATAGAGCGCCTGAGTATATAATTTTTCCCTTTCTGATCTGTTGGATCAATATTCATTGTGCTGCAATTTACCTGCTGGCAAGTTAAGAAAATTTAATTTTTAACTTTATAAAGAGATTAATCCCCGGATTGCTGCCGTCCGCTACTGTAACGGCTTTCATTCAACTCCTGGGTAGCAAATTCCACATTCATCCTCGCCATCAGTGAGATGCGCCTGAACAGCATATCCATAATGCCCGGTTCATTTTATGAGTATAGTAACACTGTTTGCAGTCGCTGCCAGCGTTAATCGATATTTTTCAATATTACGGCCGCAACAATACCGGCTGTTTCAGTTCTCAACCGCGTATTGCCCAGAGCTACAGGTGTATAACCGTTTTGCAGGGCCCGTTCAATTTCAGCGGTTGTAAAATCGCCTTCGGGTCCTATTAATATTAACTGGCTGGAACCTGTGTCAACGATTGTTTTCTCCAGCTTTTTTTTATCCTGCTCCAGGCAATGCGCAATTAGCTTTTGCCCAAACTTATCCTGTCCGGCAATCATATTGTCAAACCTTACCGGTTCATGCAGCAGGGGCAACCAGGTTTGCTGGCTTTGCAACAATGCGCTGACCAGCACATTTTTCATCCGCGCCTGCCTGAAATGTTGCTTTTCAGTTCGTTGACAGAGCATCGGAAAAATATCGGTTACGCCGATCTCTGTTGCCTTCTCCAGGAACCATTCAAACCGCACAGGGTTTTTAACCAAAGAAATACCAATACCAATGCTCCTTTCCGGAACTGCTGTATACGAACTGCCGGTAATGCGCACACGGCATTTTTTTTTGTGGGGATCGGTAATGCTGCCGCTCAGCAAATGACCTTTTCCGTCTGTAAGATGCAATGGCTCACCTGCCTGCATCCGCAATACGCTCACTGCATGCCGCGAGTTGTCTTCGTCCAGCAGCAAATCTGTGCTACCCTGCTCAATGTTTTCGATATAAAAAAATGGAAGACTCACGTAAAGGGTTAAAGGTAGAGGGTTTAAGGTTAGGGGCAGTGCGTTTAACGCTGATAAACTATGCAATTTAGTATTTGCCTTATACCCTTCCCCTTCAACCTTTTACCTTCTATTAAAAAAGCCCCGCAAAAAGCAGGGCCATTCATACATACTAATCCAATATTTTAAAATGGTGCGTCATCGTCATCCATGGGCATATTATTCATTTTGCTGCCGGCCTGCACGTATAATTTTGCGCCGCCTGCACCATTGCCGTCTTCCGGCGGCAATTTTTTCCATCCCCCGCCACTATAACCTGGGGGTGTTCCGGAATCATCGTCTTCCACAAATTTCTGGATATGCAGCAGGGCGCGCAATTTCACATTTTCCAGGCTACCATTACGGTGCTTGGCAATGCGTACATGCGTTTCGCCTTTATTGCTTTCGCCCATTTCGTTCTGGTTAATATCGTAGTATTCGGGACGATATAAAAACATAACCATATCAGCGTCCTGTTCTATGGCGCCCGATTCACGCAAATCACTCAATTGCGGAATCTTGTTACCTTCTTTTCTCGATTCCACCGCACGGCTCAACTGGCTCAGCGCAATAATGGGTACCTGTAATTCTTTGGCCAGTCCCTTCAGGTTACGCGAAATATTACTGATTTCCTGTTCGCGGTTGCTGCCGTTGCCATTATTGGTGCCGCTCATCAATTGCAGGTAGTCGATGATGATCAGGCCCACATTGTGTTTATTCTTTAAGCGGCGGCATTTGGCACGCAGTTCAAAAATATTGAGCGCCGCAGTATCATCGATAAAAATAGGTGCTTCGGATAGCCGCTGGATGCCTTTCGCGTATAACTGTTTCATTTCATGCTCTTCCAGTTTACCACGGGCAATTTTCTCCAGCATAATTTCACTTTCGGCCGAAAGAATACGCTGTACCAACTGGCCCGCGCTCATTTCCAGGCTAAAAAAGGCTACACCCGTTGGTTTGGTGGGATGCAGGGCTGCATTACGGGCAAGGTTAAGCGCAAACGCGGTTTTACCTACCGAGGGACGTGCAGCCAGGATAATCAAATCCGTACTCTGCCAGCCGTAGGTAACCCTGTCCATCGTGGGGAATCCGGTAGGCACACCGGTAATATCTTCGTTTTTATGGCGCATGTCTTCAATGCGCGCCACTGTTTTAACCAGCACGTCATCAATCCTGTCGAAGTTTTTGCGAAGATGGTTATTGGTTATTTCAAATAGTTTACCCTCAGCATCGTCCAGCAAATCAAAAACGTCCGTGGAGTCTTCGTAAGAATCACTGATGATTTCACCGCTGATGCGTATCAGCTCACGTTGTATAAATTTCTGTAAAATGATCCGGGCATGGGCCTCGATATTGGCGCTCGATACAACGGCGTTGGTTAAGCGCGTAACAAAGTACGGGCCGCCCACTGTTTCCAGTTCTTCCTTGCTTTTCAGCTCTTCCACCACCGTCAAAATATCGATGGGCTGATTTTTTTGCTGCAATCCCTGCATTACTTTGAATACCCGCTGGTGGGCGTCCACGTAAAAGCATTCCGGTTTCAGTATTTCAGCAACGGTGTCAAACGCACTTTTTTCAAGCATAATGGCACCCAGTACCGCTTCTTCCAGGTCTTTTGCCTGGGGCGGCACTTTGCCGTAGACCATCGTGCTTAAATCAATAGAACTCTTGCGCCTGCTTTTGGCGCGGTCTTTATTCAGGTTAGTTAAATCCATAGTGTTCCAGGCAGAAAAGGTGATGGCAATGGTTTTTTAAAAACAGGTGGCGGTTTTTCTTCGGTGTGGCCAGGGGCGCCTGTTCATCAGATTTTAAGCAGTCATTCCTGATTAATACAATGCCTTTTTAATGCAGGGGCGGGTCGGGCCCATCATGTTAAGGAATTGTTACGCGAATTCAGGACGGCGAATATAGATTGCATTCAATTTCAAAAAAAACAAAATCTTCCTGAAAATTTATTGCCACCCAATGCACAGGTTATTCACGGCTATACCGGGGTTACTCACATGTCTAAACGCGCTTATTCACAATTTAAAAAAATTCAGCACCCTTTCCTAAACAAAATCCACACAATAGGTGCATAAGAAAATACCTTCAAAAGTTTGGGTGCGATCGGATACCGATAAGATGCAGCAGCAGCGGGATTCTACGCATTTTTTAATGATTTTTTTATGTGAAACAGGCCATAGAACGCTGTTCGGCATTCTTGCGTCGCACACGTCGGCGCCAGTACATCGTTTCAGCCGAAGCCTGCCCTGCGATGCCCGTGGCTGCTGGTAAAAACCCTTAGCAGGCGGCTGAAATATCTATTTGCATTACCGTCAAAAATGGCAAATCACTTCTTTTTTACAGGCTGAGACCACAAAAAAATGGAGTATTTCACAAATGCAGGATGTGCAATAACACATAAATAATGCGGTTATACCCCGGCAGCTTCACAACAAAAGGAGTAAATTCAATTATCAGTTTTGTCTAGCCGATCAGTGTATTATAATCGATCTATTTAAACAAGTGTGTTGAAGTGGTGGCCAACCCCAATAAATAATAATAACAACCAAACCTATCGCATGGCCTATAACTCCCATTTCATTAAAGGTAAACCGGTGGCCTTGCCGCGAATACCCGCCAGCAAAAAAAAGGAAACGGCTCCGCTGCTGAGTGGCAGGGGGTTTATTATTAATTACTATCGTCATTCCGTAGTACTGAGCAGCAAACGAAAATTTGCTCTTTTTTCCGCCTGCAATATCAGCGGTACCGAATGGAAAAATATACCCCGCAAGGGAAATTTTAAAAAGGACACC
>Ga0068868_100001434_pt1 | contig 16445 bp, 14 predicted proteins | sample KBSMisM42_FD_64660 | JGI IMG/M metagenome (GOLD analysis project Ga0068868, IMG submission 64660) | Miscanthus rhizosphere microbial communities from Kellogg Biological Station, Michigan, USA - KBS Miscanthus M4-2 | ecosystem: Host-associated > Plants > Roots > Rhizosphere > Soil ...
CTTGGGCTATTTAAAGTATAAAACAAATTGATTAATTTTATCGGTTCATAGATGAAATCTATTACATGACGTTTGTTCAACTTGAATATATTGTTGCACTGGACAATTGCCGGCATTTTGCCGCTGCGGCAGACCGGTGCTTTGTTACCCAACCCACCCTGAGCATGCAGGTGCAAAAACTGGAAGAAGAACTGGGTATTAAAATATTTGATCGCAGTAAGCAACCTGTTATTCCAACCGAGGCGGGAAGGGAAATTATTGAGCAGGCAAAGAAAATACTGGCCGAGAAAAGCATTATGACCGATATCACGCAGTTGAAAAAAGGTATTATGATGGGAGAATTGCGTATCGGTATCATTCCCACGCTGGCACCTTACCTGTTGCCACTGTTTGTGCAGACGTTTAACAGGAAATATCCTGCGGTAAAACTGGTGGTCAATGAAATGATGACGGAATACATTGTAGCGCGGCTGCGCGAAGGCCGGATTGATGTAGGCATACTGGTAACACCCTTGCAGGAAAAAGGCATAAAAGAATATATTTTGTTTTATGAGGAACTGCTGGCTTATGTATCCAAAAAAAACAGCGCATACAATAAAACCTATGTATTACCGCAGGATATCGATCCAAATAAATTATGGCTGATGGAAGAAGGCCATTGTTTCCGCTCACAAATCGTAAACCTTTGCGAACTGCGGCGCTCTACCGAACTAAGCAGCCATTTCGAATATGAGGCCGGTAGTATTGAAACATTGCGACGTATGGTGGAATTGAATGACGGCATTACCATATTACCCGAACTTACCACCCTGGATATGTCTTCAAAACAATTGCAACAGATACGCCATTTTAAAAAACCCGCGCCCATGCGTGAAGTAAGCATTGTGGTGCACCGCGATTTTGTAAAAAAACGTTTGATAGAAGCATTGAAGCAGGAAATCATTGCAGCAGTTCCGGAAAATATACGGGAAAATAAAAGCGCGAATATAGTCCCGGTATAGGGAATTTCCTCATTTCTGATTTGCTGATTGATTTCACACCAGCCGCCGTCGTCGTGTCTTTTGACCAACGACACTGAGGATGTAATTTGATCTAAGTTTACATGCCGCTTTTCTATTGATGCTGAAAGACCAACAATGGTTAAACCTCCAACCTTCAGTATTCGATATTCACCATTGGATATCATTATTCCATCATCCGGATAAAGAATAATAAACAAGGAATATTGAATGACGAAATAGCGGCTTGAATGCCGAAAACTAACCGTTGATAGAACAGTTAGTAATTCCGGATACACAACCAGTAACCAGGTTAAGAAATATTTATTTTAATTGTTTCCGTTATTGCAGATACCAACGGTTTGCCAACTGCACCACGCAAAGCTTCAAACCGCTGCCGGCTGCTTTCATCATTCTGTATATAATACCAAACCTGCCCTGTATCAACGTTCCGTACAATAATTCCAAAGCTGGAATAGATGACTGCTGCATGTTCCATATTACCGGGGTTTGCCAATTGCTGTGATGCCATAGCGCCCAGGGCGATAAGGGTTTTGCCATCATTGCAGAAAATGGCAAGGCCATCGCTGTCTTGTTCTGTGGTTAACCTGCCGGTCAACAACATTCCTCCGAGACTCCTGGTCATATAGTTGATGTCTTCTGCAGATGCCTGTGTAACGCTGTTCTTTCTGCAGGACAAAGACAGTGTAAGCAGCAAACAAAAACTTATTGTTGCTGAAACCACCGCCAATAAAGATGGCGGTTTCTTAAAAGTGGATGCTTTCATTTTTTAAAAGTTTGCGGTTATGGTTGTGAATATTTTAATGAATGCTGCGGAATGATTTTCTGCAAGCTTCAATCTGTTTCTTCCAATAAAAAAAGTTCATCCACATTTTTTTTAAAAAGCCTGGCCATTTTAAGCGCCAGTACGGTCGATGGCACGTATTTATTGCTCTCTATGGCATTGATGGTTTGCCGCGATACGCCTATTTTTTCCGCTAAATCCTGTTGTGTGATATTTAAAATAGCCCTTTCTACTCTGATGGTGTTTTTCATGCTGAACGGTTTAGTCAAATGATTTTTTACTGTTGTTCAATACATAGTTAAACCGGATAATAAAGATGATTAGTACAGTAAGCATATTGTACATCATTACATCAATATAGGCAAAGCCATGCACCAGCCAGGTGGCTACCAGCAATAAGATATAATTGATAAGAACGGCCCATTTCAGTGACTCCAGGCGGGTTTGGGCAATGTACTCATCTTCTGTTTTTTCGCGCGCAAAAGCAATAAACAACAACGCGACAATGATCCCGGTCAGTGCCATTTCATCCGTAAGGTTTATTGTGTCTTCCAGGTGCATGTCTTTGCTGTTAATGCGTGTTTTGACGAACTGTAAAGTGAGGAAGGAGAACTGGAAATCAAAAAAGCGAACTAATATCCCAAGTGCCAGTGAAGGAATTAATAGAATGAGACCTATGCGCTTGTAACGGTTTGGTAAAAGGAGTTTACTTTCCATGCGTAAAGTTTTATTTACCAAATGTAAAGTAAACTTTACATAAAGACAATTTTATTTTACAAATATTGATGAATGGCTTTTAATTAAGTAAAGAATCCAGTTTTTGGTGGAAGAGTGGAAAATCATTTAAATCATTATGACTGCCGCCGTTGATGGTAATAAACTGGTCTCCGGGTTTTAGAAAGGGCTGAAGCTTTATTGCATTGTTGTAGGGGATTACGCCATCTGATGTTCCATGAAAAATAGTAACCGGCACAATTACTTCCTGCAGGTATTGGTAAGAAGGGATTTTATAATGAATCATACGCGCAACCGGGTAAATAGGGAAATAATGGGCGCATAAAGAGGTCATAGAATAATAAGGCGTTTCCAGAATCAATTCTTTACAATTTTTGCGGGACGCCACCCATGCTGCGATGCCGGTGCCCATGCTTTTCCCGTACAATACAATGCTGTCTTTTCCAAAACGCGCGGTAGCCAGTCTGTATAACTGTTCCGCATAGTTGTACAAAAGCTGCTCCGTTAAAGTCCCGGTGCTTTTACCATAGCCGGGATAGTCCATCATCCACACTTCCCACCCGTTGTTCGTGAAATTAGGTGCATAGCGTGCATACCATGCAATATTTTTCCGGTTGCCATGAAAATACAGAACCACTCCTTTGGGTTTTACCGCCGTGGTAAATTGTATGATATTGATATTGCAGCTATCGTTGTAAGCAATATTTATTTCTTTGTGCGGGATACGGAAATCATAGGAACGATGCTTTTCCATTTTCTCGGGATGAAACAGGATCCTGTCCTGCAGATAATAAATGGCAATACCTATCAGGCCATAGAGCATCAAGGCTATTTTTATCCAGCGGAATATGATTCTTCGTTTTGGCATAGCACTCTTTTTTTTGCTGGCGATCTTTGTGAAATTTTGAGATTTAGCGATACCGGGATGTTGAGATTTCTTTTGGGGCAACGATATGGATCGATCACAAAATCCCACAATCCCAAAATCAGCAATTGTCTTTTAGTATTTCAAAATGTCCCTGATAAAATTATGGTACTCCGGAAACGACGGTAAATTGTTATGGCCTCCTCCATGTATGCGTATCAGCGTGATCTTATGCGGGTTTATTTTTTGCAGTTGTTCGCTGTGCTTAATGGGAATCAGCCGGTCTTTTGTACCATGAATAATATAGGTATGGCAATTTACGTGCTTCAGCCATTTGTCGGTACGCAACTGGTACATCAGCAAAAACTTAACGGGCAAAAACGGTAGAAAACGCTCTACTACCCGGGTGAAATTGTAAAAAGGAGCATCCAGGATCAAATAACGGGGTTTGTTATCGCAGGCAATCTTACTGGCAAAACCACTGCCCAGGCTTCTTCCGTACACCAGTATATGGTGTTCGGGGTATTGCAACAGCAATTGCTGGTATACAAACTGCATATCCTTCATCAGTTCTTTCTCACTTCTTTTGCCGGTGCTTTTGCCGAATCCCCGGTAATCAACCAGCACCACATCATAATCATAGCGGTAAAAATCAGTTGCATATTTTGCCCAGCCCTTGATGCTGCGGGTATTTCCGTGCAGGTAGAATATCAGTCCCTGCGGATGTTCGCGGTAAAAATGCAAACCGTTGATGCGCACGCCAGGCTCCACGTCGAAGAAAAGCTCTTTAAAAGGAATATCGTACCGGAAAGCAAAATCCTGTCTCAGCTTTTCAGGTTTGAAAATAAATTTATCCTGTAGCAAGTAAACCAGCAGGCTCAGTACCACTATTGCTACAACAATATAGAGGAAAGTTATATTCAGTTTTTTATTTTAAATTTTAAATTATAATATTTTGAATGCGTCCGCTTCGGTCTCCCTGACTAAAAGTAAACCTGCGGGCCGGCAATTTAAAATTCAAAATACATCATTTAAAATAATCACATCGCTTCTTCTGCATCGTGGTAAACCCGTTTTAATTTGATGCCCTGTACAGGCGCCACAATCAATGGGAATTTCTCAATATTTACATTGGAAGGGTCAAGACCAAATCCACGTTCTTCAGAAAGGCTGAGCTCTTTCAGCCAGAAATACAATTTCATAATTACGCGCTCAAAAAACGGCAGCTCATTATCCTGGCTGAGGTATTTTTCCATTACAATAAACTGGAAATCGCCTACCACGTTATTGCGTTCCAGGCTTTCATACCGGCTGGTGATATTTACTTCCTTATTGTGCACCAGGTCTTCCACCACTTTCCTGAACATCAGGTTGATTTTGGGTTCCATCCGGAAACCCAGTTTCAGTTCTACCCGTATAATATCGTTGGGTATAATATGTTCAACATTGTATTCGCTGGTGTAGGGATCGTCTACCGTGTCAACATGCACGAACCAGTAAATATCTGATCGTTTGGGTTTTTTATTAAGAATCGAGTAAATGATTTTGTGCTCAATTTCTTTCGGGTTGTTGGCACTGGTCATATACACCAGGTGGGTCGCAAACTTAGGAACGGTTTTATCGTTACTGAGTTCCTGTATTTGCGGCAGGTAATGCTCCAGCCGCACAAATTCTACATAACGGTTCTTGATTTTCCGGCTGCGGTACCAGATATACATAATAGAAAACAAACCGCCAGCCACCAGCAGGGCCACGTAGCCACCGTGCTTAAACTTGTCGAGGTTGGCAAACAGGAAACTGAATTCTATGGATAAATAAAGCAGCAGGTACAGATAAATCCAGGTAGAAGGTACGCGGCGTGAAATAAGGTAATTGGCAAATAGTATAGAAGTGGCCAGCATGCAAAGTGTAATGGCCAGGCCGTAAGCGGCTTCCATATTGGTAGATTCGCGGAAATACAGCACTACGCCGCTGCAACCGAAAAATAAAAGGAAATTAATGCCGGGAATATATATCTGGCCCCGTTCCTCAGTAGGAAATACTACTTTCATTTTTGGCCAGAGGCTCAGGCGCATGGCCTCACTGATAAGCGTAAACGAACCGCTGATCAGGGCCTGGCTGGCGATGATAGCAGCTGCGGTGGCAATAATAATTCCGGGTATAACGAACCAATCCGGCATAACGCCGTAAAAAGGATTAAATCCCTTGCCAATCATTTCCTCAGTTATGCGAATGCCATGTTTATTAGCCAGTATCCAGGCACCCTGGCCCAGGTAGTTCATGATCAGACAGGTCTTTACGAATATCCATGAAACACGGATATTATCGCGCCCGCAATGACCCAGATCGCTGTACAGTGCTTCTGCTCCGGTCGTACACAGAAACACGGCCCCAAGAATCCAGAAACCGTTGGGATATTTGGTCAGTAACTCTATAGCATAATGGGGACTCAGCGCCCTGAAAATGGAATAGTCCTCGTGCAGGTGTATGAAACCCAGTACGGCCATCATCGCAAACCAGAGCATCATCAGCGGACCAAATATTTTACCAATGGAAGCCGTGCCGAACTGTTGCAGAAAGAACAGGATGGTGATAATTCCGAGTACAATATAAATAATGGTCCTGGTATGAAGATCACTCAGGTGGGGAATATTGCGTAAGCCTTCTACCGCAGAGGTTACTGATATCGGCGGGGTAATCATGCCATCTGCCAGCAATGCTGCGCCGCCGATCATCGCCGGCAGCACCAGCCATTTTTTTTGACGCCTTACCAGCGCGTACAACGAAAAAATGCCGCCTTCACCACGGTTGTCTGCCTTGAGGGTGAGGATTACATATTTCAGCGTGGTTTGAAGGGTTAGTGTCCAGATAATACAGGAAAGACTCCCGATTATCAATTCATCCGTAATTATTTTCCCTTTGGTAATGGCATTGAGAACATACAGGGGAGAAGTTCCGATATCGCCATAAATAATGCCAAGTGCTACAATTAATCCTGCTGCACTTACTTTGTTAATGTTAAGATGTTTACTCACTATAAGAAAATTATTAATCAGGGTTAGGGATCGCAAGCAAGGTTATGAACTGAACCGGTTGGCTTTTTGTAAATAAAATAATTCAGGTCTCCTGTTATGGCCGTTTGAAGTTTTCGTGCGAGCTGTTTGCTGACAAGCTCATGGCACAAATAACTATCAACTGTTCGTATCATTGTTCCGGTATAACTAAATTGCGCCGGCTATTACCCCGACGCTGGCACAAAGGTATAAGGAAAAAACAATTCCATCCATTTTTATGTAATTGCCTGTTCCCCGACATCCGTTATTTACCAATATACCGTTAAAAAATTGCCATAAATGCAACCCGTAAATCTTTTCGGATGTCCCGTATGTTGTATAGGTAATTACAATTCATAAATTGGGGTGTAACCTGTAATTTTAATACCAGAAACAAAGTTGTATGCCGTATAAAAGAATTATCGTCCTTTTCCTATTGTTTTTTGCCGGCCGTACCATATATGCACAGGCGCCGAAAATTGTTTATTCAGAGCCGGAAAAAGAAGACAGCCGTCGTACCAATTTCGAAATCATTGGAAAAATGAACGGCAATTTCCTGGTGTACAAGGCCAACCGCAACGATGATGCTATTTGTATTTATGACAACGACATGAAATTGAAAGAGCGGGTAAAACTTGACTTTACACCCGATCAGCAACTGATTAATGTGGATTTCGTTGCGTATCCCGATTTTTTTTACATGATCTATGAGTTTCAGCGGAAAGGTATTGTGCATTGCATGGCTACCAAAATGGATGGTAATGTAAAACGGCTAACCGATCCAATAGAACTGGATACCACCCAGGTGGGCTTTGCCGCGAATAATAAGATTTATACGGCTATTAACAGCGACGATAAGCAGCATATCATGGTATTTAAAATAAACAGTAAGAACCGTGATAATTTTGTTTTTACGACCCTGCTTTATAATAAAGATCTTCTCCTGGAGCATAAAGACCGCATGGGAATCCCTATGGAAGAGCGAAACGATTTCTTTACCGATTTTTTACTGACCAATGACGGCGAACTGGTCTTTGGCAAGTTCCTGCGACTGAATAATAATGAATATATTACCAAACTGGCCATGGTGATCAAATATCCCGATTCATCCCGTTTATCGGTAACCGATGTGGATCTGGGCGGTAAGATTCTGGATGAAATAAAATTAAAAGCGGATAATACCAATAAGCGGATTTTGCTGAATGCTTTTTATTACAAACAAAAGCGGGGCAATATAGAAGGCCTTTATTCGCTCTTATGGGATAAAACAGAAAACAAAAAAATAAGGGAGATCAGCAGCCTGTTTAACGATGAATTGCGGGCCAATGCAAAGGGGGAGGATGCGTCCGCACGCACTGCCTTCAACGATTTTTTCATCAAGAATATCATAGTAAGAAAAGACGGGGGTTACCTGATTGTATCTGAATCCGAATACAATACTTCGCGCGGCGGACCGTTTAACCGCTGGGATTATCTGGGGTACGGCAATCCCTGGATGTCGCCAATGGATTATTACAATTATTCGCCCTATGGTTATTGGAACAGCCCCTGGAACCGCTGGAACAATGGGATGAATACCCGTTACAATGCCGAAAATATTATGGTGCTATCGTATAACAAAGATGGATCAATAGACTGGAGTACAGTAATACCCAAAACACAATATGATGACGAGAGCGATAACATGATTTCTTTTCAATTGGTGAATACCGGTGCGGATATCCATTTTCTTTTCAACATGTCTGAAAAACGGACCATCATGCTGAACGACCAGAGCATTGCTGCCGACGGAAAAATAACCCGTAACCCGACGCTGAAAAATCTTGACAAAGGATACGAATTCATGACGCGTTCGGGTAAGCAGGTGTCTGCCAAACAGGTGGTTGTACCATGCCTCTATCGGAATTATCTTTGCTTTGCTAAAATTGAGTATTAAGCAGCATCCCAAAAACTAACTCAGTGGTCGGAATCTTTAAACAAAAAAATCCCGGTAACGCATTTATTTTACTGCTTTATGCCATTGCACTGAAATTTCCTTTTTTTATGCATCCGGAAAAACCGGTAGCAAACGAAGGCGATAACTATATATTCAAAATCATTGTAAAATTTATTGACCCGTTTGCTACAACCAGCCCCGTTGTTTATGCATTGCTGGCCTTCCTGCTATTATTTACACAGGCAACCCTGATCAACCGGATCAGTAATTCGTTGAAACTGCTGCCCAGGCCAAATTTTCTGATTGGCATGTCGTACATATTGGTCACTTCACTGGTACACGAATGGAATTTATTCTCTGCCCCTATGCTGGTCAATTCCCTGCTAATATGGGTATGGTACCGGCTCACCAATCTATACAATCATCCAAATCCAAAAACCGCTGTTTATAATGTAAGTATGCTGGTGGGTATTTTGCCACTGATTTATAGCCCTGCCATAGTGTTTTTGTTGTTGCTCATGTTTGCCATGATTGTTACCAGGCCATTTCGGGTTACGGAATGGCTGGTGGCCCTGCTGGGTTTTACCACGCCCTATTATTTCTTATTTGTCATTTTGTTTCTCTATAACCAATGGAACTGGCACAAGGTCATTCCCCTTATTTCATTTCACCTTCCGCACCTGCCGTCATCGCTATGGATCACCGGTGGAATTACATTCATGGTAATTCCATTTTTAATCGGAGCCTGGTATGCACAGGCCAATCTTGGTAAAATGTTGATACAGGTGCGCAAAAGCTGGAGCTTGCTGCTGGTGTTTTTGATTGTATCTATGCTTATCATTTTACTCAACCCGGGCACCAATTACCTGCACTGGTTACCAGTAGTAGTACCCTTATCCGCATTTCATGCCGCGGCCTTTTATTATCTGCCGGGACGATGGGTTCCTTCCATACTGCATTGGATAATATTCGGCTTTGCAATTATGCTTAATTATTCAGTGCATGGGTGAGGGAAGCTGTTAAGTGTCAGCTACTAGCTGGTAGCTTTTAGCTTGGACAGATTCTTCTATGAAATACCAGGTAATGTGGTTGTATAGCTTCTAACAGCTAATAGCTAACAACTAACGGCTATTTCTTATCTTTGACCTTCCCAAAACATTTTGTACTATGAAATTTGGCGTTGTGGTATTTCCGGGTTCCAATTGTGATCGCGATATGCAGGATGCACTGCAAAATGATCTCAACCAGGAAGTGATTATGCTCTGGCATAAAGACAAGGACATCAGTATGTTTTCTACGGAAGATTGCCTGATATTGCCCGGTGGCTTTTCTTATGGCGATTACCTGCGTTGTGGTGCCATTGCCCGCTTTAGCCCAATGATGCAAAGTGTTATAGAATTTGCCAACCGGGGTGGCAAGGTCCTGGGCGTTTGCAATGGGTTCCAGATCCTATGTGAATCTCACCTGTTGCCGGGGGTATTATTAAGAAATGCCAACCAGCAGTTTGTTTGCAAAAATGTTTATATCAAAGGCATTGGTTCCGAAAAGGCATTGAAAATACCCATAGCACATGGCGAGGGCCGGTATTTTGCCGAAAACAAAATACTGGATGAACTGGAAGCTGCTGACCAGGTAATCTACCGTTATTGCGACGAACAGGGTAAAATAACAGAAGCAGCCAATCCCAATGGCACCACCCGCAATATTGCCGGTATTTGCAATAAAAACCGCAATGTGTTTGGTATGATGCCGCATCCGGAACGCACCTGCTCGGAAGCACTGGGCAATACAGACGGCCGGTTGATTTTGAAAGCACTGCTAATGAGCCGTCAGCCGGAGCTGGTATAAACTTTACCTTTTTTTTAGCAAGTCATTGTTGAACTTCGCAGCGCTATTTACGTTCTTGTGAACATCATCAATACGTGTATGAAAGAACTATACTTATTATTTTTTCTGTTGCCGGCATCTTTCCTGGGCAACGCGCAGTCTGCCAAACAGGTACAGTGGGGATATACCACTAAAAAAATTGCAGATAAGACCTATGAAGTGCATATGACTGCAACCATCGGCGACAATTATCACATGTATGCGCAGGATGCGGGAGTTGAAGGACCTTTGCCCACTACCTTTAAGTTTGCAGGCAATCCGCTGGCCGTTACTGATGGAAAAGTAAAAGAAGCAGGTAAGGTGGTGAAGAAGTTTGAATCCGCCTGGAACGGTTCTGTAAATTATTACGAAAAGACGGTCGATTTTATACAGGTAGTGAAATTGAAGGGCAACATCAAAACTAACCTCGCCGGTTCAGTGGAGTTTATGGTTTGTAATGACAACCGCTGTCTGCCCCCGTCTACGGTAGATTTTAAGGTGAATATTGGTGGATAATCGCGCGCGTAGCAACACATTTTAATAAAAACGGGTTCTTTGCAAAAAGAACCCGTTGGCTTTTTTAATAAACTGCCATGAAGAATTTTTTACTGTTTACCTGGTTCCTTTTTTTTATGTGCGGGTTGGCCGCGCAGACAAACAACCCGGTATCGCCGGCAGTGGACTGGACCTATAGTGCCGGCCCCGCTACCGCAAATGGCTATACGCTTTCCTTTAAGGCAAATATTGCAAAGGGCTGGAAGCTGTTTTCTTCCAGCATGAAAGACGATGAGCCTAATACCCGCATTAGATTCGATTCAGCTTCCCAGGCGCTGTTGACGGTTACCGGCAGCAAAGAAACAGGTGATCTTAAATCTTCGAAAGAATCGTTGTTAGGCGATTTGCCCATCCGGTATTTTGAAGACAATGCTACCATATCGTTAACGCTGCAGGCCGGGCAAACCAATAAAGATCTCAAAGGCGTTATTTCCTATATGGCCATTAAGGGAGACAGTGTGATCGGTCCCGAAGAAGTTCCGTTTCGTTTTTCCTTTGATGCGTCGGGTAGGCTGATGAGCAAACAGGGCGGGTTAACAGAATCAAAAGATGCAGCGCAATCGTTAAAAAGAACCCATATCGATCTGAATAATCCCGTTAACAATTGCGGCGGAACGGGCGGTGAGAATAGCAGCAAAAAAAGCTTATGGGGCATTTTTGTTTTAGGTTTTCTAGGAGGCTTGATTGGTTTAATTATGCCCTGCACGTTCCCGATGATTCCTTTAACCGTTTCTTTTTTTACAAAAAAATCGGGCAGCAAACAACAGGGCATCAAAAATGCTTTTCTCTACGGCTTTTCCATTTTTTTGATTTATGTATTGCTGAGTGTACCATTTTATTTTTTAGATGCGGGCAGCTCCGATATATTGAATAATATTTCTACGAACGTATGGCTCAATATCGGGTTTGCTGTTGTATTCATTGCTTTCGCGTTGTCCTTTTTTGGTTTGTATGAAATAGGCTTGCCTTCGAACATATCCAATTCGGTAGACTCCAAATCAAATGCAGGCAGTATCAGCGGAATATTTTTTATGGCCTTAACGCTGGCCATCGTTTCGTTTTCCTGCACCGGCCCTATCCTTGGTTCATTACTGGTAGGGGCCCTGAACCAGGATGGCGGCGCGTTGCAACTAACTGTTGCTATGGCTGGTTTTGGATTGGCGCTGGGTTTGCCATTCGCCCTGTTTGCTTTGTTCCCGAACTGGCTCTCATCACTGCCAAAATCGGGCGGATGGATGAATACCGTAAAGATTGTGTTTGGTTTTATTGAATTGGCGCTGGCATTGAAATTTCTATCTAATGCCGACCTGGTAAAACATTGGGGTATTTTAAAAAGAGAAATTTTCTTCGGTTTCTGGATACTCACCGGGATTGCTTTGGTATTATACCTGCTGGGGATACTAAAATTTGCATATGACCCGCCACCTGCAAAATTGAGTAAGGGCCGCATCGGCATGGCTTTATTTTTCCTGGCATTTGTAATTTACCTCGTGCCAGGCCTAACCAATACAAAATATGCCAACCGATCTTTGATCAGCGGCTTTCCGCCACCATTAACCTATAGCATTTACGGAAAGGGTTCTGCAAAAGGAAAAGGTGTTGAGGCCAACCTGGTAAATGATTACGAAAAAGCTTTGCAACTGGGGCGCGAACAGCATAAACCCATTTTAATTGACTTTACCGGCTGGGCCTGTGTAAACTGCCGTAAAATGGAAGAGAATGTTTGGCCAGATGAAAAAGTGAAAGCGCTTATAGAAAAAGATTTTATCCTTGTTTCCCTGTATGTAGACGACAGGAAAACATTGCCCGACGAAGAACAATTTTTATTTCCTGGCAGTGATGGTTCAAAAAAGCCAATCAAAACAATTGGTGATAAATTCATTACACTGCAATCAGAAAATTTTAAAAATGCTTCACAGCCTTTGTATGCGATTGTGTCGCCGGAAGAGAAGTTGCTTAATTTACCGGTCGGTTATACACCGAATGTAAAAGAATATGCAGCATGGCTGCAATGCGGAGTGGAAGCATTTCAGAAAACAAAATAGGATTGCTGATTTTGAGATATTGTGATTTTGAGATTTGTAATAATGCAGCACCAAAAGAAATCTCAAAATCCCGCAATCAGCCATCCCAAAATAAAAAATCCCGGGAGTGTCCCGGGATTTTTCAATTAGGCGTCATTCTGTTCCAGCCTTCTTACGGCAAGCGGATCTAATTTTCAAAAGGTAAGATGGAGGGCCAGAATGACAATATCTTAGATATACATCTGTGTAAAATTAAGCATGGATAGCATACAATTTTAAATAGTGGATTAATTTTTTTTCACAAAAATGGTTACAGGGAAATCTGTTTTTCCTGCATCATCTTCCTGAGGTTAATTAAACCATAGCGCATCCTGCCCAAAGCGGTGTTAATACTGCAATTGGTTAATGCGGCGATCTCTTTAAAACTGAGTTCTGCATAATGGCGGAGGATAATAACTTCGCGCTGGTCTTCCGGGAGCAGGTCAAGCATGCGACGAACCCTGTCGTGGCTCTGGCGCTTCATCATCTTGGTTTCAGCGCTGTCTTCCGTAAAATTCAGCACCTCAAAAATGTCACGGTCATCGCTGGTTTTGATGGCAGGTGTTCTTTTTACCTTGCGGAAATGGTCTACGCACAGGTTATGTGCAATACGCATTGCCCATGGTAAAAATTTGCCTTCTTCGGTGTAGCGGCCACCCCGGATGGTGTCAATGATCTTAATGAGTACATCCTGGAAAATATCTTCAGCCAGATATTTGTCCTTCACCATAAATAAAATAGACGTGTACAATTTGTCCTTATGACGCACAACCAGCGTTTCAAGGGCATTCATGTCTCCATCCATGAATGAATGGATCAATTCATGATCGGTGTTTTTGCAGAGTGATTTCATAAACTTCTACGGGTTTTTAAAAAATTATTGGATATTGGTTACGATGTACTGTGTTTGGGATAAATTGCTAAGCGAAGTATAGGTGTGCTATAGGCGGGGAAGTTTTAAGTGGTTATTCATAGTGTTTGATTGGTTTTTAATTGGCTTTTAATTGTATTCCGAAAATAGTACATTTTTCAAAAAAAAAAACTTTTCAAAAAGAAATATTGCAACAGAATTCATAATTGGGTGTTAATACGTGCAGAGATCGTAAAACTTCGATAAATTTGTTCCCCTTTTTACTATTATGGCAGTAGTTACCGCAAAAAAAACAGGTGTAAAGACGAAAGATATTCACAAAGGCAATAATGGTATCCTGATTAAGGGTGCCCGGGTGCACAATTTAAAAAATGTTACCGTTGAAATACCACGTAATAAGCTCATCGTTGTGACCGGTGTATCTGGTTCCGGCAAATCCTCACTCACTATCGATACGCTTTTTGCAGAGGGCCAGCGTCGCTATGCAGAAAGCCTGAGCGCTTATGCACGCCAGTTTATGGCGCGCATGAATAAACCCGATGTTGATTATATAAAAGGCCTATGCCCTGCTATTGCCATAGAACAAAAGGTGATTACGCGTACGCCGCGATCCACTGTAGGTAGTATGACCGAGCTATATGATTACCTGCGTTTATTGTTTGCCAGGGCGGGCAAAACCATATCGCCTGTTTCCGGCAGGGAAGTAAAAAAAGATGATGTGGCCGATGTGGTGACTGCCATCAGTAACCTGAAAGAAGGCGATAAAGCGCTTATTATAGTCCCGTTTAAACAACACGCCAACCGGGAGCTGAAAGAAGAACTGAATATTCTTTTGCAAAAAGGCTTTTCCCGTTTGTATAATGGAGAGGTGCTGAGGATAGAAGACATACTCGAGGATCCAAAATGGAAACCGGCTGCAAAGAAAAAATTGTACGTGCTGATAGATCGCCTGGTGGTAAAAGCATTTGACGAAGATGATAAACACAGGATGTCGGATTCCGTAAACACTGCTTTTTATGAAGGCGAAGGTGATGTATTTGTAGAGGTAAACGGCAGCGAACTGATCCATTTTTCCAATCGCTTTGAACTGGACGGCATCAGCTTTGAAGAACCTGTGCCCAATCTTTTTTCTTTCAATAATCCTTTTGGTGCCTGCCCGACCTGCGAAGGCTTTTCGCTGGTATTGGGCATTGATGAAGATCTGGTGATACCTGATAAGCGCCTGAGTGTGTATGAAGGCGCGGTGGCTCCCTGGAAGGGTGAGAAACTGGGATTGTGGCGGGATGCATTTATTAAAGCTTCCCGGAAATTTGATTTTCCCGTGCACAAACCCATTATTGATCTCAGCAAAGCGGAATACCAGACGCTGTGGAAGGGAAATGAATTTGCCAACGGCATTAATGATTTTTTTAAAGAGGTAGAACAGAATTTGTATAAAGTACAGTACAGGGTACTGTTATCAAGATATCGTGGCAGAACCATTTGCCCCGATTGCGGTGGGTACCGTTTGCGCAAGGAAGCATTGTATGTAAAACTGGGCAACAAACATATTGGGGAATTATGTGAAACGCCGGTAAAGGACCTGCAGCAATGGTTCGATGACCTGGTATTGGGAGAGAGTGATAGGCAAATTGCCAAAAGAATATTGCTTGAAATACATCATCGCATTAAAACGTTGATGGATGTGGGCCTTGGCTATCTTACATTGAACCGCCTGGCCAATTCTTTAAGTGGCGGAGAAAGCCAGCGCATACAGCTTACGCGCAGCCTGGGCAGTAATCTTACCAATTCATTGTATATTCTTGACGAGCCTTCTATTGGACTGCATTCAAGGGATACGGAAAAGCTGATTTCGGTGTTGAAAGAGCTGCGCAATCTTGGCAATACAGTGGTAGTGGTTGAGCACGATGAGATGATGATGCGTGAAGCAGATTATATTATTGACATGGGACCACTGGCCAGCCACCTGGGCGGCGAAGTAGTGGCATCGGGTAATTACGATGAATTAATTGCGAATGAAAAAAGCCTGACCGGTAAATACCTGAAAGGCGAGTTTTTTATTGCAGCTCCCAAACAAGTGCGCAAATGGAACAGAAAAATAAAAATAACCGGCGCCCGCCAGAATAACCTCAAAAATATTGACGTAGAGTTTCCCTTAAACCTGCTTTGTGTGGTCAGTGGGGTGAGCGGCAGCGGAAAAACAACACTGGTAAAACAGATTTTGTACCCGGCCCTCCGGAAATTAATAGGAGAGACGGGTGACAAAGCCGGAAGCTTTAAAACAATCGACGGAGATATTGATTATATCAGCCAGGTAGAGATGATAGATCAAAACCCCATTGGAAAATCATCGCGCAGCAACCCGGTAACCTATATCAAAGCGTATGATGAAATAAGAGATCTGTATGCCAAACAGCCGCTGAGCAAAATGCGCGCTTTTCAACCCAAACATTTTTCCTTCAATGTAGACGGAGGCCGCTGCGATACCTGCAAAGGCGAAGGCGAACAGGTGGTTGAAATGCAGTTTCTGGCTGATGTGCATTTAACCTGCGAAGTATGCGGCGGAAAAAGATTTAAAGAAGAAGTGCTGGAAGTAAGTTATAAAGAAAAAAACATTCACGATGTGCTGGAGATGAGCGTAGACGATGCGATCGCTTTCTTTTCAGAAGAGAAAGATGTTGTGAGCAAGATAAAAGCA
>Ga0068868_100001435_pt1 | contig 16443 bp, 27 predicted proteins | sample KBSMisM42_FD_64660 | JGI IMG/M metagenome (GOLD analysis project Ga0068868, IMG submission 64660) | Miscanthus rhizosphere microbial communities from Kellogg Biological Station, Michigan, USA - KBS Miscanthus M4-2 | ecosystem: Host-associated > Plants > Roots > Rhizosphere > Soil ...
TTGAAATGGAGGGCGAACACTTTCCCCGTGACACCCAGTTTTTCGCGCAGGTTGTACAAAGTTTCGCCCTGCTCCTCGGTGATCAGGCCGTCAGAACCGTCGCCAGAGTGATCAGGCGGGGCGCTGGCGGGCGATTGGGCTGCCGGACGGGTGGTAACGAGGGGTTTGACCGTGTAGGGCTTCTTATTGGCCTTTGTCATGGTCAGCGCGAGAGTGATCGGCGATTCAATGTCCGACAGATGGCTGATGCGGATGCCGCCGACCTCCATACCGCCCCACTTGACCGACGGATCGCGGTACAGCGTCATCGAACGGCCGGCGTACTTTTTCGAGTCTGGCCCCCATGCCGTCACCAGCACGCGGCACATAGATTTGCAGGCTTTGTACGGCTTGCCCTTGTCGCCCTCGAATGAGATTGAAATCGGCTGTTCCTGACCGGGGCGAATCGTCACGCCGGTAACAGTGATCGTGATCGGGCCTGCGATCAGGTCGTCCGCGTTCAATTGGTCGGACTTCGGGATGATGGTTTGCGCCATGTCGTTCATGAGTACATTTCCTGTTCAATTCTGCGTTCGGTGGGGATCAGGCGAGCATGCGATTTCAGTAGGGTGCTGTATTGCTCCGCAGCTTCCTTGATGCGGTTCTCAAAAGCTGTAGCTGCTGCGACGATTGCCTGCTGTATCTCGGGATTCGGCAATACCCGCACTGTCGCCATGGGCAAGCCGCCGCAGTATGAGATGAGGTCGCACCACTCCCGCTCACTCACTAGCAACCCGGTTTGCACCTGAACCATGAACTCGGGCGCAATCGTTGCCCTGTTCACGTACTCAACTATCGTTTGCATTTGCAGGCGCTGTTTGCGGGACTTGCATTCGAGCAATCCCTCATCACCCACCAGGGCGTCAGGCGAATATCCCAGCGTGAACCCCCATTTATCATTGGTGACAAACCCGACGCGTTCGATCGGTGCGTATTCCTTGGCGTACAACTCGACCGCCTCAACCTCATCTTCCATACCGCGCAACATCGCGTCACCTACATAGGATGGCTCGACGTAGCCAGTGACTCGCTGCGCCAGCAGTTCGTAAAGGTGCGCGCTTTCCGCTGCCCCTTCAGCCGGCGAATATTCCCGCTGCTTGTATGGCTCACCGTTCTTTTTGACGCGGGTTTCTTCTTTCGGGATGCGGAAGATCAGGTGCATCTCACTTGCGGTCAACAGGCCGCAACGAGCCGCGTACCATTCGTCACTCCCCTGGATCATTTCCTTGTGATAGACGATGGTCATGCCCGCTTCCCCCAGCGATCGGGCGGAACACGACCCTCTCTGTATGCCTGCAGAATATTGTCCCGGTAGGTGCCTTCAAATAAATGGCCGGGATTGACGCACCCGCGATTGCTGCAGGAATGGCACACCAAGAGACCGTCTTTTACCCGGCGCTTGTTATGCAACTCGAAGGAAAATTTGTGAGCCGACACGTTTCCATGCTCTCTCGTTCCCGCACCAAGATAGCCGTAGCCATTTCCACCGCGAGAGCCGATCCACTCCCAGCATTCATCATTGGCGGCGACTGCAACCTTTTCCCAGAAACGATCAAATAGCGATTTAGCTTTTCTGCTCACAGAAAAATCCTCGCATATTGACGACGGAGAAAGCGGCGGATGCGTTCACGCCACGGCGGTTTGATGTACAGGTAAGGTGTCACTCGTCGTTCTCCTCATAGTCAATTTCCGGCCCACGCTGATAGAAACTCCCGTCCGCACGTTCCATCAATCCGCCGGGATGCTCAATCTCATTCCCCCGGTCAATCGGATACCGGCGCTGCAACCGATTAACCTTGCGTATCGCCTTGTTGATGCGGTCGGGGTCGAAATCGTCGGTCACTTGAAAACTTTCCCGGTGTTCGTTTTGAACTGAACGGCCGGAAAGCATGCTCCAGTTTCGCGGCAGACCAATTCCCAGCCAGGCAGCGTGAACGACTTGCATTGCTTGCGAGCCTCACGCACGGCATGCTCCAGTTTCGCGGCTTTGAACGCACCGACCGGCACCTGTTGACCTTCGCGGCGGATGTCAAAGGTGAACGTCGGTAATTCTTTTTCTTCTTCGCTCATGCTGCCACCAGAATTTCAAGTTTGAACCGGAGGCACTCGTTGTAGCTGCCACGCATAGCGATGCGATAGCCGTTGCGCACGTCGCATCCCTTGCAGACGATGACATTGTTGTTACGGTCGATTTGCGCTGTGTACATGGTCGTCTCCGGTTCGTTGTTGATGAATAGGATATTGCGCTCACAGTTTACCGTTGTCAACTACTATTTGAATTATTTGTAAACTTGCCAGTTGACAGGCGCAAACCGTCAATGTTATGGTGCGCGCATGACGGATTCCCAGATCATTGACAACATCGGCGGCACTGACAAGGTGGCCGCCCTCTGTTCGCTGAAGAAGTCGGCGGTGAGCCAATGGCGCAAGCGTGGCATTCCGCGCTCATGGGTGCTGTACTTGAAGAAAGCGCGTCCGAAGGCATTCCAGGCGCCCAAATGATCAAATTCCTCGCCCTCCTATTCGTCGCGATACTGGCATTCGCGCTGTTCGTCAAATGGATGGGCGATCCCTTCGAATGAGAGCCGCGCGTGTCGACGGAAACCAATCTGCGATTGTTGATGGACTGCGAGCCGCTGGTGTCAGCGTATTTGTCACGTCAGGTATCGGCGGAGGTTTTCCGGACCTTGTGTGCTCTTACGCTGGACGGAACTATCTCATCGAAGTCAAGGACCCCACCAAGCCGAAAGCAGACCGGCAACTAACGCCCGAGCAGGTCAAGTTCCGGGATAGTTGGCAGGGTCAGTATGCCGTCGTAGAATCGCTGGAACAGGCTTTACAGGTAGTATTCGCGCCCGCATGCTCACACGGCCAGTGTGTGCCCGTCACGGGTAAATGACGGGGCTCCTTTCCCATCAGTACCGGCCCGACGGACTAACTGTGCAGACCGGGTTCCTCATTCGCCGCCTGAAGGTGTCCCCCGCGCGCTTTGGCAGCCTGTACGGCCCGAACAACCCATGACGGGATACCTGGGCCACCCTCACCCGTCACACGCCCGTAGAAGCCGTCATTGCACTGCGAGCAGACCACGCGCACGGTGTCAGTCCGGTAGAAGGCCACGTTGATTTGGCCGGTATGCGGGCAATTTGACTTCAAAACGGACCTTTGCGCGATTTGTTCTGCAGATGGGCGAGCAGGCGATTCGTGCCGGCGATCATCGTTTCGTACATGAGCTGGTAGTCGTCGGCTAAGGCTTTGAGGATGCGGCGATACTCGGCCGGACTGACCAGTTCGTCAGGATGGCGCTCAAGGTCGCGGGCGCGTTCGTAGGGGGTCACTCTTCGAACTCCTTCATCACAGCCCATATTCCTGCGCCGAGACACGCAATGTGGATGTATGCCAGGAACATGTATCTCAATTCGTCCCCTTTTTGGACTGGCGCCCAGACAGTTACGCCAGTAAATGCGTAATAGACCATGCTGGCAAGTGATAGCAATCCAAGAAAAATGAGAATTTTGTTCATGATTGAATCCTCCATTCACCCTTGGCGCCCGCATCATACGGACACTGCGACGGACTGCGCGGATGAGCATACCAGCGCATCGGCTGCGGCCGCGTCCATGGCTCACCGGACGACTGCATGTTGCGGATCGGGTGCTTGAGGAAGTTGGTGGCGATCACGTCGACCTCTTGCTCAACGTCTCGCGAATCATCCGCTCGGCCATCGCGTAATCGACGGTGCCGCCGCGTTTGGCAGCTTGCATCAGCCAGAGGCAGCCGCAGAGGGTTTGTTCGAGGTCTTCGATGTAGTCGGTATCGGTGGCAATTGTTTGACTGGCCGCGGCGTTTTTCACCATGGACAGCGGCGTTGGCAATGTGTGAGTCGGCAGCATGAGGTTACTCCTTTTAAGTTGACAAACGCGTAATAGGCACGCTATATTGAGCGCATGAGTACACCGATGTCAAGTAAAACCGTTCAAGCGCTGGAGCTGGTCGATAGCAACCAGATGACAGCCTATGCCGCCGCGAAGCACTGCAAGATCGCGCTTAGCACCATTTACAGGGCGATCAAGCGGCGTGACAATCCCCCGGTGCAGGCAACACACGCCACGCCTGCGCCCTTCCCGGTGAAAGCCGGGCTTTTTATTCCTCCACGTAGCTTAGCGGGCAGAGTACAGTCATCGGCTGTGGGCGCAGGTTCGAATCCTGCCGTGGAGTCCCGTCTCAATGCTGAAGCGGCGGAACTTGGACTGGTCAGAACGGCCGGCGAGTCGGATGAGTCGCTGGGGGCCAGGATCGAGCAGTTGAAGCGGTTGAGGGCGATGTAGTTGACGCTTTGTTTCATCTGTGAAATACTATTTTCATGGATGAATTAGAGAAGTTGACCCGGGAACTCGCCCCGATGACCATAAGCGAGCTGAAAGCCGTCGCAACGCGCGGCGGCGTGCCTTGGCAGAGCGTGTATCGAATCGCTGCCGGCCGTACTACCAATCCCACATTCAGGACCGTGGAAGGCATTCGCCGCGGCCTCCAGGGGGCGCCATGCCCAACCGAATAGTGCGCGAGGGGATCCTGTCCAGCGAGCGCATTGACCGATTGCGAGGGTGGGGCTCGGAATGCTTTTATCGTCGCGTGCTGTCCATCGTTGACGACTTCGGCCGCTTCTACGGAAACACGGCGCTCATTCGATCCGCATGTTACCCGCTCAAGATCGATTCGGTGCGTCACGATGATATTGAGGACTGGCTGGCCGATTGCGTCGAGGCAAAACTCCTCAGCACGTACGAGCATGAAGGCAAGAGATACCTGCAAGTGATTGATTTCCGCCAACAACTTCGATCAGCGAAAAGCAAATTCCCCGATCCTCCCGGCACAACAACCAGCAAATGCGCAGCAGATGCTAAGCAGATGAAATCAAATGCGCACTTAGACGTTGACGGAGTCGTATTCGGAGTCGTATCCGTAGACGGAGGCGGAGGCGATATACCGCGCAAGAAGGGAAAGCGACAGCCATCGACCCCATTACCCCCCAATTTCGCCATCTCCGATCGGGTTGAAGCTTGGGCGAAAGAGAGGGGATACGACCGGCTACCGGAAAGGCTTGAGCAGTTCGTCGGCTATGTCAGGCGAAGCGGTAAGACGTACGTCGATTGGGATGAGGCACTGATGAGCGCGATCCGCGAAGATTGGGCAAAACTGACGAAAGGAAAAATCAATGGGCACGGCAATGCAAGAGACACCTCACGAAAGCGCACCATCAAAGGACTCACAGGATTTGACCCCGACGCAATCGAGGGCGTTTCAACCCGAACTGATTGAGCGACTCTTCGCGAGATTGGCAGCGATGTACGGCAACCGCTTCGCGGACATGTGGCGTGACATCAACATCACCGAGGTAAAGGCATGCTGGGCTCATGAACTCTGCGCCTATTCGGTTGAGCAGGTTGGCATGGCAGTCGATGGATTGAGGAACAACAACTTCCCACCAACACTTCCAGAGTTCCTGCACCTCTGCGAACAAGCACGCATTGCCAGGCCACGCATTTCAAAGTCGCCAGAGATGCCAGTCCTGATGCAGATCAGCCCTGAAGAAACCGAAGCCGCGAGATTGCGATGCTTTGAAACTGCGCAACGACTTCGACTGGTCAAGACGCTCAAGGAGGCAGTCGGTGAGCAGAACTGACGACCTCAACAAACTCGGCCAGCAGCACCAGATGCCGCGTAGACCGAATGAAACCGACCAGGACTACTGGTATCGCTTGCAGTTCAAGACCGTGCCACTCAAGAAGCCTCGCGCGCGAATACGCGGTAAACAGACCCTATGCAACTGAGTATGCATTTGCAATCGAGTTGCAAAAAGGTTTCACGTTTTACCAAGACGATCGAAGGGTCGGATGGTAACGCGCCGCTCCTCCTGTCCAGCCCGAGACCACCCCGTCCCGACGGCCACCGAGCGACCAGGCGAATGGCCGGCGCGAGGGCAAAAAGTGGCGCCGTCAGTGAGAGTGGTTCGCATCCTGCATGTAAGTCATTGATTATATGGACAACGCCATTTAACATAATAAAGATTATACGTTTGTGCAGTGCAGCAATCGCCCATTTTTCCCCTCGCGCGAACTCAGGGACTTTTCTTCCCTCCCCGACCCCGGCGTGGCGTTGAAGCTGAACGCCCTCCGCAAATGCCACCCCTCCACCACCTTTTTTTGAGATAGGATTACCCATGAGCCCAAAGAACGAATCGGCCCCGGTACGAGAGATTGACCTTGCTGCCCGTGAATACCTGGCAGAGACGGCAATCGCGGTCATAAACGAGCGGATGGGCAGTGATCCGCTGTCCGAAATCAAGACGCGGATTTTGCAAAACGTTCGAGCTGCGGAAAGTGAGCGCGGCCGAATTGTTCCGCTGATTGAGCGATTCACGAAGGAACGCGCGCTGATTCAGCGAAAAGACGGCGGGGACAATTTCCTTGCGTCCGTCCTGCAGGGAAAAATTGACCAGATGGAATTGAATCGGCTGCAGATTCAGCTGATGATAGCGAAAATGAACATTGCGCTCGAGATGCTGGCGCAGTACCACTACGTTCGGGAAGTCAGGGATGCGCCGGCTGATCGATTGCCCAGCCGACCGCTCCCAATGTTGCGATGACCGTCGACACCAACCTCCTCAAAATCGTCTCCGGGGATCGCGCCCTCGGTGCCTCCATGCTGTTCAAGCATCGGCATCCCCAGGAGTCGGCGCCGATGCACACGCAGATGATGGACGCGTGGTCAGGGGCCGATGAGTTCGTGCTGATCGAGGCATTCCGGAAAGCGGCCAAGTCGACGACCTGCGAAGAGGCTCTCATCATGGAAGGCGCATTCGGCAACTTTCACTATTGGCTACTGATCGGCGAGACCTACGACAAGGCGGTCCAGCGGCTGCAGGCAATCGATTACGAGGCGCGGACGAATGTGAAGTTGCATCACCTGTTCGGCAACAAGGTGCTGGCGCGGAAGTCGACCGAGAACAAGATGTTTTTCCGGTCCGGGGCCGTGATCCAGGCGCTGGGCTGGGAGCAGGAACTACAGTCGTTCAAACACCACGAATTCCGCCCGGATGGCGTCTGGCTGGACGACATTGAGAACAAGGAAAGCGTCCGCGATTCCGCCGCGGTCGAGGCGGGGATGCGGAAATTCTTTCTCGAACTCCTGCCGGCCTTGGGACAGGGTAAGCGCCGCATTCGCTTTACCCAGACGCGCCGTGCGGAGGATTGCATGGTCACGCGCCTGGCTGTGAATCCCGAATGGCTCTACATCGCTTTTCCGGTCTGCGATGGCGACCCGGATGACCCGAATACGAAATCGAACTGGCCGGGCAATTTTCCGATGGAATGGGTACGCCGCGAGAAACGGATGTACGAGAGCGCCGGCAAGCTGCAGGAATTCAAGCAGGCATTCATGCTCGATGTGAGCAACCCGGAAGGGAAGCCATTCAAAGACGAGATGATCCAGGGCGTCGACATCTCGCCCTGGCATTGGATGGCGCGCTATGCGATTTACGACCCCGCGCGGACGGCCAACAAGGAGCGGACCAAAAAAGTCGGCAAGTCGGACCGCTATGGGAAAGTCGTGGTCTCGAAGATGGGTTCGAAGATCTTAGTCCATGAGTCATCCGGAAACTTTTGGCAGCCGGACGAGATGATCGATGATCTGTTCGCGACCAATGAGCGGCACGCGCTGGCGAAACTGGGGATCGAGAAGAATTCCCTGGACGACTGGATCATGCAGCCGATCCGGCTGAAGATGATGACCAATGGCCAGTCACTGCCACTGGTGGCCCTGACGGCCCCGCAGGATCGCTCGAAAGAGGATTTCATCCTGGGACTGCAGCCGTTTTTCGAAGCGGGCGACGTGGTGCTGGTGGGTGGCCGGGTCGCGCATCCGCAGCTGGTCGCCGAGGCGCTGAACTTTCCGCAGGGCTCGCGTGATATTCTGAACGCCCTGGCCTATAGCCTGAAAATGTTCTCGGGGCAGACCGTGTATCCAGATTTCAACGCATCGAACATTGGCGAAGCGCCGGAACCGAAACGAGGAAAGACCGTCTATGTGGGATTTCATGCCAACGCTCACGAAACCGTTTGTGTTGCCCTGCTCCGTGACGGTCGACGCCTCACCGTCGCCTTCGATGCGGTGCGGACTGGTTCAGATGCCGTTAAGGACCTGGCTTTCGAACTCCGGGCCCATTTCCCCCTGGCCGCGTTTTCGATCTGGTCGCCAGCCGAAGTTCACGACCAATGGCAGCGTATCCCCCTTATCCCAGCACTTCGTGCCGAGCGCCTTAGCGTGTACCGGGGTGAACACACTGCAGTAGCGAAAGGGTGCCTGTCGGACCGGATTCGGATGGAATGGCATGGGAAGAAACTCCTGATCGTCGACCGGGATGCGAAACTGACCCTGAACTCGCTGTCGGTGGGGTATGCGCACGAAATCAAGCGCGGCGGGACGGTGGCGCCGCAGCCCGAGGAGGGGACCAGCCGATTGATTGCGGAGGCGATTGAGTCGATGGTGGCGATACTGGACAAGTCGCAGGACGCGGGGACGCTGCCCGCCGGCGCACATACCGCCGTGACACCGGACGGTTACACCTACGTGACCGCCCGCCCGCAAAGACGATGAAAACCTGCAACAAGTGCGGTATCGAGAAGTCACCGGATTGCTTTTATCTGGTGCATTCATACGAATGCAAGGATTGCGTAAAAAGCCGCGCCAAAAACTATTACTACCAAGCTCGCGATGCGGCTGGCAAAGGGCCGAGAAAACCCAAGCGCAGCCCTGAAGAAATCCGCGCAATAGATCGAGTAAGGTCCGCAAAATTCCGGAAGGAGCAGCCGGAACTTTCAAAGCAACGGCGCACGCTCGCCTGTCGCAGATGGACAAAGAAATATCCAGAAAAGAGCGCAGAACGCGCGCGCGGCAGGGAAGCGCAAAAGAAAGGCGCAACGCCGCGCTGGGCGAATAAATTCATCATGCAGGAGATTTATCATTTGTCATGGCTGCGAACGCGTGTCACAGGGCTGCAATTCCATGTTGACCATATCGTCCCATTGAATTCGCCGCTGGTGTGTGGCTTACACGTCGAGCACAACTTGCAAATTCTAGACGGTGGTAGTAACGTTGCCAAATCGAACCGTAGCTGGCCGGACATGCCAGAGTAAATTTTCCAGGAGATTCACATGGCTATCTCGAAAACGCACAGCAAAAAGGCTCCCAGCCAGTCCCCCGTGGACTTTTTCAAGCTCCAGCAACAAGGCGGCACGCACGGTAAAGCGACCAGCGTACCGGATAAGCTGACCGGCGGCCCGATGCGCGAGCAGATTTACGGCCGCAAAACCCTGTCGAAGCAGTAAACCGTGAAGCCCGGCGATTCCCTGCCCTTCGTGGCACCGTTCAGCCTGTCATACCCGAAGGCTGAATCGGTCTGCGTGGTGACGAAAGTCCACAAGGACGGCACTATCGACGTCATCGCCGAAGATGGTTTCGAGACGCCGTATGCGGCCGTTATGGTGATCGCTGATGGCGCCGACCATCCCGCCAATGGCCCCTTTGCCATTGCCCCGCCCGCTTCTGCGAAGAAGGAAAAGTCATGAAAGCGAAAACCGGAAAGAATCTGAAGATCAAGGATAAGCCCAAGTCGGTGTCGATGATGGGCAAGTCCACCGAGCCCTGGAAAGAAAAGGCCAAAAAGCCCGAGGCTGATGCGAAGCCGAAGAATCCGGGCCCCAAGTCCACCAACAAAAACGCCAAGTCGATGAACTCGGCGAAGATGAAGAAACTCACCGGCACGCTGATCTGATGGCCATCGGAAAAAAAAAGAGAAAAAATCGACCAAGCTGAAAAGCGCGGAGGTTGATAGCAAGGCCGCGCCTGACGCATTGGAGACGGGCGCGAAGGCGGAAAACTGGGCTGAAGACCCTGACGTCATCGAAGAGGCCAACAAGTTTTACCCGCTGATCGTCCAGCAGTTCGAGAATCAGTCCGAACAGTCGGATCGCATCGAAGAATATTTCAACATCTACAATGCCCAGCCGGACGAGAACCTGCAGTACACCGGGAACTCGCAAAGCTATGTGCCGGCTGTGCGCGACTGCATCAACGCGCGCGCCAAGCGAACGCTCAAGCAGCTATTCCCCGTCAACCACCGCCATGTGGACGGCGTGACGACCGACGGCAAGGTTCCCTATACCCAGTTGTCTCTCCTCGAGCATTACATCCGCACCACCAACCTGAAAACCATCGTGCGCACCGATCTGGTGTCTGGCGACGTGACCGGCCAATGGAACCTGATGGTCGAATGGTCGAAATCGAAGCGAAAGGTCACCAGCCTGGTCAAAAAGCCGCCAGTGATCCAGCAGATCGACGGAGAGGATGTGAAAGACTTGGGCCTGATCGATGTCGCCAGCGAGGACGAAGAAGGCACCGAGGAAAAGGAAATCATCGAAGAGGGGCCGGAAGTCATTGAATTCGCGACCGAGGACCTGGCCGTCATCCCGCCGACCTGCAACGACCTGCAAAAGGCCAAGTGCGTGGCGCTGCGCCTGCGCATGTCGAAAGAGGCGGTCCAGGAATATGTCGACGACGGGGTATTCATCCTGCCGGACGGCGCCGACATTGACGACCTGTTCAACCAGACCGGAAAACTGAAATCCAAGCGCGATCGTGCGAAGAAACAAACCGAGGATGCCGGTATCAAAACGAACGGCACCTACAAGCACCTGCTCGTTTTCATGGCCTACGGGAAACTGGACCTGGGCGGCGAAAGCAAGGAATCCGCAATCATGTATTTCGCCGGTCCCGACATGCCGCTGGGCATCATCCGGAATCCGCTGTGGTCGAAGAAAATCCCGATCCTGAGTAAGCCCGTCGAGCGGGTTGCCGGTTCGTTCTTCGGCAAGTCGAAAATCGAGCCCGTGAAATTCATGCAGTGGAACCTCTGCGACTTTTTCAACATGGGCCAGGATTCGGCCATGTATTCGCTATTGCCGGTCTTCGCGGTGGATCCACTGAAAACGCCGCAATGGGCAAACATGACGATGGGCTTGGCCGCAGTCTGGCCGGTGGCGCCCGCGGATGTGAAGCCTCTCCAATTCCCGCAGCTCTGGAAAGATTCGGCGGGCATCTGTGAGTTCATCGAAAAGCGCATCTGGGCGGCGATGGACGTGAACGAAATGATGATGGGCAAGACGCCATCGGGCCGCAAGAACAACGCCATGATCGGCAACATGCAGCAGGAGCAGGCTACCAACATTTCCGACAATGCCGAGGCATACGAGGAAGTCATGCTGACGCCACTGGTGGAACTGCTCTTCGAGTTCGACCAGCAGTTCCGCACCGATGACGTCATGATCGAGCAGCGCGGCGAGATTGGAGTCAAGGCCGCGATTGAGGTCATCCCGCCGCAGGAGTGGGACGAACGATATTTCTTCCGCTGGTCCGGCACCGCCTACCAACTCAACATGTCGCGCATGCAGCAGCAAATCGCCTGGGTGAACGTGATGAAGGGTATCCCGCCGCAGATGATGGGCGGCAAGACGCTCGACCTGTCGCCGATGCTGGAAGCCGGGACCGAGAACATGTTCGGGCCGGAACTGGCCCCGCTGATCCTGAAAGACGAGCGGAACATGTACACCGTGCCGCCGACCGTCGAGAACGAAATCATGCATAACGGTATGCCGGTGGACGTGCACGATGCGGACAACGACACCGAACACTTGCAATCGCACATGCAGGCCGCCAGCGCCAACAGTGACCCGCAGGGCATCTACAAGACGCACATGGGTGCGCACATGATGAGCATGCAGAAAAAGCGCGAGAAGATGCAGGCGCAGCAGGGCGGCCTGCCGGGAATGCCCGGCGGCGCAGGTCCGGGCGTCGCCGGCGCACCGCGGCCGGGTGCGCAGCCGATGCCGGGCCGTCCGGGGCAGCAGCCACCTGGCGCCGTCCAGCAAGACAACATGGAAGGCGCGCCAGGCCGTGGATAATTTCCTTGGCATTCCCGTGACAGTGGATCGATCCTCGAAGCGGTATTTTATTGCCGAAGCGCGCGGCATCTGGCCCTGCAAGCGAATTGTCGTCAGCCCGCATTTTTTGCTGATGCATCCGAATCACCAGCGCGCCGTGATCGCGCATGAGGCCGGGCATTGCAAAAACCTTCACATGGAGAAGCGCATTCTGGCGCTCCCATTCCTGTTCCTGGTGCCCGCGTGGATTCAAGAATTCACCCACGATCAGGAGATGGAAGCCGATGAATTTGCCGCGCGCGCAGGTTACGGCTTAGACTTGGCGGAAATGCTGGACCGGCACACCTTCGGCGAAAGTCAGTTCTACCCCAGCAATGCCACGCGCAGTTCACGTTTGAGGGAGATTTGCAATGAAATGGCTACTGCTTAAATTTCTGCGGCTCGGCATTGGTGCCAGCGAGGCGACCGTCACCGGACAGCGCCAGCCTTTGGGCTATTTCCAATGGACGGTAGGGGCGGGCGCAACACTTTTGTCCGCGCAAATTCCAGCCGCATTGACGACAGCGATGCGAGCCAAGGGCGCAGTTCCCGGTTTCGCCATCATCCAAAACAACGTGGCCGCATCCTCCGTGCGCTGGCGAGATGACGGCACGGCCCCCACCGCCGCAATTGGCATGGTGCTGGGTGTTGCAGAGCTGGATTACTCCGGAGATATTCTCAATTTCCAAGCCATCATTGCCACCGGCGCACCAGTGCTGGATGTGACACTGTACGCATGAAAATGAATTCCTTAGTTGCCGCCATTCGGCGACTTTTCCATATCGGCACCGGCGATATTCAGACGCAATCGCCCGCGTTCAATTTCGCCGGATTGCCCGTCGCCTCTGGTGTGGCACCAAGCAATCTGCTCTACGTTGTGCAAAACGGCCAGGCGTTTCAGATGCCGATGTCGTTGGCATTCAGTATTTTCGGTATTGGCGCACCTAATGCCTTGGCGTTGTCACTTGCCACCGCATATCAGGCGACCGATCCCACCAAGGCCGCTCTGGTCACCGTCAATATCACCTCAACCGCGTCTATCACGCTCGCCGTCGGGACCACCAATACCGCAGACGTTTTGATCGGTGCGACCAATGCCGTTGCGGGCGGCACCGGGTCCGCTATTGGCAAATATCGCAATAGCCAGACGGGTGCGCTCGTCGTGGGTGCGAACCTCAATACGGATTCAACGGTGCAATACACATTTTTCCTCCCCGCCGGTTGGTTTTTCGCCGTGCGACAGACTGCTGGCGCCGTAACCATCGTCAACGCTTTCGACCAATCCATCGGATAGTTGACACACACTTACATCCGGGAATAGAGTACGCACAATCGCACTGAGGAGATGGGCATGAAACTGAATAAAATCGCAGCATCGGTTCGCAACTACCTGTCTCTCGGCGTCGGCATTCCGATCCCCGCTCTGGGCTCGCAATTCCAGATTGATGGCAACATTATCGAGCCCGGCTCATTCCTGGGCGTGTTCAATCAGATTGTTGCCGCCGCAGTGGCTGCCGATCAGGTGCCCTTCACCACCAGCGCCGCCGCGTCGATCACGCTGACCGCGCTGCAAAACCTTGAACTGCGCCTGACCAACGGTGGCGCGGTCGTCGTGACGCTGGATTCCGCGTACAACATCGTCAACTCGCTCAATGGGCCGTTTGTCGGCCAAGCTTTCCCCTTCCAGATCGCAGCAACCGGTGCCACCACCGTGGCCGCGCCAACCCTGACAGGTTCCGGCGTCACGCTGTCCGGCACTACCACTGTTCTGGCGGCTGCTCAACGCTGGTATCAGGGTCTCGTTACAGATCGCGACTACCAGCGGCGCCGCACTCACCGCCGGCACCACCTTTACCTCGCTGACGCAAATCGGCACGACCAACCGCTACACCGTCGTTCTCGGCACCAACGCGATTGTCCCGACGGTCGGCCAGGTCATCTTCATCAACTTCACCGCCGGTTCACTGGCAGGTGTATCCGGCTGGTTCCCGATCGATCTGGTGTCCTCGGCAACCTCTTTCGTGATCACGATCCCCGGCGCTGCTGCCACCGCGACCGCCGCCACGCTGCCCGGCACGACCGTTGTTCCGGTTTCGCAGTACACCCCCGGTATGGTGGGCGTGTTCTCGCCGCTGCTGACCGTTACCGGGATGTACGCGACCGCCACCGCTGTCATCACGGTTTAAGGTGCTGCCATGTTGAAACGACTTGTGAAATTCCTCTCTCTCGGCCTGATTTCGCAGCCGATCGGCGGCATCGTGCCGGACAAGTCGGCTATTTTTGGCCTGATGGGCACCATGGCGAACTTGAACCTCTATTCGGAGGCTGTGATTTCGCTGGCAACTTCGGGCACGAATATCACCCTCACGGCGGCTCAAGCAATTATCGGTGTAACCCGCCTGACCACGGGTGCGTCCGGCGGCTTCACGATCACGCTGCCTTCCACGGCACAATTGTTGGCCGCGTTATCTCCCGCCACGATTCCCACTGATGGCACTTTCGCCATTCCGATCTCGTTCCAGAACGACGGCACCGGCCAGACTGGCACACTGACTGTGGGTGACGCGTCGACGACGATCACCGGCACCGCAACGATCGCCAACAACACCCGCCGCTTGTTCATGCTGACGGTCAATGCCGGCGGCACCACGATTTCCCTGCAAAACATCGGTTCCCTCGCGCTCTAAAGGACGACTATGCGCCTCATCTCAAAGTGGTATCTCTACCTGCTGGCGTTTCTGACGCTTGGCATTGAACCCGAACCTGATCCCGAGCCGGACCCGGAACCCGATCCTGAGCCGGAACCCGAACCGGATGACGATATTCCGGACCCGAATGCCGATCCGGAGCCAGAACCTGAGCCCGACCCCGAAGAACGAGTTCGCGCAGCCAGTGCGCGCGCTGAAGCCGCCGAGCGGCGCGCCGCCGAAGCGGAAGAGCGCGCACGCCGCGCCGCGCCGCCGCCCACGCCGAATATCGACCCCCAGTTTGCCGAGGAAGAGCGCAAGCTGGCCGATTCCAAGACTTCGGATCTGGAAAAATGGCAGATTCAGTCCAATCGCGCCATGCGCCAGTCCAATGCGACCGCGCACCAGACGCTCATGCAGGCCAAGGACTTGGCCGATAAGGCGGACTTCAAGGAATTGCTCGCCTCGAAGCCTGGCCTCGCCAAGCGTTACGCCGAGCGCGTCGAAGCGACCTTGAAGGAAAAGCGCGCGCAGGGTTTCAACCCTGACCGCAAGTTCATCCTGCAAGTGCTGATTGGTGAAGATGCCGTCAATGGCAAGCTCTCTTCGACCAAGCCGCCGAAACCCGCCGCAAAACCCGCTGTCGACCGTGGTCGCGCCAGTCTGCCGCGCGGTGATGTGCGCGGCCGTGGCGCCCCGAATTCCGAATCTGCAAAACGCCGTGCCCGTCTGGAAAACGTCATCATCTGAGGTCTATACCATGAAAAAAATCTTTCACATCCTTTGCGCTTTCCTCACCCTCGGTGTAGTCAATGCCGCCGCCGGCTTCTCGGCCGACGTCGAAAACTACATCCAGGAGGAAGTGGAACCGCTTGCGCGCCGCCAACTGGTTGCCTACCAGTTCGGCAAACCGCTGCATCTGGACGTGAATCGCGGTACGACCTACACGGCCAGCCGTTATCAGCGCCTCCCGCTGCCATTTGCGCAGTTGCAAGAGGGTGTGGCGCCGACCGGTGAAGCGATGACCTTGTTCCAGGTGTCCGCGACTGCCCAGCAATGGGGCGATTGCGTGATCATCACCGACGTGGCGAACCTGACCATCAAGCATCCGCTGTTCCAGCAGGCTATCCAACTGGTCTCAATCCAGATGCCGGAAACGTTCGAACGCAACACGTTCAATACCCTCATGGCCGCCAACCAGGTGAACTACGCCAACGGTCGCGCCAACCGCGCCGCACTGGTGGCCACCGACGTGATGAGCCCGCACGAATCAAACAAGGTCGTCGGCTCGCTGCTGACCTATGGCGCCCCTCGCTTCAACGGCGACGAGCGCGAGGACATGATGATCGAAGCGGGCGCTTATCGCGATCCGTCGAAATCCCCGGCTGTCATGCAGCACTATGTCGGCATTATCCACCCGCTGCCCGCGCAGGACATGCGCGAAAACTCGCAGGTGAATACCGCCTGGGCGTTCAGTGATGTGAATCGCCTCTACAACAACGAGCTCGGCCCATTCGGCGGCGTTCGCTTTGTGGAATCGAACATGGTCCCGTACTGGACTGGCAATGCGCTGGTCACGGGTACGGCGTCTGCTGTCGGTGGTTCGCTGGCAACCTCGGCCACCTACAACATCCAGGTGACCGCATCGCCGGTGCTGACCTCGGTCGAGCAGCAGATTTATC
>Ga0068868_100001437_pt1 | contig 16427 bp, 12 predicted proteins | sample KBSMisM42_FD_64660 | JGI IMG/M metagenome (GOLD analysis project Ga0068868, IMG submission 64660) | Miscanthus rhizosphere microbial communities from Kellogg Biological Station, Michigan, USA - KBS Miscanthus M4-2 | ecosystem: Host-associated > Plants > Roots > Rhizosphere > Soil ...
GAAGCCGCGGTCGTGGCGAACGACTGGGTCGCGGCGTCGAACTCGTATCGCCTCGCGCTTCAGGTGAATCCGGACGACGAGCGGCTCCAGCGCGCGCTCTCCGAGGTGCAGACGAAGGCGAACGCCGTCCTGGCAGAGGCGTATCGAAAGCAGGCTTCGTACGAGGAGAAGTCGATCAAATACGCCGAGGCTGCGCGCTCGTGGCAGCGCGTGACGCGGGCCATGCCCGACGACGCGACCGCGCATTATCGCGCCGCGTGGTGCCTGTTCAAGGATGGGTCGGAGCCCGAAAAGACGCTCCGTGTCGCGGCCACGCTCGCCGCGCGTGCGGTCGCGCTCGAGCCCAAGCGTGTCGACTACCGAACGACGTTGGCCGAGATTTACCTCGCGGCAGGGCTGACTTTGAACGCCAAGCGCGAGCTAGAAGCAGCTGCGCGACTCGCGCCCGACGATGCTAACATCGAGGCCTTATTGAAACGGGCTGGCAAGGGGTGACAAAGGATCCATGGAGAAGGTCATCGGCATCGACCTCGGCACGACGAACTCGTGCGTCGCGATCGTAGAGAACGGGCAGCCGACCGTCATACCGAACCGGGGCGGATACAAGACGACACCGTCGATGTTGGCGGTGACGGAGGCTGGCAAGCGCCTGGTCGGGCACATCGCGAAACGGCAAGCCATCACGAACGCGGAGAACACGGTCTACGCGGCCAAGCGTCTCATCGGCCGAAAGTGGTCGTCGCCCCAAGTAAAGAACGCGATCGCGACGTCGAGCTATCGCATCGTCGAGGGCCCGCACCACGACTGCCGCATCGTCCTGCGTGACAAGGAGTTCAGCGTTCCCGAAGTGAGCGCCATGATTTTGCAGGAGATGCGCGTCATCGCCGAGGATTACCTCGGGCATCCGGTCGCGAAGGCGGTCATCACGGTGCCCGCGTACTTCAACGACAACCAGCGCCAGGCGACGAAAGACGCCGGCGAAATCGCGGGGCTCGACGTCATCCGAATCATCAACGAGCCGACGGCCGCCGCGCTCGCCTACGGCTACGGGCGCAACGTCGAAAAGACGGTCGCGGTCTACGACCTCGGCGGCGGCACGTTCGATATTTCGATCTTGGAGATCGCCCAGAACGGCGTCTTCAAGGTCATCGCCACCGCGGGCGACACCTTCCTCGGCGGCGAGGACGTGGACGCGCGCATCGTCGATTGGCTCGTTCAAGGCTTCAAGGACGAGCACAACCTCGACCTCCGCCAAGACCGCATGGCGCTCCAGCGCTTGAAGGACGCGGCCGAGAAGGCGAAGTGCGAGCTGTCGAGCGTGAAGGAGACGGAGATCAACCTCCCCTTCATCATCTCGAGCGGTCGGAACGAAGCATTGCACCTGCAGCGCGCGCTCTCGCGAAACATCCTCGAGGAGCTGAGCTCCGATCTCGTCGAGCGCACGGTCGACATCTGCAAGCAGACGCTCGACGACGCGCGCCTCGAGAAGGACGAGATCGACGAGGTGCTCCTCGTCGGCGGCATGACGCGCATGCCGAAGATCCAGGACGCCGTCTCGAAGTTCTTCGGGCGCGAGCCTTCGAAGGGCATCCACCCCGACGAGTGCGTGGCGCTCGGCGCGGCCATCCAAGGCGCTGCATTGGTGGACGAGTCGCAGGAGATGATCCTGCTCGACGTCACGCCGCACGCGCTCGGCATCATGACGTTCGGGTCGTACTTCGAGGAGCTCATTCCTCAGAACACGACGGTCCCGACCTCGCGCACGAAGATCTTCACCACGTCACGCGACAATCAGACGGCCGTGAAGATCCTCGTCATGCAGGGCGAGAGCGAGAAGGCCGAGGACAACGAAGTGCTCGGCGAGTTCATCCTCACCGGGTTGCGCCGCGCGACGAAGGGCCAGGTCGAGATCGAAGTGACCTTCGAGATCAACGCCGACGGCATCGTCAGCGTCCGCGCGAAGGATCTCGAGACGAACCAGGAGCAGTCGATCCAGGTCACCGCGACGAGCGGCCTCACGCGCGACGAGATCAAGAACATGATCGACAACGCCAAGGAGCACATGGTCGAGCGCCGTGTCTCCGAGGAGTTCGAAGGCCTCAAGCAAGAGGCGACGAGGCTCTCGGCGGAGATCGAGAAGCTCTTCCCGCAGGTCGAGCAGATCGTCGCGGCGAGCGACTTCGGGCGCGAGGCGATCGACAAGGCGCGCGGCATCGTCGCGCGCGCGCGCACCGCGATCGACAAGAAGGACGTGGCGTCGCTCAAAGAACAGATCGAGGGACTCTCGCGCACTCAGCGCATGTTCAAGGGCGTGGTCGCGAAGGGACAGTAGTACGTGCCGGACGACGACGAGGTCGACAACGCGTGGGGAGCGGACGGAGAGGATCGCAAGACGGTCGCGCCGCCCGACACGAAGAAGATCCCCACGGAGCCCCCGACGAAGCCGAAGGCCAAGCGGGGGACGCCGCCCGTGCTTCGGCTCGACTCGTCGTCGCAGTTCGAGCGGCCCGATCCGAGCGCGGTGATCTCTCGCCGCGGCCGCGACGCGCTGCTCGACCTCGCGGACTCGAACGACGAGCTCCTGCCCGTTCAGGAGCCGAGCGAGGCCCTCGACATGGTCGCGCGCGAGGCAGACCGCGAGCCACCGTCGCCCGTGTCGTCGAACGCTGCGGTCGTGCCGGCGCCGCCGAGGTCTTCGGGGAAGAACGTCGATCCGATCATCGACATGCGCGAGCGCTTCTCGCTCGGTGACTATTCGGGCGCGCTCGTCGTGGCAGAGTCGATCCTCGAAGAAGATCCGAACGACGCCGAGGCGCTCAAGTGCAGCGAGAGCTGCCGGCGCGTGCTCGAACAGATGTACACTACACGTATCGGCTCGCTCGACAGAATCCCCTTCATTGCCGTGCCGCAAGAGCAGCTGCGCTGGCTCAACATCGACCACCGGGCCGGGTTCGTTCTCTCGCACGTCGACGGCAATTGCTCGCTCGAGCAGATCCTCGACGTGAGCGGCATGCCCACGCTCGACACGCTGCGCATTCTCTACGAGCTCTTGCAGCAGCGCGTCATTGGGTTTCGTTGACGCGGATGCGCTGAACTACGTTTCGCGACTCGTCAAGCTAAGTTCGACAGCGTGGCGAAGTTGCGTTGCGCGATCACTTGGCCGCAGGTATCAAAGTTTTCGTGAGGTCTGCGTGAGCTCCGATCGCTCGATGTCCGAAGCCGCGAAGCTGCGTCGCGACGTCGAGCTCGCCCTCACCGGTCCAGACCCGCTGCGTGTGCTCCCGCTGCTCCATCGCCTCGCGGCGCGCGCCGAGGACGGGAGCGACGAGTGCGTCTTCGCGCACCGGCAGCTCGCAGAAGTTCTCCTCGAGCGCGATCCATGGCGCGCGGCGCTCCATGCACGTCGCGTCGTCGGCATGCGGCAGGACGACGATCGCGCGTGGGCTGCGCTCGGTCTGTCGCAGTCGCTCCTCGGCAATCATCAGTACGCGAGCCGTGCGCTGGTGCGTGCGCTCGCGCTCGCGCCGGACAACCCGTGGTACGCGCACAACTTGGGGCACACGCTCGACGTCGCGCTCGACAAGCCGCGCGAGGCCGTGACGCACCTGCGCCGCGCCTACGCGAAGAGCGACAAGAACGTCGACGTGGCGACGAGTCTCGCCCACGCGCTCGCGCGATGCGGCAAGACGCGCGCGGCCAAAGCGCTGCTCTCGCGCGCGATGAAGCAGAGCCCGTCGCCCGAGCGACGCTCGCTCATGAAGTGGATCGACGCGGGCGCGCCCGATCGGGACAAAGGCGACGCGTTCGGCGCGGTGCAGCTCCTCGCGACGCGTGAAGAGCCAAGGACGGAGACGCTCGAGGTCCCCTTCGAAGGCGTGCCCGAGGCGCCGCCATCACATGCGCAGACACGTGGGGCGCGTTCCGGGTCGCGCTCGGCGCGGCGCTGGGTGCAGAACGCCCTACGACGAGGCCTCGCGCGTCTTCCCCTCGACGAAGAGCAGCGCGCGCAAGCGTCGCTCGTCGCGCGTGAGGCCACGCAGCGCAAGCCGCCGGCGGACGAGCGCGCAGCCGCGGGCATCGCTGCCGCAGCCGCGTGGTCGGTGATCTCGCGCGCCGGCATTCCGCTCTCGCAAGCCGAGGTCGCCGCGTGCTTTCGCACGAGCGCTTCGTTGCTTCGCCAGCGCCTCGGCGCGGTGCGTTCCATCGAGGACGCCTGGCAGCGTTCGCGTACGACTTTGAAGAGGTCGTAAAGAAACACAAAAGCCCTTGGCGTGCCGCTGGTGGGGCGCTACTGCAACCGCATGGCTCGCTATCGAGCGTCTTTTTTTGCGTTCAGTGTGCTCGTTTTTGCAGGCACTGCCTCGGCGCAGCAGCCTCAACCCAAGCCGCAGGTGCAGCAGACGCTGCCACTCCCCACGACCGAAGGCGTGAACCTCCCGCCGCCGCCGATCGTCGACGATCCGGATTTGAAGCCACTGCCGCCCGCGAAGCGCGTCGTCGCGTCGTGGGACGAGATCGCGACGTACTTGCGCGCGCGCTCGGCGGATTTGCGCATCGCGCTCGACGAAGTGGGGCGCGCAGAAGCCCAGCGTCGCGTGGCGCTCGCGGGCGTGCTCGGCTCGATCACCGGAACCGCCGGGTACACGCACAACTTCCTCACGCACACCTCGGCGACGTTCATCGACTCGACGACGAACTCGCCGTGCCTGCCGGGCTCGTCGCCGACGTGCTTGCCCTCCACCAGCGCGGCGCCCACGCCGGACTATTTGAGCGGCGGCCTCACGGCTTCGCTCCCGCTCATCGCTCCGCGCGCGTGGAACGCCATCCACATGGCGGACGTGAACATCGGCATCAACAAGGCGAACCTCGACGACGTGCGGCGCATTCTCTCGACGAACGTCGCGAACGCCGCGCTCACGGTGGTGACGAACGAGCGCGTCGCCGAGCTCAATCGCGTCGGTTTGCGCCAGGCGCTCGAGCGGCTCGAGCTCGCGAAGCGAAAGACGAGCCTCGGCGCGGGCACGGGGCTCGACGTGATTCGCGCGCAGCAGGACGTGGAGAACGCGCGCTCGACGCTCGTCTCCGGCGACGAGAACGCGCGGCAAGCGCGCGAGGCGTTCGGCATCGCCATCGGCGTCGCCGAGGACGTGAGCGTCGCCGGCGACATGAGCTTCGAGGCGATCACGCGCCAGGTGCTCTCGATGTGCAAGCCCGCGCCGACGATCGAAGATCGCGCCGACATCATCGCCGCTCGCGAGCGCGTTCACTTCGCGCGCGTGAACACGTGGGACATCAAGACGCAATTCTTCCCGACGCTCGCGCTCACGAGCTCGCTCGGGACGACGTCGCAGAACGTCAACCCGGCGACGACGTGGAACATCGGCCTCGGCCTCTCGTGGAACATCTGGGACGGCGGCGTGCGCTACGGGAACCTGCGCGACGCGAACCTCCAGGTGCTCGAAGCGCAAGACCGGCTCGAGGCCGCGCGCCGAACGGCCGTGATTCAGGTCGTGCAGGCCGATCGCGGCGTCTTCGTTTCGCAGCAGACGCGAGACGTGGCGTCACGCTCGCGCGATCTCGCCGCCGAGGTCGACAGGCTGACGCGCGCGGGTTTCATGACGGGCACCGGCACGAGCCTCGATCTCGTCACCGCGGCCGCCGCGCTCAGGCAAGCGGAGATCAACCTCGCGCTCTCGGACTACGGCCTCATCAAGTCGAAGATCCTCGCGGTCCTCGCGCTGGCCACCTGCCCCCTGTGACGGTGCCGTTTCAACGTCCGAAAATCGTGCAGATCGTTCGGATCCGAACGGTTCGCCGCTTTACCGTGCGATGACGGTGATTTGCGCGTGCGCGAGCTGGCAACGGACGGAAATCGTACAGATCGTTCGGATCCGAACGGTTCGGCGGAAATCCGAGCGTTGACGGCTAGGTGCCGCCGGGGGCGGCGGTGTCCCAGCCCGAGACGCGCGCGAGCTCGCTCAGGTTGATGTTGTAGTCGTTGAGCGCGCGGAGGTGCTCGAGGCGCGCGAAGACGTACGCCCGGAGCGGCTCCATCAATGCGCGTTCGTCCTTCGTGCCGAGGTCGATGGCGCTCTCGACGGTCGCGATCCACTGGCGGGCGCGGTGCTCGGCCTGATCCCAGTGCTCTTCGCGCGTGCGCGCTTCGATGGCCATCGCGTACGCGTTCTCGACCTCGACGCCGACGCCGCCGAGCGCGAGCCGCTGGAGCGAGCGCACCTCTTCGAGACGCGACTCGGCCTGCGAGACGCGCGCCGCGTTGGTCGGCAAATCGAGGCTCCAGCGCGCGCCGACGGCGAAGCCGTAGCCGAAGTAGTTGAAGTTGTTCGCCGCGAAGAAGTTGTTCTGCCCGACGACGCTCGGAGCGACCGAGTACGACGCGTTGAGCGCGACCCCGATGTCCGGATAAAAGCGCGCGCGCTGCAGCGAGAGCTCCGCCTTGCGCGCCTCGAGGCCCGCGCGCGCCTGGTTGACCTCCGGGCGGAACAAGCGCGCCGCGCCGAGGTAACGAATCACGGGAGCGAGCGGCACGTCCGGCTTCTTGAGCGGCTCGTCCGGAACGTCGAAGTTCGTCTGGATGCCGGTCAAGAATCGGAGCGCCGCGAGGGCATACGTCTCGCCGCGATCGGCGTCGGCCGTGCGCGCGAGCGTCTCGTCGCGATAGAGCTGCAAGCGGAAGCGGTCCGTCTCTTCGACGTCTTTCTCGCCCTTGTCGAGCTTCTGCGAGACGCCCTCGACGGCCTTGTCGAGCTTCTTGACGATCTCCTTCGAGAGGTATTTCGCGTCGCGCGCGTACATCACGCCGAAATACGCGCGGCGCACATCCATGCGGGCGAAGGCGCGCCACTTCTCGACGTCCCACTCGTTGTAGCGAATGTTCGCGCTCGCGAGATCGAGCCCGCTCGAGATCTTGCCGAACGTGTAGAGCGGCAGCGCGATGTCGATGCGAAACTGGAAGAACGGCTCGTAGCCCGTGATGAACGTCGGGTTGATCGCCGTCGGCGAGAACTGCGTGTAGTAGAGGCTCCCGCCGATGTTCGGCAGGACGCCGGCGGTCGCCGTCGCGTACCACTGGAAGTACGGCAGGTAGCGCGCCTCGTCGAGCTGGCCGCGCGCCACACCGAGGCGGGCGCGGGCGGCCCAGATGTTCGGGTGATTGCGGTCGGCGAGCGCGAGGCACTCGGCGAGCGTGTACGCGTGCGTGTGGGCCTTGACCTCGATGGGCTTGGTCGTGTCGTCGTCGTCCTGCGCAGACGCCACGCCGGACAAGGCGAGGATGGCGAGGACGACGAAACGTTTCACGGGCGTGGTCATAAAACGCGCCGTCCCAACTGTCGAGGCCGCTTGATCATTCCGGCTCTTCGTCGCCCTTCAAACGGCGTAGGACGCGGCGAAAATTCGAGCGATCGAGCCCCGAAAGGCGCGCGGCCTCCGAGACGTTGCCGCTCGAGCGCCGGAGGGCTTCGCGCACGTATGCCACGTCGAAATCGGCGAGCACCTTCTTCTTCGCGTCGGGATACGGCAAGGCGTACGCCTCGTGGCTCCACGGCGGGCTCGCGGCGGTGATGTCCGTGGGCGACTCCGAAGGAAAGCCCGAGGCTTCTTTCGCGATCGGAAGATCGCGCGCTTCGATGACGTCGGCTTGCGAGAGAACGAAGGCGTGCTCGACGGCGTGCTCGAGCTCGCGCACGTTGCCCGGCCAGTCGTAGACGCGGAGCGCCCGCAATGCGTCGTCCGAGAGGCGCTTCTGCCCGCGGCCCATGCGCACCGCGAGCTTCCGCACGAAGTGGGCTGCAAGCACAGCCACGTCGTCGTCGCGCTCGCGGAGCGGCGGCAAGTGAATCGCGATGACGTTCAGGCGATAGAAGAGATCGCGCCGGAACTCGCCCGTCTCGATCTTCGCTTTGAGATCGACGTTCGTCGCGGCCACGACGCGCACGTCGACGATGTGCGTCTCGTCTGCGCCCACGCGCTTGATCTCGCCTTCTTGCAGCGTGCGAAGGAGCTTCACCTGCGCGGCGAGCGGGAGATCGCCGACCTCGTCGAGGAAGATCGTGCCGTCGTTCGCCGCTTCGAAGAGGCCTGCGCGCGCGGCCTGCGCGCCCGTGAACGCGCCGCGCACGTGCCCGAAGAGCTCGCTCTCGACGAGGTCCTTCGGGATCGCCGCGCAGTTCACCGTCACGAACGGCTTCTGCGCCCGCGGCGAGCTCTGATGAATCGCGCGCGCCACGAGCTCCTTGCCCGTCCCGCTCTCGCCGAGCACGAGAACCGTCGACGTCGCCGAGGCCACGCCGTCGATGAGGCGATACACCTCCTGCATCTTGCGCGAGTTGCCGATCAGCTCACCGAACTTCTCGCGCGACAGGAGCTGCTGCTCGAGCTTCGCCGTTCGATTGATCAGGCGCTGGTGCTCGGCGGCCTTCGAGACTGCGAGCGCGACCGCGTCGTTCGACGCGAACGGCTTCGTGAGAAAATCGTACGCCCCGCCCTTCACCGCCGCGACGGCCGTGTCGACGTCGGCGTAGGCCGTCATCAAGACCACCTCGATCTCGGGCCACTTCTTCTTCACGTTCTCGAGGAGCTGCAGCCCCGTCATGCGCGGCATCAGCAGGTCGCTCAAGATCACGTCGGGCTGAATCGCGTCGAGCATCTCGAGCGCGGCCTGCCCGTCATCGGCGGTCAGCACCTCGCACCCGCGCGACGACAAGATGCGCGCGAGGCTCTTTCGCAGCGCGGGCTCGTCGTCCACCACGAGGACGCGGATCGGCCGTGCTTCCTCCGGATCGATCGCGCGCGGAGCTCCGCTCAGCCGAGGTTCCGTCAAGTCGGCGTGGACTTTACCATGTCACTGCTTCTGCTCGCACGGCGGGATGCACGTCCCGAAGAGCGCGGTGCAGTCCGTGTCCGATTGGCACGCGTTCGCGACACCCTGGTAGCACGCGCCCGTCGACGACAGCGAATTCTGGATGCACGTCGAGCAAGCGCCGTTGGGCGTCGTGGGCTTGTTCGCGCACACTTCGTTCGCGCATTCGGTCGCGCACGCCGCGGGCGAGTTGCAGACGCAGTCGTCGAGCTGCTGCTGGTAGACCTTGTACCCGCTCGGGTGCACGGTGAGGCAACACTGCTCGCACTGGTTGCGTGAGGTTTGGTTGCCGCACGTGTTGTCGTCGAGCGTCGTACCCGCGTCGTCGGTTGGATCGACCGTGCCGGAGTCGTTCGTGCTCGTCGGCCCGGCGTCCTTCTTCGTGGTGGAGCTCGAGTCCTTGTTCGCGCCGCCGTCCTTCGACGTCGCGGGTCCCGCGTCGCCTTCGTCCGCGCCCGTGGCCGTTGCACACCCCGCCGTCGTCGCGAGCACGAGCACCAAAGAAGCGAATGAAAGTTTCACGGGCGACCTCCTCGAGGCCCACAAATGCACCCGCTGTACGAGAGGCGCCTCTAAAGGGATCGAAAATGGGGGCTGCGGCCACCGAGCGCCGTCGCGAGAACGCGCTTGGCGAGCTTGCTCGTCGCGCGACCTTCGAGCGACTCTAGCGGCACGTGCTCGAACCGTTCGTAGTCGCCGAAACCGGCTAATTTCAGGTCGTTTCGCATTCGCTTGTACAATACATCCACTTCGAGGCGCCGGTGCGTGAGGACGTGCACGAAGCTCCCGCAGGGCGTGCCTTCGAAGAGCGGCTTCGCGCCCGCCTCGAGCATCGGCGGCTCCCACATCCCGCCGTAGAGCGCGCCTTCGCGACGCTTGCCGACGAGGATGCCCGCGCGCCCTTCGATGACGTACGCACGGAGCGCGACCTTCTTCGTCTTCGCCTTCTTCGCCGCGCTCGGGATTTCGTCTTGCACGTCGCGCGCGAGAGCGACGCAGTCCTTCGCGATCGGACACGACGCGCACGACGGATTCTTCGGCGTGCAGACCGTCGCGCCGAGCTCCATCAGCGCTTGATTCAGATCGCCGGGAGCTTCCCCGCGCGCGAGCTCTTCGGCCTGCGACCAGAGCGTCTTTTCGTCGAGATCGCGACCCGCGAGCCGCGCAAGGACGCGTGCGACGTTGCCGTCGACGATCGGCGCTTCCTCTCCGTACGCGATGCTCGCGATCGCACCCGCCGTGTAGCGCCCGACGCCCGAGATCGCGCGGAGCGATTTCGCGTCGCGCGGAAGGACGCCGCCGTGCGCGGTCGTCACGTCCTTCGCGCCACGATGGAGCAGCCGCGCGCGCCGGTAATAACCGAGCCCGCTCCAGAGCTCGAGCACCCGATCGAGCGGCGCCTCCGCAAGCGCGTGCACAGTCGGGAGCGCCGCGAGAAATCGCGCGTAGTACGGAATCACGGTCTCCACGCGCGTCTGCTGGAGCATCACCTCGCTCACCCAGATCGCGTACGGATCGCGCGTTCGCCTCCACGGAAGATCACGCCGAACCCGCCGATACCACTCGAGCAAACGCGGCCGCACTTGCGCAACACCCGCCTCGTGCGCAGGTTTCTCCGCGCGCATGACCACCTCACGCAATCGCGCCGGCCTCGCTGCGGTCCTGTCTTTTCTCATCCCGGGGCTCGGCCAGTTCTACAACGGCAAGTTCCTGCGTGGTCTCTTTTGGCTCCTGATCACGCCGGGAATCTGGATCGGCAGCGGCGGCACGCTGGGCTGGGTCTGCCACATCATCGCCGCCTACACCGCGTATTCCTGGGCCCGCCGCCACCCCTAGCTTGCGCGTTGTCTCCTCGCAGCAGAGAGGATTCACAGGAAGGTCCGAAGCTCAGAAGAGCAGCAGAAGAGCTGGTCTTCACGCGTCAACGACTGCTGGCCGCGAACAGATTTTTTTGGAAGAACGCCAAAACGCCAAAGCGCCAAAATAGGTGAAGAGAGATTTTTTTCTTACGAAGAATCTCTGGTTTGAAGGGGAGCACAGGGTCACGAGGGCGGGTGGCGAGCGACGTCGATCTCGACGCCCTGATCGCATTCCGCAACACCGCACCTTCACCAATCCACTCAGGGCGTGGTCATGTCTCCATCATCGGCACCGCCGAACGCCCTAGCCACCTCACCTCCACCCCTCAAACCATGCGATTTTTTCGTAAGAAAAAATCGCTCTCGCGCTCCTGCGCGAGACGACCAAGAACCTTTGGCGCTTTGGCGTTTTGGCGTTCTTCCCCTCTAAAAAAATTGCCGCGCGTTGCCAGAACGCGCGTGAACGAGCAGGCCGCGATCTTTGACGAAGGCGCGAGCACCACCAACTTCTGACCCTCTGACCTTACTGTGAATCCTCTTTGAAGAGGGCTCGCGGTTTGAAGAGGGATCAGTGGGTCGCGGTGTAGGTGAGGGTGAAGGTCCCCTCGGTGGTGCGGAAGCCATCGACGACGACGAAGTAGGTGCCGGGGTCGAGGGTCGTCGAGATACGCGAGTGCTGGGCGTCGTCCGAGTCGTTGTTGCACGAGATCTCGGCGGCGTGCGGGCCCGACGCGCCCGTCGGGTCGAGGCACGTCTTCCTGAGCGCGAGGACGCCGTCGAATTGCGGCGTGTTGAGGAGGAGCGTGACGCTCGAGCGCTGCGTGAGGACGATGCGGAAGACTTTGTCGCCCGCGGCGCCGTAGCGGGTGTCGCCGCCGCACGACGTCTCGAAGTGGTTCGGTGAGCCCTTCGTCGATCCCGTCACGGTCTGACCGGACACGAGCGTCGGCGCGGCTTTGCAAGCCGTCTCCTGCGCGCTCACGTCTTGGACGCTGTACTCGAGATCGAACTTGCCGAACGAGCTCACCGTCGCACCGTCGACGGAGAGGAAGTACGTGCCCGGTTGAAGCACTTCGTCGATCGCTTCGGTGCAGCCGAGCTCCGTCGATTTGTCGCCGCACGTCTTCTGCAAGACGAGGACGTGGCCGCGCTGGTGATCGTTCTTTCCTTCTTCGTTCGCGAAGCGGGCGCGGATGCGCGAGCGGTGCGCGAGGTCGATGCGATAGACGACGTCGGGCGCGCCCGCGGCGGTGCATCGACCGGAGATGTCGTCCTTCACGTCGAACGTGTCGCCCGAGGCGGTCGTCGAGGTCGTGAGCGGGATCGCGTCCGCGCATGCGTCGCCGGTGCCGCCCGTTCCGGACTCGGGCGCGAGCTCGGCTTGCAGCGTGTACGAGCCGTCGGCGTTGTCCTGATTCGAGTCGGCGAAGACCGTGTACGACTGCGGCTCGAGCACGCCGACGAAGACGGCTTGCTGGTTCGACGTCATGCCGGACGACTCGTCGAAGCACGCGATCTCGCTGTGCTCGTCGGCGCACGTCTTACGAACGAAGACGTTCGGCTGGAAATCCGTCGACTCCATCGTGATGCGCGCGCGCATTTTCTGGCCGACGTCGAGCTTGTACGGCACGTCGGGCCCCTGCGAATTGCCCGAGCAGGTCGACTGCGCGAGGTCGAACGCGCCGTGCGTGGTGCCGTTGATCGTCGTGCCGGCCGTGAGCGTGCGCGCCTGGCGGCAAACGTCCGCGAGCTGCGGCACGTCCTGCAAGGTCACGTTCATGCGGTAGCTGCCACTGTTCTGATTGAAGCTGTCGACGAAGACGTAATACGTACCGGCCTCGATGACCGTGTCGATGCGAGAGCGCTGCGCGTTGTTGTTGTCGTCGTCGTTGCATTTGATCTGCGCGTCTTCGGAGCCGCAGTCTTCCTTGCGCACGTAGAGGATCGCGTCGTAGCGCGCGTCGACCTCGATCAAGAGACGCTTCTGCGAAGGTACGTCGAGGCGGTAGACGAGCTCTTTGCCGTCCGACGCCGAGCCACAACCAGGATCGTCCGTCGTGCACGAGTTGTCCGCTTCGCCGTGCTGGGTGTTGCCCGTGTACGTGCCCGCGACGATCGGGATCGGCGACGAGCACGTGCCCTGCCCCGGACCGACCGCGACGGCCGTGCCCGAAGAATTGACCGGGCCCGCGCCTCCGGCGTTTCCGACCCACGTCGCGGCGAGGAAATCGCCCGAGCCCGCGGCCATGCGCACGAGCATCGTGTACGTGCCGGCTTTTTCGACGCAGACGCGGACGACGGCCTGCGAGTCGTGCGTGGCGTCGTGCCCGAGCGCGTTGCCTGCTTCGTCTTGCACGACGAGATCGAGATCGCGCACGCCCGCGCCGCCCATCGCGACGACGGTCGTGCATTGCGCCTGCAGGTCGATCGGCAGCCGCGCCTCGCGCCCTTCGACGAGCGCGCCTTGCTGCACGGGGCCGACCTGGGCGAGGCCCATGGCGGAGAACGCGTTGTGCAGCGCGAGGAAGCGCGGGTCGACCGCTTGCGACGAGCTCACGCAGGCGATCGCGAACGCCACCAGCGGTGCCAAGCACGCGCCCGCCTTGAACCAACCCTTTTTCATTCGCGTCTCAGCGATAGGGGTTTTTCGAAATGTCGTCCACCGTTGAAGTGGGCGCGGCGGTCTGCGTGGGTTGGGCTGTCGCGGTCGGAGCATTCGTCGCCGTCGGTGTGACTTTGACGGTTCCGTGCGGGACCACCTTGGACGTGCCCGCCGTGTGCGTGACGCCTGCGTGCGTCGTCGGTTGCGGAGCCGCCGTTTCGGCGACGGTCACGCTCGCTTGCGGCGGCGTCGTTTGCGTTTGCGTTTGCGTGTTCGCGACCGGAGCCTGCGTCGTCACGGGCGGCGGCGCCTGTGTCGTCTTGTCCTGACCGGCGGCCGTCTCGGTGCGTGTATTGTGCATGGAGATGAAAACGACGACGCCCACGACGAGCAGAACGCCCGCGAGCGCGCCGCCAATCCACACACGCGAACGAGAGCGCGGCGGCAGCTCGATTGGGGACGGGCCTGCCGTGAGCCCCGACTGCGACGTGTGCGTGCCGGGCACCTGAATCACCGCCGAAGAGACGCTCGACACGCCCGGCTTCGACTGCGACTGCGAGGGTTGCGACGGCTGCGAGCCCGAGTGGGACGCGGGCGCCATGTGCGGCATCGAGTGGCCGCTGCCCTCGTAACGCTGGCTCGGCTCGCTCCTCGCGAGCCACGCGCGCACGGCGTCGCGCTGCGCGGAGATGTCCGTCCCGAGGACGCTCTCGAGGTGCGTCGCGACCTCTTTGTGGCTGCCGAGGCAGTTCGTGTCGCGCGCGGCCTTCTCGACTGCGTCAGCGAGCTCCGACGCGTCCGGCCAGCGCTTGTCGCGATCGCGCTCGAGCGCGCGCATCACGACGTCTTCGAGCGCGGGCGGCACGTCTGGGTTCGCCTGCTTCAGCGATGGGATCGGCTCGTAGAGGACGCGGTTGAGCGTGTCGGCCTCGCCCTCGCCCTTGAACAAACGCTTCTGCGCGAGGCACTCCCACAAGACGATGCCCATCGCGAAGACGTCGGCGCGCCGATCGACCGGAGCGCCGCGCGCCTGCTCCGGCGCCATGTACGCGAGCTTGCCTTTGAGCTGACCCGTGCGCGTCGTCGAGAGGCGCGTCGCCGCACGGGCGACGCCGAAATCGGTGATGCGCGCCGAGCCATCCATGCCGATGAGGATGTTTTGCGGCGAGACGTCGCGGTGGACGATGTTGAGCGGCTGCCCGTCGTCGTCCTTCAATTCGTGCGCGACGTGGAGGCCCATGAGCGTGTCGAGGCAGATGCGCATCGACACTTTCGGCGAGAGCATGCGCCCTGCCTGCGCACTACGAGCGAGAATACGCGCGAGCGTGTCACCCTCGACGTACTCCATGACGAGGTAGTAGCCCTGCGGGCTCTCGCCGATCTCGAGGATCGGGACGACGTTCGGGTGATGGAGCCGCGCGGCGAGGCGCGCCTCGTCGAGAAACATCTGCACGAACTCGTTGTCGCCGGCGAGGTGCGGGTGCAGCCGCTTGATGGCGACGAAGCGCTGGAAGCCACCGGCGCCGGAGAGGCGCGCGAGGTACACGGTCGCCATTCCGCCGCTGGCGAGCTCTGCGATGAGCTCGAAGCGATCGAGGCGGCGATCCGCGTCGGCAGCTCCGGACAAGAATTTCGTCACTGGTCAATCAGCTTAGCGCAACGCGCGCGCAGTAGCTCAAAAACGGCCGGCCAGCCCGACCGTGCCGAAGCCCACCACAGCCTCCACCTTCGGAGCTTCTTTCTGCGGGTGCGACCACTGTGTGAGGAAGATGCTCACGAACGTCAGAAGGCCGAGCCCGCCTGTCACTCCGATGAGGACGTTGGTTCGGGTCTGGCTGTCGAGACCTTGTTGGTAGAGCGTTTGACAGTTTGGTTGGTTGCTGGCGCATGCCTGACGCACTGCGTCGACGCCTGGATTGTTGATCGTGTCGACGCCGGACCAGATGAGGATGCCGCCCGAGACCGCCGTCAGTGACGCGAGCGTGATGAAGATCGCCGGCCCGAACGGTTTGTTCGCGGGCTGCTCCGTGAGCTGCGTGCCGCCACCGATCGCGTTGTGAGCGACGGGCATCGGCGGCGCGACGAAGCTCTGCTCGAGCGCGAGGCCTTCGCGCGCCTTCACGTCGAGCGACTTCGAACGATCGCCCGGCCAGCTGACGACGACGCTGTGCGGGCCCGGCTGCAAGAACACCGTGAAGCGCTTCGCGTCCTCGATCGACACGACGCGACCGTCGGCGGCGACTCCGCAATCTTGATCGCACGTGACCGAGAGCCTGAAGAGCTTCGGCCCGGCTTCGGCGAGCGTCTCCTTCACGATCTGCTGCGTGGGCTCGTCGTCGGAGTAGCTTTGCTGCGCGATGATCGCGAGCGTCGCCGCGCGCGCGAGCGAGCCAGCCTGTTTGCGCGCGCGGATCGCGTTGCGGAGCGTCTGCGCGTTGGGCGCGTCGTGGTACGCGTTCTCGAAGTGAATCGCGGCGTCTTCGAACTTGCCGTCGGTGAAGGCGCGGCGGCCCGCGTCGTACTCGGCAGCAGCGGATTTGATGCGCTCTGCGCTCGGCGCGGGTTTGTCCGCGAGCGCTACACCAGAAAACGATGCGGTAATCGATGCAGTGGCCAGAACCGCCGAAAGTGCCCCGAGGCGCATGTGACGAGGCTATCATGAACAGTCGATGCCTAGCTTTCGAACGCTGTCCGTTGCGTTCGTGACCACGCCTGCGATCGCGCTCGCGGTCTGGCAAGGGTGCTCCATCTACGACAGCTCGCTTCTCGGTCCTGGCGACTCGGGCGGCAGCGACGTCGCGAACGAAGGAGGTCCTCCCGACGCGGGCGACGGCTGCAACCACACGCGCTGGCCCGGGCGACCGGCGAGCGACGACGACGCTTCGGTGCAGGACATCGAGTTCTACAACGCGCTCGAGGTCCTCGACTTCGGCGTGGGCGACGGCGGCGGCGGAAAGATCGTCGGCGTGGATCTCGACGGCATCTGCACGTGCCCCGGCCCCGACTCGTGCAACCCCTTCCCGGACTCGGGCACGCAGTGCGACGACGAAGGCGGCGTCGACGACTCGCTCGGCTCGCTCGTGAA
>Ga0068868_100001438_pt1 | contig 16409 bp, 17 predicted proteins | sample KBSMisM42_FD_64660 | JGI IMG/M metagenome (GOLD analysis project Ga0068868, IMG submission 64660) | Miscanthus rhizosphere microbial communities from Kellogg Biological Station, Michigan, USA - KBS Miscanthus M4-2 | ecosystem: Host-associated > Plants > Roots > Rhizosphere > Soil ...
TGTGGGTAAATCAATTGATTCTATTATCTCGCAAAAAGTAAAAGTGTATTGGAAAAAGAAGGATGGCAGGGAGGAGGTAGTGATGGTTGAGTAGTTGCCGGGGCTTGTTCCTGGTTCCTGGTGAGCAAGCAGCCCGTGGATTCCTTTGGAATAACCAGAAACCCTTTATCTTCGCACTTTAATGAGCCTGTCTACAAAACATCTGCTGGGCATCAAAGACCTGAACAAAGACGATATTTCTCTTATTCTTCAAACAGCAGAACAATTCAAGGAAGTTTTACAACGGCCGATCAAAAAAGTTCCCTCGCTTCGCGATGTGACCATTGTGAATTTGTTTTTTGAAAATTCAACAAGAACAAGGATCTCGTTTGAGCTGGCCGAAAAAAGATTAAGCGCGGATACCATCAATTTTACATCGTCCGGGTCATCCGTTTCAAAAGGGGAGACATTGCTTGATACGGTGAACAACATCCTTTCCATGAAAGTGGACATGGTCGTGATGAGACACAGTGCGAGCGGCGCTCCGCATTTTTTGGCTAAACATATCCCTGCTGCTATTATTAATGCCGGCGACGGGATCAACGAACATCCGACACAAGCTTTACTGGATGCATTTTCAATCAAAGAAAAGATCGGCACGCTTGAAGGGAAAAAGATCGCGATCATCGGCGATATCATGCACAGTCGTGTCGCACAAAGTAATATTTATCTCCTCAGGAAAATGGGAGCAGAAGTAACCGTTTGCGGGCCCCCAACCTTAATTCCAAAATATATTGGAGAGGCCCTGGGCGTCCAGGTAAATTATAATTTGAAAAAAACGCTGGAATGGTGCGACGTGGCCAATGTGTTGCGTATTCAACTGGAGCGCCAGAACCAGGTATTATTTTCATCGCTAAGAGAATACAACCTCGTTTATGGCATCAAACGCCAGACGCTGGATGAATTGAAAAAAGATGTTGTCATTATGCATCCTGGTCCCATCAATCGTGGCGTAGAGATTGACAGCGATGTGGCTGATGGTGGACAATCGATAATTTTACAACAGGTAGAGAACGGAGTAGCGGTACGAATGGCGGTTCTATATTTGTTATCGAATCGATCTGCGTCTAACTAATTTTAGGTTTTAGATTTACAACTTCGATGTTGAAAATCCAGGGTAAATCTAAGATCAGCAATCCTCCGAAGGTTCACTGACTCGTTGGGAGAGTTCCTTCGGAATAAAATCCTGCTTCATGTCTCGTATCTGTTTATTTCCCGGCACATTCGATCCCGTTACACTGGGGCATGTTGATATCATCAACAGGGCCATACCATTATTTGATAAAATAATAGTGGGCATTGGAAAAAATACGATCAAGGCCCCTATGTTTTCCGCCGAACAACGTCTCGAATGGATAAAAGATATCTATAAAAATAAACCCTGTATTGAAGGCGCCATTTATGAAGGGTTAACGGTTGACTTTTGTAAAAAGGTCAATGCCAGGTTTATTTTGCGCGGTATCCGGTATGTCAGCGATTTTGAATATGAAAAAACAATTGCTGATGCCAACCGGACGCTTGACGGCAGTATTGAGACAATTTTTTTAACGGGCGAACCAAAATATACTTCGGTTGCTTCCACCATCGTCAGGGACATTATTCGAAACGGCGGAGATGCAAGTCATTTCCTTCCTGAAATAGTTTTTAAGTCTTTAAAAAAATGATCTGGTTCGATAAAGAATTAACAGTTGAGAAATTGAGACCCCTTGGGCCCAACACTATGGCTGCTCATATCGGCATTGAATGGGTAGAAGTGGGAGAGAATTTTATTAAAGCCAAGATGCCGGTTGATCAAAGAACAAATCAGCCTTACGGATTATTGCACGGAGGCGCTTCCTGCGTTTTAGCGGAGACACTCGGAAGTGTTGCTTCAGCAATGGTGGTTGATCATTCAAAATTTTATTGCGTGGGTCTGGAAATAAATGCAAATCATATTCGTGGGGTAAGAGAAGGTTATGTAACAGGCCTTGCATTGCCCTTGCATCTCGGCAATACAACACATGTTTGGGATATAAAAATTTATGATGAAAAAGAAAAACTGGTTTGCGTAAGTCGGCTGACCGTTGCCATCCTTACAAGGAAATAAAGCCTTTTTGTTTCGCTGCTTCAATAATATCTGAGATCAGCGGAAATGATTTCGGGAGATAAGAATTGACTTCATCTGTGCCTATCCATTTTATATCGAAAATATCTTCTTCTGTTTGAGGAATTAATTTCTGTGATCCGATTATCGTCATAGTAAACCAATGACTTTCCTTTAAGATGAACTTTGTTCCTTCATGATAGGTATGGTAAGTAACCAATAGCGGTGAATTTAATTTTACATTTTTCAACCCGGTTTCTTCTTCCACCTCGCGGATCGCGCAGTCTTCTAATTCTTCTCCTTTGTCGAGTTTCCCTTTCGGCAGGTCCCATTTACCCCGGCGAAAGATCATCAGGATCCTGTTTTCACTGTTCTTTACCAACCCCCCGGCTGCCTGTATGAGCGTAAATTTTTTGAAAAAAGCTTTTTTCAATTCTTCAAGATTTTTGTGCTGAAATATGCCCGCATGAACCTTAGGTTCCTGCATTTCATGGATCATTGTTTTTATGGTGTGTGCATTCAGCTCATCGATAGAAACGGTATCATCGTGATGAATAAAAGGCCGGATGATCTTATCGATGGTATCGCAAAGAAAGAGTGGCTTGTCGTTAAAATAGATTTTGATATACATGATGATAAAGATAAGATACAAGGCACAAGACTCAAGGCACACGAAACGAGATGCAAGAAGCAAGACCCGGCATGTTATACACTGGGACCTTGAATCCTGAGCCTCTTAGCCTTGTTCCTTATACCTTCTGCATTAACTTCGCCGCATGACCAATGAAAAGGCCATTGCCGAAAAACTGCTGCAGGTCGAAGCGGTAAAACTAAATTTAAAGGAACCTTTTACGTGGGCCAGCGGATGGAAAAGTCCGATCTACTGTGACAACCGGCGTATACTCTCGTTCCCTTATATCCGGGACTACATAAAATCGGAATTATGCAATGTAGTTTTTGAAAAATTCCCAGAGGCAGAATTGCTTGCAGGAGTTGCAACAGCCGGGATCGCATGGGGAGCAATGATAGCAGATCAACTCAAGCTGCCCTACATATATGTTCGCCCGAAGCCGAAAGAACATGGATTGGGGAACCAGGTGGAGGGTTACTTTGAGAAAGGTCAGAAAACAGTGGTGATCGAAGACCTTGTTTCCACTGGCAAAAGCAGTTTGCAGGTGGTGGATGTATTAAAAAACGCTGGTGTTGAAGTAGTGGGGATGGTTTCTATATTTACTTATGATTTTCCGGTGGCCGCGGGCGCATTTAAGACCGCGGGTTTAAAATATCAGCCTCTGACAAATTATCCTGTCTTAATTCAACTGGCCATTGAGAAAGGAATTGTATCACCCAACCAGGAGGAAGTTTTGTTAAAATGGAGAAATGATCCTGCGAACTGGAGAGGGGTTTTGTAAATTGTGTTCAAATAAAAATGTAATATGAAGAGATTTCTTTTTCTATTGACAGCCGTGACTGCCATTTCCTTTTTTGCGTCTGCCCAAACAAAAGCTCTGCTAACAGCAAAGATCAATACGCCCACGGTTCAATGCGATATGTGTAAAGAAAGAATTGAAACATATCTAAAGAGGTATGACGGCGTTACCTATATAAATGTCAACGTGAAGAGAAAAGAAACAACTGTAAAATATCTTACTGATCGCACCAACATCGAAAATATAAAGACGGCTATTGCGAATGCAGGCTATGATGCGGATGATATTCCCGCTAATCCTGAAGCATACAAGGAACTTCCGAAATGCTGCAAAAAAACGGAAGACGGGGGAGGCATGGGCAAACCTAAACAGTAAACTTATTTATCACTTCAGTAAATAAACCCCTTCAACGAATGGTTTATCGTTGTTCATGGATTTCAACAAAATTTGATCTCGATGTTGCTAACAGACTTGACTTTAGCTAACGCATCATAAAAGAACCGTCCCGAGATTGTCGGGACGGTTGTACATCACAATTGTTTTTCTGCCAAAACGGGATTGTTGATCCCATTGTGGGCCTGATCGGATTTTTTTACCTCTTCCTCGATCGCAGTTTCTTCTAATACCTTCTGATGCCTTGCATTGCTGGCTATGTACAGCGCAAATGCTGCCAGTGCCGTGTCTTTCAAAACGTTTAAAAATGCCAGTTGCCGATATTCGGGATCGGCTGTGTTCAGATAATTGGGTAAATGAACGCAAAAAACAAAACTGAAAAGCAGCAAAGCAAGCAAATAGGCCGTTACCTTAACCATTTGGTTTAACATGAACGATACTGCTACAAGAATGCAGGAAGCACCGACAATATAAACCCAGGTCAAACCGCCGGGAATCCAGGTGGGAACATAAATAAGCATGTTCCTGGGGTGTACAAAGTGTTCGATTCCGAAAACGATCAGGACAATCGCTAAGAGGAAGATGGCGATCCGGGAAAGAATGTGTTGGTTCATCGCCATTAAATTTATATGATCATTAAGTTACGAAATTTATGCCATCTTTTCGTGCGGATACTGTATGGACGGTTGGCGTACATAAATAACCGAGCAAAAAATGCGCGATCAAAAAAAATTTATAAGCTCATAAATAAATCTTATCTTACTATTACCTCCACGTTCCTCCTGAAGAATATTATCTGCACCCATCTCAACTAAACTTTATTGAATTCTTTGTTCATTAAAATTTGACACATGAAACCTTCTCCAAAGCTGCTCTTGTGCATAACAGGATCATTATGCTTTTCGTGTTTTACCCACGCCCAGATATTAAAGGATATCAGTAATCGGGTAAAACAAAAAACCGAGCAGCGGGCTAACCAAAAAATTGACCAGACCATTGACAAAGGATTAGATCAGGTGGATAAGTCTGCAAAGGATGCCACAAAAAAGAAAGATACTTCGGGAACGGCGGGCCACCCGAATGATAGTAATGCGGGTAATAAGCAAAGCAGTGAGAACAACAGTACGACAAATAATTCGGGAGCGAACAGCCAGCCCGGCAAGAATGTGGAAGAAGCCAGTTTTAAAACTTATTCGAAGTTCGATTTTATTCCAGGCGACAAAGTGATTGCCTACGATGATTTTTCAAAAGATGCTATTGGTGATTTTCCTGCGACGTGGAACACGAATTCGAGCGGTGAAGTCGTCACTGCTTCCGGCCAACAAGGACACTGGCTCATGGTGCGTAAGCCAGGAAGGTTTATCCCTGAATATATCAAGGATCTTCCAGACAACTTTACCTGTGAATATGATGTGATCTGTAATGAAAAATTCAGTTTCTACTCTCCTGTGTTTTCCGTTTTCTTTTTGACCGGAAAGAATGGTAACGAAGCCCTCGAATATAGTTTTATTCCCCTCGATAAGAGATCGGGGGTGAAGATAGGTGTCCACCCAGCCAACGCGGGTTCCAATGGGGGAACGGCATATGCTGAAAGTTTTGAAGATGGGGCGAGCGTGATAAAAAACCAGGTAAGCTCAGCGCAATTCAATAGCAATGCTGGTAAAACAAAGTTGCATGTATCTATTTGGAGGCAAAAACAACGCTTACGCGTTTACCTGAATGAAGAAAAAGCTTTTGATCTTCCGCGTGCTTTTCCCGCAGATAAAACGTATAGCACTGTTTTGTTTGAACTCTGGGGGGAAATGAATAACGATAATGATCGCTACGTCTTCGGAAATATCAAACTTTCAGTCGGATCTCCCGACACGAGAAATAAACTGATTACCGAAGGGAAATTTGTAACCAGTGGGATCTTGTTTGATGTGAACAGCGATAAGATCAAACCTGAATCGTATGGTGTAATGAAGGACATTGCGAATGTGCTGACCGAGAATTCAGCTGTAAGAGTGAAGATCATTGGTCACACCGACGCTGATGGCAGTGATGCCGACAATCTTGCTTTATCTAAAAAGAGAGCTGAATCGGTTAAGGCAAGCCTGGGAAAGGATTTTGGTATTGATGCCTCAAGACTCGAAACGGATGGAAAGGGTGAATCACAACCTGTCGATAAAAACACGACTGCCGAAGGAAAGGCAAATAACCGGCGAGTGGAATTTGTTAAATTATGATTTATACCTGAGAGAAAAGAAGCCGTCCTGACAAGTTGGGACGGCTTTATATTTTAATCCAGTTGAGATGATCTTTCGCGGGACGACATGATTCGCAGCAAGCCAATGTAAATTGTTGTTTGACCTCAGTGGTGTGATGGATGTTCAAATGTCCTATCATGAATGCAAATCTCGATTACTCAAACGTGTGAAACATTTTCCTTTTTTTTGGCCCATTGATTTAAACAGTTTCGGTTTTTAAGGTAAAGAAAAGTGGAGCTATAAAAATGCTTGGTAATCTACCTGATTGCGAAATGCAGAATTGTATTACGTTGGTTCTGGTAATTATTTTAAAACTTATCTTATCAAAGTGCTGGTTCCTTTTTTTGTATACAGCTGGCCGTCGACTCCAACGCCTTCCACTAACCACACAAATACCTGCGTTGATTGAGGGGCGCCTTTATATCTGCCATCCCAACCGGCGTAATTAGTTTTTGTTTCGAACATCAATTGCCCCCAGCGATTATATACGCGGAAGTAATGAAGTTCTTTGATACCCATTAACGTCGGTCGTAGAATGTCATTCCGTTCATCGTCATTGGGGGTGAATGCAGTTGGCACATAAATATCCGCATGGTTCACAATTTTTACCATTTGTGTATCTACAGTAACACAACCGGTGTTCGTCTTTATCTCAACCGTGTAAAGCTGATCAGTTGAACTCCTGAATAATGGAGTATAGCTTGCCGCATTGTCAAGAAAACGTGCCGGGCTCCACAAGGCAGTCGAACCGAAATCTCGTGCTTGCAACGTAGTGGGAAGGTCGACAACGACATATTGAACAGGATAGGTAATTCCTGGTCTCGCTTTGTCAATGATCACATCTTGTTGATTAGTTGTTACGCTGCAACCGTCATTATTGGAAAGAATGGCGTTATAGGCTCCGCTTTTTGTTACCCTGTACTGGTATTGCTCAGCCCCATTGATCGCAATGCCGTCTTTGAACCATTGGATATTATCTGTTGGTTGAACCATCAATATAGTACTATCGCCACTTCCCAAACAATAAACAGCTTTTCCAATTAACTCGAGCGAATCATCAATAATAGAGGCTTTCACAACAACAGTATCTGTATTAAGACATCCCCCTCCGTCATGACGGGTGGCGACAACGTAAGAAGTTGTAACATCAGGCGTGGCTATGGGATTTGCGATCTTTGGATCACTGAGTCCTGCCACCGGCGTCCAACTATAAACGAGCCCGGGTTTTGAGTTAACCCCAATCACAACAGGACTATGATTACACGAAAGAGTATCCCTGCCTGCATTTGCTATTATGGTTAACGTATCAACAAGACGTGCATACAAGGTGTCAAGGCAACCATAGCCGTTAAAAGGAACTACTTCCACTGCAACGGTGGTACCGACAGCGGGTGGTGGTGAGAACCTGATCGTTTGCTCAGAACCTAATTCGTTCGAAAATGAATTGTTATACCATGTATAATTTTGATAGCCGTAGGGCGCAGTGACATTGACCGCCGTGTCATCGGGACAATACTTTGCACCTACAAATTCGTCGGTGCATTCGGAATTGACATCGAGGTATGCATAGCCAAAATGTCTCCGGAATGTGCAGTCTGCAGTCTTAAAAAAAAGCCGGATCACTTTACCTGCCATGCCGTCCAGGTTCACGGAAACAGCTGACCAATTTTTGCACCAGACAGGTGTATCGCCACGCGGATTGGATGACGTGAAGAAACCCGGAAGAAGAGTTCCATAGGGTATAAAAGTAAAAGATGAGCAAGTGATAATTTTATTGTCGGTAACATTTTGAACTTCTATCTCCATTCTTGGTTGTTCCTCCGGTCTGTGGTTGGGATCCTGGAAGACTACCGCGTAGTGATAAATGAGGGAATAAACATTTTGATTGTCGGGAATTCTAAATTGGTATGATACTCCTTCAGCCTGTGTACCTGGTAAATTATTTCCTAACCGAATGGAATAGCCGCTACCATTGGGACACACGACGGGAAAACCTCCGTATTCATCCAGTTCGCCGGCATTTGCGGCATAAGAATACATTGTTTGCCGATTCGGAGTGGGAGATGCCGGAGAAATAGAAATTACGTTTTCACCGTTGACCGCCGCAGTCGATCCAAGGTAGCACGTCCATCCATTAAAGGTCCCGGTTTCGAAATCAATATTAGGAGGACAACTTTGAGCAACGAGTAATTGATAATACAAGCAACAAAATAAAATACCTAACCCTTGTTTTGAAGAGTAACGAATAAACCATCCTTTATTTTTAAGAAAGGTCATGAATCTTGTCCCATCCAGATTGGACTTTAAAGATAAAATTTAATTGAGTTATCGGAGAATTTTATGCCTTCGTTGCCTATCGTATTTTTACCTGCGGCGATAAATTAAACGCAAATTTTAAACCGGTAAAAAAATAATAGTCTCTTACTTTGGAATTACCTCTCGGATAGCCTTCTTCGACAAAGGGGTAATTTTTTCTATAGGCAAGTTCAGCGGACTTGGGTCCTTTTCTTAAGTTCAACAATTCCAGGGAAACATAGGTTTTACTTACATCATCAAGATAATCGGTGATCAAAAATCGATATCCGAATTCATAACTCAACTGCCATTTATCAGTTGTTTTTATTTTAAATCCTGCGCCGAAGGGTATACAAAATTGAAAAAGTGAATACTGCTTTCTGGCAGGATAATCAGGAAGTCCTTCACCTTCAGTACTCAGAGGTCTCAGGTAAGTTTTATTTCCGTCATTATCATAAGTAAACGGGTTAAAATGAAACACACCGAGGCCCGCAAAGACATAAGGAATCTGAAGATAGATCCCAGGATCGACTAAATTGAACTCGGCACACACATTGAGCTCCTGTATATTCGTTTTGAAACTGAAGTTTCTCGCTTTATAGTCGGCCCGCTTGTTGTCTTTATCATCGGCACCTACCCGCGCGAACAAAACTCCGACCCTTAGATCCAGAAGATCTCCGGAATTGTATTTCAAATTGAAACCTACAGCTGGCTTTATCCTTTTAAACGACACCGCCTGTTGCGTCAAGTCTCCATTATATTGTGAAACGCCAGCCACAACTTCGCCCATCCATTTCTGGCCATAACCTAACTCCGATATAAGCAGAAAAAAAAATGCTGAAAACTTTATAAAACCTGAAGATCTCATTTTAGCATGATTAAAAAATAGTTGCGATAAAGTTGAATTTGTCCAGTCCAGTAGAGCATGCAATTTACCCTTGATTATCTTATTTTCGTGATTTATTTGTGGTTTATATCTTTCCGTCATGGAGGTTAAAGTATTTCGAATTTTATTTACCTGTTTTTCTCTTTTTAATTTATTGAACCTCTCCGCGCAGGATTCCATCACTGCTCATTTTGATCCATCTAAGCCGACAAATCTTTATGACCGGCTGAGCAATAACTTAGAATATAATTTTCTGAAAAACGGCAGTCGAACTTACGGATACAGGGCAAATCTCGTTTTGGCCTCTCGTGATCAGCGCAATTCAGTTCATATCGAAATGCCGCTCTTATATTCATCCTACTCACAGAAATTTGGTTTAAGTGATATCCGTCTTCGATACTACTGGATTCCTTACAAACACTATTCGAGAAAACCCGGTGCCTTTGGACTGCTCCTGGATTCATACATACCTACCGGCAGCTTGAAAGATGGACTTGGCAGAGGAAGATGGATTTTCGCGCCCGGATTATCAACTGCATTTGTTTTTGGAAGATTTTCAACTTTCCCTATTATTTGCTATTTATATAGCAGTGAAATTAAGGATAGCAAAACGCCTTCTCCGGGTGCGGGAGAACTGAATGGATACATAATCCAATCAATTTGCGTCTATAAATTTAAAAAAAGTTATCTGGATTGCACACCAATTTTCATAAAAAATAGTTACTCAAACAATGGCAATGATGACTTTGTGCTGGAAGGCAACTATCTGTACATGATAAAGCCAAACAAAATGCAGATCGGATGTTTTGCCAGGAGATACTTTCGCGGAAATTCGACCACCCTTCGTGCAGCATTGAGAATATATTTTTAACGGGTGCCGCTGAGCGGAATTTAATATCGTTAATAAAATTTATCAGATCATATTTATTACCTTCATTAAAACCAAAACTTAACGATGAAGGCAAATAAAGCGTCCATTCTAGGCTTGACGTTATTTTTTTTCCTGACTGTTTCTGCACAGAAGCAATTCAAAGCGCTTCTGGTTACTACAACGAAAGGATGGCATCACGAATCCATACACTATGGAGTCGTCGCTATTAAAGAATTAGCTGCAAGAAATTTCTTTGATGTTGTTTTATTTGAAGACCCAAACAGTTTCAATGATAAATTCCTGGAGCAGTTCCAGGTCATTATTTTTTTGAATACTACCGGCGATATTTTTGACTCTACCCAACAAAAAGCGATGGAGCGATTTATTCGGTCAGGAAAAGGATTTGTGGGCATACATAGTGCATCCGACACCGAATATGACTGGGATTGGTATACAAAACTGGTGGGCAGGATGTTTCACATACATCCGACTATCCAAACTGCCAAATTGAAAATTTTTGATGAGAAATTTCCGGGATTGCAGGGTTTGTCAGATGGAAAATTATGGACAGAGGAATGGTATGAATTCGGCCCCGAAAAGGTTTCTGACCTCCATTATATTTTAGGTGTTGATGAATCAACATATAATCCAAAAGTGGATTGGGGTGCAAAGAAGGGGCAGGGGATGGGGGAAATGCACCCTGTTGCGTGGTATCATATGTATGACGGCGGCCGTTCCTTTTATACAGCTCTCGGCCATTTGCCAACAGACTTTAGTGATCCTGCATTTTTGAATCATTTATATGCAGGAATTTTTTGGGCCGCAACCGGAAAAAAATAAGTGAATGCGAATTTTCTCTATTGTTTTCGTTTTTCTTCCTCTTTCTTTTTTCGCGCAGGATAGTGTAATGGTAATTCCCTTGTGGCCTGGTGGAGCGCCGGGTTTTGAAAACAGGAAAAATGAAAAAGAAGAGGCAAAGGATTGGTGGGTAAAAAATATTCATAACCCTTCACTTACCGTTTTCCTTCCTTCAAAGGATATAGCTACCGGTGCCGCTGCAGTGGTTTGTCCGGGAGGCGGGTTCCGCACGCTGGTTTTTGATGCGGAAGGAAAGGAAGCTGCAAAATTTCTGAATAGTATTGGCGTAGCGGCATTTGTTTTGAAATACCGGTTGTTCAGAGAAGAAAACTCTCCGTATAAAGAAGAGAATGCAAAGCAGGATATTTTTCGGGCCATGCGACTCGTGCGCAGCGTTGCAAAAGATTTCAATATTGATACGTCAAGAATTGGAGTGATGGGATTTTCTGCAGGCGGGGAAATGGCGGGTTGGATATCGTATCATTACAAGGATAGAAATTTTACAACGCCTGATGCCGTGGACAAACTTAACGCCAGGCCAGCTTTCCAGGTGTTGATCTATCCCGGACCGTTGGCAGTTCCCGATTCAGTTCCTTCAGCTTCACCGCCAAGTTTTTTATTAGCAGCTAATGATGACGAATGCTGCTCAGAGCCCATTGTAAAGTTGCTCGAAATGCATCGCAAGGCAAAAGTGCCGGTAGAGGTGCATTTGTATGAACAAGGGAATCACGCGTTCAACATGGGCAGTCGTTCTTCATTAAATTCCATCAAAACATGGTCGCAGCGTTTGGCCGATTGGTTGAAGGATAATGGGTGGCTAAATAAAAAATAGGCAACAAAAAATGAAAGTGATACACGCAATGAGTCTGTTTGCTTTGGGTTCTGCCTCGATTTTTTCGGAAATGTCATGAAAACATTACACTAACAGGGAGCGGATCTTGTGCTTGTTGTCGCTCAATTATTAAAGAAGCTGGGCTTTAGTCCTGCTGTCTAAAATATTAACTGATGGAAATCTCAAAGGCTTTCTGAACTGTAATTAATTTTTATGAAAAAACTGATCAGAATCGGGCAGGTCATTTTCGCAACGGGCATCATCGCTCTTGGTGTTTTACAGTTTTTTGCAAAGGATTTTATTGTTGGCAGGCCTCCTGTTGTACAATGGGCCAGTAGTATTCCCGGTAAAGAAGCCTGGGCCTTTGTATCGGGAATTCTCCTGATCGTTGGTGGCCTGTTTATAATCTTAAAACGAAATGCATCGCGCATAGCGTTTTCCATTGGCATTTTTATTTTTGTATTTTCTTTTTTGTGCAGGCACCTGCCACATTTGTTTACGGTTACATCTGCACAGGATGTAATTTGGCAGATCAATGCTTATAAAACATTAGCTCTTTGCGGAGGGGCCTTTATTATAGCGGCATCATTTCATGAGCAATCCAATACCATGCAGGTAATGTTAAGCTGTATTTTGCTGGCCTTGTTCTTTATTATTTCGGGCTGTGCGCATTTTAAGTTCGACGATTTCATTATTAATAGTTTTATTCCCGCGTATATTCCTTTCCACGCCTTCTGGACATACTTTTGTGGGATAGCGCTAATGGCCGGGGGTGTCGGTATCCTGGTAAAACAAACAAGAAAGTGGGCTGCTTTACTTACCGGACTAATGATCCTATCCTGGTTTTTCCTGCTTCATATTCCGCGTGCTTCTTATACTCCACATGATTATGGTGAATGGATGGGTGTTTGCGAATCGTTTACTTTTAGTGGCATCTTGTTTACGTTAGCGGGATTGTCTTCAAAATAAAATTCTTCGCCAGTCAATGAAACAACATATTGCACATATTGCTTTAGTGGTAAGGGATTATGATGAGGCCATTCAATTTTATACCCAAAAACTTCATTTTCGCCTTGTAGAGGATACTGTTTTATCAGCGACAAAACGCTGGGTTTTGGTGGCACCTAAGGGATCAAACGAATGTTGTTTATTATTGGCAAAAGCCGCTGACCCGGAACAGGAAAAAAAGATCGGTGATCAAACAGGGGGACGAGTTTTTTTATTTCTTTATACCGACAATTTCCGGAGAGACTATGAAGCAATGATAAAAGAAGGAGTTGAGTTTGTGAGAGAACCCAAAGTTGAAGCTTATGGAACGGTAGCAGTATTCAAAGATCTGTATGGTAATCTTTGGGATCTGCTTGAACCTGCAAAAACAATTTTTTAATAGATCTTAAATGGAAAAAATAAAATGGGGCATCATCGGTTGTGGTGACGTAACTGAGGTGAAAAGCGGACCAGCATTCAACAAAGTAAAAAATTCGGAGCTCGTGGCCGTGATGCGCAGAGACGCTGAGAAAGCAAAAGATTATGCCCGCCGTCATCATGTTCCTAAATGGTATTCGGATGCAGATGAATTGATCCATGATCCGGAAGTAAATGCCATTTATATTGCTACGCCGCCGTCTTCTCATGAAGAGTATACAATGGCCGCTTTTGATGCAGGCAAACCTGTGTATGTCGAAAAGCCGATGGCTGTAGATGCAGCTTCAGCGACCAGGATGACGAAGGCAGCCCAAGAAAAAAAATTAAAACTGGTTGTTGCACACTATCGCAATGCACAACCATTGTTCAATGGGATCAAACAATTACTTAATGAAAAAGCCATCGGCGATGTGCGGTTTGTAAAATCTGAACTATATAAGCCGTCACTTTCTGTTTCAGAACTTGAGATCCCTAAGAATGCATGGCGGGTTGACCCGCGCATAGCAGGTGGTGGTTTATTTCATGACCTGGCACCCCACCAGTTTGGGCTGATGAATTATTTTTTTGGCGAAGCGGAAAAGGTGTCGGGTATGTCACTCAACCAGGGTGGTTTATATCGTGCAGATGATATCGTTGCCGGCAATATTTTATTTAAGAACGGTGTTTTGTTCAATGGCATCTGGTGTTTTAATGTTTCTAACGAAGATGAAAAAGATCATTGTGAGATCATCGGGGAGAAAGGAAACATTCAATTCACTTTCTTTAATCAGCGTGAAGTTTTCCTTACAGTCAATGGAAAAACAGAAACATTCACCTTTGATATCCTGCAGCATGTACAACAACCGATGATCGAAAAAATCGTAGAATATTTTTTAGATAAGGGACCCAACCCATGCAGTGGTGAAGAAGGAGCACTAGCCATGGAGTGGATCGAAGAGTTTACCAGGAAACATTAATTGAAGAATGATCTTTAGAGAAGCAAAAGTCACGGACATTCCGCAAATACAGGTGGTAAGAAACTCGGTAAAGGAAAATGCTTTGTCTGATCCGGGTTTGGTCACAGATAAAGACTGTGAAAATTATCTGCTCCATCGCGGCAAAGGTTGGATTTGTGAGATAGATGGGCGGGTAGTTGGTTTCGCGATTGCCGACTTAGTAGACCACAATGTGTGGGCATTATTTGTGCACCCGGATTTTGACAAGCGGGGCATTGGTAAAAGATTGCACGATGATATGCTGGATTGGTATTTTTCTCAAACCGATTCGACGATCTGGCTGGGGACGGCGCCCAATACAAGAGCCGAGAATTTTTACCGAAAAGCGGGTTGGAAGGAAGCAGGCATACATGGAAAAGGAGAGATAAAATTTGAAATGACTGCCGCAACATGGAAGAGAAAGTAATAGTGATTGGTACTGCACGCATATGTGTTCAATGATAATTCGTGGGCAGGAATAAGCCTTCTTTTTTTGCAATAAACCACCCGGAATCTACGAAGTATATTCACGCTGTGCCACTAACAATAAAGCCTCTATACTTGCGTTAGTGAAAAGCCCATTGTTTGCATGAATCGGAAAGAAAAACGATGGAGTTTTTAAACTTCAAATGTTGATCCCGGTCTATGCATTCAATAAAAACTATTCAACCAATATGAAAACTAAAATCGCCCTCTTCCTGGCAACAGTGCTTTTTTTTGTTGCCATTTTTACTGCCTGTAAAAAGGAAAATAATAACTCGAAAAATGATGATCAGCAGACTGAAATTGCTTATCAATCAGATGACCAGTCAAGGGTTTCATCTGAGATTGATGCCGTAGCAAACGATGCTGATATTTCTATTGAAAATTCAACAGGATTCACTGGCCGTGTGAGCCAGGGACAGTCCCTTCTTTCGGATACCGTTTGTGATGCAAATGTTGCCTATGACATTGCGAGTAACCCAAGAACGATCACTATCACCTACAATGGTGGCAACTGCTGGGGAACACGCACACGCACGGGTAAAGTCATCATTGCCATGGCGCAGGGCGTGCAATGGAAAGATCAGGGAGCTTCACTCACTTTAACGTTCCAGGATTTAAAGATTACCCGCGTCAGTGACAATAAAAGCATAACGATCAATGGTACGCAAACTTATACCAACGTCACGGGTGGCCTGTTGATAAACTTACTTACATTAGGAACTATTACCCATTCGATCACCAGCAGCAACATGTCGATCACTTTTGATGACGGCACGCAACGTACATGGAATGTGGCGAAACAACGTGTGTACACATTCAGTGGCACCAATGTTTCAGTCACGATATCCGGAACACATACCGAAGGGAATGTTACCAATATCGCCGAATGGGGCACAAACCGTCTTGGCCATGCGTTTACCAGTTCAACCGTTCAACCTGTCGTGATCAGGTCGGACTGTAATTTCCGGGTAACAAGCGGTGAAATAAGGCATACATTGCCGCATGTAACGGCCGATGCCACATTTGGTCTTGACTCGAACGGTAGTCCTACTTCATGTCCGGGCGCCGGGCACTATTACTTCAAAATAGTGTTTACAGGTTCAGGCGGAAATAGTGTTACTTTGATCATGGCGTATTAACTTTTCAAAAAGATATTCGGAGCCGCCCTGACATACCGGGGCGGCTTTTTTATGGCTGTGATTTTCACACTGATTGATTCATTGCTTCATCTCCATCAGGAAGTTATCCTTTCATTAGTTATTTCGGCCCAGTTTTGGTTAAACCTATTGCGGCCGGTTTCCTACTAAATAAATTTTATGAGCAGGTTGATCATTGTATCAAATCGTCTGCCTTTTTCTATTGATCACGATGGCGATGAAATTAAACTCCGACAAAGCTCTGGGGGCCTCGTCTCTGCCATAAAGAGCTATTTTGAAAGCGATCATTCCCTGGAGGAACTAAAAGAAAAACTATGGGTTGGTGTGGCTGATTTTCCACAAGAAGACTGGGAGAAACTTAACCTGGACCAATCGAAGGTTGATTTTGAAATGAAACCTCTCTTTGTCGATAAGCAGCTATATGAAGGATA
>Ga0068868_100001439_pt1 | contig 16400 bp, 13 predicted proteins | sample KBSMisM42_FD_64660 | JGI IMG/M metagenome (GOLD analysis project Ga0068868, IMG submission 64660) | Miscanthus rhizosphere microbial communities from Kellogg Biological Station, Michigan, USA - KBS Miscanthus M4-2 | ecosystem: Host-associated > Plants > Roots > Rhizosphere > Soil ...
GTCCACTCGACCGTCGACCTAAGCCGCCAACGCCTCTTTTTCCATCTCAGGCTTATAGCGTCCGAAAGTCGCCGCGCTATTTAATTTCGAGCGGTGATACAGCGCCTTTTGCGCGGCGGGAACGTTTCCGGCCTGTCCTTTCCAAGCTTTGAGCGCCGGCGCCTGCAGCGCGCGCCCGTACGAGAAAGACAGCGGCCACGGCAACTTGGCGCTGCCTGCATTCATCGCGTTCAAATGTGCCGTCGCGAGCTCGTCGCTCTGGCCGCCGGACAGGAAAACAATGCCCGGCACCGTCGCCGGCACTGTACGTTTCAGGCAAAGTACCGTCGCGTCCGCAACCTGCTGGACGCTCGCCTGCTGGGCACATTCCTGCCCCGAGATCACCATGCTTGCCTTGAGCACGAGGTGTTCGTAACGAACGCGTTGGCGGTAGAGCTCATCGAACAACACATGCAGCGTTTTTTCGGTCACGCTCAGCGAACGCTCGAGCGTGTGGTTTCCATCCATCAATACTTCCGGTTCAACGATCGGCACGATATCCGCTTCCTGGCATAGCGCTGCGTAGCGCGCGAGCGCATGCGCGTTAACCGAGATGCAGTAATCGCTCGGCAAATCGTCGGTGATCGTAATGACCGCACGCCATTTGGCAAACGTAGCGCCGAGTTTTTTATACTCGGTGAGGCGCTCGCGCAAGCCATCGAGGCCCTCCGTCACTTGCTCGCCGGGCGCACCTGCGAGCGGCTTGGAACCCGCATCCACTTTGATGCCCGTCAGTATGCCCGCGCTTTTTAACGCCGCCGGAAACGCGGTGCCGCTTTTGGTGCCCTGCTTGATGGTCTCGTCATACAGAATCATGCCGCTGATATATTCGCTCAGTCCTTGCGCCGTAATCAGCAGATCGCGATAGGCGCGGCGATTTTCTACGTTCGATTCAAGACCGATCGAATCAAACCGCTTCTTGATAGTGCCGCTCGATTCGTCGATTGCCAGGATCCCTTTGCCTGGGGCCACCATTGCGGCGGCCGTTGCTGCAAGCTCGCGTTCAGACATAGTCTGCTTCCTCCTGCTCGTTCGGGTTTTGAGTGCGTGAGTCGGGGGTGATTCGGGGATTCCTACGGGGAGGCTATTCTACCCTTACGAATTCAGGTTTGACTATGCCCCGCATGCCAGCGGACTTTCAAGTTTCAGTAGCGTGAACGGAAGTCTAGCGGTTTTCGCTTGCTTGAAACTTACGTGCTGGCGTGCAGTTTGTCTACGCATGTCGGTGTTCGCCTACTTTCACGATTTTCATCGTGTTGGTGCCGCCCGCCTTGCCGTACGGCTCCCCGATCGTCAAGACGATGTAATCCCCGGACTTCACCGCGCCGCGCTTCAAGAGCTCATCCTCAGCCATGTAAAGCGATCGCTCAGGGTCGCGCGAGCCTTTGAACTTTACCGGATACACGCCGCGAAACAACGTGACGCGGCGGCGTGTCTCCACGACAGACGACATCGCGTAAATCGGCACGCTCGAATTCATGCGCGACATGAGCAGCGCAGTCTTGCCGCTTTGCGTTAGTGCTGCAACCGCCATGATGCTCAGGCCATTGGCGGTGAAAATCGCGGCGCGTGCAATCGCCTCCTCCAGATTTCCGGGCGGACCGCGGCGCTGGCGTTCTTCAGTGAACGCATCTTCTTTCTCCGCTTCGAGACAGACGCGCGCCATTGCGGCCACGGTCTCAATTGGAAATTTGCCGGCAGCTGTCTCTGCCGACAGCATCACCGCATCAGTGCCATCGAGCACCGCGTTCGCGACGTCTGACACCTCTGCGCGGGTGGGAATCGGATTGTTGATCATCGATTCCATCATCTGCGTCGCGGTGATCACCAGCTTGTTGTTCTCACGCGCGATGCGGATCATGCGTTTCTGCAGCGCCGGTACCACCGCATCGCCGACTTCAACGGCAAGATCGCCGCGCGCGACCATGATCGCATCGGACGCCTCGGTGATTTCCTGCAGTGCGGGAATCGCTTCGGCACGCTCGATCTTCGCGCACAACATCGCTTTGCCGCCCGCCTTCAGCATCAAATCACGCGCCCACTGAATGTCGGCACCCGAGCGCGGAAACGATACGGCAAGATAGTCGGCTTTGAGTTGCGCCGCGATCTTGATGTCCTGCACGTCTTTGTCGGTGAGTGCCGGCGCTGTAAGGCCGCCGCCTTTGCGGTTGATGCCTTTATTGTTGGACAGCTGGCCACCCTGCTCGACAGTGCACTGGATGCGCGGACCCTTGACCGAATTCACCTTGAGTACAATGCGGCCGTCGTCGAGGAGCAGCGTATCGCCGGCGGACACGTCCTGCGGCAGTTGCTTGTAATCGAGCCCGACACGCGTTGCGTCGCCTAACTTACATTCTGCGTCGAGCACGAAGGCATCGCCGCTGCCAAGGACGACACGATCGTCCTGAAAGCGGCCGATCCGTATCTTTGGCCCCTGCAGATCAACCAAAACACCGACTGAGCGGCCGGCTTTGCGCGCAAGTGCTCTCACGAGTTCAACCCGCTCGGCATGTTCAGCCGCCGTGCCATGCGAAAAATTCATCCGCACGACATCGAGGCCCGCGTCGATCATGGCGGCGAGCGTTTTCTTGTCCGAAGAAGCAGGACCTAACGTGGCAACGATTTTGGTACGACGAGGCATGAGTGGCTTATTATCCCGGATGAACTGCGCAGCGCGCTGACGCGACTCGGAGCGTAACGGGTTTCAGCGCCATCCTCAATCTGCAGCGATCACTTTTTTTCCGCCGCGCGCTGCTCGAGTATTTCGACGGCGGGTAGTTTCTTGCCTTCGAGAAATTCGAGAAATGCGCCGCCGCCGGTTGAAATGTACGAAATGTCCTCCGTGATGCCGTATTTGGCGATTGCCGCAAGGGTATCGCCGCCGCCGGCGATCGAGAAGGCAGACGATGCTGCGATGGCGCGGGCAATCTGCTCCGTGCCGTCACCGAACTGATCGTACTCGAATACGCCGACGGGCCCATTCCACACGATCGTTCCGGCGCGCGCGATCGAAGCGGCGAGCATATCTGCGGTGCGCGATCCGATATCGAGAATCATGTCAGCAGCGCGGACCTCAAGCGCGGTAACGCGGCGCGCCTGAGCATGCGGCGAAAGCTCTCCCGCCACGACCACATCGACAGGCAGCGGCACCTGCGCACCGCGCGCGGTCATCACATCCATGATCGCGCGCGCTTCGTTGACGAGACCCGGCTCAGCGAGCGATTTGCCAATCGGCATGCCGGCCGCGAGCATGAATGTATTGGCGATACCGCCGCCGACCACGAGTTCATCGACCTTGTCCGCGAGGCTGCGCAATATCGTCAATTTGCTCGATACCTTCGAGCCGGCAACGATTGCCACGAGTGGCCGGCTCGGATTGCTCAGCGCCTTGCCGAGCGCATCGAGCTCCGCTGCAAGCAAAGGACCGGCACACGCGACCGGCGCGTACTTGGCAATGCCGTGCGTCGTTGCTTCGGCCCGATGTGCAGTCCCGAACGCATCGTTGACATACACGTCACACAGCGCGGCCATTTTTTTGGCGAGCGCGTCGTCGTTTTTTTTCTCGCCTTTATTGCAACGGCAGTTCTCGAGTAAGACGACGGCTCCTGGTTCGACAGCGACCCCGTTGACCCAGTCGCGAACCAGCGGTACCGGCTTGCCGATGAGCTCGGACAACCGTTGCGCAATCGGCGCCAGCGAGTCCTCGGGTTTCAATTCGCCTTCCGTCGGGCGCCCAAGGTGCGAAGTCACCATGACTGCCGCGCGTGCTTGAAGTGCCTGCTGAATCGCGGGTACAGATGCGCGGATACGCGTGTCGTCGGTGATCTTGCCGCCATCGTCCTGCGGAACGTTGAGATCGGCGCGAATGAACACCCGCTTTCCGGCGAGGTCCACGTCTGTCATCTTTAATACGCTCACTGCACCGGCCTTTCAACTACATGAGTCCTGTCGCGGGGAGTAGCGCCACCACCCTCTGCACAACCTGCAAACGCATCCCGCTTATTTCGCGTTCATCAGCACGACGGTGACATCGAGCATCCGGTTCGAGAAGCCCCATTCGTTGTCGTACCACGACAACGCTTTAACCAGTGTGCCGCCGCTGACCTTGGTCAGCGTTGCGTCAAAAATACTCGATGCCGGATTGTGGTTGAAGTCGACGGACACGAGGGGGCCATCGCTGTACTCGAGCACGCCCTTGAGCTCACCGGTCGCGGCGGATTTCATCGCGGCGTTCACTTCGTCGGCCGTCGTCGCGCGTGCGGCGGTGAAAACGAGATCGACGAGCGACACATTGATGGTCGGCACGCGCACTGCAAAGCCGTCAAGCTTGCCGTTCAATTGCGGAAGCACGAGCCCGACCGCCGCTGCCGCGCCGGTCTTGGTTGGAATCATCGACATCGTCGCGGAGCGCGCGCGGCGCAGATCCTCGTGATAAACATCCGTCAACACCTGATCGTTCGTATATGAATGTATCGTCGTCATCAGTCCTTGTACAACGCCGATTTTGTCGTGCAATACTTTCACCATCGGCGCGAGACAGTTGGTGGTGCACGACGCATTGGATATCACAGTATGGCTGCCCTTCAGCGTCTGGTGATTGACGCCATAGACGACCGTAGCATCGACGTCTTTGCCGCCGGGCGCGGAGATGATTACTTTTTTCGCGCCGCCTTTCAGATGCGCGCCTGCTTTTTCCTTGCTCGTAAAAAGTCCGGTGCACTCGAGTACGACATCAACGCCCATGGTGCCCCATGGCAGATCGGCCGGATTGCGCTGAGCGAGCACGCTGATCTTGTCGCCATTGACGACCATCGAGTCGCCTTCCACCGCGACCGTGCCGTTAAATTTGCCATGAGCTGTGTCATAGCGTGTCAGGTGCGCGTTGGTTTCCGCGTTGCCGAGATCGTTGATGGCGACGATTTGCAGATCGTGTTTCTTGCCGCCTTCATAGTGAGCACGCAGCACGTTGCGTCCGATGCGTCCGTAGCCGTTGATTGCAACTTTGATCGTCATGCCATTCTCCTGAGTCGGTCGCGGTCTACTGACGCAGCGACGCTGGTTGTAGCGTTTGCTTGACCGCCGTCACAACGTGATCCGCGGTGAAGCCAAAATACTTGAAGAGATCGGCGGCCGGTGCCGATTCGCCGAACGTATCGATGCCGATGACGGCGCCTCTGGCGTCGTCCACGGCGCCGACATACTTGCGCCAAAAAGCGGTGACACCCGCTTCGACAGCGATGCGCGGGACGCCCGGCGGCAATACTTGCGCACGGTAGTTCGCGGCCTGCTGATCGAATAAGAACGTGCACGGCATCGAGACGACGCGTATGCCGATGCCATCGTTCTGCAGTTGTCCACGCGCCGCCATCGCTAGCGGTACCTCCGAACCGGTTGCGATGATGACTGCGCGTAGATCTCCGGCCGCCTCGGCAAGCACGTACGCACCCCGAGTTATCGCGTCGATGGTGGCCGCATTGCGCTTTTGGAACGCGACATTCTGGCGCGACAGCACCAGACACGTGGGCCCATCTTTTCGCTGCAGCGCAGACCCCCAGGCAGCGGCCGCTTCGACCGTATCGCATGGACGCCACACGGACATGTTCGGTATCAGCCGCAGCGATGAGACGTGTTCCACCGACTGGTGGGTGGGACCATCTTCGCCAAGTCCGATCGAGTCGTGCGTGAAGACAAATATATTGCGCAGCTTCATCAACGCGGCCATACGCAGCGCATTACGCGAATAGTCGGAAAAGGTGAGGAAGGTACCGGTCTCGGGTATAAAGCCGCCATGCAGCGCGAGCCCATTGCTGATCGCCGCCATTGCAAATTCGCGCACGCCGAAATACACGATGTTGCCGGGCGCGTCGCGCGTGACAACGGTGCTGCCGGGCCAGTTCGTGAACACGCTGCCCATGAGATCGGCCGAACCGCCAATCAATTCGGGCAGCTTTGGCGCAAGCTGGGTCAAGGCGAGCTGTGACGCCTTACGCGTTGCAACGGTCTCACCCTTCGTGTTCGCCGCTTCGATGACCGCGGCGATCTCGTGCGCGAAATCTGTTGGCAGCTCGCCCGCCATACGACGTTTGAATTCCTGCGCGAGATCAGGATGGGCTTGCGCATACGCCGCGAAGCGTTGTTCCCACGCGGATTGTGCCGCTGCGCCCTTCGCGCGCTGGTCCCACTCTGCGTAGATGCCCTCCGGGATTTCGAACGCCGGATATTTCCATCCCAGTTTTTCACGCGCCGCTGCAACTTCCTGCGCGCCGAGCGCTTCACCGTGGGCCCTTGCCGTACCCGCGCGCGTCGGCGCGCCTTTGCCGATGATGGTCTTGCAGCAGATAAGGCTTGGCCGGTCGCTCACCGACAGCGCCAGTTTCAGCGCGGCTTCAACCGCGGCCGCATCATGGCCATCGACGTGCGGTACGACGTGCCAGCCATAAGCTTCGAAGCGGCGCGGCGTGTCGTCGGTAAACCAACCTTTGACTGCACCATCTATCGAAATGCCGTTGTCATCGTAGAACCCGGTCAGCTTGCCGAGTCCCAGCGTACCGGCAAGGGAGCACGCTTCGTGTGAGATGCCCTCCATCAGACAGCCGTCGCCCATGAAGACGTGCGTATTGTGGTCGACAATGGTGTGGCCGGGACGGTTGAAGTGGGCCGCCAGCAGCTTCTCAGCGAGGGCCATGCCAACGGCATTGGCGAGGCCCTGACCTAACGGACCGGTTGTGGTTTCCACGCCGGGTGTTACACCCACCTCCGGATGGCCCGGCGTCTTCGAATGCAGTTGCCGGAAATGTCGAATCTCATTGATCGGCAAATCGTAGCCGGTCAAGTGCAGCACGGCGTAGAGCAGCATCGAGCCATGGCCGTTAGAAAGCACAAACCGGTCGCGATCAGGCCAATGCGGATCCGCGGGGTTGTGCTTGAGATAGTGCCGCCACAGTACTTCCGCGATATCGGCCATGCCCATCGGCATGCCGGGGTGGCCGGAGTTAGCCTGCTGTACCGCGTCCATCGCCAGCGCGCGGATAGCATTGCTTAATTCCAGGCGGGAGCCCATTCGATAAATCCTTGCGGGAAGTGAACCTTGAGGAGCTGCAATTATCTTAGAAACGCTCCGGTTTGGCTACGTGGCCGGCGTCTCTGCTACTCTTCTCCGCGGCGCGCGAGCTTGATGCCGAGCTGTTTCAACTTGCGATAAAGGTGTGTGCGTTCGAGTCCGACACGATCGGCCACCCGGCTCATATTCGAACCTTCCTTCGCGATGTGATGCTCGAAATATACGCGCTCGAACGCATCGCGCGCTTCACGCAGCGGCAGATCGAGCGGCAAGTCGGACGGCGCCGATGGCGACTGCACGTTGAACGCGGGCAGTGCCTGATTCACGTCGTTGACGCCAATCTCTTCGCCAGCACACGTGAGTGCAAGCGTTCGCACGACGCTTTCGAGCTGATCGAGGTTGCCCGGCCAATCGTAATTACGCAAGGTGTTGAGCGCCGCGGTACTGAAATGACGCGGCGTTGCTTCCTTGGCCTCGATGCTGCGCAGTAGGAATAAATTCGCGAGATCCGGAATATCTTCGCGATGCTGGCGCAGGCTGGGGACGTTTATTGTGACGGCGGCGATAACGCTATAGAGCTTCGCATCGAACAGCCCCTGTGCGACAAGATCCGGCAACGCGCGTGCTGTCGCGCAGATGAGGCGCGTGTTGTACTTCTCGAGCTTGCCGACAATCAGCAACAGCCCTTTCTGCTCGGTCCGGTTGAGGTCACCGACTTCCTGCATGAACAAAGTGCCGTCGCGAGCCTGATTGAGCAGATCGAGCGGCGACTCGGCGAGCACCGCCAGATTGTCCGGCGCCACCCACGGTGAATTGGACTTGCCGGAGAGAGGATGCGGCTGATGCACAAACTTTGCGCAGAGCTCGGCTCCCGTGCCGGGCTCGGCGATCATCAAGAGCGGCGCTTTGAGATTGCCGACCCGCTCGAGCCGTTGCTTCAACTCAGCGACCACAGGGGCGCGACCGAGCGTTGCGAGCATCAGTGTCGGCAGCGGCTTTAACTGCTGTTCGCCGCGTTTGAGCGCGCGGCTGACAGTCGCCAGCAATTTTTGCAGCGCAATTGGTTTCTCGAGGAAATCGTAGGCGCCAATGCGCGTGGCCTCAACTGCGGTGTCGATCGTGCCGTGTCCCGACATCATGACGACCGGCATCGTCAGCAAGCCCGAGCTCGCCCATTCCTTGAGCAGCGTAATGCCATCGGTATCGGGCATCCATATATCGAGCAGCACGAGATCGGGGCGTCCGATGCCGCGTTGTGCGCGTGCCTGGCCCGCATTTTCGGCGAGACGCACCTGGTAGCCTTCATCACGCAGGATTTCAGATAAGAGCTCTCTTATCCCAACCTCATCATCAACCACTAGTATCTGCTGCATATCCCCGTTTCCAATTCCAGTTTAGGCCCGCGCTGCGGTTTTCAGCGTGGCCGTAGTTACCGCCATTGCGGGCAGTGTCAGCGAAACGCGGGCGCCGTGAGGCGCAACGTTGGTAATCTCCACGCTTCCGCCGTGTTCTTCGATGATTTTTTTTACGATCACCAGGCCGAGTCCCGTGCCCTTCGGCTTGGTGGTGACATAAGGTTCAAATGCACGTCGCATGAGGGACTCCGGAAAACCGCTTCCATTGTCGGTGATCGTAAGTCGAACACCGGGGGGCAGCGCTTCCGAACGGACAACGATACGCGCGCCGGGCGTGTCGGCGAGTGCGTCCTGTGCATTCTGCAGCAGATTGTGGATCACTTGGCGTAATTGTGCGGAATCGCCGACGACAGACGGCAATTCCGATGCAAGTTCCAACTGAAGCACTCCAGCGAGTGACTCATACAGCGTCAGCACTTCCCGCAGCAGCGCATTGACGTCGAGCGACTGGCGCGTGGGCTCCGGCATGCGTGCGTATTGACGAAAGGCGTCGACCATATTTTTCAACGCGCCCACCTGGTTGACGATCGTCTCCGTGGAGCGTGACAGCATATCGCGCTCGACCGGCCCCAACTTAGCGGCGAGCTTATGCTGCAGTCGTTCTGCGGAAAGCTGGATCGGCGTCAACGGGTTCTTAATTTCGTGCGCGAGGCGCCGCGCCACTTCCGTCCACGCCGCATCGCGCTGTGCCTGCAGCACATGGGTGATGTCATCGAACACCACGACGTAGCCGGTTGCGCTCACCGGCAGGCGCGTGCCGCGAAGCAACAGCATTTGTACTGCGCGTTTGCCGACATGCTCGACTTGCTTAGCCCACTCACCGTCGGACGCTGCGAAAGACGTGATGATCTCATCTGCCAGCGCTTTGAGCGCCGGATCGCGAGCGTGCCAGTGTTTTAGCTCGATTCCGGCGAGCTGTCCGAAATCCGCGTTGAGAATGGCCGAAGCGCTGTTGTTGAATGAGCGCAAGCGCAGCGATTCGTCGAATGCAAGCACGCCCGCCGAGAGATTCGCCAGTATGCTTTGCACATATGTGTGCGCATCCGCGAGCTGAGCCTGGTTGCGCTCGGCGGTGGCACGCGCATCCGCGAGCTGACGTCGCATCGTATTGAATGATGATGTCAGTACGCCGAGCTCGTCGGTACTCGCGACCGTTTCGCGTTGACTGAAGTCACCCTGTGCGACCGCGCGCGTGCCCTCCGCCAGAAAGCTCAGTGGCGCGGACAGCCGTTCGCTCATCACGAACGCGAGCGACAATGCAGTGAGCAGCGCAAGGAGCAATGTCAGCGTGAGCGTTATGCCATACAAGCGCTTCAAGCCCAAACGCGCGAGCAGGAGCTCCTGGTATTCGCGCTGGCCGGTTTGCACTGTTTCGGCGTCGAGCGCAAGTTGCGTGGGCACCTGCTGCAACAATTGCAACACGCGCATATCTTCCGCGAGGCTGATTGGATTCACTGGCACCAGCACGCGTAGATGCAGTCCCTTGTCCGGCAGTGATTCCACTGCGCTGTACGCTTGCTGCAGGCGCAACTGGCGCAGCACGGCCGCGGTCGGCAGCTCCGGCATAAGACCGGCGCGCTCGCTCCCTGCATACGCGATGACTTTGCCGCGCTGAGAGAATAAAGTCGCTTCCTGCACGCCGGACTGTTCGCGCAGGCCGTTCAACGCAGCGATATGTTCGGTAGATGGCCTGGCTGCGAGCGCGGCTGCCATCGCGTCCGCTTTTTTGACGAGGTCCTTCAAGAGATTGTCGAGAGTGGTGCGGCCAAGGTTCAATCCGCCTTCGAGCGCCTTTTCGACGCGCACGTCGAACCACGATTCGATGCTGCGTGCGACGAATTGCACGGACACGCCATACACCAGCGCGCCCGGCAAAACGGCGACCAGCGCAAACAGCAGAACCAGCCGCACGGTCAGCTTAGCGCCGAAGACACGCGCCTTGAGTTTTCGGCGCAACGCATAGAGCTGGTAGGCAACGAGCAGCGCGAGACAGACCGCAAGGCCGCCATTCAAAGCGAGCAGTTCGGGGTAGTGCTGCGCAAAAAGCGCCGTATTGGCACTCGCGGTCGCCAGCAGATAGAGCGTAACTGCGCCGACCACTGCACACACGATGAGTAAATATTTGACGACGGCGCTCGTCAGCGCCGGCCGTATCGCAGAGATGTGCGGCATCATGGCGACACTGTCCAGTGATACCAGTCGGATCCGAAATTCCAGTCGCGCGATGCAACCGCGTTCAACTGAAATGGCTTCGGCAACTGTGATACATCAAGCCGCATGCGCACGCCGGCGGTATAGCTATCACCCTTCACAAGGGTCCCCGGCTCGAGCACCTGACGGCGCCGCACGCGCGACAGAAAATCGAGAGCCTCCGCGAGCGATCCAAAATTCTGGAACAGCGAGCCGACCCCGAGACGATACTGGCGCGTCAGCGCGTTGTATGCCAGACGATATTGTTGTTGCGTGTTGAGTACTTTTTCGCTGAACCAGTACCAGCGTGGACGAATAAGCTCGAACTCAAGCAGAAAGTAAAGCGGCACGCCTTTGTTGAGCGCGTCTTCAAGCGTTGGATTTAAAACAATGTCGAAATCCGCTTCGAGGAAGTAACCCTCGTCACCGGCGACCAGCGCTGCGTTGCGCAGCTCGATACCGTCGGCATGCGAAGATGACGCAAAGAATAAACACAGCAGGCAGGCTGCGAACGCAACCAGCGCATTAAGCTTTTTGCAGCAGCGCGTAGAAAAAGCCGTCATGCTCGCTGTCCGGCAATAACTGGCCCTGAGGGATGCCGTCCAACGTTTTTAATCCGCATAACGGCAGTGATTGGGCGTCGGTGTGCCGCGTAAGAAATTCCGCGACCTGCGACGAGTTTTCTTCCTGGAAAATCGAACAGGTTGTATACAGCAATTTACCACCGCTGGCGAGCAATCGCCACACGCTGTCGAGCATCTGCGCCTGTTGCGCAACGAACTGGGAAACGTCGCCCGGCCGCCGCAGCCATTTGATATCGGGATGTCGGCGCACGACGCCCGAAGCACTGCATGGTGCATCGAGCAGTACGCGCTCGAACAGACGTCCATCCCACCACGCGGCAGCTTGCACAGCATCGCCTGTGACAACGCGTGCGTGCAATTGCAAACGCTCGAGATTCTGGCGTACGAGTGCAAGGCGTGAAGCGTCAACATCGAGCGCTGTAACGTCGACGTCTGCAAGCTCCAGCAAGTGAGTGGTCTTGCCGCCCGGCGCTGCACAGGCGTCGAGTACGTGCATGCCCGTTTGTGCGTCCAGCAATGGCGCCGCACTTTGCGCGGCGCTGTCCTGCACTGACACGAGGCCCTGCGCAAAACCCGGCAAGCGATCGACCGCCATCGGGCGCTCGAGCGTAACTGCGTATGTGCCGGTTGCGCGCGCCGCTATCTCCTGCTCGCATAGCATCTGCAAGTAAGTGTCACGTTGCATGCGACGGTGATTGACGCGCAGCGTAAACGGCGGATGCAGATTGGCCGCGGTTAACGCATCCGCGTAACAAGCCGGATACTGGTCACGCAGTTTGTCGATCCACCACTGCGGAAATGCGAAACGCCCTTGCTCACCGTGTGCGGCGTTTGTCAGCAATTTCTCGCGCTTGCGAAGAAAATTTCTCAATACCGCGTTGACCAGCCCGGCGGCCTGCGGCTCGCCAATCATCGCCGCACATCGCACCGCATGATCGACCACCGCATACGGTGCAGCGCGCGTGTACTGCAATTGATAAAGGCCGATTAAAAGAAGCCAGCGCAGTTTTTGGTCGCGCAGTGGCTTGGTCAGCAGTTGGTCTAACACTGACTCGAGCTGCAAACCGAAACGAAGAGTGCCGTAACTGATATCGGCAATGGCGGCGCGCTGCTGTGGAGTCAATCCGGGGTGAGCAGGCGTGAGCGCGGCGAGCGCTGCGGTCAGATTTTTGCCGCTGCCAACCGACGCAACAACGGCGCACGCAAGGCGCTGGGTTTCAAGCACGCTTGCGGCGGATTACGATTAACGCGCCATCGCGTGCAGGCGCGCAATGCGCTCCGACGTCGAAGGATGAGTGCTGAATAATCCCGACCAGCCGCCGCCTGCCAGCGGATTGATAATCATCATCTGGGCTGTCTCTGGATGTTGTTCCGCAGCCGGCATGGGCAGACCTTTGGCGTAATGCTCAATCTTGTCGAGCGCGGAAGCGAGCGCCTGCGGATCGCCGCTTATGTGGGCACCGCCATCATCGGCGCCGAACTCGCGCGCTCGCGAGATTGCAAACTGAATGAGCATTGCGGCGATCGGCGCCAGTATCATCAACGCAAGCCCCACGATCGGGTTGGGCCGGTCTTCACCACGTCCGCCGAAAAACATGAAGAAATGGGCAAGGCTCGAGATGGCGCCGGCCATCGTGGCAGCTACCGTCGAAGTAAGGATATCGCGATGCTTGACGTGCGCAAGCTCGTGCGCCATCACGCCGCGCAGTTCGCGTGCACTCAGCAGTTGCAATATGCCAGTCGTCGCCGCAACCGCCGCGTGCTCAGGATTGCGGCCGGTTGCGAACGCGTTGGGCTGCGGTTCATCGATGATATAGACCCTGGGCATCGGCAATCCGGCGCTTTGCGCGAGCTCTCGCACGACGCCGTAAAATTGCGGCGCGCTTGCAGCGTCGACTTCCTGCGCGTTGTACATCTTCAACACCATCTTGTCCGAAAACCAGTAGGCGAAGAAATTCATCGCGCCGCCAAGCACCAGCGCGATCAGCATGCCTTGTCCACCGCCGATCGCCGCGCCGACCATGCCAAATAAGGCAATGATGGCTGCCATCAACAACGATGTTCTGAACCAATTCGAAAACATGAGATGTCCTTTAGAGGGCAATGTTACGCTCGATTGCCGCGCCAATAAGATATGCATACTTCTTCGGGATTCAAGTCCCTAGCCGCATGCCCGGCGTGAGAAAACCACTTCGGGCAAAAGTACCCGCGGGTAGCCGCTTACCGCCCGCCTTTTGTAGTTCGCTCACGCGGACGCTGCCGCGGCCGGCGACAATCTCGATCGTGTCCGCGCCCGTTTGAGTCACCGTTCCGGGTTCCCTCCCGCCGGCACTCGGCAATGGTACGGCGCGCCAGATCTTGAGCGGCGCTCCGTGAAAGTGTGTTGTTGCGCCGGGAACCGGATTGAAAGCGCGAATCTTCAAGCAAATATCGGATGCGTCGGCACGCCAGTCGATCTCCGCTTCATGTTTCGAAATCTTGGCCGCATACGTTGCTGCCGCGGCGTCTTGCGGATGTGGCTTCGGTTGCTCGCGCAACGCGCGCACAATACACGAGCCGCCGAGTGCGGCGAGTTTGTCATGCAAAGAGCCAGCGGTGTCGTCTTCGATAGCCACGCTTTCCTGTAGCAACACCGGTCCGGTGTCCAGACCCTCGTCCATTTGCATAATCGTGATACCCGTCGCTTGATCCCCGGCCAGAATGGCGCGCTGGATCGGCGCTGCGCCGCGCCACCGCGGCAGCAGTGATGCGTGAATATTGAGGCAGCCGCCCGCTGGAATGCCCAGCACGGCCCACGGCAAAATCAGCCCGTATGCGGCAACTATCATGACCTCGGCACGCAGCTCACGTAGTTCGCTGTGCAGGTCAGGCGTCTTTAGCGAGATGGGTTGCAGTATCGGCAGGTTCCGTTCCAGCGCCAGCGTCTTAACGGCGCTCGGCCGAGCGCGCAGTCCGCGGCCTGCAGGGCGATCCGGCTGGGTCAGCACTCTAGCGATCTCATGACCGTCGTTTCGCAATGCCTCGAGCGCAACCGCTGCAAACTCCGGCGTGCCGGCAAATATCAGTCTCATCGCGCTCAGTGTCGGCTGGCGATCGCACGAATGCAACTACGAGATCGCGGGGCAGGCGCCCTGAGTGAAGACTTACATCACTTGGCGCTGTTGCTTGCGTAGCTTCGCCAGTATGCGCTGCTGTTTGAGCCGGGAGAGGTATTCGACAAATACTTTACCGTCAAGATGATCCATCTCGTGCTGAATACAGACGGCCAGCAGACCGTCTGCCTCGAGCTCAAACATGTCACCCTTTTCATTGAGCGCGCGGACGGTTATGCGCTCGGCACGCGAGACCTTCTCAAAAATCCCCGGCACGGATAGACAGCCCTCCTCATACTCCGAGACGCCGCTGCGGCCCACGATCTCCGGATTGACGAAGACTTGAAGCTTATCGTGCGCGTCGGATATGTCGACAATAATGACGCGCCGGTGGTCATCAACCTGTGTTGCGGCCAGGCCCACTCCGGGGGCTGCGTACATTGTTTCTGCCATGTTTTTGATAAGACTGCGTATTTCGTCATTGACGGCGGCGACCGGCGAGGCCACTGTGTAGAGGCGAGGATCAGGGTACTGCAAAATCGGTAGTAAAGACATAACCTTGCAAATTTAACTAATTACGTTCACAATTTAATCTAATGTATGATGCGTTGGAAGGGCCCTGAAAGTGGGGCACGCTCCGGCGTCTCGTTACGAGGGGGCGCGATGAATAAGTCAATTATATGCCTGATTCTATTGTTTTGTTCGGGGTCGACGACGGCCGCGGGACCCGCTGATCTGACGCCCGACGCCCCCGATCGTTACGTTGTCGTGCGCGGCGATACGTTATGGGCGATATCCAAGCGCTTTCTTAGCGATCCCTGGCGCTGGCCCGAACTGTGGAAAGCGAATCAGGACCAGATTCGCGACCCGCACTGGATTTATCCTGGCGACGTCCTCGTCCTGGAACAGTCGGGCGCCGAAGTGCGGTTGAAGCGTCTCAGCCGCCAAACCGTCAGCGCGTCACCGGAAATTCGTGTCCAACAGATTCCCGCGCAAGCCATACCGCCGATAGCAATTGCCGACATCGGACCCTTCTTAAGCAAGCCTCTCGTCATCACACCCGACCAGTTCGCGAACGCTCCGCGTATCGTGCGCACGCAGGAAAGCCGCGTTGCTTTAGGTGTGGGCAACATTGCGTATGCACAAGGGGTGACTAAGGAGCAGGGTGGGTACTGGCAGATTTTCCGGCCCGGTTCTCCATTGGTCGACCCGATGACTAATGAATCGCTCGGCAACGTAGCGGTGTATCTGGGCGAAGCGAAAGTTAATCGCTACGGCGATGTCAGCACGCTGGAGATCGTCAGTTCGCCCCAGGAGATCTACGCCGGTGATTACCTGCAGGCGTCGCCGCGGGAAATCACTTTCGATGGCTACGCGCCGCATGCGCCGGCCAAAAAAGTCGATGCGCGCATTATCGCGCTCTACGGAGCGCTATATGAAACGGGACCCAATGCGATCATCACGATCAATAAGGGAACGCGTGACGGTGTCGAGCCGGGACACGTGATGGCGATCTATCGCAATCTTAATGCACCCACGTTCACCTTGCGCGAAAGCCCGCTCTATGGACGCACCGGCCTCATCTACAACGAGGACAATCCGCGGACTCATTATTACAATGAGCCGCTAGGCGACCGCAACTCACCGCTCTATGGACGCAGCGGTCCGATGGGTGCGTGGTTCAGAGACGATAAAACCAATCTGCCGAATGTAATGCTGCCGGACGAGCGGTATGGTCTCCTCATGGTATTCCGTGTCTTTGAGCGCGCGTCGTATGCGCTTGTGATGAACGCGTCGCGGCCGGTCAATGTGCTCGACATTGCGACAAACCCCTAGCGATTTGCCGTTAACGAATCACGCGGCCGCACTGACGCCGCATGGCTAACAGGCGGTCTACTGAGCGTGTCGGCCGCCGCTAATAGCGATACCGAGTCGTGGCTGCGACTCGCGCTCGTCAAGGGCCTTACCAACGCAGGGTTACGTAAACTGCTCGCGGAATACGGGCCGCCCGAGCAGGTGA
>Ga0068868_100001441_pt1 | contig 16391 bp, 1 predicted proteins | sample KBSMisM42_FD_64660 | JGI IMG/M metagenome (GOLD analysis project Ga0068868, IMG submission 64660) | Miscanthus rhizosphere microbial communities from Kellogg Biological Station, Michigan, USA - KBS Miscanthus M4-2 | ecosystem: Host-associated > Plants > Roots > Rhizosphere > Soil ...
GCCCGACCTGCCGGACGCCCGCCGCCCGAAGCTGGAGATCGACCACCGCACGGCCGCCGGCCGGCTCGCGATGCTCGATGCCGGTGTGCCCACCACCCGGCAGCGCACCGACGACGTCCGGGCCGCCTTCGAACGCTGGCTCGACGAGGTCCTGGCGATGCACGACGGCGAGCGCCAGCGGCTGGCCGCCGAGCTCGCCGCCGACCCGGCCGACGCGCGGCTGCGCGCCCTCGCCGACCGGCAGGCGTACCTGGCCGAGCCGCTGGTCGCCGCCCGGCGCGAGCACCTGGCCGCGCTCGACGCCGCAGCCGCCGGCCACCTCCCGGCGTCCGACTCGCGGCGGGCGTCCGTCACCGTGCTGCTGGCCGACGCGGTCCAGCGGGCGGCCGCGGCCGACGCCGGACTGTGGGACGAGTGGATCGCCGCGATCAACCGGACCGGCGCGCGCCCGGTGTGGCGCGACCAACCCGCCGCCGGGTTCGACGCGGTGACCCGGCAGGTGTACGACGAGCTGCTGCCGCTGCTGGATCCCGCCGCCCCGGCGAGCGCCGCGGCCCGCGTCGCCGAGTTCTTCGCGGGCCTCGACAGCCGGCTGGCCGAGCACCTGGCGACGATGTTCCCGGCGGCGGTCGGCGACCTCGCCGGCGCGCCGCTGCCGTTGCGGTACACCGCGAACCGGGTGCGGGCCCGCGCGGTGCTCGACGCGCTCGCCCCGCGCATCGGCAGCGGCACGGCGACGCCCGCCGAGCACGCCCTGTACGACGCGCTGAACGCCGCGATCCGGGGCCACGGCGAGATCCTGCACCTGTCGTTCGAGGGCGGCGGCCGCATCGCGTACGTCACCGGCGACCTCACCACCGCCGCGAACCTGGCCGTGGTGCTGCCCGCCGAGGGCGGCTTCGCAGCGGCCGACGAGGCGGCCCGGCAGATGGGCGAGCTGCGTGACCAGTTCGTGGAGCCGGCCCGCGGAGCCGTCGTGACCTGGGTCGACGTGCCGCTGCCCGGCGGGGCGACGCGGCGGGTCGGGCCGGCGGTGGAGCGGGCCGAACGGGTCCGGGCGCTGCGCGCGGAGCTCGCCGGCTACCTGCCCCCAGATGCACTGACCACGCTGGTCGGCGCCGGGTACGCGGGCCTGACGGCCCGGCACGCGCTGCATCGGGGCGCGTGGTTCGACCAGGTGGTGTTCCTCGGCAGCGCCGGCCTCGGCCGCGACGTCGGGTCCGTCGCCGATCTCGGCCTGCCACCCGGCGTGCGGGTGCTGGCCGCCCGCTCGGCCACCGATCTGGCGGCGCTGTCGACCTGGCACGGGCCCGACCCGACCCGGTTCCCGGACATCACCCGGCTGCCGGCGGACGCACGGCCGTACCTGTCGCCGGGCGGCGTCACGTTCCTCGCGCTCGCCCGCGTGATCGAGGGCCGGCCCGACGGCATTGCCGCCGCGGGCCCGCCGCGCGAACGCTGGTACCGGCCGGTGATCGGCGCGGTCGGGCGGGCCGGCGGCCTGATGTCCGGCGGCCTGATGTCCGGCGGCCCGATGTCCGGCGGCCCGATGTCCGGCGGCCCGATGTCCGGCGGCCCGGTGTCCGGGCGTCGCGAGGGCGTCGCGACCGGGCGGGCGGCGGTCCCGGTGAGCCCGGCCGACCGGGCCCGGTTCAACACGGTGCTGGATCGGGCGTTGCCGGCGCTGCGGCCGCACTTCGCCAGCATCGTCCGCGACGGCGCCACCGTCGTGGCGGTGACCAGGGGCGGGCGGAGTATCCGGATCGAGCCGGTCGTCATCGACCCGGCCGGCCTGCCGTCGCCGGAGGCGTACCAGCGCGTCGTCGCCCGGTCGGTGTTGCACGCGCTGGCCACCGCCGGCCGCGACCCGGCCGCCCGGGTGGGGTCGCGGCCGGTGCTGCCCGGCGCCGCGGCGCTGAGTCTGGAGGGACTGGCCCGGCAGACGGAGTTCGGGCTGCTCGCCGCGGAGCACGGCCGCCTGGGCCAGCGGCTCGGCGAGGAACTCGCCCGGCACGGCCTGCGTCCGGCCCCGGCCGCCGACGGCCTCGCCGGCGCCGACCCGGCCGCCGTCGACCTGCCGGGCGCGCTCGCCCAGGCGATCGCTGCCCGTGCGCTCGGCGGCCGGGACCTCCGGACCGAGCTCGAAGCCCGCCTGCCGGCCCGGTTCGAACCGGCCCACGACGGGATCGGCGCGCTGGCCCCCGATCGGGCCGAGCGGGTGCTGCACACCGATGCCGAGAGCCTGGTGCGCCGGGTCGCCGCCGCCCGGCCGGGCACCGTCGCCGTCCTGCTCGTCACCGACGCGGGCCGCGGCCAGGCGGCCACCGGCCCGGCCGGTGGCGGGCCGGCTGCTGGCCGCCCGGCCGGTGGCGGGCCGGCTGCTGGCCGCCCGGCCGGTGCCGGCCAGCGCGCGTACGGCCTGGTGCGCGGGCCGCACGGGGTGACCGGCTACGACCCGCACACCGGCCGCGAGGTCACGCTCACCGGCACCGGTCCGGCCCGCACGCCCGTCGAGGTGTTCTTGGCCGGCCCGGCGCCGGACCGGGTCGAGACGCTCGTGGTCGACGGCGGCCCGGTCGCGTGGACCGACCCGCGGGTGCCGCCGGCGGTGCGGGCGCTGCGCGCCGAGCAGGCGGCCGTCGCGGCGGAGGCGCACCGGCTGGTCCGCATGTTCGGGCTGTCGACGTCCGGGCGGCGTGCGGCGTTCGCCCGCCGGCTCGACGCCGCCCAGCGGCAGTTCCTCCAGGTCGCGGTGGCCACGCCCCCGGCGCCTTATCCACAGCCGCCCGCGCCGAGCGGCGCGGCCGGCCCGGCCGCGCCGGGCGCGGCCGTCACACCGGTGGAGCAGCACACCGCGCTCTGGCACGCACTCCAGGCCCGCTGGCAGCTCGGCGGCGCGGAGGGTCAGCTGCCTCGTGGCGACGGCAGGGTGCGCGGCGTCGAGCCGGTGGAGTGGGTGGTCGACCCGGCGACCCGCGAACTCTCGACCCGCGTCCTCGTGCACTGGCGGCGCGGCGGCCCGACGCTCGCCACCATCGCGTTCGCCGCCGTGCGCTCGGATGCCGACCCGACCGGGACCGGCCGGCTCGCCGCCGTCCAGGTGGTGAAGGCGCCGCCGCCGGGTGGTGGCCGGGCCGTCGTCCAGTTGCGGATCACGCTCGGGGCCGACCACCCGCTCGACAGCGGGCTGCACGCCACGATCGCCCGCGAGATCGGCGTCGCCGGCCGGCTGCTGCACGGTCGCGGTTCCGCCGTACAGCCGAACGTGCTCGTCGCCGGGCCGCCGTTGTGGTCCGACGGCGGGCCGCGTGGCCTCAGCCCCGACGACGTCGGCGCGATGGACGACCTGGTCACGCGCGTCCTCGAGTACACGACGACGGCCGACCCGGTGCAGCGGACGCGCGCCGCGTCGGAGATCGAAGCGGTGCGCCGCGCCCTCGGCCTCGACCCCGAGTTCGACGGCGAGCACGCGGCCGGCCGGTGGGAACTTGTCGACGGCGTGCTGGGCGACCGCGTCCTGCCGCCCGCCGCCCGCCGGCACCTCGACGCGCTGCGCCGCCCCGGCTGGCGTCGCGATCTCGTCCTCTTGGACGTCGTCGACCTGCTCGCCGACGGGCGTGGCGGGCCGGCCGTGCGCGGGGTGACGATCGCCGCGGACGGCGCGCTCGTGGTCTCGACCCGGCGGCGGCCGGGCGGCGACCTGCGGATCCGGGTGCGTGGCGCCACGCTGCCCGCCGGCGCGCTCTTCGCCGCCGGCCGGGCCCCCGACGGGTCGCTCGTGGTGCGGGTGCCGGCCGACCTGCTGGCCGACCCCGCGCGGGCCGCCGGCGCCGTCGCACCCGCAGTTGCGGGCGCCGTGGCCGAGGTCGTCGGCCGGCCGCGGCGCTTCGTCGCCCGCCGCGCCCGGCGGTCGCTGCGCGAGCTGTCACCGGGCGTCGACGTCCAGGAGCGGGCGACGCGGCTGGGCGCCCGCGCGCAGGGCCAGTGGGCCGGCGTGCAGACGGCGGCACGGCGCGTCGTCGAGTTGCGCAGCCGCGCGGCCAACGCCCGCGACCCGCACACCGCGACCCGGCTTCGGGAGCAGGCCGCGGCGGAGGGCCGCCGGCTGGGCGACCTGCTGGGCGGCATGGGGCTCGCGGTGGGCCAGCCGGGGCAGGCCGCCCGCCGGCACGTGATCGAGCGGACCGGTGCCACGCCGACCGATCCGGCCGTGTCCCGGCTGCTCAGCCCGCTGACCACGGTCCGGCCGGACGCCGACGCGGCGCTGGCGTCGCTGGCCGCGATGGCTCCCCTGCTCGCGGGCGACGTCGGCGCGCGCGGCATCCAGAAGGTCGACGGCGAGCCCAGGCTGCGGCTGCTGCTCGAGCGGCCCGGATACGGCCTGTACGAGCTGGACGTGACGGTCGACCTGCCGGCCACCCACCCGCGCTTCGCCAAGCTCACACCCGAGGGCGGCCGGTGGCGGCTGCAGCTGCGCCCGGACGCCAGCCGGGTCGCGATCGGCCTGGACGCCTCGGCGGCGCTGGCCGAGTTCGTCGAACGGGCGGCCGGCGAGACAGACACCCGGGTGCTGTGGGTCGACTCACTCGTCGCCCGGTTGAAGTTCCTCCGGGCCTGGCACCGGGTGGCCGGCCCGCTGGTCCGCCCGGCGATCGTCGCCGAGGTCGAGCGGGTGGTGCACGACCTCGGCGGCGCACCGGCCGCGCGGCCGGAGATCGTGACCGCCGCCGGTGAGCTGGCCGACCGGGTCGCCGGCCGCCGCCGGCGCACCGGTCGGGCGGAGGCCCGGGTCCTCGGGCGCCAGGCGAGCGCGACGGTTCCACCTCGTTGGGCGGCATACCCGCAGCCGGTGGCCGGCGCCGTCGGCGCCGCTGCCGACGTCGTCACCGGCCTGGCCGCCGGCCGGGATCCGGTGCTGCTGTACGCGCAGACGGGCGCCGCCGTGACGGCCGACCTGTTGCAGGCCTGGCAGGACGGCGCGCTGCGGGAGGCGCTGCGCCAGGAGGGCGAGGCGCGGGCCGAGCAGGCGGGCCCGCCGGCGGCGACCGGCGCCGCCGGGCGGGTGGGCGTGCCGGCCGCGCGTGCCGGCGCTGCGCCCGGCGGCGCCACGCCGGCCGCCGTCGCGCGGCCGGCCGAGGCGCTGCCGCCGCGCCGGCGGGTGGCGCCGACGCTGACCGCCTCGCTCGGGCTCGGCGCGGTCATGTGGATGTTCGGCGACCGGGGGCAGGCCGGTCTCGTCGCAGCGGCCGGACCGTTGGCCTACGGCACCGCGTACGGCACCGCCGACCACCTGGCCGGCGCGCCGGAGGCGCGGGCCCGGGCCGCCCGCGAGCAGGCTGTCGACCAGCTGCCGGACCTGCGCCGCAACGTCGCGCTGACCGACGCCCGGTACCTCTCAGCCGAGCTGCACGCCCGGCTCGACGAACTGGCCGGCGCCGGCCTCCTGGACGCGCAGATCGGCGACCGGGCCGCCTTCGTCGACGCGTTACGCCGCATCCGCGACGACGTCAGGACCACCGCGTCGACGCTCGAACCGCTGGACCGGCAGGCCCGTGACGAGATCGCCGGACGGCGACGGGTGCGCCGGCTGCTGCTGGAGGCCGCCGTGCTCGGCCCGGCCCGGCTGGCCAAGGCCGTCGCGCTCGCGCCGGTCCGGCTGGTGCAGCGGCGCAGGGCCGCGCCGCCCCCGGACGGCATCCCGCCCGGCCGGGCGCCGGACGGCCACTACCTCGCCCGGGTCGCCGTGCCGTCGGCGCTGGGCGCGCTCGGGTACACGGTCGCCACGATGATGCTCGACCCGGCCGCGTTCGACTTCGTGACGCTGACCGGCATCGCCGGGGTCGCCGCCGGTGCGGGGCTCGGCCAGGGCTGGGCGCGGCAGCGCGGTGACGAACTGGCCGACGAGCTGCCGCTCGGCGTCGTCGACGCGACGAACCACGCCCGCGACGCGCTGTTCCACCTGGAGCACATGCTGGCCCTGCTGGGCGACCCGACGGCCGATCCGGCGGCCCTGCCCGCGCCCGGCACCGTCAAGGCGCCGCGCGCCGCGCACGGCCTGTCGGTCGCGCTGGTCAAGCACGGCCCGGCGGTGACGATGCGGCTCGCCGCGGTGGGCGTCGCGGGGCCGCTGTTGCTGCCCGGCCAGGCGGCGCTGCTCTTGCTGACCGCGGCCGGCCAGGGCCTCGGCCAGGTGTCGGCGGGTGCCGGCGAGGCGATCGTCCGCAAGATCACCGCGAACTCGACCCGGCGCGAGCTGGAGCGGACCCGCCGGCACCACGCCCACCAGCTGGCGGTGCCGCTGACCGAGCTCGCCGGCCTGATCGGCGCGGCCACCGCCGAGGCCGCCCAGGCAACCGCCGCCCAGGCAACCGCCGCCCAGCAAGCGCGAGCGGCGCACGCGCCGGGCGGGCCGGTGCCGGGAACTGGCCCGCGGCCGCCCGGCAGGCCGTCCCGTCCCGCCCCGCCGCCACCGCCGGCGATCTCGGCCACCCTCGTCGCCGGGACGCGCGCGGCGGCCGGCTGGCGGACGCAGCCCGACGCCCCGGCGGTCATCGAGTCGTTCCGGCACCGGCTCACCGCGCGGCTGTCCGGCGCCGGCATGCGCGACGACGTGATCCGCGACGCCCGGATCGTCGACACGGTCCTGGACGCCACCGGCCGGTTGGAAGGCGTCGTCGTCGAGGTGCGCCGGTGGCACGGCCGGGCGCTGCGGATGCGCGTCACGGCGGGCCCGGTGGCCGGCGACGAGCGGGCGACGTCCACCGCGCCCGCGCGCCGCGACGTGGCGACCGTCCTGTCCGACCGGCACGTCGACAGCGACGACATCCTCGACACCTTCGCCCACGAGGTCTGGGAGGTCGGCCGCTCGCTGCGCCGCCGGCGCGGTGCGCCGTCCGGCGACTGGCTGCGCCCGGACGCTCCCGCGCCCGGACGCAAGGCCCGCCCCTCGCCGCACGACCTGGGCGGCATCGGCGACCTGCAGGCGCTGATCAACCGGCTGGTCGGCGCCGCCGAGGTGGCCGAGCGGTCCGCTCTGGTCGAGGACATCAACGCCCACCTGCGCAGCCGCGGCCTGGCCGGCGGCGGCGCGGCCGCGCGCTGGCACCTCGTGGACCGGGCCAAGGTGACGGGGGACCGGCTGCTCCCGGGCGGCCGGGAGCTGTTCGCGCGGCTGCGGGAGCCGGGCTGGGAGCACGAGTACCTGCTGCCGGCGCGTCCGCGGGGCGCCGCGACGCCGTCGGGTGGCGGGCCGTCGGGCGCCGCGGCGCCGTCGCCGTCAGCAGGGCCGACGCCGGCAGCGGCGGGCGGCGTCGCGGACGGCGTGCCCGACCACGGCGGACCGTGGGATCCGGCCGCGAACGCGGCGGCCGCGCTCGACGCGGCGCGGGCGCTCGACGGCGCCCGCACCCCCGAACACGTCCTGCGCTTCGACGCGACCGAGGACCTGCTGGTCGCCGAGCCGCAGGCCGCCGGCGCGCCGCGGATCGCCTTCCGGTTCGCCGCCGGCGAGGTACCCGACGGGGCCGCCGGCGCCACCCGGCCGACCACGGACGCGGCCGCCGACGGGACGCCGATCGTGGAGATCGTCGTGGCGGGCGCGCTCCCGGTGACCGGGCGGCCGGCCATCACCCGTCGCGTCGTGAACCACCAGGTGCGGGCGGCGCTGCTCGCGCCGGGAGCCGAACCGCGGCGCACCGTCGGCGACCGGCTGCGTGGGCGGCGGCCGCTGGACGTGAACGAGTCGCTGGCGCTCGTCGACCTGACCACCGAGCTGGCGGGCCGTGCCACCGCCGCGACGCCCGACGAGCTGTTCGAGTACGACCAGCGGATCGGCCGGATCGCCGACGCGCTCGGCGCCGAGCGGCTGCCGGCGGTTCTGGACCGGCTGGCCGCGCGGCCGCCCGCTGCCGGCCAGCCCGCTGCCGGCTGGCCGGGCGCCGCCGACGTGGTCCGGGCGCTCGCGGCGCCCGACGCGGCGTGGCGCGCCCACGCGGTGGCGCAGCGCCGCTGGGCCGCGCAGCGGGCTGTCGAGCAGGCGCTGCCGGCGCTGGTCGGCGCCGGCCTGCTCGACCACGCGGCGCCGGTGCCGGGCCGGTGGGCCGTGGCGGTGCGGACCACCACCGGCGTCGAGGCGGAACTGCCCACCGACGCGCTGGTGGCGGGCCTGGCCGGCACGTCGGCGGTCGGGGAGCGGCTGCGCGCCCTCGCCGCGGCCGACCTGGCCCGCTACGCGGTGGCCGCACTCGGCGACGCCGTCGGCGACGAGTGGCGCGGCGACCCGGCACTCGCCGCCACCCGGGTGACGGCGCGCGGATCCGTCGCCGCACCCGACGCCCTGCGCGGCGAGTGGGCGCACGTCCTGTCGCTGCTGCTGGCGGGCCTCGACTCGACCCGGCTGGTGGCGGCCGGCACCGAGACGATGCCCAGGCGCGTCGCCCGGATGCTGCCCGGCCGGCTCGCCGACGCCGTCCTCGCCGAGGTCCTCGACGCCCTGGCCGGGCCGGACGGCCGACCGGCGGTCACCGACGTGGTCCGCGGCTTCGACGGCACCGTCCAGTTCACCGCACCGGACGGCGGGACGCGCACGGTGCCGCCGGCGCTGCGCGACTGGCTGCACCGGCGCGCCGTCGCTCTCGGCGCCGGTGCGCCCGCCACTGGCGGCGGCGCACCCGCCCCTGGCGGCGCACCCGTTCCTGGCGGCGCACCCGCCCCTGGCGGCGCGCCCGCCGCCGGCGGCGTCGACGTGCACCGGCTGCGTGCCGAGGCGGCGGCCGTGCTCGGCGGCAACGCCACCACCACGCTCGGCGTCGACAGAGCGGCCTATCTGGATGAGCCGTCGACGGGTTCGGACGCCGACCCGGCGCGGGTGCTCGCCGCCCTGACCGCGCTCGGCGGCATGTGGGTCGACTCCCGGCTGCCCGACGAGACCCGGGCCGCCGCCGAGGCGGTCGCCGCCGAGGTCATCGCCGACCACAGCGACGTCGACTGGAACCCGGCCGCACTGCCCGAACCGGTGCGGCAGATGGTCGACCGGGCCGACGACGCGATCCGCGCCGCCGAGCCGGGTGACCCGCACGCGCCGATGCGCACCGCGCCGCTGCGGGCGGCGGTCGACTCCGTCGCTGCCCAGGCCGTCGCACCCGGTCCGCAGATGATCGCCGATGCGCGCTCACTGGCCGACGCCCTCGACGTCGCCGCGACCGGCCTCGCCGAGCGGGCGGACGCGCGGCAGGAGCAGGCGACGAAGCTCCTGGAGACGGTCGGCACGGAGTCGGCGAAGGCGGTGGCTGAGGCCGGCAACACCGACCGCGAGGCCGCCGAGCGGCGGCGCCGCGCGAAGGTCGCGGTCGCCCGGGCGACGGCCGACGCGGAGCGGCACGGCCGGATCGCGCAACGGTTCTGGGACGCGGCCGCGCGGGCCCACGAGTCGGCCGAGGCGTACCGCGTCGTGGCGGCGGACCTCGAAGCCGCGGCGGCCGCCGGGTACGCGGCCGGCGGCCTGCTGGGCGCCTTCGTCGACGACGCCGGCACCGCTTTCGACGGCTACGTCGAGGCCCTCGCCGCCGTGCAGCCGCAGCCGGACGCGCTGGACGCCAGCGTCGCGAGCGGGCGGCTGCCGCACCTGGTCGCGCTCACCGAGAAGATCAACCGGATGGTCGCCGAGAGCGGCTCCGGCGTGCGGATCCAGCCCGACGAGCTCAACCGGATGCTCCGCTCGATGTGGCGCTGGGCGGCCGGCGGCGACGGCGTCGTGTTCCCCTTGTCCCTCGGCGAGATCGAGGTACGGATCACGTTCAAGCACGGCGACGCCGTCGAGGTCCTCAACCCGCCGATGGTCTCCTCGGAGTCGATGGCCGGCCAGCTTCCGCAGTTCCCGCAGGGTGCCCGGGTCGTCGGCGCGACCGCCGCCCGCCGGCGCGGCCTGGGTGCAACGCTGCCGCTCTCGGACATCGGCACGATGCTGATCCCGGAGAACGCCCCCGGTGCCTGGGGCACCGTCCGTGACATCCTGCTGCACACGACGCTCAAGTTCGGCGGCGAGGGCCGGCGGCAATGGGCGGTGCAGGGCTCCGGTACGGACTTCTCGCTGACCGGTGCCGTCGCCGACAACAAGGGCGACTCGACGCTGTACGACGTCGACGGGTCGTGGGAGGTACAGATCCGGCCGGGCGGGAAGGGCTCGATCTGGACGGGACCCGAGCGGGTCGACAGGGGCGCCCCCGGCGACCGCACGGGCCTTCGGCTGTGGGTGGCGCACCCGTACACCGAGCCGGCGCCGCCGCCGGCGGAGATCGCGCGGATGACCCCGGTGGAGACCCGCTCGACCGTGTTCCCCGAGCACGTCGTCACCGGGCTGACCGGGCTGGAGCAGCTCAACGACACGGTTCTGCGCCTGCTCCCGTCGGGTCACGACCGGATCGGCGGCATCGCCCGCCAGCAGGTCCGCACGATGGTGCTGGAGGAGTTGCCGGCCCGCCTCGACGAGACGATCAACTGGCCGACCGGCCTGCAGCGGCTCATCACCGACGGCGGTTCGCCGATCGCGCTCGTCACGATTCGGACGAAGGTCGTGCTCACGACGGCGCGGATGGTCGGCATGCCCAGCGACCGCTACCACCAGGAGCGGCTGCGGGTCGCGTTCTCCGGTGCCACCGGCAGCCTGACCGTCGGCGGCGGCCGGCAGGCCGAGTACACCGGCGGTCCGCGCACGGCGGAGGGCGACCTGGCGTGGGGCGGCGCCGGCGGCAACCTCGGTTACGTGCCGGGGTCCAGCGTCCGCGACGGCTTCTCGGTCGGCGGCACGGCGATCCACCCCGGCGTCCAGCGCTACACCGGGTTCACGCAGGGCTACCGTCTGGAGTTGGAGCACCAGGTCACGGTCCAGGAGATCGGTGCCTCCGGCGGCACGTCGGCGTCGGTGCCCGGCAGCGGCATGTTCCGGATCCCGGAGCCCGAGGCGTACCGGTACGGGCTGCCTGTGCACGCGCGGGCCGTGACCCGCCACCCCGACGGCCGCGTGACGCTGCGCGACGACCCGTTCAAGGACCCGTTCGGCGACGGCGGCCGCACCCGGCCCTGGGAGGAGCGGCTGCCCGACTGGCTGGGCGCGGGCGGGATCGGCGGGGCCGGCGTCGCCAACGTCCAGCGGTTCACCGGTGCCGCCGAGGCGCAGGCGAAGGTCGTCGCGAAGCTGCAGGCGATGGGCGTGCTGCCGCCGCAGGACGCCGACGGCGTGCCGATCCTGTCCGGGCACGAGATGCAGCGCAACAGCGAGCTGTCGAACCTGCGGGCGATGCAGGAGATCAACGCGCACCGGCTGGAGGGCGGCTACGACCAGGCCGCCCAGGACGGCATCGTGCTCGGCCTGGTCTCCCAGCGCACCACCAGGGAGCCGCGGCACACGACGCTGCGGATGCGGATCCGCCAGGGCGGCGAGAAGTTCGTCGGCTACTCGACGGCCGAGGGCGTCGGCGTGCTGGACATCGGCTCGCAGACGTTCGCGGAGACCGGCGGCCAGACCGGCACGCGCACCGGGAAGAGCGACGTCGGCGGCGACGTGGCCGGCGGCTCGGGCCCGCTCAGCTTCGCCGGTGCAGGCGTGAACGGCGGCTACGGCCGGACGAGAAGCTCCGGCTGGAGCCGTGGCGACACGGTCAACCAGGTCACGCTCATCGAGAGCACCGGCCTGACCGCGATCTTCGAGGTCGACCACACGCTGGAGATCGTGCTGGTTGCCGACGACGGGTCCGAGGTCCCGCTGGCGAAGGTGCAGGGTAGCGCGCGGGTGGTGCTGCCGGCCGGGCTGCTGCCGGCCCGCGGCACGCCGGCGCCGGTCACGCCGCTCACCCGTCCGGGCCCCGTGCCGACGCCGCAGCGCACCGCTGCACCGACGCACGGCACCTCGATCCAGGCGCTGCGCTGGGCGACGCTGCTGCACCTCGACGGCGCCGGCATGTGGGACGCGGTGCGGCGGGTGCTGCCCAGCGGCACCCGCACCGGCTCCGCCGGGTACGTGCATCTCACCTCGTTCGCCAACGTCCGCAGCCTGCTGGCCGACCCGGAGTGGATGTTCACCGAGTACCGCACCGACGTCGCCGTCGACCCGCGCGGGGTGGCGCCGCTGCGCTCCAGCCTCGGCATCCGGGGATGGACCGGCGAGTCCGAGTTCGTGACGGCCGCGCCGCTGATCAACGGCGACATCAACTTCACGATGGCGGCCCAGTCCACCACGTTCGGCCGGCAGACCACCAAGAGCGTCGGCCTGTCCGGCAAGGGCCTTGTCGACCTGTCCGACCCCACCCCCGCCGGCGACGGCACGCTCAGCGGCAACGCCGGGTTCACCTGGTTCCACGGCCACAACCGGGCGACCACCCGGATCTACGGCCGGGAGCGGCTGAACATCCACACCGGCACCCAGTACGTGTACCGGATGCCCGTCGACTTCGACGTCACCGGCACCGAGCACGACCTGCTGGTACGCGGCGGCGACCGGACGAAGCGGGTCACGCTGCCCGACCGGACCGTGGTCTACATGCTTCCCGAGCGCACGGCGCTGGAGCTGTACGGCCGGCACCTGCTGCCGGTGCCGGCGGACCAGGTCGCCGACGCCCTGCGCCGCTACGGCGGCGGGCAGTTGACCATGGACCGGCTGACGGCCGCCGCGGTGCTGCGCCGGTACCGGGACGAGGCTGGCTCTGCCGCTCCCGGCTTGCCGGGTGCGGACTTCGACACGCCCGACGGCCTGCTCGCCCGGATCGCCGAGAAGCTGGTGGCCCAGTTCCCGGACCTGCCGGCACTGGCGGGCTCGACCGACCCGGCCTGGCAGGTGCGGATGGTGCTGCACCGCACGGCGCAGCCCGACGCGCTGCCGCCAGTGGCGCCCGACGTGGCCCGGCGGTTGCTGCCCGAGTTCCTGATCTCGGGGTTCGGCCAGGGCGGCATCGAGCCGGCGTCGCTGACCGAGAACGGGCAGCCGGTCGAGCTGTTCGAGCGGGTTGTGGAGCAGGTCCAGGCGGTGGCGCCGGGTGCGCTGGCGAAGGCGCCGGGGCTCTGGCAGGGCCTCTACGGCAGCCTGGCCGGCAAGCGGTGGGCCGGCAAGATCGACGACATGCTCTCGCCGGAGGGCCACGAGTTCTCGTTCGCGGTTCCGGTGCGGAAGAAGTGGACCGACATCGTCACCGTGCGCATCACTGCGCGGTTGGGTGCTCCCCGCGTCATCGGTCACCGCGACGACCTGGGCCCGATCATGCAGGACTACGCGTACGCGCAGCACGACCAGGCCGAGTTCGGCGGCTGGTCGCTGAGCGGCGGCGGCGCGACGGCGGGCAAGGCGCTGGACACGCCCGAGGCCAGCGTCGGCACCGGCCCGGGGTACACCGAGACGGGTTCGGTCGGCGGGCAGCGCACCAGGCTGCAGGGGTCGGCCACGTTCACCGGCGTGTACCGGGTGGAGCGGCCGATCGAGTTCCACATCGAGGCGACCCGGTGGGTGCCGGGCGGGGTGCAGCGCAACGTCGGACGCGTGGTGCGCCGGGTGCACGCCAGTTCGACGGACCGGATCGACGGGACCGTCGTCCAACTCGTCCCGGAGGGGCTGCTGTTCGATCCCGGGGCGGCCGCCCTGGATCCTGTTTCGCGCCTCGATCCGCGGCGGGTGCCGCTGCCGGAGATCTTCTCCGTCGAGAACATCAGCCGCGTCGACCTGTACGGCGTGATCCGCGACCGGCTGGCGGCCGACGACATGCTGGGCCGCACCGACGCGGCGCGGGCCGATTCCCAGCTGCGCGGGCAGTTGTCGGCGCTGGCCACGAGCGCCGGGCTGGAGCGGATGGCGGGCCCCGGCGGCCACCCGACGGTGACGCTGACGGTGCCGGGCGAGCCCGACCAGATGATCCAGGTGTTCGTGCGGGCCGTGCTGTCCGACCTGCGGGTGATCGCGGAGCACCGCAAGGACGTCGAGCTGCGCGAGGTGGACCGGTCGCAGCGGGTGTCCGGCGAGAGCGACGAGCGCGGCCGGTGGATGCCGTTCAGCCGCACGTTCTCCGAGGACCAGTCGGTGCTCGGCGGCGTCAGCGAGAAGGTCTTCGGCGGTGCGGCGGCGGCCGAGCAGAGCTCGATCCTGTCGGGCGACCGCGACGAGACGAGCAACTTCGAGCGCAGCGAGGGCGCCACCGTGTCGGTGGCCGTCACCTACCACCTGGAGGTGCGGCGGATCCGGGTGGCGAAGGACAACCGGGAGCACCGGATCAGCACAGACCGGATCCCGTTCGCGGCGAGCGGCCGGGCGACGATCACGCTGGCGCAGCACGAACTCGACGACATCCGGGCCAGGCAGGCGGCCGCGGGCGGACCTCGGTGGCGCTTCGACCGGCGGTTCGACGCCGCCCAGCCCGCTACCGGCGGCGTGCCCGTGCGGCTGTCCGGGACGTACGGCCGCGGGGTGACCGACCCGATCTCCGCGGCCCGCGAGCTCGCGGCGACCCGCGGCGTGGACGTCCTCGTCGAGGTGACCGAGCGGGACGGGACGGTGCTCCGTTACCTGGCCCGCCCGGACGGCGCGCTGTTGCCGGAGTTCCCGGACGGCGGCTACGCCACCGCGCGGGCGGCGCTCCCGCCCGACCTGGTGGAGGCGGCCAACCGCGCCGACCTCGACCTGCTCGACCTGTACCGCCGCAAGCCCCCGTCGCCGGGGCGGACGTTCGCCGAGATCGTCGAGGAGGAACTGAACCCACCGTCGGCCAGCGGCCCGGCGCCGTCAGGCGGCCCTGACCCGAGCGGGTCAGGTGGCCCTGACCCGAGCGGCGGCCCGGCAACTCCGGACGTACAGCACGTTCCGGGACGGCAACCGGATCGGTCCGCACCCGCCGGCGCTTCGGAAATGCCAGATGATGCCGGTCCTCCTGCGGGTGGCTCAGGCGGACCAGGTGACCCGCCGGACGGCGGCGACAACGGGCCGAGCGCCCGCCCCGGCGAACCCGACGGCGAGGATCCGGGCGAGGTGGTTCCCACCCGAACCCCCGGCGGAACCGTCGACGTTCGAATCAATGTCCAGGAAGGGCAGACGCCGGGGGCACTCGGTGGGGAGTTCGCCCCAGGTGTCCATTACGCAGACACCTTCGAACATGTCCACGAGAGCACGACGGCCCGCCGCCTCGCAGCCGAGGGCGCCGACGTGCGTGCGCTGGACGCGGCACATGGTCGAGCCGACGCCCTCGGAAATCCGGACATCATGGTGCGGATGGATCCCACTGATGTGGGTGCGTACGGCGACCTCAAGCGACTAACTGCCAATCCTTCGGCGGACAGAAAGGATCCCGACCTTTCCCGTCGAGTTGAGGTCAATCTGCGCAGTGGATTCAGCCAGGATCCACGGAACAGAATCGTCGCACTGGATGGGACCGATGCCGGTCTGACGACTGCCGGTGCGGTACGAGGCATCCGTCGTGCGCTGGGCTTCTGGCGTCAACAAGGACGGCAGGTCACCTCGGACATGCGTATGGTGGTTTTCACCGCTGAGGGGAAGACGGTGACCTGGCAGGCTTCGAGCGGAGTGATCGATGTCAGTTCGTGAGCAGGTGTTGTTCTGCTCCGATGCGGAGCCGTACGACCAGGCTCGAGCCATTGCCGAGCTAATCGGGGCCGATATCGTGGCCCATCCGACCATGGTCGAAGTCCTCATGCCGACCTCTAGGCTGCTACCACACGTCGACGGACAGTTCGGTGGACCGCTGGTCTCCCGTGACGCCGAGTGGCCGTACCGCCCCGCCGGAGAATGGGAGGCAGGTGACGCGTACAAGTTGGAATGGCGACTGTGGCAGGCACCGGGGGCGCGGTTGGACGCAAGCAGCGGGGCCGACCTGGAGTTTGTCGCCGCATCCGCAGTCTTCGACCAACTGGCCGCTGGCCTTCTCGTGCCCATGCTCCACATTCACCGGACCGACCGACTCGTCGCCGCTTTTCACCCGGATCACGGCCTGCGGCGTTTTGCCGAGGACGTCACGATCTATGACTGGGACGAGGCCGCGTGGGGTCAATGGGTCTGCCCGAGGCCGACTGTGCACGAGCGCTGAATCGTCGAGTCGGGTGCGCGGGGCCGCTTGCCGTGCGACCTCTGACGCCTCAGCGTTGCGAGAAGCGCCTTCTGACAACGCTAAGGCGTCAGACGTTGATCGAAGCCGGACTGCGCTGCCCGCTCACCCGGCCGCGTCGCGGCGAAGCGCGGCTACCGCATCCGCGAGCCATCGACGGGTGAACCGGCTCGGCCACTGCCTGAGCGCCTCGCGTCCGTCGTCGGTGCGGAACGCGTCGGCGGGCACCTCGTCGGCGTCGGCGGGGATGAACTTCGCCACCTCCTCGAACGCCGCCACAGCGAGGGGGAGGTCCGGCGAGGG
>Ga0068868_100001454_pt1 | contig 16337 bp, 11 predicted proteins | sample KBSMisM42_FD_64660 | JGI IMG/M metagenome (GOLD analysis project Ga0068868, IMG submission 64660) | Miscanthus rhizosphere microbial communities from Kellogg Biological Station, Michigan, USA - KBS Miscanthus M4-2 | ecosystem: Host-associated > Plants > Roots > Rhizosphere > Soil ...
CAATGATATCAGGATGAACACCTTCCTGGCTAAGCATTCTCACGCTGTGTTGTGTAGGTTTTGTTTTCAGCTCTTTCGCTGCCCGTAGGTAAGGAATGAGCGTAAGATGAACAACTACCGTATCTTCCTCCGGAAGTTCCCATTGCAGCTGGCGAACCGCTTCTATAAAAGGAAGACTCTCAATATCGCCTACCGTACCGCCAATCTCAGTTATCACTACATCAAATTTTTTGTCCTGCCCGAGCAGCAGCATCCGGCGTTTAATTTCGTCCGTTATATGGGGGACCACCTGTACAGTCCGGCCCAGATAAGCACCTTCGCGTTCCTTATTTATCACTGTTTGATAAATTCTGCCGGTTGTAACATTATTTGCCTGTGAAGTAGGAATGTTTAAGAACCGTTCGTAATGACCAAGATCTAAATCGGTCTCGGCCCCATCGTCGGTCACATAGCATTCGCCATGTTCATACGGATTCAAAGTACCCGGATCGACATTAATATACGGGTCAAATTTTTGAATGGTCACACGAAGACCCCTCGCCTGCAGAAGTTTAGCAAGGGAAGCAGCAATTATACCCTTGCCAAGTGAGGAAGTTACGCCTCCGGTAACAAAAATGAATTTAGCCATAATATGGTTCGTTATATTTCAATAAATTATTTGCAACAGGCATCAGACAGGATGAATACACAGACAGAACCGGAAAACGGTCCTCTCACAAAAAAAATCATGCGTGTATTACAATGCAGCTGTCAAAAAAAATGACCGGTTAGAACTCCTGAAAAAGTTCTGGGAGGTCGGGCAAAGATACAACGATCCCTTAATTATAACTGGCACCATGTATAAGCTGTGGAAAACTAGGTTGTTTGTTTCAGAGATGGCAAATACAAACAGGTATCCAGACCAGCCGGACACCTGTTGTTTCCTTTTGTGTGTGTGTGTAGTTATTTTATGCTCAGCAACTGATAAGGTTTTACTTGAGCTGCTGCGTTTTTAGTTTTTGAGATACCCTGTACTGAAGAATTTTCCTGCAACTGATGTGCCTGCCCCAGCTTAATCGTGTGCAAAATTATGATGGCCGCAATTTCAAAGGTTAAAACCAAAAGGTTAATATTCCGCTTCATACAAGGATAATTGTGTTTTGCTGCGCTAAACCCGTACCAATTTTTAAAGGTGGGCTTAGAAAACGCGAAATAACGCCATTTATTTCAGCGGGTCAAATTTATTACCTCTGAAAAGCCCGGATTAAAGTGTTTAACTTATTGAATATTATGTTACTATTCAATTCTTTGCCCGGCTTCCTGTTAATACGCATTCCCGCCCTGAACCGTTGGCGGTTGTTTAATAATTAATCCTTTGCTATTTTCACGTAGCTGGTCATAATACCCTTTATGAGTGAAGAACTGAAGCCCTGGTGTTCCATTTCATTTAATCCCGCTATGGTGCATCCTTTCGGGGTGGTCACCTTGTCAATTTCCTGTTCCGGATGGGTACCTTTTTTCAGCAAAAGATCTGCTGCACCTTTTACTGTCTGGGCTGCAATCAGGTTAGCTGTAGACGCATCGAATCCAATTTCAATACCACCCTGTATATTAGCCCTGATATAACGCATAGCATAAGCTGTTCCACACGCACCCAGTACCGTTGCCGCATTCATTAATTTTTCTTCAATGGCAACAACGCGCCCCAGTTGGTTAAACAATTCCATAATATAGTCAAGGCTGTCTTTGTCAACATCCCGGTAGCTGATGCAGGTCATGCTTTCCTGTATGGCAATGGCCGTATTGGGCATTGCCCGGACAACCGGCATTTTTCTGCCGGTGATGGCCAAAATATCGTCAATAGTTACGCCGGTAATTACAGAAACGATGATATGCTTTTTTTCATTCAGTGCGCCCTTGAGCCGCGTCAGTACATCATTTACCTGGAACGGCTTTACGGCAAGCACAACCAAATCGGCAAAACGCAGTGCTTCTTCGTTATTATTGCTTACAAGTATTCCTCTTTTTTCAAGATGTTCCAGCGTTGTAACATTTCTTTTGGTAACGATAATACTGCCGGGCGATATAAAGCCACTTTGTATTAAACCTTCTGCTATGGCAGTTCCGAGGTTACCACCCCCAATAATGGCAATTTTATTATTCATATTTTTCTGTTGAGACGGATAAAAATACAATTAATAACAGCATTTCTGTTATCTGCACAATGTTTGCGGCAATGCAATCAGGAAGAAGGATAAGCATCTAACAGTACAATCCGGCTGCGAGGTAATGCCGCACATAATCTGTTACCCCTGTTTCAAGAGAGTAAAATGGCTCATGGTAGCCTGCCTGCTGTAATTTGCTCATATCTGCTTCGGTGAAATACTGGTATTTATCGCGGATATCTCCGGGCATATCTATAAAATCAATTTTAGCGGGCATATCGAGACCGGCAAAAGTTGCTTTTACCAGGTCCTCAAAGGCTCTTGCTTTGCCGGTGCCCAGATTATAGATGCCGGATGCGGGACTGTCCTGCATGAGCCAATCACACACTTTCAATACATCTTTTACATAGATGAAATCACGAAGCTGTTGTCCATCCTGAAAGTCGGGCCGGTGAGATTTGAATAATTTTACCCTGCCGTCTTTTTTTACCTGGTTAAATGAATGCCAGATAACGCTGGCCATACGCCCTTTGTGGTATTCATTGGGACCATACACGTTAAAAAACTTCAGTCCTGCCCAGAAAGGCGGAGCGCTGTCCTGCAGAAGCGCCCATTTGTCAAATTCGTTTTTGGAAATACCATACGGGTTCAGTGGTTGCAACTTAAATGGCAATTCGTGATTATCGGAATATCCAAATTCACCTGCACCGTAGGTAGCCGCGGACGAGGCATACACGAGTGGGATCTTTTTTTCTGTACAGTATCGCCAAATCTTTTGTGAGTAGTCTACATTCAAATGCTGGTGAATGGAATAATCAAATTCAGTTGTATCTGTTCTGGCGCCAATATGAAAAATAAAATCAATATCTGGATTGGTTTCTGTCAGCCAGGAAAAAAACAGTTCTCTTTCTACCTTTTTGATAATGTTTTTTCCTTCCAGGTTCGGGATTTTATCGGACCTGGAAAAATCATCTGTTATAATAATATTGTCATATCCTTTGCTGTTAAGAAAGCCTACCAGGCAACTACCTATAAAACCGGCTGCCCCGGTAACCACAATGGTCGCATTATTCCGCATGTTTTCAATTTAATTATCAGATAACAGATACCGCATTTTCTGCGCTGGTTGAGTCAAGCATATTGCCGATTGCATTGTCATACCGTTCTTTCCACCCGGCGATAGTACCCCAATACATTCCGTCAACTTCAATGGACCCATCTGTTACTGTACCGAGTTCATTATGCACCTGATCACCCATTATCTTTTTGAATGCGGGCACCATTGAGCCAGCTATGGTTACTACTACCCTGCTCTGCCCTTCTCCAAACCAGTATGCATCTTTACGGATATTGAAATCGGCAGCTACCACATCAATGCCCCTGTTCCGGTTGAAACAGCTTTCTACCAGGGTTATAAACAATCCCCCTTCGCTCACGTCATGAGCCGATTTTATTATTTTGTTTCTGATAAGTTCTGTTATCTTCTGCTGCAGTACAAATTCTTTTTCAAGATCAAATTCGGGGGCCGGACTGTATTCTACACCCCGGATCTTATGCAGATACTCTGAAGAATTGATATCATTACTGCATGAACCAACCAGGAATATGATATCTCCTTCATCTTTGAAGTCGAGCGTCATTTTTTCGGTTACACTATCCAGTAAGCCAACCATGCCGATAGTAGGCGTTGGGTATACCGCGCCCTCGGGACCCTGGTTATAAAAACTTACGTTTCCGCCGGTAACCGGTGTGTCAAATTTTATACAGGCTTCACCCATACCTTTTAAAGCATGCACAAACTGGTAATAAACCTCCGGATCATAGGGATTACCAAAATTGAGGCAATTGGTAATGCCCAGCGGCTGACCTCCGCTGCAAACAATATTGCGCGCCGCTTCCGCCACGGCAATCATTCCTCCTTTGTAGGGATCAGCAAATACATAACGGCTGTTACAGTCGGTTGTAAGTGCTAGTCCCTTGCCCGTTGGTTTGGCTATTACTATGGCAGCATCGCTTGGCTCATTGGTAGATGCATTTCCTGCGCCCACCATGCTGTCGTACTGCACATACACAAATTTTTTTGAAGCGATATTGGGAATAGCAATCAATTGTTCAGCAACAGATTTTAAATCACCGGGCACATCGATGGTATCCTGGTTAAATGCTTTTATCTTTTGCAAATAGGCGGGTTCCTTTATATCGCGGCTGTACTGCGGCGCTCCGCCTCCCAATACCAACTCATAAGCAGGTAAAGATGCTTCCAGCGTTCCATGCATATAGAATTCAAGCATACCGTTACCGGTCACTTCGCCAATGGCCGAACAGGGCAAATCCCATTTTTCAAATACATCAATTACCGCTTTTTCTTTTCCCTTTTCAACCACCATCAGCATTCTTTCCTGGCTCTCACTCAGCAACAGCTCCCAGGCTTTCATATTTTTTTGGCGGGTAGGTACTTTGTCCAGGTCAATGCGCATACCCGATTCTCCTTTGGCACTCATTTCCGATGTTGAACAAATAATACCTGCCGCACCCATATCCTGCATGCCTACTACGGCGCCGGTTTTTATTACTTCCAGGCAGGCTTCCAGTAATTTTTTTTCCTGGAAAGGATCGCCCACCTGCACCGCCGGTAGTTCTTCTGCACTTTCTGCGGTGATGTCTGCCGAAGCAAATGAAGCACCTCCAATACCATCTTTACCCGTTGCACTGCCCACAAAAAAAACAGGATTTCCAATACCCTTTGCGGTAGCAGAAATGGTTTCGCCGTTTTTTAAAACACCCACGCTCATTGCATTTACGAGTGGGTTGGTATGATAGCAGCCTTCGAAATAAATTTCACCGCCAACTGTTGGAACACCAAAACAATTACCATAGTGTCCGATGCCGTGCACAATTCCGTTGAGCAAATGTTGTGTCTTTGATTCTGCAAGGTTTCCAAATCGAAGTGAATTCAGCGCCGCTATCGGTCTGGCGCCCATTGTAAAAATGTCACGGTGAATACCACCTACGCCGGTGGCTGCACCCTGAAAAGGCTCAATGGCTGAAGGATGATTGTGCGATTCTATTTTAAATACAACGCCATAGCCGTCTCCGATATCCATGAGACCCGCATTTTCTTCGCCGGCTTTTACCAGCATTTTTGTTCCTTCGCGCGGAAGGGTTTTCAGCCATTTGATAGAATTTTTATAACTGCAATGCTCACTCCACATGGCTGAAAAGCAACACAACTCGGTAAAATTGGGCGTTCTGCCCAGTTTTTCTTTTATCAGTTCAAATTCTTCTGCTGTAAGACGAAGTTTAGCTGCTGTTGAAGCGTTTATTTCCATGTTAGTTATTAAGGCGCAAAAGTACAAACACCCGGTTAATCCTGTGCATTATTTTATTGCCATTGATACTGTTACCACATCAATACAATCATAATTATGTAGGTTTGCTGTTTTTTTACAGCAGTTCAGCAGAAATTACTTTATGCCTCCAAAACAGCGTGTCGCTTTTGTTGCCAATACCAGTTGGAGTATTTATAAATTCCGGCTGCAACTATTGAAAGCGCTTATGCAAAGAGGTTTTGATGTGTATGTGCTGGCGCCCCGCGATAAATACAGTATTTTTTTTGAGCACACCGAAGGCCTCATTTTTATAGAATTAAAGAAATTCAAAAGCAAAAGCATTTCTGTACAGGACGATTTGGGCTTGTACAGGGAATTGCTTTCTCATTACAAATCCATCCGGCCGGAACTCATCTTTCATTACACTATTAAAGCAAATATCTATGGTTCCCTGGCTGCTGCGCATGCCTCCTGCCCTGCTATAGCCGTTATAACCGGTCTTGGATATATGTTTACAGGCAAAAGCATTTTTAGATCCGTTGCCTCACTGCTGTACAGGTATGCCTTAAGAAAAACCAAAGAAGTCTGGTTCCTCAATCCTGATGATCAGCAAGCCTTTATTAAAGCTGGTCTGGTTCCGGAAAAAAAAACATTTCTTTTGCCGGGAGAGGGTGTGAATACTATTGCATTCTACCCTGTTCCGTATGAATATAAAACGGCGCCCATATCATTTCTGCTGATAGCAAGGTTGATCGAACACAAAGGAGTATATGAGTTTGCAGCCGCGGCAGATCTTTTGCGCATCAAAAAAATAAATGCACAATGCAGCATACTTGGTTTTTTTGATGAAGGAAGTGCAGTAGCCATTCCCCGCGGGCGGTTAAGCCAATGGGAGAATGATAAAACTATTAATTATCTTGGAGAAACAGATAATGTAATACCATTTATAGCAGCAGCTGATTGCATTGTATTACCCTCTTACCGCGAGGGGCTGCCGCTTAGCCTGCTGGAGGGCGCCAGTATGTGCAAGGCCCTTATTGCAACCGATGTGGCCGGCTGCAAAGAAGTGATCAGGGATGGCGTAAACGGCTTGTTGTGCCGTGAAAAAGATCCTGCAGACCTTGCTGCTAAAATGGAAATATATTGTGGATTACCTGCGGCGGAAAAGAAAGCAATGGGAATGGCCGGGCGGGAGTTGGTATTGGATCATTTTACGCAGGAAATTGTTACCGGAATTTATCTCGCAAAACTGAACCTGTTTAAACGCTGATGCGCGATCATAAAAAATCGGCCATTATTTATTTAACCCAATGATGCATGTTTTCCTGTTCATATTTTATTTTCTTGTTTTGTGTTTTATAATAACCAGGACAGTTTTTTTTAGTGGTTATATAAAGCCGTTATACCTGATTTTGCTATTTTCCCTCCACGTTGCGGCAGGTTGCCTGCACAATTGGATTGCTTTTCATTACTATCCCCGGCACGGAGATATATGGGTATTTTTTGAAGAAGGCATCCGGTTAAAGAAATTGTTCATGTACGATCCGGCATCTTTTTTTTCATTCCTCGACAATTCAGGATTTAATGTCACGGATACAAATAAACCGCTACTCGATTTTCAATACCAGTTCTTTCAACGTATCAATGTAGTTCTGAGTATTTTTTCGTTTGACAATATCTATATCAACACCCTTTTATTTTCACTGCCCATTTTTGCAGGAACGATGGCGTTGTCCAAGGCTTTTTATAAGATTTACCGGAAAGCATTGCCCGCTATTTGCAGTTTGCTGCTTCCTTCCGTTCTCTTCTGGACTTCAGTTGTGTACAAAGACGGCCTTTTTTATATGGGGATTGGATACTTTTTTTATTTTCTGCTGTTTCCGGGTAAATCAGCATTACAAAGAATTATTGTATTACTGGCTTGTGTATTCCTGATGTTTATATCCAGGGCAAATGCGCTGATAACCTTGTTTCCGGCCTTATTATTCTTTTTCCTGGCAGAAAGGCTGGCGAAGAAGGGAACAGTGTTCGTTTTTACAATAATGACGGTGGTGGTAGTAGTTATTATAATTAATAGTGTGCTGCCAGCCGGCATTTTAACGGCCGTTAGCGAAAGGCAAAAAGATTTTCAGTCGCTGGAGGGAGGCTCAAGAATGGCATTGCCAGTGCTGGAACCTTCTATACAAAGCCTGTTGCAGCTTTTGCCTGCAGCACTTATCAATGGTCTTTTTCAACCGTTTCCCGGCGCCGGGGGAAAGTCAATCTATCTTGCTTTTTCAGCAGAGCTGATTATATACTGGTCATTAATATTATTCGCCGGATGGCTGATGGTGCGCCGGAAAATGCCACCCTTGAGTAATTTTGACCTGGCTTGTCTTCTTTTTGCAGTATCCGGTATGATCATCATCGGGGGTATGGTACCTTTTGCCGGCGCCATTATACGCTACAGGAGCATTTACCTTCCTTTTTTACTGGTGCCATTTGTAAATGTACTCTGCAGCCGGCAGGTTGCTTTTGAAAATGTTAACAAGTGGATCAACAGGGAGATCATGGTGCGCAAAAAATAAAAAATATTATTGTTATCCGATAACGGCGCTGTTGCAAATATAAGTCGGCACTATACCGGTAGAGCGTATGCGTACTTCGGCATCGTCGGGCAGGGTATTGCCACTCAGTACCAATACTGTATCAAGGCCAAATTTATTGGCGCCTATGATATCAGTATGAAGGGTATCGCCCACCATCAATATATCCTTTTTTGTTATTTCCAGCCGCCAGCGAACAAGATCATATGCGAACATAAACAGTTGTGAATCGGGTTTTCCAAAACGTATGAATCGCTTACCAACGATACTTTCGATCATGGAGGCTATGCCGCCGATCGCAATGGCAACTTCGTTGTTGCCCGACAGCGGATAGGTATTATCTGTATTGGCAACAATGGCAGGGATGGTACGCTTGCGGAGAATATTGATTGTTTTATTCAAATCATCAAACCAGTTAAATCCTTCGTCATCCAGCAGTACAAGAGCATTTACCTGGTCGATATTGGTATAGTTGATAGCGCTGACCGGCAATGTGTGCAGTCCTGAACTATCAATATAATGTGCAGAATTGTTGGTGCCGAGATAGGCTACGATACCGTCGTTCACTTTCAGATCCAGGTATTCTTTTGCCAGCATACCGGATGAAATGATACGGTCGTGGGTGATGGCGTGTAAACCCAGCTTATGATAAGATTCCGCCAATTGCTGCGGGCTGCGCGACGCATCGTTGGTAACGATATAATATTCTTTTTGCTGTGCCTCGATATAGGCAAAGGTTTTTTCTATACCGGGCACCAATCCATGATAATTTTTCAGCACGCCAAATGCATCAAAAAAAACAATTTTATACCGGTCAAGAATGGATTTAAAATCTGCCGACTGAATCATTGGTTTAAGTTTGATGGCCGCCGGCCCTTATGCTTCTTTTATTTTGAGGGCCTGGATAAGTTTTGCAGGATCAAAATCCCTGTCTACAGAAGGAAGATAAATATCAAATGCTTCTGCCTGCAATTTTGTTGCATACTGTTCGCTAAAAAAATAACTGCCATTCTTAATCACGTAATTTAGAATAAAAAAGCGGTAAGCCTCCCGCAAAAACCTCAGTTCGTTCGCGGTGAGGGGGTTTATTTTATGGTATTCCTGTAAAAACATAATGAAACGATCCTCCATCATCGTGTTAATAAGATAGCTGAAGGCTGTTTTATCACCTGCATTTGAAACTACACGGCTGAAAAAATAAAAGTCGAGCATGCGGTAACTCATCCTGAACCAGTCGTAATCCCAGCGGGAATATAGCTCCAGTTTACTGGTAACCGAAAAATTGCCAATATTCCAATCGATAAAAACAGGAATGATTTCAAAGGAACTTACATTGCATTTAAGCCTGTTTTTCAAAAATAAATCGCAATGATGGCGGAGATAATCCGCCTGTTCCGGAGTAAATTTTTGTTTGTCTTTGTTCAGCATTTCAAGCAGGGCATTGATATCGGTTCGAAGGGTTTTGATGGATTTTGGCAGTACATTGCGTAACCTGGAGCAGGCCTTGTGAAATTTCCCCGTCTGCTGCCCGAATTTTTTTATATGGCCATCATCGAGGCGCCGCGGCATACGCTGTAATACCCTTACCGGATTATAAAAAACGACCCAGATATCCGTTTTACCGTGGCGGTAGCGGTATGTATACACGCGGTTGTTCCGGAGCAGAGATTTGGCAAGAAAGTTCTCATACGGATATAAAAGGTTATTGGATAACGTATGAATAATCCGGTGATCTTCCTTAAAATACTCATATTTTCCAAAGTAGGAAAGCTTGGCAATAATGATGTCTCCGTCTTCGAACCTGACCCTGAAGACATAGTTGGTAGAAACCATTGGGCTGATATCTTCGATCTTATGTATAATTTTAGTGGCATCGTACTCTTCCCATGCTTTCCTGATAATATCTGAATAATCCATACTAAACAATTAATAATTCAAACGGCAAGTCAGCAAAAATAATACAGCAGGCGACCGGTTGTGAACATTACAAAAAAGAAACAATTACAAAAGAACGGGGTGTCTGCCAGTTAATCGTTTCTTGCCCTTAGAAAATTTTAAAAAGCTGGCGATATAAGAAGGCCGGAAACAAGGGTCCTGAAATTGTAAAAAAAAGGCTGCGCGGTTATTATCCAAGAGGTTATATCCGTCTCTTTATTGCAATCATTTTTTTTCATATATGTTGGCGATAGCTGAAAAAATTAAAAAAAATCATTTTTTTGGGTATTTGTATAAATAGTTAAAAAATTATCATCTCTTTATTAATTTGATTGCTACATTCGTGGCAAATAAACCGATTTCTTAAAGAAAAGCATATATTAATTAATTTTTTAATATTTCAAACTGCTTAAATTATGTCAGCATCCAAACTCGAGTACATTTGGTTAGATGGTTACAAACCCACCCAAAGCCTTAGAAGCAAAACAAAAATTGAAAAAGACTTTAGTGGTAAACTGGATGATTGCCCTATGTGGAGTTTTGACGGTTCATCTACAGAACAGGCGCCAGGCGGCTCTTCCGATTGCCTGCTGAAACCCGTGTTTTTGGTGAAAGATCCCCAGCGTAAGAACGGTTACCTGGTAATGTGCGAAGTATTAAATGCTGATGGCACTGCGCATGAAAGCAATGGCCGTGCAACTATCGCGGATGATGACAATGATTTCTGGTTTGGCTTCGAACAGGAATATTTCCTGTGGGATCCCAAAACCAATAAACCATTTGGATTTCCGGCAGGTGGATATCCGGGTCCTCAGGGTCCTTACTATTGCGGTGTTGGCGCACAAAATGCGTTCGGCCGTAATATTATTGAGGAACATCTGGATGCCTGCCTGGAAGCAGGTCTGAACGTTGAAGGTATTAACGCTGAGGTGGCAACAGGGCAATGGGAGTTCCAGATTTTTTCAAAAGGCGCAAAGGAAGCTGGTGACCAGATTTGGGTGGCCCGTTACCTGCTCGAAAGAATCGGCGAGAAATACGGTATTGCCATCAACTGGCATTGCAAACCCCTGGGTGCTACCGACTGGAATGGCTCGGGCATGCATGCTAACTTCTCCAACTCGCTGCTCAGGACCGCTGGCAAAAAAGAAATCTTCGACAAAGTGTGCGAAGCTTTCCGTCCAGTTGTTAAAGAACATATTGCCGTGTACGGTGCAAACAATGAACTACGTCTGACCGGTAAACATGAAACAGCCAGTATTAATGATTTCAGCTACGGCGTTTCAGATCGCGGCGCATCAATACGTATACCAGTTGTGGTACCGGCGAAGGGCTGGAAAGGCTACCTGGAAGATCGCCGTCCAAATTCTGCAGCAGATCCCTATAAAGTTGCCGCAAGAATCATCACTACGGTGAAGTCTGTAAAAGCATAAGTAACATTTTCGTTCTATACTTTTTTCTTTACTCCCCCGGAAAACCGGGGGAATTTTTTTCATCAGAAACCAGCCGCCGGCATATGATATATATATATATAACCGTAATAAACGCCCGGATTAAAAAGAAAAAAATAGCTGCAAATGTTCTTATTTTGAATATCTTAATTTATCTAAACATATTCCACTATGTCACTCAGATTTAAGGCGCTTAATAATATTACCTATAATAACAGCACCAACAGCGTTGAGGCTTCGGCGAAAGTAACTGCGATCTTTGGTCAGAATGTTTTTACGCTCAAGACAGCCAGGGAATACCTTAGCGAGGAAGCATATAAAAGCCTGGCAGCTTCAAGCAAAGGCGGAAAAAAAATTGATCGCGCGGTGGCCAACCAGATTGCGTCGGGCGTAAGGCAATGGGCAGAAAGCAGGGGTGTAACCCACTTTACACATTGGTTTCAACCGCTTACCGGCGCCACCGCCGAAAAACACGATTCATTTTTCACGATCAAAGGTGACGGAACACCGATCGAAGAATTTGACAGTGCCGCGCTGATTCAACAGGAGCCCGATGCTTCTTCTTTTCCCAGCGGTGGTATCCGTGCCACCTTCGAAGCCCGTGGTTATACTGCATGGGATCCTTCTTCGCCTGCATTTATAGTAGAAATTGGCAATGGCAAAACTTTGTGCATACCTACCATATTTGTTTCTTATACGGGTGAAAGTCTTGACAATAAAGCGCCTTTGCTGAAATCACTTGAAGCGCTCAATAAGTCGGCCGTGGAAGTGGCCAATTATTTCGATAAAAATGTGTCCAAGGTAAGTGCTACACTTGGGTGGGAACAGGAATATTTTGTAATAGATGAGTCCTTTGTAAATGCAAGGCCCGATTTGGTAGTAAGCGGCAGAACCGTATTTGGGCATGCTTCTGCGAAAGGCCAGCAACTCGAAGACCATTATTTTGGTTCCATCCCCGAACGCGTATACGCTTTTATGCGCGATTTTGAAGAAGAGGCCTATAAACTGGGCATTCCGCTGAGAACCCGTCATAACGAAGTGGCGCCGGCGCAATTTGAATGTGCTCCTATTTATGAAGAAGTAAGCGTGGCAGTGGATCACAATATCCTGCTGATGGATATTATGGACCGTGTTGCCCGCCGGCATAAATTAAGGGTATTGTTTCATGAAAAACCGTTTGCGGGTATCAATGGCAGCGGTAAACATAATAACTGGAGCATGGCCACCGACACCGGCGTTAACCTGCTGGCACCCGGCAAAACCCCGAAGACCAATTTCATGTTCCTCACTTTTTTTGTGAATACCATTAAAGCGGTTCATGATTATGCGGATATATTAAGGGCTTCTATTGCATCGGCCGGCAACGATCACCGGTTGGGTGCAAACGAAGCGCCACCTGCCATCATATCTGTATTTATTGGTCAATACCTCAGTAAAGTATTACAGGACGTAAAAGAACGTGTAGGCGACAAATTTGACGAACAGGATGAGGCCATTCTGAAACTTGATCTTCACAGGAGCATTCCCGAGCTTTTGCTCGATAATACGGATCGTAACCGGACTTCACCCTTTGCATTTACCGGAAATAAATTTGAGTTCAGGGCTGTAGGCTCATCGGCCAATTGCGCTACCGCTATGACAATCCTGAACTGCATCATGGCCGAAACACTGAAAAATTTTAAGGAAGATGTTGACAACCTGATTGAAAAAGGAGAGAAAAAGGAAATCGCCATCATGCACGTGATACGTGAGTATATTGTGAGCAGTGAAAAAATATTGTTTGAGGGAGACGGGTACAGCGCCGAATGGCAGAAGGAAGCGCATAAAAGGGGTCTACCTAATATGCGCACTACTCCCCTTGCGCTGGATGCGCTTATTACCGATAAGGCCATCCAGTTGTTCGAAAACAATGATGTGTTAAGTCAGGTTGAAATAGAAGCGCGGCATGAGATTGAACTGGAAAATTATATCAAAAAAGTACAGATTGAAGCACGCATCATGGGCGAGCTGTGCACCAGCCATATTTTGCCGGCGGCTATCAAATACCAGAACGTGCTGATTGAAAATATCAAAGGGCTGAAGGAAATCGGCCTGAAAGAAAGCAGTTATACCAACCAGAAACAGATCCTTGAAAAGATTGCGGAACACATTAGTAACATAAGCGATCTGGTAGGAAAAATGATTGAAGCCCGCAAGGTGGTAAATGTTATCGATAGTACCCGTACCAGGGCCATCGCATATGAAAGCCAGGTAAAAGAGCCTTTTTTTGATGCCATCCGTTACCATGTAGACAAACTCGAAATACTGGTAGACGACGAAACATGGCTGCTACCAAAATACCGGGAAATGCTGTTCCTGAGATAGTAGATTTAAATTAAATATAAATCATTGGCTGCCTGTAAAATTGGCAGCCTTTTTTTGTTTCAAAGCGCAGGTAAAAATCACCACTAACCAATCGTATTTTTTACTGCTGCGCTACACAATAACGCTTATTGTTGTATCCGTTATTTGTTCAGTTAATCATGGTATTAAACGAGCTGATATCTGCGGTTACCACAGCAGTTATTATTTATTTTTATCTGGCGGTAATGACAACAATATTTGCACTGATTAATTGTTTAAGCAGTGGTGCCGTTCATTTGGCTGCGTAATGCATTACTCATAACCGCACAGCGATTGGTTTTGCCATTTTAACAGAACAATATTTTATGATACCCGTGTGGAAGCTTTTGATCCTGATCTGTCCGGTTTGGTTGGCAAATATCCTGCACCTGCCGGAAGCAGATGTTCTCCTGGTCCTTGTTGCCGGTATGTTTGCTTTATTACTGCTAAGGGAAATCAACCGGCGCAGAAAAATTGAGCGGCGTTTATACGAACACATTAGAAGAACGGAACAGGAGCAGGAGTTCGATCGCATTAACCTGTATGCACTGATCAATAATACAGACGACCTGATGTGGAGCGTTGATCGCAACTTCAGGCTGATCACTTCCAACCAGGCATTTGATAACATGATTAAAAAAATGTCGGGCATACAAGTGGAGAAGGGAGAAAATATTTTAAGCTGGTCATTCGACAAAGCGTTGCAGGCCCGGTACAAAAAATATTATGAAAGAGCCTTTGCGGGAGAAACGTTTATGGAAGTAGAGAACGAGCAGGTTGCTTTTGATTATTGGGCCAATATTTCTTTTTACCCGATTTACGAAGGCGAAAAAGTAGTCGGCACCGCCTGCTTTTCGCGCAATATTACAGAACAAAGAAAAGTAGAGGAAGAAATAAAGAAATCAAATGAACGCTTCGAAATAGTGGCCAGCGCCACCAATGATGTTATATGGGATTGGAACCTGGATACCAATTCATTTTGGTGGAATAAAAATTATTTTTCGCATTTCGGCTACAGTGTTGCCGATACAGCCGGGGATATCAGCAGCTGGTACAACAATATTCATCCAGAAGATACGGAAAGGGTACTTGCCAGTATTCATGGTGTAATTGATTCACGCAGGCATTTCTGGACAGATGAATACCGTTTTTTAAAAGCAGATCGGGTACCTGTTTTTGTACTGGACTGTGGTTATATCCTGTATGACCAGGACGGGAAGCCCAACCGGATGGTAGGGGCTATGCTTGACATCAGCGCGCGTAAAAAAGCAGAACAACAACTCACCACAAGTCTTCTTGAAAAACAGGCCCTTGCAAACCGGTTTTCAACTATCTTGAATACACTGCCCGCTAATATTGCGCTTCTTGATAATAAAGGCACCATCGTTGAAGTAAACAATGCCTGGCGAAATTTCCGGGCAGATAACTGTTTTCAGGGTAACCATTATAATATCGGTCAAAATTATATTTCGATGACTGCTGCTACGATAGCGGCGCATGAAACAGATGCCAGAATAGTATCCTCCGGTATTCGTTTAATCCTTGAAAATAGAAAAGATGAATTTGTATTTGAATATGAATGTCATTCGCATAATTTAAAGCGCTGGTTCAGGATGGTAGCCACACCCTTGAAAAACAAGGAGCATGAAGGAGCAGTTGTGATGCATATCGACATTTCCGAATTAAAAAAACTGGAGCAGGAACGGCTGGATAGTAAACTGAATGAACAGAAAAAAATTACACGCGCTATGATGAGGGCGCAGGAAAAAGAGCGGGATGAACTGGGACGGGAGTTGCATGATAATCTTTGCCAATTGCTCGCAGCATTGAAAATGAAATTATCTGCATGTATAGGTAATCAGGAAAACAGTCAGCCTATAATCAGCGAATCAGTCGATTTCCTGGAGAACGCCATCAATGAAACACGACATCTTTCTCACCGTATGCTGACACCCCGTTTCGCAGAAAGCGGTCTTGCAGATGCACTTCATAATCTCACTATGCTGTATAATCATGGAAACAGGATGGTTGAACTGGATGCAGATACGGCCGGAAAAGAAGATATTCCGGCTCCGCTGAAAGAAACCATTTACCGGATTGCGCAGGAACAGCTCAATAATATTGAAAAATACGCGATGGCTTCTGAGGTAAAAGTACACCTGCACGCCAGCCCTTGTTTGCTTAGATTGGTGATCGAAGACAATGGCAAAGGTTTCGATACAGGCAAAAAACGGGCTGGTGCCGGTTTAACCAATATTATGAACAGGGCCGAGTCATTTAATGGTTCAGCTAAAATTATATCATCACCCGGCGAGGGCTGTGTGTTACTGGTTGAAATTCCATTGAGAGATACCATCATGGTGGCTGTTTGATGTAGCCATTACTTATTCGGGTGAAGGTTAAAATTGAAACTGCAATGAAATGAAAGATAATGCTGGTAGCCAGCCACAGCAGGATGGTTTACACTTACAAAAACAGGCTGGTACAGTATCCCTGCCCTGAAATTTTGTTTGA
>Ga0068868_100001460_pt1 | contig 16305 bp, 15 predicted proteins | sample KBSMisM42_FD_64660 | JGI IMG/M metagenome (GOLD analysis project Ga0068868, IMG submission 64660) | Miscanthus rhizosphere microbial communities from Kellogg Biological Station, Michigan, USA - KBS Miscanthus M4-2 | ecosystem: Host-associated > Plants > Roots > Rhizosphere > Soil ...
GCGCTCGGCTACCCCAAGCAGAACGTGGGCTTCAAGCAGATCCTCGCCCTGGCGCTGGACAAGAAGGGGTGGGCCGACTACGGCAAGCCGCAGTTCGGCCAGTTCAAGCTCGGCCACACGAATCCCGACTTCTCCACCTCGGGCCTGGACGCGGTGGCGGCCGAGTACTACGCGGCGACCGGCAAGCGGGAGGGCCTGACGGTGGCCGACGTCAACCAGCCCAAGGTGCGCCAGGAGATCAAGGACATCGAGCGCTCGATCGTCCACTACGGCGACACCACCGACTACTTCGCCGCGCAGCTGAAGCGGTTCGGGCCCGCCTACGCGAGCGCGGTGGCGATGGAGGAGGCGACGCTGATCGCCTTCAACAAGGGCAACACGGGGACGAAGCTCGTCGCCCTGTACCCGCGCGAGGGGACGTTCTACTCCGACGACCCCTACATCGTGCTCAACGCGCCTTGGGTGACGCCGGCGCAGAAGGGCGCCGCCGGCGTGTTCGGGAAGTTCCTGCAGCAGCAGATCACGCCGACCAAGGCCGCGCAGTACGGCTTCCGCCCCGGCGACCCGACGAAGCAGCCGATGGCGCCGATCGACGCGCAGCACGGTGCCAACCCGGCCGAGCCCAAGCACGTGCTCGGGCTGCCGCAGCCCGCGGTGCTCGACCGCGTGCTGCGGGCCTGGCGCGAGGACCGCAAGCCCGCCAACATCATGCTCGTGCTCGACACGTCGGGGTCGATGAGCGAGCAGGGCAAGCTGGACAGCGCCAAGCGCGGGCTGAAGGTGTTCCTGGCCCAGCTCTCGCCCAACGATCGCGTCGGGCTCATCTCCTTCAACGACCAGATCTTCGTCAACCAGGCCGTGGACCCGTTCAGCCAGGACCGCGCCCGGCTGCTGGGCCAGATCAACCAGCTGTTCCCCGGCGGCGAGACGGCGGTCTACGACGCCACCGAGCAGGGCCTGAAGACGATCCAGAACCTCCATGACCCGACCCGCATCAACGCCGTCGTCGTGCTCACGGACGGGGAGGACAATCAGAGCCATCAGACCGCCACCGAGCTCGCGCACAAGCTGCAGGCGCAGGCCCGTTCGGAAGGGCTGAGCGTGCGCGTGTACACGATCGCCTACGGCTCCGAGGCCAACCGCGGCGAGCTGGCCGGGATCGCCGCGGCCTCGGGCGGCAAGGGCTACTCCGGCGACACCTCCGACATCGAGTCGGTCTACCGGTCGATCTCCTCGTTCTTCTAGTGGCCGGCAAGGAAGTCACCCGCTCCGAGTTGCAGCGCTCGCTGCTGGTCAACGCCATGACCAAGCCGCTCAACGTGCTGGTGCCCGCGGCCGTGGTCGTGGCGGGGATCGCGCTCGGCGCGTACTGGCTGATCGCCGTCGCGGTCGTCGTCTACGCGGTGCTGGCGGCGCTGACCTTCTTCGACGGCGGAGAGGCCGAGCGCGTGGGCAAGCGCGTCTACGGGACGGCGAGCAAGCAGGTCCCGCCACCCAAGCAGGCCGACCTCTCGAGGCTGGCGCCGCCGATCGCGCAGCAGCTCGGCGCCGCACGGGCCGAGGAGGCGCGCATCCGCACCGCGGTGTCGGACGCCGACCTGCCGTTCCAGGACGTGACGACCGAGACCGACGCGCTCGTGCAGGCGATGGAGAGCATCGCCATCCGGGCGGAGCGGGTCTACGACTACCTGGCCTCGCATGACCCGCGACCGGTGCAGGCGCGGCTGTCGCAGCTCGAGTCGGCCGGCAGCGAGGGCGACCTGGCCAAGGCGCTGCGCGAGCAGCTGGCGGCGTACGAGAAGCTCTCGACCCAGCTCCAGCGGTTCTACGAGGAGATGGAGCACATCACGGCGTCGCTGTCGACCGTCGGCGCGCAGGTGGTGTCGATGAGCGCGGCGAGCGACGGCGAGTCCGGGCAGCGCGAGCTCGCGAGCCAGGTGCGCGACCTGCGCGACCAGGTCAACGCGCTGTCGGACGGCATGCGCGAGGCCTACGCCGCGCAGCCCGACACGCCGTGAGCGGCGGGGGCGAAGGCCGGGGTCAGGTCTTTCCCGTCAGCAAACCGGAATCGGGTGTTGCAAAGAAAGACTTGACCCCTGGTGGTGGGTTTCGCGTGCCGCTCGAGGTCGTCGTCTTCGTCGTCGGGTCGGCCTCGCTCGGCGCCGAGATCGCCGCCGCCCGGCTGCTCGCGCCCTACTTCGGCGCGTCGACGATCGTGTGGGCGAACACGATCGCGACCGTGCTCGTCGCGCTCGCCGTGGGCTACTGGATCGGCGGCAAGATGGCGGACCGGCGGCCGCATCCGCGGGGGTTGTCGTTGGTGGTGGTTTGCGCCTCCGTCCTCCTCGCTGTCGTTCCGTTCGTGGGGCGGCCGTTCCTCTCAGAATCGGTCAAGGCGCTGGATTCGATCTCGGCGGGGGCCTTTCTTGGCTCTTTGGTGGGAGTTCTGGTGCTGGTCGCGGTTCCGGTGTTGCTGCTCGGCGCCGTGTCGCCCTACGCCGTGCGCCTGAAGATGGGGGCCGTCGACCAGGCCGGGACGGTCGCCGGGCGCCTCTACGCGATCGGCACGGCCGGCTCGCTCGTGGGCACCTTCCTGAGCGCGCTGCTGCTCATCCCGGTCATCGGGACCCGCCGCACGTTCCTGACCTTCGCGCTCGCCCTCGCGCTGGTCGGCGCGCTGAACCTCGGGCGCCGCTGGCTCGTCGTGCCGCTCATCATCGCCGTGCTCATCGCGCTGCCCACCGGCACGATCAAGCCCGCCGAGGCCGGCACGCGGGTGCTGCACGAGGAAGAGACGCCCTACCAGTACGCGCGCGTCGTGCAGGACGCCGACGGCAACCGCCGCCTCGAGCTCAACGAAGGCGTGGCGACGCACTCGCTCATGCGCCCCGGCACGGTGCTGACGGGCGACTACTGGGACGAGTACCTCGTGCTGCCGTTCGGCGGGGCTCGCCCGGCGCCGCCGCGCCGCATCGCGATCCTCGGCAACGCCGCCGGCACCACGGCGCGCGCCTACGCGCACCTGTTCCCGCAGACCCGCGTCGACGCGGTCGAGATCGACGGCGCGCTGACCCGCATCGGCCGGCGCTGGTTCGACCTCCGCGGCCCCAACCTGCACACCTACACCGCCGACGCGCGGCCGTGGATCACCCGCCAGCCCGACGGCCGCTACGACGCGATCTTCGTCGACGCCTACCGCCAGCCCTACATCCCCTTCTACCTCGCGACGCGCGAGTTCTTCGCCACCGTGCGGCGCAAGCTCGCGCCCGGCGGCATGGTCATCGTCAACATCGGCCACCCCGAGCAATCGCACGACCTCGAGAAGGTGCTGGCCGCGACCATGCGCGCCGCCTTCCCGTACGTGTACCGCGACGAGGTCGAGCCGACGAACACGATGGGCGTCGCCTCGGGCGCGCCGGTCTCCGCCGCGCGGCTGCGCGCCGCCCCGGTCCCGAACGAGCTGCGCGGCATCGCCGCCGGCGCCGCCGAGCGCCTGTTGCCCGCGCGGCGCGGCGGCAGCGTCTACACCGATGACCGCTCGCCGGTGGAGTGGCTCGTGGACGCGTCGATCGTGCAGGTCGCCGCCCACGGCGAGCGCTAGGACGCAGCGAGCGCTGAACGGCGACGGCGCGGCTCAGGACGGGGCGAAGGCGCCCCAGTCCTCGACGAACAGGTCGAGCTGGAGCTCGGCCCCGTCGGCCGCGTACTCCGACAGGTCGGTCACGCCGATCTGGGCCAGCAGCTCGTCGTCGAGGAAGGCGTTCCCGGTGCAGCCGGCCGGGTCGAGGGAGAGGATCGCGTGGGCGGCGTCGGCCATGATCCGCGGGTCGCGGCAGCGGGCCAGCATCTCGTCGCCGCCGAGCAGGTTCTCCACCGCCGCCGTGGCGATCATCGTGCGCGGCCACAGGCAGTTGGCGGCGACGCGGTGCTGCGCCTCGTCTGCGGCCACGCCGAGCGTGAGGATGGTCATGCCCATCTTCGACAGCGTGTAGGCCGCGTGGCCGCGCAGCCAGCGCGGGTCGGTGCTGAGCGGCGGGCTCAGCGTGAGCACGTGGGCGTGGTCGGACGCGCGCAGGTGGGGGAGGCAGGCCTGCGTCACGACGAACGTGCCGCGGCTGTTGATGTCCAGCATGAGGTCGTAGCGCTTGACCGGCAGGTCGGCGACCGGCATGAGCGCGATCGCGCTCGCGTTGTTCACGCACAGGTCGATGCCGCCGAAGCGGTCCACCGTCTGCGCCACCGCCGTCGCCACCTGGTCCTCGAAGCGGATGTCGCCGACGATGGGCAGGGCCTGGCCGCCGGCCGCCTCGATCTCCGCCGCCGCGGTGTGGATCGTGCCCGCGAGCTTGGGGTGCGGTTGGTCGGTCTTGGCCATCAGCGCGACGTTGCCGCCGTCGGCGGCAACGCGCTTGGCGATCTCGAGGCCGATGCCGCGGCTCGCGCCCGAGATGAACATGGTGCGTCCGGCGAGCGTGTCCATCCCGGGCACGATAGGTGCGGGCGTGCGCGCTAGGCGAGGGCGGGCGCGCCGAACGACAGCGGCACGCCCCGGCGCACCACCAGCACCGGCGACGTGGCGAGCTCGATCGCGTAGTCCGCGGCGGAGCTGACCAGCACGCGGCCCGCGGGCGCCTCGGGGCGGGAGCCGACCACGAGGAGGTCGACGCCGGGGCCGGCGTTGACGCTCACCTCGGCGCCAAAGCAGTCGGCCAGCGCGTGCGCGGTGGCGGCCGCGGTCTCGTCGCCGAGTGCGCCCACGCGGGTCAGGCGCATGCCGTCGACGAGCTCGCGCAGCGCCGCCGGGGCGATGGCGACCGCGGCCGGGCCGCCCTCGAGCAGGCGCCGCGCGGACGGAAGCGGGGTGACGTGGCCCGGCGCCGTGTGGGCGTCGGAGCCGAAGACGACGATGTCGGCCTGCTCGCGTTCGGCCAGGGCGGCCAAGCCGTCGCCGGTGCCGGTGCTGAGCACCACGTGGCGATCGACGTCGGGCTGGCCGAGCCAGTCGGCGCCGCGCGCGAGCAGCTCCTCGGCCTTGTGCTGCTCGGCCAGCTCGCGCACGGGGTCGTGCTCGGGGAAGTGGCGGACGTAGGCGAGTGCGAGGTCCGCACCCGCGTCGCGAAGGATGCTCGCGAGCGCCAGAGCGTCGTGGTCGTTGGCGCTGTCGTCGTAGGAGACGATGGCTTTGACGGTCATATCGATCATTACGACGCGGAGGGTGCCCACCCCTGCGATTCACCACAAGTGAATCTGCTGAACGTCACGGTAAGCTGCGCTAATGCTGAGCGTCCAGCGGCTGCGGGTGCTCACCGAGGTCGCCTCGCAGGGCTCGTTCTCGCGTGCTGCCGCGGCGCTCGCCTACACGCCCTCGGCGGTGTCGCAGGCCATCGCCACACTCGAGGCCGAGACCGGCGCGACCCTGGTCGAGCGGGACCGCCGCGGCGTGCGCCCGACCGCAGCCGGGCGCGTGCTCATCGACCACGCTGACAGCATCCTCGCCCGCCTCGAGGCGGCCGAGGCCGACCTCAACGCGGTCATGGACGTGCGCGGCGGGCTGCTGCGCCTGGCCTCGTTCCCCACCGCCGGCGCGACGCTCATGCCGCTGGCCATCGCCCGCTTCCGCGAGGCCCACCCCGGGGTGGCCATGACGCTGGCCGAGGACGAGCCCGAGGCCACCGTGCCGCGCCTGCGCGCGGGCGAGTTCGACCTCGCGCTGCTGTTCGAGTTCCACGGGGTGAGCGAGTCGCTCGGCCCCGGCCTCGAGCGCACCGAGCTGCTCGAGGACCCGCTGCACGTGGCCCTGCCCGCCGGCCACCCGCTGGCGGCGAAGCGCCAATTGCGCCTGGAGGACCTCAGCGGGCAGGCGTGGGTGCAGACGTCGGCCTCGAGCCCGTGCGCGCGCCACGTCGTGCGCGCCTGCCACGCCGCCGGCTTCGAGCCCCACGTCGCGTTCGAGTCCGACGACTACGCCGTCGTCCAGGGTCTCGTCGCCGCGGGCGTGGGTGTCGCGCTCATTCCCACGCTCGCGCTCTCGGACCGGCGCGACGACATCGCCGTGCGCGAGCTCGCCGACGGCGGCCCCTCGCGGCAGATCATCCTCGCCACCCTGTCGGGCGCCGCTCCGGCCCCCGCGGTGACACACATGGTCGAGATCGTCCAGCATGTGGCGGAGCGCTACGGATGAACCGCGACCGCTTCCCCGGATTGAACGACGGCTGGGCCCGCCTGGACGGACCCGCCGGCACGCAGATGCTCGACACCGCGATCGAGGCCATGGCCGACTTCGCGCGCTCGGGCGGCAACGCCAACCAGGGCGGGGTCTTCGCGGCCGCGCACGCCACCGACGAGGTCGTCGCGCAGGCCCGCGCCTCCGTGGGCGCCCTGCTCGGCGCCGACCCGCGTGGCGTGGTCTTCGGCCCGAGCATGACCGACCTGACGATGCGGTTCGCGGCCACCGTCGGCCGCACCCTGCGGCCCGGCGACGAAGTCGTATGCACCCGCCTCGACCACGACGCCAACGTGCGCCCGTGGGTGATCGCGGCCCAGCGCGCGGGGGCGACCGTGCGCTTCGCCGAGCCCGACCGCGACACGCTCGCGCTGCCACCGAGCGCGATCGCGGCGCAGCTCACCGACCGCACGCGCTGGGTCGCGGTGGCCGCGGCCAGCAACGCGGTCGGGACCACGCCTGACGTCGCCGCCATCGTCGGCCTGGTCCACGAGGCCGGCGCCCGCTGCTACGTCGACGCCGTGCACGCCGCCCCGCACCGGCCACTGCACCTGGACAAGCTGGGCGTCGACGTCCTCGCCTGCTCGGCCTACAAGTGGTTCGGCCCGCACGTGGGGATCCTGTGCGCACCCCCGGCGCTGCTCGAGGAGCTGGCGCCCGACAAGCTCGTGCCCAGCACCGACGCGGTCCCGCACCGCTGGGAGCTCGGGACGCTGCCGTTCGAGGCCCTGGCCGCGACCACCGCCGCGGCCGACTACGTGGGCGGCCGCGACTGGGACGAGGTCCGCCGCCACGAGGACGCGCTCATGCAGCGGGCGCTGGACGGCCTGGGCGCGATCGACGGCGTGACCCTCTACGGCGACGCCCCCCAGCGCACGCCCACGCTGATGTTCAACGTCGAGGGACGGACCTCCGAGGAGACCGCGACCCGGCTCGCGGAGAACCGGGTCGCGGTGTGGCAAGGCAACTACTACGCGTGGGAGCTCGAGCGCTTCCTCGGGCTCGCGCCCGACGGCGCCGTGCGCGCCGGCTTCGTGCACTACAACGACGCCGACGATGCCGACCGGCTGGTGGCCGCGGTGGCGGCGCTCAGTCCTCGAGTGCGCTCCGCTGGCTGAGCACGAACAGCAGCGCCAGCGACGGGACGATGATCAGCAGCGCCGCCACGAAGATCACCAGCAGCGCCGTCATCGTGTCGTTCGAGGAAGCCGCCTGATCGACGGTCAGCGTCTTGGGCAGCAGGTACGGGTTCTGGGCCACGCCCCACGCCCACACCACCGACGCCACCGCCAGCACGGCGACGCCGCGCGCGAACCGCACCTCGCGCACGAGCAGCAGCACGAACGCGGCGATGCCGCAGACCGCTGACACGATCGCCAGCGGCAGCGCCTTGCCCACCAGGCCGTCGTAGACGTAGCGGGCGTCCGCGTGCAGCACGATCACGCCGGCCACCGCCACCACGCCGCCCGCGCCGCCGGCGACCAGCGCGCGCACGCGGAAGTACTGCTCCAGCCCGGCGTCGCCGGCGCGGCGCGCCTCGTGGACCAGGAACACCGCCGAGACGTAGGCGCAGGTCACGACGAACATCACCCCGACGAGCAGCGACAGCGGGCCGGTCCAACTCGACCAGGCCTGGTCGGGGCCGGTCGACGGCGTGACCCGGCCCGACGCGACGGCACCCACCACCGTGCCCATGAAGAACGGCGTGAGCACCGACGCCAGCGCGAAGGCGGCCCCGAACGCGCGCTGGGCCTCGAGACGCTCGCTGACGTGTCGGAACGCGAATCCGGCGCCCCGCAGCACGATGCCCAACGCGGCGAAGCACAGCGGGATGAACAGCGTCGTCATGACCGCGGCAAACGCGGGCGAGAATGCGGTCCAGAGCACGACGAGGTCGAAGATGAGCCAGGTGTGGTTGGCCTCCCACACCGGCGTGATGGCGCGGTCGATGAGATGGCGCGGCCGCCGGCCGGTCTCGGCGTTCCCGGCCAGCAGGTCCCACAGCCCGGCGCCGAAGTCCGCGCCCCCGAGGATCGCGTAGGCGGTGATCCCGACCCAGAGGACGACGAGGACGACGTCGGTGGAGCTCATGCCGGGGGCGGCGCGTAGGGCACGCCTTCGTCGACCGCCTCGCCCGCGCGCCAGCGCCGCGCCAGCGCGCGCAGCAGCACCACGGTGCCCACGAACAGCGCGGCATAGAGCACGACCAGCACGGCGAACGTGATCCAGATGCCGCCCGAGTTGGTCACCGCGTCGGCCGTGCGCAGCTTGCCGTACACGATCCACGGCTGGCGCCCGACCTCGGTCACGATCCAGCCGCACCACAGCGCGACGATGGCCAGCACGCCGCACACGCTGCAGATGCGCCAGAACCAGGGCGACTTCGGGAGCGCGCGCTTCCGCCACCACACGAACAGCCACCAGATGATCACGACCATGAACCCGGTCCCGATGAAGATCATGGTGTCGAAGGACCAGTGCAGGAGCGTCTTCGGCCCGGGCTGGTCGGACGTGGGCACGGTGTCCAGGCCGGTCACCTGGGTGTTGGTCGAGAAGCCGACCAGGAACGAGTCGAAGCCGGGGATCGAGATGCCGTACTTCGGGTTGCCCCCGTTGTAGATGCCGTAGATCCACTCGGGCACGTTCCGCGACGTCGTCTGCACGTACTCGATGGCGGCGAACTTGATCGGCTGGTCCTTCGCAATCGCACGCGCAGCCGTGTCGCCCACGAAGAGCTGGATCGGCGTGGCGACCGCCGCGACCGCGAACGGGATCGTGAACCCGAGCCGGTGCAGCCGATCGCGGCGCCCGCGCAGCCAGCCCACCGCGTAGACCGACGCGACGAGGAAGCCGGCGACGATGTAGGCCGCCAGCAGCATGTGCGGCACCTCGTACGGCGTCGCCTTGTTGAACAGGACGTCGAACGTGTTGACCGAGGTGACCTTGCCGCTCGCGTTCTCGGTGAACCCGCCCGGCTGGTTCATCCACGAGTTGGCCGCGACCACCGCGAACGCGCCGCCGATGCCGGCGATGACGATGGGCACGGCGGTGAGCAGGTGCAGCTTGGGCGGCAGCCGCTTCCAGCCGTAGATGTAGATGGCGATGAAGATCGCCTCGGTGAAGAAGAAGATGCCCTCGATCCCGAAGGGGATCCCGAACACGTCGCCGTAGCGGGCCATCATGCCGGGCCACAACAGACCGAGCTCGAAGGACAGGACGGTGCCCGTGACCGCGCCCACGGCGAAGGTGACGGCCATGACCTTCGACCAGCGCTGGGCCAGTGTGAGCGCGTCGCCGTCGCCGCGCACCCCGAGCCAGTTGGCGATCAGCACCATCAGCGGGAAGGCGATCCCCATGCATGCGAAGGGAATGTGGAAGGCGAGCGTGAACGCCATCTGCTCGCGCGCGGCGAGCAGGTTCGACGTCGACGCCGCGATCATGCCCACCTTCCTATCAATGCGCCGCTCGCTTGGATAGCGTGCCGCCCCGGTGGTGCTGGTCGCTCTGGTCGACACCCGCAAGGAATTCGAGGACCTTGCCTCGACCTACCTGCCCATCGCCATCGTCGTGTTCGCGCTCGTCCTGCTCGGAACGATCGTGCCGCTGTTCGTGTTCCGCGCGCGCCGGCGCGGCGAGCCCTCCGACCGCGAGGAGCCGCCGTGGCTGCCGATCGGCTACGCCGCCGTGCTCATCGCCATCGTCGCGCTGCTCGTCACGCTGACCTTCAACGCGCAGGACAAGATCTCGGCCAAGGTCACCCGCCCCGGCCTGCAGGTCAACGTGACCGCGGCCAAGTGGAACTGGCGCTTCGACTACCCGGCGCAGCACATCAGCCAGATCGGCGGCGACAGCACGCCGACCTCGCTCGTGGTGCCGACCGGCACCGACGTCCGCTTCAACCTGACCTCGCTCGACGTGATCCATTCCTTCTGGGTCCCGTACGTACGGTTCAAGCGCGACGCCTTCCCGCGGCGCACGACCTCGTTCGTGCTCTCGTTCCCCGGTGTCGGCTACCACACCGCGGGCCGCTGCGCCGAGTACTGCGGGCTCAAGCACGACCAGATGATCTTCACGGTCGAGGTCATGTCGCGCAACGACTTCAACGCGTGGGTGTCCCAGCAGCAGCGAGCGCAGGCGGCGAGGGCGGCATGAGCACGGCGACGACCACCCTGCCCCGGGCCCGCGGCGGCGTCCTCGGCCTCATCGCCAGCACGGACCACAAGAGCGTCGCGATTCGCATCTTCCTGACCGGCTTCTTCTTCTTCGTGGCCGGCGGGATCCTCGCCCTGCTCATCCGCACGGAGCTCTACTCGCCGGGCCAGCAGCTGGTCAACCAGGACCACTACAACGAGATCTTCTCGATGCACGGCTCGACGATGATCTACCTCTTCGTCGTGCCGATCTCGCTGGCGCTGGGGGTCTACTTCGTGCCCCTGCAGGTCGGCGCCGCCGAGATCGCCCTGCCCCGCCTGGCCCTGCTGGGCTGGTGGCTGCTCATCGGCGGCGGCGTGACGATGTGGCTGGGCTGGTTCACGCAGAACGGCCCCGGGGACGCGGGCTGGACCGCCTACGACCCGCTGTCGGACGCGACGAACACGCCCGGCGACGGCATGTACCTGTGGATCATCGGGGTGATGCTCGCCGCGACCTCGGCGGCGCTGCTCTCGGCCTGCATCCTGGGGACGGTCATGCGCCGGCGCGCGCCCGGGATGACGCTCCTGCGCATGCCGGTCTTCACGTGGTCGATGCTGATGACGTCGATCCTGATGATCGTCGCCGCGCCCGCGCTGCTCGTGGCCATGGGGCTGCTGTTCTGGGAGCGCGTCTACGGCGGCGTGTTCGACACCTCGGGCGGGCCGATCCAGTACCAGAACCTGTTCTGGTTCTTCGGCCACCCCGTCGTCTACGTCATGTTCTTCCCCTTCGTGGGCGCGGTGGGGGAGGTCATAGCGGTCTTCTCGCGCAAGCGCTTCTTCGGCTACCGCGCCCATGTCGCGGCGCTGCTGCTCTTCACCGCGCTGTCGACGAGCGTGTGGGCGCACCACATGTTCGCCACCGGCCAGATCACCGTGAAGTACTTCTCGCTGATGTCGACGGCGCTGATCATCCCGGCCGGGATCGAGTACCTCGACCTGGTGGGGACGATGTGGGGCGGGCGGATCCGGGTCGGGGTGCCGATGGCCTTCGCCATCGGGTTCATCCTGCAGTTCCTGATCGGCGGCCTGAGCGGCATCTTCACCGGCTCGCCGCCGCTCGACTACCACGTGACCGACAGCTACTTCATCGTCGGCCACTTCCACTACACGCTGTTCGCCGGCAGCCTGTTCGGCTTCTTCGCCGCCTTCTACTACTGGTGGCCCAAGGTCACCGGGACGTTCCTGCGCACCGGCATCGGCTGGATCCACTTCGTGCTGCTGTTCGTCGGCGCGAACGTGACCTTCTTCCCGATGTTCTTCCTCGGCTATGACGGCATGCCGCGCCGCGTGGGCGACTACGACCCGCAGTTCACCGACCTCAACCGGGTCTCGACCATCGGCGCCTTCATCATCGCCCTGGGCATCCTGGCCTGGCTGGTCAACATCGTCGTGTCGCTGGTCAAGCGCGAGCCGGCGCCTGACGACCCGTGGGGCGGGCACACGCTCGAGTGGGCGACGTCCTCGCCGCCGCCCCGCCACAACTTCGACAAGCCGCTGCCCCCGATCCGCAGCTACGCGCCGCTGTTCGACGCGCGGTCGGGCCAGACGGCCAAGATCGAGAAGGCCGAGGCATGACCCCGATCTCGGCCGTCCCGCTCGCCTGTTACGCGGTGCTGATCGGGATCACCTCGGTCGTGCTCTGGGTCTGGACGCCGTACACGCTGCCGCCAGCGCTGCTCTCGGGCGGCGCGCTTCTGATGCTCGTGATCGCCGCGATCGTCGCGCTGCGGGGGCGGACGGCGAAGCCGTCGGTCGACCGAGCGGTCCCCGATCTGTCCTTCGCCACGGTCGGCGTGGCCCTGGGGATCATCAACATCCTCGTCGGGCTCTACCTCGGGCTCTACCTCATCCTCATCGGCGCGGGCATCCTGGCCTTCGGCCTGGGCGGCTGGATCCGCGAGGCGCGCGCGCAGCGGCGCGCGCGGGAGATCGTCGATGCGCGCTAGCCGGCTCGCTTTCCTGGGCAGCGGCATCGCGGTGCTGATCGTTGCCCTGCTGCCGCCGTTCGACGCGGCCGCCGACCGCCAGCTCTCGGTGCACATGGTCCAGCACCTGCTGATCATCTTCGTGGCCGCGCCGCTGATCGTCGCCGGCGCGCCCCTTCGCCTGGCCTTCTCCGTGCTCGGGCGCGATGGCCGGCGGGCGCTGGCGGGCCTGCTGCACAGCCGCGTGGCGAAGGCGCTCGGCCATCCGCTCGCCGCGTGGTCGCTCTTCGCCGCGGTGATGATCGGCACCCACATCCCCGCCTTTTACGATTTGACCCTGCGGGCGCCGGTCGTCCACGCGGGCGAGCACGCGCTCTACCTCTGGGCGGCGCTGGTCTTCTGGGCCCCGCTGATCGCCGTGGACCCGGTCCCGCACCGGCTCTCGTCCATCGGCGCCGTGCTCTACATGCTCACCGCGATGATCCCGATGACGATCGTCGGCGTGTGGCTGCTGACCGCCGACCGCGTCGTCTACCCGCACTACGCCGGCTACGCCGGTGCGCTGACCGACCAGCACAACGGGGCGGTGATCATGTGGCTCGGCGGCACCGGGCTGATGATCGTCGGCACGCTGGTCACGGTGTGGCTGGCCCTGCTGCGCGAGGAGCGCCACGCGCGGGCGCGGGAGGCCTACCAGCGATGAGGCGGCCGCGCCGCAGCTCGCCCCGGACCAGGATGATCATGGTCATCCTCGCGCTGGTGTTCGGCGCGGGCGCGGTGTACGGCTTCGCGGTCGGTTCGGCCGGCGCGCAGAAGGGCACGAGCGTGAACCCGACGCCGGCCACGCCGCCGACGAGCGACGCGCAGCGCCAGCAGATCGCGCGCGGGCGCACGCTGTTCCTCGACGGCTGCTCGTCCTGCCACGGCAACGATGCCCGCGGCAAGCAGAACATCGCGCCCACGCTGGTGGGCGCGGGCTCGGCGGCGGCCGATTTCTATCTGACGACGGGGCGCATGCCGCTGTCCAACCCGACCGACCAGCCCACGCGCGCGCAGCCCGCCTACGACCGGCAGGACATCGACGCGCTGGACGCCTACGTCGGCTCGCTCGGCCAGGGGCCGAGCATCCCGAAGGTCGACGTCGCGATGGGGAACATCAAGAACGGCCTGGCCTCGTTCACGCTGCACTGCGCCGGCTGCCATCAGGTCGGCGGCGCCGGGGGGATCGTCACCGGCGCGATCGCGCCGCCGCTCAACGAGAGCGACATCACGCCGACGCAGGTCGCCGAGGCGATCCGGGTCGGCCCCTTCCTCATGCCGAACTTCAACGCCAACCAGCTCTCCGACCAGGACATCAACGACATCGCCCGCTACGTCCGCTCCACGGTGCACCCCGACGACGCCGGCGGCTGGGGCATCGGCCACATCGGCCCGATTCCCGAAGGCATGATCGCCTGGTTCCTGGCCATCGCGTCGCTGCTGCTCATCGCGCGCCTGATCGGGGAGCGTGAGCCGCGATGAAGAGCCGCAGCCCGAGGGGCGAGCTCGTCGTCGTCGGCTCGCTGCTGGCGGCGGGAGCGTGCGCGGTCGCGTTCGTCCTGCTCTACATCTTCGACAGCCACAACACGCAGCTGCTCGGCCTCAGCCTCGGCCTGGCGCTCGTGTTCCTGGCCGTCGCCTCCGTGGTCGCGGGGAGGAAGGTGGTCGACCAGCGCAAGGGCGTGGAGGAGCGGCCGGTGCTGGTGCAGGAGGACGTCGAGAAGGAGGTGGCCGAGCGGGCGGTCGCGCTGCGCGAGGGCGTGTCGCGGCGCAAGCTCATCGTCGGCGCCGGGGCGTTGGCGGGCGCCGGCGTCGGCGTGGCGGCGATCGCCCCGCTGGCCTCGCTGGGGCCCGGCAACGTCTCCGAGACCCTGAAGGCCTCGCCGTGGAAGAAGGGGGTGCCGCTGGTCGACGACAACGACAAGCTGCTCTCGGTCGACCAGTTCGAGGTCGGCAGCTGGACCACCGCGTTCCCGCAGCACGCCGACAAACGCGCCCTGGGCTCAGCCATCGTGGTGGTCCAGATCCTCGAATCCGAGGTGCTGAAGAACCCGCAGTGGGCGCCGCGCGGGATCATGGCCTACTCGAAGGTCTGCACCCACGCCGGGTGCGCGATCTCGCTCTTCCGCTACCCGACCTACGAGCCCACGTCGCAGCCGCCGGCGCTGGTGTGCCCCTGCCACTACTCGACGTTCGACGTCCGCAAGAGCGCGGAGGTCGTGTTCGGACCCGCGGGGCGTCCGTTGCCGCAGCTCCCGCTCGCCATCGACGCCAACAACAACCTCGTGGCCGCCGGCAACTACGACGGCAACATCGGCCCGGCCTGGTGGGGGGTGCGCAAAGGCACGTGAGCCTGCTCAAGCGCCGCCGCGAGGTCTCCGACGAGGAGGCCGCCACCGACGCCGTCCGCTTCGTGGACGAGCGCCTCGGCATCGCCCCGCTGATCCGCGCGGGGATGAACTACCTGTTCCCCGACAACTGGACCTTCCTGTTCGGGGAAATCGCGCTGTACGCGTTCATCGTCCTGCTCATCACGGGGACGTACCTCGCGTTCTTCTTCGACCCCTCGACCGCGACGACCACCTACACCGGCGGCTACGCGCCGCTGCACGGCGTCCAGATGTCCGAGGCCTACAACTCGACGCTCGGGATCGCGTTCGACGTGCCGGCGGGGCTGGTCATCCGGCAGACCCACCACTGGGCCGCGCTGGTCTTCGTGGTCGCGATGGTCGTGCACCTCATGCGCGTGTTCTTCACCGGCGCGTTCCGCAAGCCGCGCGACGCCAACTGGCTCATCGGGGTCACGCTGGTGACGCTGGGCATCGTGGAGGGCTTCGCCGGCTACTCGCTGCCCGACGACCTGCTCTCGGGCATGGGCCTGGCCATCGCCTACGGCGTGGTCCTGTCGATCCCGTTCGTCGGCGGCCAGTTGGCCTTGCTGATCTGGGACGGCAACTTCCCCGGCTCGAGCGCCTTCGTCGACCGATTGTTCATCGTCCATGTCTTCATCGTCCCTTTGATCATCCTGGGGCTGATCGGCGTGCACCTGGCGATCATCATGCGCCAGAAGCACTCCCAGTTCCCGGGTCCCGGGCGCACGGAGCGCAACGTGGTCGGCACGCCGCTGTGGCCGGCCTACACGTTCCGCGCGCTGGGCATGCTGCTCGCGACCGCGGCCGTGTTGTTCCTGCTCGGCGGGCTGGTGCAGATCAACCCGGTGTGGCAGTACGGTCCCTACGAGCCCTGGCTGGGCACGAACGGCGCCCAGCCCGACTGGTACATGGGCTGGCTCATCGGCGCGCTGCGCCTGATGCCCGGGTTCGACTTCACCATCGGCGACGCGACGATCGCGGGCAACCCGTTCTTCGGCGGGATCCTGTTCCCCGGCGTGGTGTTCACCGTGCTCTACCTGTGGCCGTCGATCGAGCGCCGAATAACCAAGGACAAGAGGCGTCACGACCTCCTCGACCGACCACGCGACAAGCCCTGGCGCACCGCGTTCGGTTCCGCGTTCTTCACGTGGATCTTCACGATCTTCGTGGCCGGGGCCGCCGACCGGATCCTGGTCGACGTGGGCTTCCCCTACGAGGGGCAGGTCATCTTCTTCCGCATCCTCGCCCTGGTGCTGCCGGTCGTGGTGTTCATCGCCGTCTACTTCGTCTGCCGCGAGCTCAAGCGCTCCGAGGCGCGGCCGCTGCGGCATTGGTACGGCACGGTGGTGCGGCGCGCCGACGACGGCAGCTACGAGGAGATCCCGGTCGAGATCGACCCCGACGGCGGCAACGGCAACGGCACCCGGCCGACCAAGGAGGAGAAGGTCGGCGGGGAGTAGGCCCGCGAGGCGAGCGGATCAACCGGGCAGCAGGCCGAGCTGGGTGAGGAACTCCACCTGATCGAAGTACACGGTGTGCCGCACGATGCG